>Ga0257161_1000282_pt1 | contig 13494 bp, 12 predicted proteins | sample NR01A_FD_185954 | JGI IMG/M metagenome (GOLD analysis project Ga0257161, IMG submission 185954) | Soil microbial communities from H.J. Andrews Experimental Forest, Oregon, United States - NR-01-A | ecosystem: Environmental > Terrestrial > Soil > Temperate forest > Bulk soil | place: USA: Oregon... | reverse complement strand
GCGCCTTATCGGTAGAAATCGGTATGAACCAGTGTTCATCTTCACATGAACATCTGTACATATTAGTAGAAATGAGCACCTTATCGCTAGAATTAGTGGTCCGTGCAAAACTCGCTCTTGTATACGTATATATTGCGTCTATGTGTATATTCGCGACGGGGCAATCTTGCCCCGCTCTAAAGGGAGGAATGACCATGGTTACGAAGATCGGCATCGCGCTTGCGCTTGCGGCTTTTCTCGCTGTACCTAGCGCATCGTTTGCAGCGTCCAAAGAAAAAAAGTCGTATGGCGACCAGACCAAATGTGAAGGCGGCGCATGCACAGCCGTGAACCCGGATCGCGATCCGAATACGTCTAGCAAGCATCAATACTTCCGCAGCACCCATAAGAAACACAAAGCCCAACCGAAGAGCTGAGCCCTTCGGCGTTCGAGGCCGCCAACGACCGCGTTGGCGGCCTCGTTTTCACCAAGCGTCAGATTTACGAGCTGGACTTGTCGCGCGTACGACTTCAAGAGCCGAACAAGATTTTCTGCGGCCTTCCTCGATAAAACGCGCTGCCGGCTAGCTTTTGTGCCTGCGCGCGCGTGGCCGGCGGTAGTAGAGGCCAGGCGCCCGAGGGCCATATAGCGAATTCTGGACGCACAAGGTGCTGCCCGGCCTCGCGGCCATGCATTGCTCCCAGGAGTCGTAGGTGCAGGTCTTGCGACCTCCAGGACCGCCACCCATGTTTTCGATCGAGCACCAAGGATAGCTATAGGCTCCCTGCGCCGGCGTCGCCAGAGGTTTGGCCAACACCGTCGCGGCAGCGATCAACAGCAACAGGATCAGCAAGCGCATCGGTTTCTCCCGGACGTCCACAAACGGATTGTCCATTCTATCCATGCCCCCTGACGGTGCAAAAGATCAAGGCCGGCTCCGCAAGTCAAATTGGCGCCAGGGTGACTCCTCCATCAACATAGCTGGCCTCGCCAGAACGACCGCATCGATGTTGTACGCGGACCTTGTGTCACGAGCAACGAATGTCACGGCCGAGTAGCTTGATGCGCTGAGCGCGGCGGCTGTGGCGGCTGATGCGGAGCACTCTGGCGCTTCATGCCACAGATGCAGTGGCTTCCCCGATTTCCGGTTTTCTGTATTATTCCGCCAGGGAGCCCAAGGCGTCATGACCTCAAGCGACGGCCTCCATCATGCTTCAAAGCCCGACTCGACTCGGCGCACGCCGTTGCCCGGGCAGGTGGTGCTGGTCATGCAGGGCGGCGGAGCCCCCGGCGCCTATCATGGGGGTGTCTATCAGGCGCTCCACGAAGCCGGTATCGAGCCGGATTGGGTGATCGGCACATCGATCGGCGCCATCAACGGGGCGATCATCGCCGGGAATAACGTTACGCAGAGGTTGGAGCGGCTGCGCGAGTTCTGGTCGCGCATCGAAAGCCGGCCGCCTGCGCCGTGGGGCATGTTCTCTCCGCAAGTCGGAAGTCTGGCGACCAGCTTCACGGCCCTTCTGACCGGCGTGCCTGGCTTCTATTCGCCCAGCGCAGTGACCGCGTGGGGTCTTCAGGCCCAGGTCGGCGTCGAGCAGGCAGCGTTGTACTCCGTGGATCCGCTCAAGAAGCTGCTGCCGAGCCTGGTCGACTTCGAACGCATGAATTCCGGAAAGCCCAGATTTACCGTCGGCGTCGTCAACGTCCTCAGCGGCCAGATGCGATATTTCGACACCAGAGACGTAAAGATCGGTCTCGATCATGTGCTGGGATCGTGCGCACTGCCGCCGTCGTTTCCGGCGGTCCGCATCGACGGCGAGGCCTATTGGGACGGCGGCATCTGCTCGAACACGCCGATCGAAGCGGTGTTCGACGACAATCCGCGGCGGAACTCCGTGGTCTTTGCCGTGCAGATTTGGCACACGCGGGGCCAGGAACCCGAATCCGTCGCGCAGGTCCTCAACCGCCAGAAGGACATCATGTTCGCCAGCCGCACCAAGAGCCACATCCCGCGACAAGCGCAGCTTCACCAGATGCGTCATATCATTAGCAAACTCTTCAGCATGCTCCCCAAGGACCAGCGAGACACCCCGGAGGCTCGGGAGTTCGCCAGCTACGGCTGTGGAACTGTGATGCATATTGTGGAGATCAATGCTCCCTCATTCGACGGCGAGGGCTATTCGCGGGACATCGATTTCTCTCAGGCCTCGATCCAGGAGCGCTGGCAAGCCGGATATGCGGATACGCGCCGCATGATCGCGCGGCGGCCATGGGACGATCCCGTCGACCCGAAGGTCGGCGTCGCCGTACATGCATCCGACGGCGACGGCCATACGTGACGACGAGGGAGGCCAATGCGCCATCGCGGCGCCGCTCACTTTTCCATTCTTTCTCCGCCGTCGAGGTATAAGGCTGGCGGCCCAAAGTGATAAAGACATTCTGGGAGGTTGACGATGAAATCGTGGTTTCTCCGGCTGCGGCACGTGCTGCTTGTGTTGCCGTTCGTATTCATTGGCCTCGCTGGGTCGCTGTGGGCGCAGCCGCAGCCGATCCAATTCGATCTATTCCGATCCAGGATTCAGGATGCTGTCCGCGCGCTCGGCGATCAGCCACGATTCAAGGGCATTCCACTCAAGCGCCGTGAGGAACTCGCGGAATTCGTGTCTGGGAATATGTTGTTTGTGCTGCTGCACGAATTGGCCCATACCGCCGTGACGGAATTGGATTTACCGGTGCTTGGAAGAAAGGAAGATGCCGCTGATTCCTTCGCCGCCCTGACGCTCATTCATATAAAATCTGGATTTTCGGACCGGGTGCTCACCGAGGCAGCGAAGGGGTGGTTCATGGCCGATCGCCGCGATCGGAAAGAAGGAGAATCCGTCGTCTATTATGACGAGCACGGCCTCAATCAGCAGCGCGCCTTTCAGATCGTGTGCTACATGGTCGGCGCCGACCCGATAAGATTCAAGGATCTTGCAGCTGAGACGAAACTGCCAAAGGATCGCCAGGAAAGTTGCGCCGACGACTACCGGGACGCAGCGAAATCCTGGGGCGCGGTGCTCCAACCCCATCTGCGTGCTCCCGATCAGCCAGAGTCCAAGATCGACGTGGTTTATGGCGAAGCCAGCGGCAGACTTGAGATCACCGCCCAGATGGCGCGCTCCATCAGGTTGTTGGAACCCGTCGCCGCGCGATCGGCCGAGCTCGTCAGATGGCCGGCCCCATTTTCCTTGGAAATGCAAACTTGCGGTTTCGTCAATGCCCGTTGGGCCCCGGCGACACACAAGCTCACGCTGTGTTATGAATTAGCGGCGGATTTCGCCGACCTTTATCGCGAATATGGCATCAAGCAGGCAGAAAGCCGGCCGCGCAAGTCGAAGCGATACGGCCGAACCGCAGCCCGGAGCTGAGGGCAATCTCGACCCACGTCCCTGATATCCAGCCGGGCGCCAACGCATACATCGGGCGAGGGGCGAGACGAGGCCCGTCAAAGACTAACCGTCGCGCTCCTTTAAGGTGCGGCGGATAAGGCACGGCGGACCGCATTTACCAGCGAGACCATGGAATAGGGCTTTTGTAGCCAGCCAAGCGGCATGGCGGGCTTCGCGCGCTCGAGCGAATCTTGGTCGTAGTGTGCCGTGGCGAAGATGCAGCGAATCCCGAGTTTGCTGAAAATCTCCGTGGCGGCATGAATGCCGTCGCGTTCCCCGGCCAGCCGCACGTCCATCACGACCAGAGCCGGCTTTTGTGCCTGTGCCAGTGCTACGGCCTCCTCCGCGGTCGCGGCGACCCCGGCGACATCAAAACCCGCGTCGGACAGGGCTTCCTCGATCTGGGCGGCGACAAGAAAGTCGTCTTCCACCACCAAGATGCGCGCCGACGGCTCGATCCGAGCGTCTGTTCCTGCGGAATCCTCGCGCGCGAAAACAAGTTGAGGCCAGTGCCGCGGGGCCGCAGCAGGTTCGTAGGCCGGCTCGGACCACGCGAGTGCGTTCAACTTCCTGGAATGCATAAGGGCCTAGCCTCATTGAAACCGCACACTGCACCGGGTAGCGGGCGTTCGCGTCACCTCAAACTCCCCGCGAAGCTGCCGCGCGAGGCCCTGAACGAGAGCCAACCCGGATGATCGCCGCTGAACCGATTGCAGATGGAAGCCCGGTCCATCGTCTTCCACATAAAAAAGAAATGAGTCGTTCTCCCTTGTCAATCGCACGCGAATATTGCCTGCACCCCGCCCGTTCAACCCATGCTTGACGGCGTTCGTCAGCAGTTCATTGACAATAAGCGCGAGCGGGATCGCGGCGTCGTTCGGCAGATGTATTGAATCAGCTTCGCAATCAATGTTCAATTCCTGGGAGAAGGTCTGCTTCGTGGTTTCGCAAACCGTATTGAGAAAATCACGCGCGTTGAAACGCGTGGCGTCGGGCGTCGTGTAAAGCACGCGCTGGGCTGCGGCCATGGCGGAGATTCGCCCGCTGGCCTCCTCCAGCACCTCTCGCGCCTCGGCGCTTGCGGCTTGCCGCGCCGCCACCCCCAGCAGTGACTGCAACATCTGCATGTTGTTCTTGACGCGATGGTTCAACTCGCCGAGCAGCACCCGCTGCTGCTCCAGGATGGCGGATTTCCGCGCTTCGCTTTCGCGCAGGGCCCGCCCGGTGCGGATGCGTTCGATGCTGAAGCCGAGCTGACGCGCGATGGTGACTGCAAGATCGATCTCGGCGCGCGGGAACGCATGGGGGTCGTCATAGTAGGCCATGAACTTGCCGATCAGACGGCCCGCCAGCGGCAATGGGATGAATGCGAGTGCGTGAATGCCCTCCTCCACCACCACCCGCTTGAGCGGTTCGGGAAAGGCAGCATGCGCCACGTCGTCGACGCAGATCGGCTCCGCATCTTTTACATCGCGATCCCAAGGCGAGTGGCCGTCGACAGCACGCCGGTACGGCTCGGACAGTCCGCGTGACGCCACGAACCTCATCACGCCCGCATGATCGCGGAGCAGGATCGAGGCACGGCTGCACCGCAATGCGCCGATGATTGCATCGAGAGCTGGTCCGTAAACATCATCCAGCGTCTGCGCGCACTGGAGCCGATCGGTGAACTCATAGAGCGCCGCCTGCTCGCGAATGCGCGCCGCGAGGGCGTCCTCGACGCGACGGCGCTCGGTGAGATCATGCAGAATACGCAGCGCATAGAGGAACCGGCCGTCGGCATCGCGAACGCTCGACGAGGTTATCGACGCCCACACATAGGTGCCGTCCTTCCGGCGGATGCGCTTCTCAACGGTGTAGCGATCGACCTCGCCTGCGACCTGGCGCCGAAACTGCGCACGGTCCGCCTCAATGTCCTCGTCATAAGTCTCCTCGAAGATCGAGCGGCCCAGCAGTTCCTGCGGCGAGTGTCCTGTGAACGCGCACGATTGCGCATTCACGCGCAAGAGCTTGCCGTCCGCATCCACCTCCCCGATGCCGACGTGCTGATCGATCCGGTCTTGCCTGGCGCCGGCGTAAATCGCCGCCGGAAGCTTTCCAATAAAGTCAGGACGCGCCGGAAGAGCCGAAGCGATGCGGGCAACCGGTGTGATATCGCTGCTCATCTCGCACTCCATCCACCGCGGCCTGCTCGGAAACCGAGCAAGCGCGAGGTCCCCAGGTTGGTGTTTTTGCCGCCAGATGGCCCCCCAAGAGTATATCTGCATCGCAGCCGGAGAAAAGTTCCAACCGCTCAAGCCGACGCAAGTGCTGTTCGGCCGCGTTGCGGGTTCTGAAAACGACGCAAAAAGGAGCTCGGTGATTACCGCGGATGCAGATGACAACTGTGTGACACGATACGTCTCCCGTCAATTGGCGGGCTAGAGCATGATCCCGAAAAGTGGGCACCGGTTTTCGGAAAAGATCATGCTCCGACCATAAGCTAGAGCGGGATGACGGTTCAAAGAAAAGTCATCCCGCTCTGGGGCGCGACCTTTGCCGGCGAAGAGGCGAAGCCTGGTAGAAACCTGCGTCCCGCATTTTGCCTATTGCGACTGCTGCGCCGGCTTAATTCCCATCTCCTTCGCGATTGCGGCGACGACGGCGCGCTGCTCATTGATTGATGCCGCGAATTCAGCCGGCCGCCCCGGGCTGACCAGCTGGCCGGTGCTCAAAAGGCGCGCCCCGATGGCGGGATCGCCGGCAACCGCCTGGATATCGGCAGCAATCCGCTCGCGAATATCGTCGGCCATATCGCGCGGACCGAACAGTCCGACAAGGCCATCGAATGCCAGCGCCGGAAACCCCGCCTCCTTCACGGTCGGAATGGTAGGCTCGTCGGGAATGTGCACGCCGTTACTGAGGGCGAGGATCTTGACTTTGCCGGCCTGCACGTGAGGCCGCACGATCGCGAGCGCTCCCCAATAAAGCTGGATGCGTCCTTCGGCGACATCGGTGGACGGCTGAACAGTGTCGCGATAGGGCACCTTCGACATGTCGAGATTGGCGTCCTTGAGGAAAGACGCGAACAGAAAATCGCTGATGCCGGTCGCGGTCGCCCAGTTGAGCTTACCGGGCTGCGCACGGACGAGCGCCACCAGTTCGGCGAGCGAGCCGACCTTCAAGCTCGTCGGCGCCCCGATGACGACGAGGGTATTGGATACCCGCGCGACCGGCAGCAGGTCGTTCTGCTCATAGGGCAGCTTGTCGTGCAGAAACGGGTGGGCCGTGAACGTCGAGGCCGGCGAGAACAGCAGCGTGTGATCGTCGTGGGCGCTGACGAACGCCGTAATCGCCACGATGCCGTCGCCGCCGGGACGATTCTCGACCACCACGGGTTTGCCCCAGCGCGCCGCCAGCCGATCCGCGAACAGCCGCGCCCCGATGTCGGCGCCGCTGCCCGGCCCCAGCGGTACGACAAATCGCACGTTGCGCGAAGGCCAGGACGTCTGGGCGGAGGCGGTCGACAGGGCCGCCGACGCCAGCGCGAACAAAACGGCGGCGTAAACGGCGGAAAGCGCGGCGCGAGCTCGATTCATGAGGACCCCCGAACATCTTTGGGCAAGCGGCCAAAAGCTAGCACAGGGGGAGTTAGAGAGGTACGGGCTCGCGTGTCGCACGACGGCGCCAGTCAAGCGACAGCCGGGCAGCCTTACCTCTCCCATAGCCCGTCGAAGACGGGCGTAAAACGCCCTTATGGCAAGCGGGGAGAGGGAGCAGAAAGACCCCGCGTCACCCGTGCTTGATGAAGGTGCCGTTATTCAACTCCGCGACCGCCTGTTGCAGCTCGGCCTTGGTGTTCATCACGATCGGCCCGTACCAGGCGACCGGCTCCTCGATCGGCTTGCCGGAGACAAGCAGGAACCGGATGCCCTCGTCCCCGGCCTCTACCGTCACTTCGTCGCCGCTGTCGAACAGCACCAGGGAGCGATTGCCGGTGCGCTCGCGCACGACCGTCTCGCCCGTAGCCGTTTCTTTCTCGGTGAGGACGCCGAACGGGCTTGACGCGCCGGAGAACGTGCCCGATCCCTCGAAGACGTACGCAAACGCATGCCGCGAGGTCTCGACCGCAAGCGTCTTGCGGCGGCGTGGCGGCACCGTCACGTCAAGATAGCGCGGCTCAGCCGCGATGCCGTCCACGGGGCCGCGTTTGCCCCAGAACTCCCCGCAAATAATGCGCACCCGGGTCCCGTCGTCATCGCTGACGTCGGGAATCTCCGCCGCCGGAATATCCTGGTATCGGGGCGGCGTCATCTTGAGCCGCGATGGCAGGTTTGCCCACAGCTGGAAGCCGTGCATCCTGCCACGCGGGTCTCCCTGCGGCATTTCCTGGTGGAGGATGCCGCTTCCGGCCGTCATCCATTGCACGTCTCCGGCCCCGAGGCTCCCGCGGTTGCCCAGACTGTCGCCGTGATCAACCGTCCCGGCCAGCACATACGTGATGGTCTCGATGCCCCGATGCGGGTGCCATGGAAACCCGGCGCGGTAGTCCTCTGGACGATCGTTGCGGAAGTCGTCCAACAGGAGGAAAGGATCGAAATCGCCCGTATTGCCGAATCCGAAAGCACGGTGGAGTTTCACCCCCGCTCCCTCGATGGCTGGCGTGGACTTTACGATCCGCTTCACTGGCCGAATTGACATGGCGTGATCTTCCTCAAAAATCGCTCGCTGGCTATGTGGATATGCTCGTTCGCTATGTGGATATGAAGGCTCGCTTCGTCCAGCCTTAGCAATGCCGCCATTCACGCCGCGCAAGCCGATCCCCCTGGGACCGCGGGCGTCTCGCCCGCATTGGATCACGCAACTGGCGCTGGCGTTGCCGTGAAGTGCGGGCGGGACGCCCGCGGTCCCAGCGGCGCACTCACGGGTCGGTAAACCCCGAAAAAGCCGCGAAACCATCGACGCCGTCGCGCGACGCACGCCAGGCGTTGATCGGCGCCGCCGGATCGGCGTGACCGAGCGCCATGCCGCAGAACAGCATGTGTTCGTCCGGGAGGTCGAGACAGGCCGATACGGTCTTGTGCCAGTGGGTCCACGCCTCGATGCCGCAGGTGTGCAGGCCCTCGCCGCGGGCGAGCAGCATGATGGTCTGCACGAACATGCCGAGGTCGGACCATTGCGGCGGCCCCATGGTGCGGTCGATGGAAAAGAACAGCCCGACCGGCGCGCCAAACAGCTCGAAATTGCGCGCATACTGGCGATAGCGCGCCGCGCGGTCCTCGCGCGCAATCCCGATCGCATGATAGAGCTTCGCGCCGACGTCGCGGCGTCGGGCATAATATGGCTCCTTGAGAGGCTCCGGGTAGACTTGGTACTCGGCGCCCTCCCCGCGCGGGTTCGTCGGCGCATGGGGTCGGATGCGGACCTTGAGGTCTTCGAGCGGCGCGCCCGCCAGCGCATGGACCCGCCACGGCTGCAGATTACCGCCCGAGGGCGCGCGGGCGGCGCGATCGAGGATGCCGCGCACAGTTGCGAGCGGCACCGGGTTCGGCAGAAACGCGCGGCAACTGAACCGCGTGGCTACGGCGTCACGCACATGCATGGAGTACCTCCGCAAGAACTGGGCGGAGTGTGACATAGAGGCATTGGCGGAAAAGAGCACGCATGAGAATTCGGCGGCGATTGAAATGGGGCGTCACGGTCCTGGGACCGCGGGCGTCTCGCCCGCATCGGACGTGCCATTGGCGCCGGCGTCGCCGCGAGTGGAAGTGCGGGCGAGACGCCCGCGGTCCCAGAGGAGGGTGCCTCACACCCGCGGCGGCAAGTCAGCGAAGCGGCGGTGACCGTCGCGCACGGCTTCGAGCTCGGCCAGCTCCTCGTCGCGCCGATGGTAGCCGCAGCGCTCGATCAGCTCACGCGCCGCAGCGAGGTTCGCCCGCGCCTCATCCGCGAGCTTCGCGCCCTCCTCGGCGCCAGGCGGTTCAGGCTTGCGCGGACTGTCATCGATGAGCCCGTTGAGCGGCGCAAACGCCGCGATGCGCGCAAAAGCGAGCCGCGCGCGTTCGAGCGCCATGTCGCAGAGAAAAAGCCGCATTGGCCCCGGCTCGGCGATCTCCTCGACCTCGTCGAGATCGCGCGCGGCACCGTCCCAGTCGCCGACGCTGCGGCGGAAGGCAGAGCGGGCAAGGAGGCCGCGGGGGGGAAATTCCAAGATATCTGTGGCACGCAGGCCTTCGATGGCTTCCCCGACCAAGGCGTAGGTAGCCCGGGCATTTTCCCGTGCGGTAGCGGCTGGCTGCGGCGGTAGGACATCGCAAAGCGCAATCCCGAAATGGGCGCGGCTGAGTGCGAGACGTAAGGTGGCACGGTCAAGAAGCGTAGGCGAAGCTGACGCGCTTTCCCATTCCAGGATCTTTGTCGCTCTGTCACGCACGGCGAGCCATTCACCTCTGGCTAACAGCAGGTCGCAATACTGATACCCTCGCAGCGCATAAAGCAGCGGGTATTCGGGCTGTCGTTTCTTCAGCAGCCGCTCGGCATCGGCGAACAAGCGTCCCGCCTCCTCGCGCCGGCCGGCGGCATGCAGCGCGTTGGCGTGGTCTGCACGATGGGCCATTATGTTGAATTCATTGCCGCTCCGGTCGCCATGGGCGACGGATTGTTCCGCGGTCGCCACGGCAGCGGCGACCTCGCCGATGATCAGTTGGGCTTCGCTCAGATTGGAGGCCGCAAACGCGGCATTGCTCCAATCAGTCGTCTCCTTCGCCACCGTGCGCAATGCTGGCAGCGCCTCGGAGAGTCGTCCCTGTGAGCGCAGGGCCAAGGCGGCTTCGCTAAGCACCCAGAGTTGGTCCAATGTTGTCAACGTGACGATCGGCGTTTCGTAGGGCCTCTCGAAGAACCAGGAGATGACCGCGAGGGCGCTGCCAACAACACCCAGCTTGTGAGCCGCATAAAATTCGATCCCGCCATCGGCTCGCCGCCGGCAGATGCGGTCCCTGTAAATCTTTTCTAACGCCTCCTGGTGGCGGCCAGCGCGGCAGCCGTGGGGGATGGCCTGGTAGAGCGGCGCGAGGTCTTCGAGCGTCGGCGTCTTGCCTTCCTGGGTGGTGTCGCGCAGGTGCTCGTAGAGCCGGCCATGGGCGGCGCGCCAAGCCTTCGGGTTCGTTCGTTCCAGCCGCTGGCCGAACCACTCGCGCACCAGCGGATGGGCATCAAGCGCATTGGGAGCTGCGGGGTCCTCCGGCGGCAGCAGCCGCACCTCGCGCAAGCGCGCGACCGCGCGCTGCCAGGCGCCTTCATCGAGATCGACGATCGGGTCGGTGAGCCCCGGGATCGCCGGCTTGCAGCGCAATGCGGCGAGGCAAGCGCCGCTCGCCGGTCGGTCGAACAGGCCGACCAGGCGCATGATGGCATGGGGCACCGGCTGGCCGGCGAGCCACTCTGCCTCGTAGGACTCCATGACCCGCCTGGCGTGATCGTGGCGTGGGTTTTCGGGATCGTCGAGCAATTCGCGGATATGATCGCGCCGGCGCACGTCGCCGCGTTGCGTCTCCTTGAGGAAGCTCGCGAGCAAGCCGAGCGCCAGCGGATGGCCGCCGAACGCCCGGGCCGCCGCCCGCAATTCCGTGTCCGTTCCCCACACGCCGTTGTCGCGCAGAAGCGCCGCGCCGGCTTCGTCTGAAAGCTCTTCCACGTCGACAACCGGGGCGCGGCGCTATCCTTCCAGCGCGCGACGTCCTTGACGGCCTGCCGGCTGGTGAGCACCACGAGCCCGTGCCCCTCGGCCGGCGGCATGGCCGCAAAGCGTCGCAGTAATGCGCGCAGCCCCAGGTCCTTCAATTCGCCTTGCTGCATGCCGAGGCCATGTTGCAACGGCTCGCATCCGTCGAGCACGAGCAACATGCGGCGCCGCGCCAGAGCCTCCGCGATGGCCTCGCCCTTGGCGGAGGCACTGGTCGTTTCGATCTCGATGCCGAGCTTGTCCAGCGCCCAGTTGAGGAACGGTTCGACCGAGGTCGCGCGCTCCTTTGAGCCCTGGCTGTAGAACGACCAGCCCAGCACCGCCTCGGCGCCGCGATAGCCGTCGCCCTGCATGCGCTTGAGCCACTCGTTGACCAGCGCCGACTTGCCGGCGCCGCCCTCGGCGATGAGCGAGAGGATGTTGGTGTTGCGATCGGCCCATGCCTCGTCGAGGCGCTTCAGCTCGGCGTCGCGCCCCACGAGGCGCTCGTAGCCGGTCTCGGGCAGGCCGGCTATGTGGACGATGCTCGGCGGACGCGGCGGCTGGGCCGGTTTTGCGCTTTCCGGCGATGTGGTCGAGGCGTCGCCGCCGGCCGCCGTTTCCTCACTGGGTACCGCCTCAGTTTGCAGGCCCGCCGTTTGCGTTCCTTTCTTAAACGGCGGGCCTACGGAGGGTTTATCAGAAACACCTTGTCTGGCGCCGTGTTTTTCCCGCTCATGAGAACGGGCGTCTTGTCCTCCGGAATTCCATCCAGAAGCAGCGCCGTGATCCCTTGATCAAAGGCTTCCTGTATCGAGCGCTCAAATCCTATTGCGCGATAGAACGAAGCCGCGAACGTGATGGCGGCGTTATCCCCGATCTCGGGCATCATGCCGATTGCGCAGTCGATCTCTCCCGTGATGGCCTCGGCCTGCGGTTTCGAAAAACACGCGTTCAGGACGACAACGCGAATATTGTCCTTAAGGGTGCGGAACAACCTGACGAGCGCCTCCTTGCTCACGGGCTTGGGTTTGCCCAGGCTGTCGAGGAGGACGATCTCTTCGGTCGGATTGCCGTGGCCGCTGAAATGCACGATGTGCGGCCGGTGCTGGTTGAGGGCCTGAAGCAGGTCATCGGGACGAACGGCCCACTTGGTGATGAGCTCAAGGGAGTCGCGATGATCGGCGGCGCGGATCTTGACTTCGATTTCCCGTGCCTCTTCGTCCAGCTTAAGCGGCTGAGTGCCGGCTGGATTAGCCGACACGAAAAGGATTTTGATTTTTTCCATGGATGAAACACCCCTCGGGTAAAATGACTTAATTAATGCACGACTGAACTTTTGGGGCACGCCCGCCCCTACAACCTCAGTGGGAGTGCTCCAGCGCATACGTGCGAGTCAAGTGGGCGTGGCATCATCGGCTCGGCCGATGGCGGGACCGAGGGGCGAATCCGCCCCGACGGCGATGCTCTGTTAGAGCGCGCAATTCTCGGGCGACGCGAAGACGCGTGCGAATCTAGACATACTCGCATGACGAGAATTTTCTTGACAATAAGTAGGATAGTCCTATAATATGATTTGGCTTCGATGCGGCGCGGCCTGTCTAAGGAAGAAACTTGTGGAATCCGATCATGCCGCCGCCCATGAGACCTGAGAACCCCCAATGATCGCGCGCAAAAACAAATCCGCCCCCTACAAGGTCGGCTACGGCAAACCGCCCCGCGACGCGCAATTCCGCAAGGGCCGGTCGGGCAATCCGGGCGGACGGCCGCGCCGTGCCCCGACGGAGCGCGCGAAGGCGCTGGCGCTGCAGGAGGCTTACCGCACGATCACCGTGGAGGAAGGCGGCAGGGCATTTGCACTGCCGGCGATCCAGGCGATCCTGCGCAGCCAGATCGGGCTCGCCGCCAAGGGCAACGTCCAGGCGCAACGCGCCGTTCTCGCGACGATCCAGACCATCGAGGATCAGAACGTGCTCGCGGCCAAGTTTGCCGCGATACAAGCCACGCCGGCTCAGGTGCTTGCGGCACCCGCGACAATCGCGCGGGACTTAGCGGAGGCGCGCGCTCTCGCCGAGCACAAGCACGATGCCGGCGGGACTATGAGCTATGTCGAGGCGGCGCAGCGAATTAGGACTTTGCTTCGACTTGACGAGGACAAGCCGAATCCTCAGGGCGAAAAGGACAGCGGCGAGAAAGGACAAGAGAGCGGCGGGCGCCACGCCGTCGGCAGCCATCGATAGGTCCGCAGCGAAGCCGGGTGCGCCGTACCCTAAGCCGGGTGAAATGGCGATTTCCCTCTTTCGGCGCAAAAAATTCCCTGTTCGGCGCGGAACGTAACTCCCAAGGTGGGATGAGTCTAAAATATCACAGTCTGGTTG
>Ga0257161_1000281_pt1 | contig 13525 bp, 9 predicted proteins | sample NR01A_FD_185954 | JGI IMG/M metagenome (GOLD analysis project Ga0257161, IMG submission 185954) | Soil microbial communities from H.J. Andrews Experimental Forest, Oregon, United States - NR-01-A | ecosystem: Environmental > Terrestrial > Soil > Temperate forest > Bulk soil | place: USA: Oregon... | reverse complement strand
GGGTCGACCGAGCGAAGCGAGGGAGGGTGAGGGGGCCTTTCCACGAGTCTGCGCTTGGGAAAGGCCCCCTCACCCCGACCCTCTCCATAGCCCGTCGCAGACGGGCGTAAACGCCCTGACGGCAAGCGGGGAGAGGGAGAAGAGACGGCTCGCCAAGTTCGATTTTGTCCGATCGGCATCGTCATGATTGCCTCTTGTCCTGCAGGGCTTCCTCGGTGCCGCGATTTTCGCTTCCGCGCAACAGCGAACCCGCGAGATCGTTCAACGCGGGTTGCCGCAGCGTGGCGAACGGGAGCGGTCGCGTGGCCTCGATGGCGGCGAGGCCGAGCCGCGCCGTCAACAGGCCGTTGAGCACACCCTCGCCGAGTCGGGCCGAAAGCTTCGCCGCCAGTCCATGACCTATCACCTGCTGGATCAGGCTGTCGCTCGCCGCCATGCCGCCCGTTACGGCGATATGAGAGACCGTGTGGCGCAGTAGCTTGATGAGCCCGAGCGTGCCGGGGCGTCCGCCATACAGCAGCGCGAGACGGCGCACGAGGCCGAGCGCCGTCATCAACACGAAGAACATGTCGACGGCGGCGCGCGGGCTCACGGCGGTTACCACCGACACGCGCTTGGCGGCAGCGCCGACGAGACGCCTTGCCTCCTTGTCGAGCGGCGCCATCAGCTCGCGTTCGCTCAGGCGAACGAGATCGCCGCCGTCGATGATGTCGCCAAGATGGCTTTCGAGCCTCGCCCGCGCGCGGGCGAGGCTCGGCATGCGCCTGGTCAAGGCGATGAGATCGCGACCGAGCGCGCGACCGGCGGCGCGATCGTCGCTGACGAGGATCGCGGCGGCGCGATCCCGCATCGTGTCGATCGTGGCGAGTCGAGCCAGGCCGAGCGCCTCTCGCGTCACGATGGCGAGGAGGGCAACAATCGCAACGGCCGCCAACGCGACTCCGACGCCGCCAAGCCAAATGGCGCGATTGAGCAAATCCTCTATCAGATTGGCGATGCCGAGGCCGGTCGCCAGCAGCAGGAGACCCGCAGAAGAGACCCAGAACATGACGGCCCAGGGCGCACGGCGGCGGGGCGGCAGCGGCGCGACAGGCAATTGGGCGGTCTCGCTCGCCTGCGCGCTCTTGGCGGCGGGTGCGCTGCGGCGCGGCTGCCCCGACGGCATAACGACGATGTCGGGATCGTCGAGCCGGAACGCCGCAGGCTTGTGGGCACGGTTCATGTGAGCGGGTCTCCGATCAATCCGTAGGGTGGGCAAAGGCGCCTGGCGCAGCGAAAAGAATTTGCGGGGCCTTTCGCGCCGTGCCCACCATCGACGCCGCGGTGGGCACGGCGCGAGGGCCCGGTCACAATCCAGCGAAGCCCTGCCAGGCGCCTTTGCCCACCCTACGGAATCTTTTCATGTGAGCCGGTCTCCGATCAGAAACTGCAGCGCACGGTCAAGCCGAATATGGGGCAGCGCGGGCGCACCGTCACCGGTTGTTTCGAGAGGCGGCGGGCGAAAGCGCACGAAGCGGAAATCGGTCCCATCCGTGCCTGCCGTCATGAGGCCGTGGAACGGCGTCGCGTCCGGCGCGAACAGGTTGTCCGGGTTATCTGGAAGCTCGCCCGGGAACACCGCGATTTCGGTCTTGCCGTCGAACATCTTGCCGTCGAAGCCGTTGCGGTCGGAACTCCCCGCATGCTCGCCGGGCGCCGGTACGCCCAAAATGCAGGGAAGTGTTGCACCGCCCCGCCGCACCTCGGCTTCGCGCGTCGCCCGCACTGCCGCCAGCGCGATCACGTCGACGGTGGCTCCGGCCACGTCGGCGCGCGCAATGGCGCGCTCGACCATGCGGCGCAGAATCGCCTCCAGCCGGTCATGGCTGGCGTGATGGAGATGATCCGCCTTGGTGGCAGCGAACAGAATGCGATCGGCGCGGGGGCGCAGCAGCGCACTGAGAAACGTCCGGCGCCCGACCTCGAAGCAATCGAGCAGCGACCGGAACGTGCGTTCGAGGTCGCGCACCGCCTCGGGCCCGGCGTTGAAGGCGGCGAGTGCGTCGATCAGCACGATCTGGCGGTCCAGCCTGGCGAAATGATCGCGGAAGAACGGCCGCACCACCACGTCCTTATAGGCCTCGTAGCGCCGCCGCATCATCGCCCACAGCGAGCCGTCGGGCGGCCTGCCGTCGCGCGTCACCTCGAGCGGCACGAAGGTCAGTGCCGGCGAGCCGGCCAGATCCCCCGGCATCAGGAAGCGCCCCGGCGGCAACAGGGTCATGGCGTAGCGTTCATTGCGGCAGGCGGTGAGGTACGCGGTGAACAGCCGTGCCGACGCGATGGCGGAAGTCTCGTCGGCCGGGCCGACGGCATCGAGCGTCGCCAAATGCGCGTGCCAGGGCGCGGCGAGCCGCTCCCGCGGCTCCTGGCGCGAAAGCTCCAGGGTCTCGGCCGACCAAGTTTCGAAGCTCTTGGAGAGCAGCGGCAGGTCGAGCAGCCATTCGCCCGGATAGTCCACCAAGTCGAGCACCAGCTCGCGCATCGTCCCGGAGCGCGACTGGTATTCGATCACGAGGCGCAATTCGCTGATCTGGCGGGTCGATTCCGGCCACACCCGATCCGCCATCAGGGTCCGCACATGGCTCTCGTAGTCGAACCGCGGCACCGCGTCGTCCGGCTGGGGCGCAAGCCGTGCCCGTACGATGCGCCCTTCGGACAGCGCCTCGAACACCGGAAACCGACCGTTGCGCACCAGCCCGTGCACCAGCGCCGTGATGAACACGGTCTTCCCGGCGCGCGACAGTCCGGTGATGCCGAGCCGGACGGCGGGATTGATCAGGCCCTCGCCGTATTCCTTAACGGAACGTGCGGCGAGGCGGGCCTGTTCGATGAGGTCGGCGAAGGTGGGGACCACGGTTTGTGGAATGTGGAGGGCGGGGCGGCGTGAGGCAAGATCCGCAGGTCGTTCAATAAACGAGCGCGCCAATGTGGGGAATGGCGATCCGACCTACTGCAGCCAAGCGGTCCGTTGCGGGAATGCGTAAGTGTTCAGGAACACCACCGCCTCGCCGCTGAAACGGTCCGCCGTGATGCCCGGATAGGGATCGTTCGCGAACGACATGGCGACCGACGTGGTGGGCTTGTTCATCAAGGCCCTCAGCTCCGTGAAATCGGGCTCGCCATAGAGCGTCGCTGTCATTGAATCAGATAGGCGCGGAGCCAGAATCATCGCCCGCAGCCACGGATCGTCGTAACGCATGCCGGGACTTGCCGCCTGGATCACCGGCTTGGCGGGCACGATCTGCCCAGCCACTGCCGCACGGACAAAGTTTTTCTTTGGCACCGCCGTGATGTTTTCACGCAGCGACGCAACCTTGATTGGTGCACTCACGGTGGCGCGAGTCGGTTCCTTCTCCATGGGCTCCGAGCGGGTGGCCGAATCAGCGTCACGGTCGCTCTGCAGTTGAGCCGCATAGGCCAATATCATATCGAGCGGAACGCGGTCGTTATCCGCCTCGTGAACCGGCCACGGCGTCAAGCCGGAGATGGTATCTGGGTGGGATATCGGCACACGCGGCAGTGGCCGCACAGACACGGGTGGACGCGGGGGTTCGGCAGGACCCGCCAAGGCCCACTGGTCGCGGCCGGTGGCCCCAGGAGCCGGGGCGTCGTCGTTGTTGCCAGCGGACGCCAGGACGGGCGCTGCCGCAGGTCGCTGCGGACGCGCCGCCGGGACCGGCACCAGGGCGGTGCGGGCCGCCTCGGGCTTGGAGTCAACAGAGGCGAGGTTGAACGTACCCGCGCGGGACGCCGAGGCCGTGGGCCTGGCGATACTTGGCGCGGCCTGCGCGGATTCGTCCTCGTCTTCATCCGTGTGGAACAAGGTGGCAAACAGGCTCTTCTTGCGAGCGCCATTGGCCGCCGCCGCGACCTCAACCCCCACTGCTTGTGCGGCATTGAGCGACATTTGCGAAGGAACCGACGAGCCGCGCTTCTCGATATCTGCCAGGGCCAGCGCATATCCGGATAGCGGATGACCGTCAGACGGGACATGAACGGTCCGCCCATTCGGGAAGACGCGGGCGAGTTGATCGTGGGTCATGCGCGGCCAATGTCGGACACTGCCCACATCAAGATGCACGAACGGTGATCCTGACGAAGGATAATAGCCCACACCGCCGCGCTGCAGACGCAGGCCCGCATCTCGCAACCCCTCCAGCGGCGCGCCCGGGATGTAAAAGTCCATCGCCTTGCCGAGCGTATGCTGGCTGAACTCCGCCACGCCGCTGCTGCGGCGGCGCAGCATGGCGTTGGTGGACGGTGAACGATAACCGCAGACCACATGGATGGCCTTGTCGCCGCCAACCTCCCGAGACACCTCCCAGATCACGTCGAACAGACGCGGGTCCATATGAATTTCTTCGTCCTTGCGCCAGTCGCGAACGAACCGGTCAAGCCTTTTCAGCGCCTCGTCGTCATAGCGCCCGTCGCGTTTGTAGGTGATCGTAATGTCTTCGTCGGTGTGAATGTGATGAAGGGTGAGCGTCCGGGTGTCGCCATTGGCAACTGCGTTCTCAAGTCCATTGTTACCAAGCAATATCAGCGCGGCGGCAAGCCCCGCGCATTGCCCGGTCCGTGAGGATAAGGCTGCCGTCAATAGTTGGCGCGCAAAGCTGACAGGCACTGATAATCCCGCGTCCCCACGCGCCCTCGATCGACCGGACGGCAACACCGACCGACCTTCCACCGTGACGACGCACGGCGGTCGAGAGCAGTTAGAATTTTTACCGGGATCGGTGAAGACGCCTTTTGGCGCCGCCCCATTCCCCCAACCGTAACAACAACCAACTATTCAAAAAAGTATGGCAAAAAAAAGCCGGCACGGAAAGCCCGGCCGGCTGAATATCCCAATCTTTGGAAATGCTTATCCACGCACCTCCGGTGTCACATGGCGTGCTACCGAAACAAGCCACCGAAGAACGAGTTGGGCGCGGAAAACGGCAGCGGCATCCGGGTGGCTTGGCGCCTCGTCGAAATGCTGGCTTCCCGGCGTTCGACCGGCGCATCCGCCACCCGCCTGTCTTCGTTCTTCAGCGCTGACAACAACCGGGCATCACGGCCATAGACATCTTCCCGAACAACAAGACGACCTGCTTCGTCCACGAAGGCCGTCTGATAGGTGAGGTGCACCGGAATGGGCATCGTCAGATGGATATCGCGCTCGCCGGTGCCATACATTCTGTGGATCTTCTCGATCGTGTAGCCATCCTTTGGATTGGCGATGCTGAGCAGCACTTCGGCATATTTGTCGGGGAACTGAACCCGCATGCAGCCATGGCTGAATGCGCGCTTGTCCCTTTCAAACAAGTGCTTGTCCGGCGTGTCATGCTGATAAACGAGGAATTTATTCGGGAAATTGAAACGAATGCGACCGAGCGCATTGCCCTCCCCCGGGGGCTGGTAGATATGCACGGAGCCGTCCCGATTGTACTCTAACCTGAGGCCCATACGATTGAGTACAGTCGGGTCCTGCGCCAACGCCGGCAGATATTCATTATTGATGATCGACGGCGGCACGTTCCAGGTGGGATTGACGGTGATGTATTTCATCGTCTCGCTGAGCAGCGGCGTGGCCTTTTCGCCCGGTTGGCCGGCGACGATCTTGGTCGTCCACACCATCGAGCCGTGATCCACCACCTTCAAAGTGTAGTCGGGAATGTTCACCATCACGTAGGCTCGACCGAGGTCGCGCGGCAGCCACCGCCATCTTTCCATGTTGGCGATGATGATATCGGCATCCCGGTCGCGGCGAGGACCGTTGAATGCATCGATGGTCGCGCCGTTCAAAATACCGGTCGGCGCCAAGTCGCGTTGACGCTGGAATTTCTTGACGGCTTCGGCCAGCGTCTTGTCGTAGGTGGTGTTGGCGTTATCGCCAGCGACTCCAAGCCGCTCGCGCAGCAGCGGGATGCGCGGGTCTTCCATCCCGGGCTTTAAGGTCTTGCCGAAGGGAATGCGGGTGTGGCCCGTGTCGCCGGTACGGCCGCGCATCTCGGCGAGCTTGGCCTTGAGGGCCTTATAGCCGGGCTGAGGCGGGTTGTAGCTGTCAAGCGCCTCGGCAATGTTCTTGGCGTCGGCCAACTTGGTCAGCACCGCGCCGGGTTCCGGCGCGACCAAATCATAAAAAATGTCCGCGCTCACCCGTGAATAATGCAGGCGCCCGATCTGAGCATGACGCGCATAAGTCAGGACAGCAGCGGTGAACTTGAGTTCGGCTTCCGCCAGCGCGCCAGCATCCGCATTGGCAAAGCTTGGAACAGGATAATCGCCGGGATCGAGGCCATCGGCATCGACACCGCCCAGGTAAGTCGCGGCCGCCTTGCCGCGTCCACTCTCGGCGCCATTCTCTACCCAAATCGGCGTGTAGCTACGTGCCGCATAGAAGGCCTCGACGGCAGGCTTGTTTTTCCGGTCGATGATCCGGTCGACTTTGCCGCCGAGCATGTCGTGCAGCTTCTCGGCCACCCGCTGATCGATTGTCAGCGCCGGGGCTTCGGCCGCCGGCGCCGCAATGGCTGGTGTCGCGATCTCGGGTGCTGCAACGGCCGGGGCAGCGGCCGGTTGCGGGGAATTGGATGTAGCTGCGGGCGAGGCAGCCTGCGCCGGCGCTGCCGTCATGGGGGATTCGGCACGGGGCGGAGGAGCGATATCGGCAGCACTAGGAGGCGGAAGGTTCGCGGGCTCCGGCATCGGAACAGCCGCCGAAATCTCAGCCTCGGTTAGAGGAGCCGACTGAACCGAAAGACTCGATCCCCCCGCAATCAGTGCAACCGCAGTTGTGGCGAGCCAGAGTTCGAAACGGGTTCCACGCATTGCAAATTCCTAATCAGCACAAGGTTACTTAGCGGTTACTCGGCACAGGGTACGGCAAGAGTCCTCCCTAATATATGTCGCCGGAGGCCTCCCAAAAGTTCATCTCGGACACAAATTTGTAAATTATCGACCATTTAGAATCCTCGCACGCTTTTCTTCGCAAATCACGTTATTTTTGCCGCGAGTGTCACCCCAACGCAACTCAGGCACCGGTGTCGTTAGCGATCGCGCAACCCAAGACCTCCAGCTTGCGATAAAGCGTTGAACGGCCGATGCGCAGCCGCCGCGCCACCTCGGATATTTGACCGCGGTAGTGTGCGAGCGCGAACCTGATCACATCCGCCTCGATATCCTCCAATGAACGAACGTTGCCGCCATCATTGAGCAGATTCAACGCGGAACCTCCATCCGTGGGCACGGCGGACATCAAAAGGTGCTCCGCGCTATCGCCGTCTCCGGGGAGAAACGGCACCTCGGTTGCGGCGCGCCCCATATGTGATTCACATGGCTGCCGCGCGCCGACATCATCGGTCGGGGCCAGCATCGCGTGCATCTGGGCTAGGATTCGCCGATTGCCTGCATCGAGATCGCCGATTTCGGCGGCTATCTGGGGGAATTCCCGGCTGGTGATTTCGTCTCCGTGCGCAAGTAAGACCGCACGGAAGATAGCGTTCTCCAGTTGACGCACGTTCCCCGGCCAACGATAGCGAGACAGCATTTGCATCGTTTCTGCCGACATCGAGCGGATGCGTTTGCCCTCCTCGGCGGCGAACCGGACCAGGAAATGGCGAATGAGCTCAGGGATGTCTTCGGCACGATCCCGCAAGGGTGGCACCATGATGGGGAAGACATGAAGGCGGTAGAACAGGTCTTCGCGAAACCGGCCGGATTTTACGCCGCTCATCAGGTTACGATTGGTCGCCGCCACGATTCGGGTATTCGCCTTGACGGGCTTTCTTCCTCCGATGGGCTGTATTTCGCCATCCTGGACCGCCCGCAAGACCTTGACCTGCGCCGCCGGAGGAAGTTCGCCGACATCATCGAGGAACAACGTCCCGCCCGACGCTTCGAAGAATTTGCTGTCGCGCCGCTCGGCGGCGCTTGTGAAAGCGCCCCTTTCGTGACCGAACAGGATCAATTCAACAAGGTTCTCCGGCAATGCGCCGCAGTTCACCGCGACGAAAGGCTTTGTGCGGCGCTCGCCCGACCCATGGATCGCGCGCGCGATCAGTTCCTTGCCGACGCCGGATTCGCCTTCGATCAGTACAGGAATTGTGGAACTTGCGGCTTTTTCGGCGATGCGCAGTACGGCGTGCATCTTGGGGCTCCGGGTTATGATATCCCGGAACGCCAGGGCGCCGCTGCGGCCGCGTTTCTGGCGGGCGATTTCGGTGGCGAGCGCCCGCGCCACCGTGGCATTGCGCAGTGATACCGAAAGCCGCTCGAAGCCAACCGGCTTGACGACGAAATCGACTGCGCCGGCCCGTATGGCGGTGACGACATTGTCGATACCGCCATGGGCGGCCTGGACAATCACCGGTATCTCAAGCCCAGCATCCCGCATTCTGCCGAGCACACCGAGACCATCGAGATCCGGCATCACGAGATCAAGCACAACGCAATCGTACGGTGTGCTCGCGGTCGCCAGCATTGCCTTGAGGGCGGCTTCGCCGCCGTCGACGGCCGTGGCCTCGTAACCGGCCTTGCCGACAATGTTCTCAACCAGTCGGCGCTGGACGGGGTCGTCATCGACGATGAGGACGCGCTCAACCATGTGGGCTCCAAATCGCGCGCGACGGACAGGTTGTCCCGAATCGGGCAATGATCTCCGATCAGCGTTAACGGCCTGTAAAGGAGAAGCATTCCCGCCACGCGCGCGTTCATGAACGCAAGGTGTAGAGTGGACCGTCATCCCTTTGCCTCAACGATCCCCTACGTTGTGCAACGATATTCCATCGATATATCCACGAGCGCGTTCTACCATGTTAAAACGATCCGGCCGCGCGGCCGCAAAGCGCGCAAAGGCACCAGATCAGCGGCACCAAAAAAGACGCAACGCAACGGGCAACGTTGCGGCATTGCCGGAGTGGGACCTGTCCGATCTCTACCCAGGCCTCGATTCGCCCGAGATCACCGGCGATCTTGCGCGCTCGGATGCACGGTGTCTTGCGTTCGAGGAGCACTACAAGGGCAAGCTTGCGGCGCTCGCAAGCGGACCGGAGGGCGGCAAGGCGCTTGCGGCCGCCGTCCGGGAGTTCGAAGCGATCGACGATCTCATTGGCCGGATCGCTTCGTTCGCGAGTCTGGTCTACACCGGCAACATAACTGATCCGGTCCGTGCCAAATTCTTCGGCGACGTGCAGGAACGCATTACCACGTCGTCCTCGCACCTGTTGTTCTTTTCACTGGAACTCAACAAGATCGACGACGCCGTGCTGGAACACGCCATGGCGGACCCAGCGCTCGGCCGCTACCGGCCGTGGATCGAGGATGTCCGCAAAGAAAAGCCCTATCAGCTCGAGGATCGCGTCGAGCAGCTTTTCCATGAGAAAGCAGTGAGCGGGCAAGGCGCCTGGAATCGACTGTTCGACGACACCGTCGCGAGCTTGCGTTTCAAAGTCGGCGCCAAGACGCTCCCCATCGAACCGACGCTCAGCCTGCTACAGGACCGCAACGCCGCGACCCGCAAGGCCGCCGCGGCGGCGCTGGGCCGGACTTTTGCGCAAAACCTGCGCATCTTCACGCTGATCACCAATACACTCGCCAAGGACAAGGAAATCTCCGATCGGTGGCGCGGATTTACTGACGTCGCCGACGCACGGCACTTGGCGAATCGGGTCGAGCGCGAAGTGGTCGAAGCGCTGGTGGCTACGGTTCGCGCTGCCTATCCGCGGCTGTCCCATCGCTATTACGCGCTCAAGGCGCGGTGGCTCGGCAAGAAGCAGCTCCCTTTTTGGGACCGCAATGCACCGTTGCCCGACGTGCCGTCGCGCCCGATCCCCTGGCAGCAGGCCAAGGAGACCGTGCTCTCAGCCTATGAGGCGTTTTCACCCGCAATGGCAGACATCGCTGAACGCTTCTTTTCCAATCGCTGGATCGACGCCCCGGTGCGCCCCGGCAAAGCCACGGGCGCCTTTTCGCATCCCACAGTGCCGTCATCGCATCCGTTCATTCTGCTCAATTACCAGGGCAAGACCCGTGACGTGATGACGCTCGCCCATGAGCTTGGCCACGGCGTCCATCAGGTGCTGGCGGCTCCGAATGGCGCCCTGATGGCTCCGACCCCGCTCACGCTCGCGGAAACCGCGAGCGTGTTCGGCGAAATGCTGACCTTCCGCCGCCTCCTCGCCGCAACTACGGATGCCAAGCAACGCAAGGCGATGCTGGCATCAAAAGTCGAGGACATGATCAACACGGTGGTGCGGCAGATCGCGTTCTATACGTTCGAGCGCGCGGTTCACAGTGAGCGCCGCAATGGCGAATTAACGGCGGACCGGTTGTGCCAGATCTGGCTGGAAGTCCAGCGCGAGAGCCTGGGGCCGGCGATCGACATCAAGGCAGGTTACGAGTCCTTCTGGGTCTATATCGGCCACTTCATCCACTCGCCGTTTTACGTCTACGCCTACGCGTTCGGCGATTGCCTGGTGAACTCGCTCTATGCGGTCTACGAAAAAGCCCATGACGGCTTCGCGGAACGCTATCTCGCCATGCTGGCGGCCGGCGGCACCAAACACCATGCGGAGCTGTTGAAACCGTTCGGGCTCGACGCCCGCGATCCGGCGTTCTGGCAGGGCGGCTTGAGCATGATCGAGGGGATGATCGCGGAGCTGGAGGGGCTGTGAAACGGGACTGTGGTGTCTCGGCTTGAAGCCGGCCCATCGCGTCGCTCCGAGGATCAAGGGGGCGGCGCGGTCGGTATCGGAACTTGATGATATAGAAATAGTCCTATAGGCTTGCGTCACGCTTATGGTGCCCCACGCGCAGGCGCCTCCAAGAAACACTGTCGTGGATAGCGGAGCGCAGATCTCCCGCGGGCGAAGGCGAGTGATTTTGGCGGAACGAAGCCAATAAATCTAATGGAATCAATATGAAAGGTTCCCAGATGCTGATGTCTCAGCCAAAGCGATCGGCATGTTCAACATCTGTTGAACGATCGGCTCTTGGTATATTATACAGGTGTATAACTTCTCACAGCCGCGATCAGGCCAGGACGATGCGTATCGAAATCAAGAAAATCGGCAACTCCGACGGACTCATCTTGCCCCGCGAACTCATGCAGCGCCTCGATCTGAAGCGCGGACAATTCCTTCATGTGATCGAAATCGCCGGCGGCGGCTTTCAGGCGATCCCCTACGATCCGGATTTCGAGGAGACGATGAAAATCGCCGACGATGTCATGGATGAATACAAAGACACCCTCGCGGCCCTGGCGAAATGACCAAACCTCATGAGCGAGGAACCGAAGTGGGTGACCTACGATCAGGTCGTGGCGATCCACAGCCGACAACTGAGACGATTTGGCGGCGCGCCCGGTCTACGCGATGACGGCATGCTGCGTTCAGCGCTCGAACGTCCCGTCAACAAATGGCAATATGAACAGGCGGACTTGGACGCATCGGACTTGGCGGCCCTCGCAGCCGCTTATGCATTCGGGTTGGCAAAAAACCATGCCTTTGTAGACGGCAACAAGCGCGCCGCCTTCATGACCATGGTGGTGTTTCTTCGTAAGAACGACGTGCGCTTCGCGCCGGACCAGGCCCATGCCACCGCCATCATGATTTCCCTCGCGGCCGGCGAAGTGAGCGAACAGAGCCTCGCCCGTTGGATCCGCGATAACTGGCCCAAATCATAACGCCAGACTTCGTAACGCTGGACTTCGTACGCGCCCTTCAATTCAGTGGATTAAATCATAGATCGTTTCTGTGAACGTCGGCGCCGCGCCGGCTCAAAGAGGTCCCGATTTGCCGCGCCGCGACACCGAAGCGAATCGTTTTTCCGCCCGCGCGGCGCGCTATGCACGGGTCGGCGCCAATATGGGCGGTGTCGCCGCCAGGATCGCCGCAACCCGGATATTCGGGCTCGATCGCGACAGCGTTCGCGGCGCAATAGACCTTGCGGCAGCGCTGGGCGGCCTCAAGGGGCCAATCATGAAGGTCGCCCAGTTGATGGCGACTGTCCCGGATCTGTTGCCGCCCGAATATGCGGCCGAGCTTACCAAACTGCAAAGCGATGCCCCGCCCATGGGCTGGGCATTCGTCAAGCGGCGCATGACGGCCGAACTCGGCGCCGACTGGCAACGGCAGTTCGAGAGCTTTGAGCACAAGCCCGCCGCCGCCGCGTCGCTCGGTCAAGTCCATCGGGCGCGCGCCCATGACGGCACAGCGCTGGCCTGCAAGCTGCAATATCCCGACATGCAGTCGGCAGTCGAAGCCGATTTGCAACAGCTCGACTGGCTGTTTGCGATTCATCGCCGCATGAACCCCGCCATCGACACCACCGAAATCGCCGGCGAGATCGGCGCGCGTATCCGGGAGGAACTCGACTACCAACGCGAGGCGAAGCATGTCGCCCTGTATCGCGCCATGCTGGCGTCGACTCCCGAGGTGCGGGTACCGCGGGTGTGGCCCGCACAATCGACACGGCGCCTCCTCACCCTCGACTGGCTCGAAGGCAACAAGTTGCTGGCCCACAAGAGCGATGACATCGCGGCGCGCAACCGCATCGCGGTGGCGATGTTCAAGGCGTGGTGGCAGCCGTTCAGCCGCTTCGGCGTGATCCATGGCGACCCGCATCTCGGCAATTACACGGTTTTCATCGAGGGCGGCACGCCGGACGGAATCAACCTGCTCGACTACGGCTGTATCCGTATCTTTCCCTCGAAATTCGTCGGCGGCGTGGTCGATCTTTACCACGGCCTCCTCAAGGGCGATGAGGCGCTGGTGGTGCATGCCTACGAGACATGGGGATTCCGACGTCTTTCTCGCGAGCTGGTCGACACCCTCAACATCTGGGCGCGGTTCATCTATGGGCCGCTGCTCGACGACCGCGAACGCACCATCGCGGACGGCGTCAAGCCGTCCGAATACGGCCGGCGCGAGGCCTTCCGGGTTCATCGGGCCCTCAAGGAAAAAGGGCCGGTGAGAGTGCCCCGCGAATTCGTGTTCATGGACCGAGCAGCGATCGGTCTCGGCGGTGTGTTCTTGCACCTCGCCGCGAAGCTCAATTTTTATCGGCTGTTCAACGAGGCGATCGAAAAATTCTCGATCGACCGCGTTGCGGCGCGCCAGCGTGCCGCGCTGGAGGCGGCAGGGCTGGCGTCGCAGGACGGCTGAGATCATGGCCTGTTGCCGGAGCTGTCAGATGCTCGGCAACTGCGGGGCCGGCATGCAAATTGCCTGTTCCACGTTGCCCTTGTGATGCATTTAGGCTAAGCGACAGGTATTGTGGGAAACTCGCAAGGCTCGGAGTGGCTTATGACCGATCACGGTGAAGTCCAATACGCAACGGCGGCAGGAAATGACCTTCCGGCGCATGAGGTCGGCTACGGTCAATTCGTGCAAACGGTCTTTATCGGGTCCACCCTGGTCATCAATATTCTGCTTGGATTGGCGATCGGCGGTGTCCTGGGCCATTGGCTGCCGGCCGCCCTTGTCATCGTCGCCGGGGTTAT
>Ga0257161_1000280_pt1 | contig 13568 bp, 19 predicted proteins | sample NR01A_FD_185954 | JGI IMG/M metagenome (GOLD analysis project Ga0257161, IMG submission 185954) | Soil microbial communities from H.J. Andrews Experimental Forest, Oregon, United States - NR-01-A | ecosystem: Environmental > Terrestrial > Soil > Temperate forest > Bulk soil | place: USA: Oregon... | reverse complement strand
GGACCGGCCGCGTAGCCGATCACCCCGCCAGCGACGAAGCCGGGCGCGCCGAACAAAAGGGCGCCAGAAGCGGCGCCGAGCGCGCCGTCGAACAGTCGCTCGCCAGCGCTCGCCGCTGTCGGTGCCAATGCCAAAAGAGCCGCAACCATGAACGCGATCGCAATCATTCGTCTCATGATTCCTCCCGCGACGTGGGTCGATGCTTCGCCCGCAGCCCGGTTCGGCCCTCATATTGAATGTTTTGGCCTCGTGTCGGGTTTATGACTTTTTATTCACATTATCGTCATCATCGCCGAAGCGGAGCTTGATCAGCATTACTCCGCCACCTCATCGAGAAGCGACGGGTCATCGTCGCCGGTGCCCGTCTTGTTGACACGTCTCGACACTGACCACATCCGAAGGCGATCTTCGGCAGCCGGCCTTAGAAGCTCTATGCCGGCGTCGCCGCTCAGCCATCGCCCGATATCCACCTTATCGAGAATCACCGGCATGCGATCGTGAATCGGTCGTGTCACCTCATTGGCGTCCGTGACGATGTCCTCTATTATCCGAAACAGCGCCACACGCCGCCGAGCGCGCGCGCCTTCGTCGATTTTCTGCGACGGCCGAAGGTCGCTCTCGTTGGCGCATTGCGAGCAGAGCAGCCTTGCCGAGTTATCTTGTTAGGTCCGCTTGTAGCCCAGACCAGAAGTATCCGAAAAGACGGGATATTTCCGCTAATTGAGGTTAAGCAGAACTTCCGCATGCATCTCATGCAATGCTGACAGGTCCATCCTTTCGAACAGGAGTCACCCGTTGCCGGCCGGCAAGCGAATCCGGCAAGATTGCGATACGTTCCTCCATCCGCCCCATGGCTATGTCGAGACCCACGACGAAAAAACATCCGGCATTTTCTTCTACGCCGTGTTGAATTGACTTTGCATGGATTGTCAATTGAGCTCGATCGTCCGAATGATAATCTTCTCAACGCTACCTTCACGATTGCTCCGTCGAATTTCGAGGAGGCATTGCGCATAGTGAAAATCATCGCCGGTGAGATAGATCCTCAATGGCACGGGTCGTGCTCGATAAAGCAAACGCTGAACGTCAGAGGTGAGCTCATGCGCAGGACAATCGGGCATGCCCTGCGATACGGCACGGTCGCTTTGCCGTCACCCAACCAAGCGTTGAATTCAGACCTCTTCCATCATGCCGCACGTACCGAAAAGCTACTACCGCGCCGTCTTGCCGGTAGCAGTGTTGATTTGATCTGAGCAGGCCGCAGCGCCAATCTACCCACCCGTCCCTTTTGCCTGTCATTCTGCGCTAGAGCCCTACACTCCGATTCTTGTTGTTGCGCTCGCCCGATCCTGGGCCTTTTTAATCGTCCCCGACATTCGACCGCGTCAGGCGGTCGCGAGCAACGGGGGCGACGGTGGGAATAGTTTCTCTTAAATCGGAAGCAGCTGCGCGCGGCGTCCGGATGCTGCGCACCGCAATGGGACCCGCGATCACCGCCTGGCTGGAAGACCCGACCATTGTCGAGGTGATGCTCAACCCTGATGGTCGCCTGTGGATCGATCGCCTCACTGAGGGCCTTGCTCGCCGCGTGCGGTCGCGATCCTCAACGGCACCGTGTCGGCCGCCATCGGGCTCGGGCTTCGCCTCTGGATCGCCGGGCTCTTGCTGTGGGCGCTCGGCCACATGGCCGCCGTCTGGGCCGCCGCAGGCAATGCGACGCTCGATGCGCTGGTGGCCGAGACCGCCGACAATCTGCGCTTCCATCATGCCAAGAGCAGTCAGACGAGGCTGCGCACTTTTGCGAGCTTCACCTACCAGGCCGGCAGTTGGAAACGGCCGCGCAAGGTGGTGGCGCGGCTCGAATGTTCGTTGCAGCCGGACGCCGGAGAGGCCACCTCAACCGGCATGCGCCAGGAGGTCGACATCCGCTACGTCGTCACCTCGCTCAAGGGCTCGGCGCAGTATCTTTACGAGAACGTCTTATTGCCAGCGCGGGCAAATGGAGAGCCTGATTAAGCTACACAAGGCGCAGCTGGCGTCGGATCGCATGTCGTGTCACAGCGCGACGGCCAATCAGGTGCGGCTCGTTCTCCACTCCGCCGCGTTCTGGCTGATGCATGGCGTACGCCCCGCGATCCCGCAGACGAGCCCGCTTGCGACGGCTGAGTTCGCCACGATCCGCGAGCGCCTGATCAAGATCGGCGCGCGTGTGATCGAGCATATCGCGCGCATCCGCATCCAACTGCCGACGAATTGCCCGGAAGGAGCGCTGTTCCGAGCCGTCACGCTCGGCCTCATGCCGTCCGGCCCATGAGCCGCGGGGCGCGTGCCCCGACGAACCGCCGACAAAGGCAGATCAATCCAAACGCGTTGTACAGCGAGTTACCTCACACCGATTCAGCCGATCGGATCGCTGGCGCGCCTGTTCGGCAGATGTGCAAAAACCCGCCGCGTGGTGCATTATCCGGGCTAGACGATGCGGCAATCCGGATCTTGCTTTGGTATCCGTTCGCTGGGTTTCAATTCGGCGCATCGCGTATCGTTTGACGTCATACTTGTCACGTCAGACAAGTTGGAACGGCGGCCGCCCGGCGTTCGCGTTCGATGAGAACGCGCTTGCGCTTGAACCCCCAGCGATAGCCGGACAGCGAACCGTCCTTTTTCATCACCCGGTGGCAAGGTATGAGGATGGCGATGCCGTTCGAGGCAATAGCCTCGGTCACGTCGCGGGCGTCCCGCGTGCCGAGCTTGGCGGCTAGCGCGCCATAGGTCGTGGTCTGGCCGGCGGGGATGCTCCGCAGCAGCGACCACACCTGTTTTTGATACTCGCTGCCACGCGGATCAAGGGCGATTCCGAGATCGCGCTCAGGATGATCGACAAGGATTGCAAGTTTGGCGATGACCTCAGCAAGGCCGGCTTGGTCCTCCACGAGGACGGCATTTGGGACCCGAGCGCGCATCGCATCCAGCGCGGCCGCGCGGCTGTCAGCAAACTCAAACGCGACCAGTCCTCGCTCGAAAGCGGCGGCAACGAATTCTCCCAGCGAACTCTGCCCCCAGGCGTAGCGAATATGTTCCCGCATGACGGCCTCCACCTGAACTAACTGCTCCAGCCTCATGTAGCTTGCCACGGCTGGACTCGCGCTCCGATCCTTGCCTTCAAATCGATTTCTGTGGGGCACGCCGCGGGGGCAATCGGGAGCAAGAAACGGACTGGATCCACGAAAACGATCCAGGCATTGGCTTCTGTTTATCGACCCACTGCCGGATCGGATGCGAAGGCGAGTGGGTCTTGGCTAACACCTTGCCCCGCGAAACGCGCCATTACTGACGGTCGGCGACATGCAAAGCGAAGTCCTCAGGAATCCTCAGGTCAAGGCATTGTGCCAGGCTTCGTGCGCCAGCAGCCAGCGCTTGCGTTCGAGGCCGCCGCTATAGCCAGTAAGTGCGCCGCCGGCACCGACCAGCCGATGACAGGGCACGACGACACAGAAGGGATTGGCGGCATTGGCATGGCCCACGGCGCGGGTCGCGCCTGACCTGCCAAGATCATTTGCAAGCTCTGCGTAAGTTACCGGCTGTCCCGGCGCCATTTCCCGCAGCGCATTCCAGACGCGATCCTGAAAGGCTGTTCCATCCGTCTTGAGCGTAATCCGGCCGGTCGCCGCAAGGTCACCAGCAAAGTAGGCCGCGACTTCTGTTTTTACCGGATCAGGGATCATCCCCGGAAGAAGTTCGAAGCTACTTAGCCCGAGACGGCGGCCGAGCAAGCGGTACAGCCGCTCCTCGCAATCGTCGAAGTCGGCTGCACGCAGGACACCATCGCCATCGCAGACGAGAAGGAGGCCGCCGATGGGCGTATCGACAGCCTCGATCGTCAGGGAGATGCGCGCGGCCTTATCGCGCATCATGGAATATGATGCCGACGGTGTGGCGTTGGCCCGACCGCACACGGCTAACGCCGTGACGAAGATTGACGCGGTAATTGCCTTTCGTGCCCTGGACTGGCCGGTTATGCACGGCGAAGGCGACGGCGTCACCCTGCTTGAGCGGAACGACCTCGACCCGGCTCTGCATGCGCGGGCGCTGCTCGGTCAGCACGAACTCCCCTCCGGTACAGTCTTTGCCAGGTTCCGAGAGGAGGATCGCCACTTGAAGCGGAAAGGCGAGATCGCCATAAAGATCCTGGTGCAGGCAGTTGAAGTCGCCGGGCACATATTGAAGCAGCAAGGGCGTGGGTCGCGTCTGGCCCGCGTCATGGCAGAGCTTCAGGAACTCCGCGTGCTTCTGCGGATAGCGCTGTTCGATGGCCATGCGCTCGTTCCACTCATTGGCAACACCCGCCAGGCGCGGATAAAGCGCCGTGCGCAGGCCGCCGAGCAGCTCTGGCAGCGGATATTTGAAGTATCTGTATTCGCCCTTGCCGAAACCATGTCGGGCCATGTGAATGTGGCTGCGGAAATGCTCCTCATGCGGATAGAGCGCCGCAATCGCCTTGCACTCTTCCGGGCTGAGCAACTTCTCGATGACCGCGCAGCCATAGGAGCTGAGCTCCGTCGACAACGCAGCCCAGTCGTAGCGTCCGACCCGTTCCTCGGCGGAGCGAATGATCGGCTGGGCGGGCATGATCCTTGCTGGGGCATTCATGCCTGAGCTTCCTTCTCGAGCAGGGCGCGCTTGCGTTCCACGCCCCAGCGATAACCGGAGAGCGCGCCGTCATTCTTCACGACACGGTGGCAGGGGATCGCCACTGCGATTTTGTTGGCGCCGCAGACCTGCGCAACGGCGCGGACCGCCTTCGGTTCGCCGATGCGCCGAGCGATGTCGGCATAGCTGACGGTCCTTCCAACCGGGATGTCCCGCAGCGCCTGCCAGACGCGCTGCTGAAAGGCCGTGCCGCGCACGTCGAGCGGCAGATCGAGGCCAATTTGTGGAGCTTCGACAAAGCCGACCACCTGCGCCACGAGCTGCTCGAACGCGCGATCCCCGCCAATCAGATTGGCGTTCGGGAATCGGTCCTGCAGATCGCGGACCAATTCCTCGGGATTGTCGCCCAACGTAATGACGCAGATGCCCTTCTCGCTTCGCGCGACGAGGATGGCACCAAGCGAGCACTGGCCTGCGGCGAAACGGATGTCGGCATCCTTGCCACCCTGTTTGTAGGCAGTCGGAGTCATGCCCAGCACCTCGTTGGAGCGTTCATAAAATCGACTGTTGGAATTAAAGCCCGCGCCATAGATCGCGCTGGTCACGCTTCCACCTTGATCGGAAAGTTCCGCGCGTATCTTCTTCGCGCGATGCGCCGCGCCATAGGCTTTGGGCGTCAGTCCGGTGATCGCCTTGAACTGGCGATGGAAATAGAACTTGCTCATGCCGACGGACGCTGCAAGCTCATCGAGCTTTGGCAGCTCCTCCGCCCCCTCGATCAGCCGGCAGGCCCCCGCGGCCACGGCGGCATTGGCTTCGGCAAGCGACTGCCCGTTGGGATTGCAGCGCCGGCACGCGCGATAACCGGCGCTCTCCGCTTCAGCAGGCGAGGCATAGAAGCTGACATTCTTCGGCCTAGCCGTGCGCGAGGGACAGGACGGGCGGCAATAGATGCCTGTCGTCCTGACGGCATAGACGAACGTGCCGTCGGCCGCCGCGTTGCGTTTGACGATGCTATTCCAGCGCGAATCACGTTCGATCTCGGTTATCTCTTGTTCCATGACAAGGCTCATCTTGATGTCCCTTTGCCCTTTCTTGCCAGAATATCTAGGCGCTCGACCGCTCCGGTTCACTCCGATCCTTGCTTTTGAATTCTTGCAGTCACTCACCGAGCCTCACCCAACCCGCGTGACAGTCGTCACGCCGAGATGGAACACCTCGCCGCTCATGAAACGCTTTGAACTGCCGACCTGCATTGATCAGATCTCAACCGGCCCTTGAGCAACCTCGTCAACGACATTGTCTGGGCGCTGGCCGTGTTCGGGCGCACGTCCGGACTTGTACGCAACCAATGTCGCGAGGAGCGCGGTAACGGCGAACCCAGCGCTGATGATCGCAAAGGCGAGCGTGGCGACACCTGGCCCAGGTTGTGGGACGAGGCTGAAATAGGCTGTGCCGAATGTTGCGACGAAGGAAATGGCCGACGGATGGCGAGCGGCGCGCGATCTGGCGTGTGAACCGGGTTTCGAGCCGCTCGGGCTGTCGCACAGCTTTTCGCGCCCGGTGATGTCATGACCCGGCGCTGGATGGAGGCCGATACCACAGAGCGCGGCATGCCATGGAATACGTGAGCTCGCACGAGGGCCCGTGCGAGCCTCTTTTGGCGACTGAGATGGCAGTCGTCGAACGGAACGACCGCTTCTCAGTTAGGCGGCCTTGAGGAGGCCCAGCTGCGTCAGCGCCGTGACGCCATCGTCCAGGCCGATTTCCTCGACGATCTTGCCGTTTTGCAGGCGCAACACCGTAGTGCCCGTGAAGTGCATCTTGCGCCCTGTCGCGGCCGGAAGCGAGCCGATCAAGAAATCGCTGAAAGCGGGTCCCGTATGCGTGCCGCCGCCTTCCCAGCGACCAACCACATAATCGCCCTCGGCGATCAGGTCCGCCGTGCCCCAGAAATTGAGGTCCGGAAACGCCTTGCGGAAATCGGTCATGAAGGCTTTGATGTCGGCGCGTCCACGGCGGGGTTCGTGCAACGAATATTGCAGCAGCATGTCCGGTGCAGCGAGTTCGTCCACAATGCCGAGATTGCAGGTTTTGCCCCAGAAATCGGTGAACCAGCGGCCGACGATGGCCTTGTTGTCCTGTTCTTTGCTCATTGGTTGCTCTCCTTTGGCATATGGCGCCAGTCGATGACCTAAAGGTCGACGACGCCCACGACTGATAGTCGGAGAGGCGGCGGCACAAACTCCGTTTCTTGCCGTGATATTGAAATGATTGACCGTTGCTCGTGCGACGAAGACTCATTCGCGATCGCGACCCGCGCCATGATCGCCAATAGTTCGAAAGCAAGAATCGGCGTGCTGATTTAGAGAGGCTGTTGTTCCCTGGCTCCATGGGCGCGAAGATCAATCCATCGTTGCACGCTGTCGGAGCGCACCGTCCGGCGCAGCACGGGATGCCCCAAATGCGCGCGCGGCGAAGGCCACCAGGTTTTTGTGCTGACGGTGACCTATCCTGGCGGACGCACGCGGCAGTTCAGCGTGCGCCGTGAGCGGGTTGCCGAAGTGCGCCGCTGGCTCGCCAATTACCAGGAACTGAAGGAGGCGATCGAAGCCATTTGCGAACTCAATCATGATCCGCGCCCCGGAGCGGCCGCGTCAAAACCACGGAAAAAGCAACATGATTGACAGGCGGCGAAGGCAGCTGAGTTTCGGCGACGGGCTGATCGCGAAGGAAGTGAGCGATCTTCGCGAGAGCTGGATGATGCATGCCGCTGCGGTGCTGGCGAACGCCATCGGTCACTGCAGCTGTTGAACTCCTACTTGACGCCGTATGCGATATAGATCTCGACAATATTAGCCCGGATCGCCCTGGCCATCGCCAAATCGGCATTACCACCTGCCGCATCTCCCCTCTTGAGTTTAGCGAAGCCGCGACCGTAGAGCGATTCGGCATCGCGCGGATTCCTGGACACGACCGCCCCATAGTCGTCGATTGCGCGATCGAACACACCGAGCTTGAGCCATACCAAGCCGCGGCTGTTGAGCGCATCGTCATATCCCGGGTGAAGTCGCAGCGACTCGGTACAGTCAGCAAGCGCGCGAGCCAGATCCCGTCCCGCCAGGGTGAGGGACCAGCAGCGGGCATTGTAAGCGGCGGCGGTCGGATCGATCCTTATTGCCACGTCGTAGTCGAGGCCTCATCAAAGGCGTCAATCTACTATTAGACAACTTGTTGCCCAGAGAGTTGCTCATTTATCAGACACTGCTGCCGATGATCTCACAAGGGGTTCGTTTCCTGCCTGGACTTCAATCCACCCACTCAATCGTCCCAAGACGGCGCGACTGTCTGCCGATCAGGCTCTGTTTTGGAGAAGAACAGCTCTGGACCGAGATGGTCCCGCACCTGCTTCTCCGCGCGCGCATAGTCGGGCGTGTTCCAGCGTCGAGGGTCCGAACCGAGCGCAATCAGCATGCCTTCCTTGATCACCGCAACCCGCTCGGCCGGCGTCGATCGCAAGCGCTCATCACCGATGAGCTGTCGGTAGCGGCGACCGAAGAAGTTGAGCCAAAACAGCCCGGGAAGGAAACGACCGAAGTCGCGCCCGACTGCTTCGATCCGGGGCCCATCACTCATCACCTTTGCCCAGTACTCGGCCGGGTGACACGCCGAGCCCCAGGCCGGGGACAGACGAGCGCATAGTGTCTCGAAGGTCTCCCGCAACCAAGCATGACCGGCGTAGCCTTCAACCTTCGGCCGCCGAACCTGCAACGCGATCTGGTTGCCAAGATTTTTCTTGCTGCCAAGTGGGCTGGTAATCCACTCGTCAATCAAGACCACCACGGTCAGCTCAGGCGCCGCGCCGCGCAGTTCGGCCGAGCCAAACAGCCGCTCGAAAGGAGGGCGGCCATGTTGCTCGACCAGCGCCCGATAGGTTGGGCCTCGGTCGCTCGCGGCCGCGAACACGGCTTTGGCCAAGGCTTGCGGCTGTTGAGCGTCGATCGCCACCTGGTCGCGTTGGCTCTTCCAAACGCGGAGCTTCGAGCACCATACTGGCGCGGTAGCGAGGAGCACCTCCTGCAGCACATCGAGGCCGCTTCCGGTCGTCAGAGAGCGGTCGAGGACTACCTCAGCGTCGATCCACGTTGGTCGCGCCTTGCCATCGATGAAAACACTTGCAAGATCAAGCGGTAACACGCGGCGGTGACGATCGGCGGTGTGATATGGCATTCGCGCGTCCGGTCATGAATTCGTGCAAAGTCGCGAAATGGCGCACCCGACGCGATTCGACTGCGCGATGAGCCCACTATAGTGCTTGGCGGGGTACCAAGGCATTTTGTCGATCTGGCTGAAGCCCGGAATGCTCTCCAAGTAGTGCACTATCCGCGCGCGCATTTCACGATCCGCGAGCCGCAGTGCTGCGATGTTTTCCGCGGTGTGCTCCGGATTGGATGTCGAAGGAAGCGCGCAGGTGACGTTGGGATTGGAAATGACCCATTTGAGGAAGAAGGCTGCCCAGGTCGTCGCGCCAATTTCACTGGCGAAGGCGGGTAGTTCCCGGCCCTCGACCCCTTTGAAGAGCCGCGCCTTTTCAAAGGGCATGTTAGTGAGGACAGCAGCGCCACAAGCGCAGCCGCAGCCTCGAGCGTCGGACTCTACTTATCCTTCCTTCGCCTTAGATTTTTGCGGCAAGCGCGGCGAGTTGCTCAGTGCAAATGCCCCAGCCGGTATGGAAGCCCATCTTTTCGTGGGCGACCTTGTCTGCCGCACTCCAATGCCGCACGCGTGCCGTGTAACGCGTGCCCTCGGCCTCGTCCTCGAAGGTCAAGACAACTGTCATGAAGGGCTTCGCGGACGGTACCCAGGCTGACGTGTAGGCGTCGGTGAAAACGAGCTTCTCGTTCTCCGTGACTTCGAGATAGACGCCGCTGACGCGCATGTCTTGACCTTCAGGCGAGCGCATCACGACGTGGCTTGCCCCGCCCTGCCGTACATCGGTTTCGGCAACTGGCGTCGTCCAAGGTGCCGGAGCGAACCATTGCTTCATCAGCTCAGGCTCGGTCCAAGCGCGGTAGAGTTTCGCGCGTGGAACGGGGATGAACCGTGTCAGAACGAGTTCGTGGTCGGTGCCGGTAGCAGCGGTCATAGAAGGCTCCATTAGCTCGTCCGGGTGCGCTTAAACCCAGAGCTTCACGGGTCAGGGCAACTTTTCCGCAACCAGCTTGGCAATCGCATTGGCGCGCCGCGTGGCTTCGTCATGCAAGGCGCGGTCGCGGTCGCCGCCGCCCACGTGAATCGTGACCGTGAGGAGTCCTTTGCGGATGAAGATGTTGTTCAGCACGTCATCGAGGCTGGCCTCGTCGCCGAGCCCGGCGATCTCAATCTTGGCGGCGCTCCGGGCGGCCTTGTAATACCTCTTCGATAGCTCGGGCGTGGCCGACACTTCTGAGACGACAAGACTGACGCTGTGGGTCACGAACTGGCGCTCCCCATTGACGAGATCGGCCCGGCTCGTCTGATAGAGGCAGCCGATCGGCTTGGGGAGGTCTTCGACGCGATCAATGCGCGACATATGGGTGATCTTCCCCATGGTCTTGTGCGGCGGCTCGATTTTCATGTCGCTGAAGATCGCGCGGACGTCTGCGGGCATGAGCAGCGCACAGGCGTCGGGCCACTGATCGGCGGGCGCGACGGAAGAGGCGCGCGTATCTTGCGGGATATCGACGGTGCTGTTCGCCGTGATCGGCGCAGCCTCGACCATGCCGACGCCTCCCTTCCAGCGCTTGGCCACTTGCGCGGCCAAAACAAGGGCATTGGGCTGCGACTGAGGCGAGTAGACGTCGAGGCTGACGGTGTAGATCAGGTCAACCTTGCGGACCCGAATAGTGATCGTCGAATGGGCGATCTCTAGAAAAGCCTCTTCGCCGATGTCCGAGACGGGTTCGAGGCGAACGTTCAGCTTCGGATCCGATGCTGCCTTCTCGATGGTGGAACGGATCGAGGCGAACGTCGCCGCGGACCCGTTCCGGCCATCGGTTTCGCCGCCCCAGCTTATGATGTTCACCGAAGCGAAGTTGGCGATCTCGGACTTGGAGGTCGGGCTCGGCAGCTTGATCATGTACATGCAGCGCTCGGCATACTGAGGGCCCTTGTAGAGCGGGCTCAGGGTCGGGCCTTTGCTGGTGATCGGCCTCCCGGGAAACAAAGCCTCAAGATCGGCCTGCGGCAGCAACTTGCAGGCGTCAGGCAAATTCGCCTGCGCAGCGGGAGCATCCGGCTTTGACGTCGTGATGCTCTGCGCCGTAGCTTCGGCTGCGCAGAGCGACGCCGGAACAAGAGCAGACCAAACAACGAGGTGTTTGAGAGTCATGTGCTGGCAGCTCCGTATTTTGTATTTTTGTGCGTGTGGCAGTTGGGGGGAACGACCGGCGCTGTCAGGCAGCGGCGACCGAATGGTGCTCGCGGGCAATCACCCACTGGCCGTCAACCCTGCGCAGGCCGATCGTCAGCCTAAAACCGACCTCTCCCGATCCGTTACGATTTTCGTCCATTGGGAATGCTCTTTCTGTTGGGCAGCTTCTGTTGGGCAGCCGAGAGTGCGGTTCCACTCACCCTGTGACGACGGCCAAACCTTGCAGATCTCAATTATGCCCACGTGGCGATACCGAATGTGGGCTGATCCCGTCACCGTCGCCGAGGACTATCGGGAGAAGGAGCTTTTTGCCAGCCAATCTGGAGTCGCGGTCGCAGCGACTCATGCCGTTTGATAGAATTTGGCGATGGCGCCTGACTGAAAGTGCTCCAATCCCACTAGTTTCAGGTCGAGCGGCTTGGAAAGCTCAGAGAAGATTGGAAGGCCGGACCCCAGCGCAATAGGGTGGACGAGAAGCTGATATTCGTCGATCAGCGCCGTCGCGATCAGACTCCGAGCGAAGCGGGCGCCGCCGTAAGCAATGACGGCTTTGCCGTCCTGGGCCTTTAGCTTCTTGATCTCCATGGAGAGCTCGCCGGTCAACATCGGTGCCTGCTCCCAACTCTCCATGGAAGCCTCCGCTGGCCCCCTGACCTGGTCCGGGTTCAGGCGCTTCACGTCCTCCAGCGCTTTCGTGGTGGACGCGTCGTTGGCTCCTCCGCGCGAGAAGTAGGCCTTGGGAATAGCATTCATCGGCGCCGCAAAGGGTTCCTTCGACCGCGGCCACCACGCCTTCATATCGCGGAAAGTTCGGCTACCCATGATGTGCAAGCCTGCTTCCCAGAGTCTCTCGACCTGCCATGCAGTTAATGCGTCGTCGAGGCTGCGAAAGATCCATTCGATCTCGCCGTTTGGCCGGCCAACGAAGCCGTCAACCGACATGGACATTTTGAGAACCAGCTTGCGCATGTCTGTTTCCTCCTTAGCGCCTAACGCTTCAATCTCAAGACGTTGCGACCGCAGCAAGCCGACACAGCGGATCGCCTTTTTATCGACTTCCCCTGGCGTCGAGCGAATACAAGCGTCGCAGCAGTCCCGTAGCAATGCAGACGAATTCGCAGAAGTGCCAATTCATGTAATAAGCACCAGACCAATTTCCACCGGACGAGCGAGCGCCAGAGGGCGTGGCGTTGAGCGATCCAATCCGGCGGTCTTCCCTGAGGAGGTCCTCCGGCAACCCCAGCAAATGCTGGGGCGCATTGGATTCCCCGCCTTCGCTCAGAATGACAGGGACATCGGCCTCAATCCGGTGTCCGTGTTGCCAGCACGAATAAACCGCCCGCTACTCCGGCCGCAGATCGCCCACATGCTTGGCGAATGCTGCGAAGACCGGATGGTCCGACAGAATCAGATTCTCCGCGACGAAACCGTCGATAACAATCAGGCGATCGGCGCCAGGAGCTTCGAAAGGTCCGGCCGGACCGGTGCCTTTGGCCAGCCACCTGATGAACATGACGTCTCCATTAATCGCGTACTCCTTCATTTCGGCGCGGAGATCAGGAATGAAAGTGATCAGATCGATGATCCTCTGCGCATACTCCTGTTGGCCCCGGACAGGCCGTGTTGTTCTTGGCCAGTAGCCCGTAATGTCTGGCTTGCTGATGGTCGCCAGAGTTCTTTACGCTCATGCTCTCTCTCCATTCCACGCGTCAAGAGTGGCTGGCGCATCGGATGTTGTGTCTGTCCAAATACGCCCGTGTGAAATTGCGCGCTCAAGAGGTCAGGCAGTCCAGTAGCAACGCAGACGAACCGGCGGAAGTGCCAATTCATGCAATAATCACCAGACCAGTTCCGCCTGAGCGAGCAAGCCACAGAATGGCCTTTTATTCACGCTTGGTTCACTCGCAATCATGAGTTATCCGCAGCCCAACGAGGCGTGGAGCATGAGTCACGTGCAGGGGGGCCGCGAATGCGGTGAACACTGCCGTCTTGATCGGCGCCGCGGATGCGTGCGCATCTAAGCCTCGAAGCATTTCCGCAGCCGGCGCAATCCTTCCGGGATTCGCTCCGCGCCAATGGCTCCATATCCTAATACAACGCCAGCTCGCGGGGCCTCGCTCACAGCGAATGTGGACAACACGTGAATCCCGACACCGGCATCAGAGGCGCGGCGAGCCACCGCAGCAATCTGTTCGACTGACGCGCTTCGTGCCAGCGTGGCAAGGTGGAGTCCCGTCATTGACGGGATGAGCTCAAGGTGATCGGCGAAGTCGTGACGGATGGCATTCACCAGCATCTCCTGCCGTTCCCGGTAGATCCCGTTCATTCTGCGGATGTGACGCGCAAATTCGCCCTCATCGATCATTTGCGCGAGTGCTGTCTGCGCGAGCGTCGAGGAATGCCAATCGCTGACGAACTTCGCTTTCTGCAAGGACGATCGCAGTGACGGCGGCGCTATCAGAAAGCCCAGTCGCAGGGTCGGCAGCAATGTTTTCGAGAATGAGCCGAC
>Ga0257161_1000279_pt1 | contig 13607 bp, 15 predicted proteins | sample NR01A_FD_185954 | JGI IMG/M metagenome (GOLD analysis project Ga0257161, IMG submission 185954) | Soil microbial communities from H.J. Andrews Experimental Forest, Oregon, United States - NR-01-A | ecosystem: Environmental > Terrestrial > Soil > Temperate forest > Bulk soil | place: USA: Oregon... | reverse complement strand
AGCCGCCGCGCCGGGGGGTACGCTGGCCGCCGGCCGACGCCAACGGATGGGCGTCCCGCTGCTGAAGGGGTCGACGGCGTTGACATTGCGCAAGGAAGGCGGGCTTGGCGCCAGATAATATTAATGAATGGCGCCATTCATCTACCGCTGCCCGTACACAGGCTTCCGCGTGCAAGGTTGGGCTTCGAACGAGGACGAGTCCGAGAGGGCCGGCGATGTCTATGAGGGCGTCACCTGCCTTGCGTGCGGGCGGCTGCATTTGGTCAATCCGAACACAGGCAAGACGGCCGGCGAAAGCGGCGAATAGCACACAGGGCAGGCAGGCGGCCGGCATCAGGCGCCGGAGCCTTCGCCTATACGCGCCATCGCGTCGGCGGCGTGTCCCGCCGGCCAGCGCCAGTTTATGGGCGGCACGGAATTGCAGGGCGCGGTGGGCATTCTGCCCCCCAAAGAGACAAATGCGCCCGCGACATTAAATCATCTAAACCGAGCGGCGACCACTCCTACATTGATACCATCAAACCATGGAGGGGGAACCTCAACCACCTGGAGGCTCCCATGAGGAACACTCTTATCCTGGAGGGGCTGGCTATCTTGGCCGTCGTCGTTCTTTTGATCAACGCTAATTGGCAATGGCTCACGACGGAGCCTGAGGAAGACGACCCGTGATCGGGGCGCACAGTTCAAACGGGTGACTGCATGATGCGAGCACCAGCGCCGTGCTTGTGCTAACGGCAGATCGGAAGATTGATCATGATTAAGCTAGCTCTGATCCTCGGCGGGCTGTTTGCGACGACTGGTGTTGTCTATGCGGCGTGCCTGTTCTGCCCGTGGTAACCATCATCGGTTGGAACGAGGAAGGCCCCAGCACGGTTTTGCCGGGCCTTCCGTTTTTGTAGAACCTACGCCGATCCCCGCAAGACGGGCGCAACACCTCGGCGTCTTCCGGCTTGCCGAAGCAAAACACCACATAGTCGACGTCGTCGCGGCGCAATGAGAATGTGAGCGCTGCCACGAGTAGCGGTCGGGCGGCTAGGTCAATCGGCTGATCGATGAACTTCGTTGCCAAGGTCTGCCACCCATCGACTTTGCGCATGCTGATCTGACCTGATGCGAGCAGCGCCCAGAACAACATGGCGGCAATAATCTGAACCTCGGCGCCCCGGCCCATTGAACCGCCGGCGAGGCCGTCGCGACAAAGAAGGAGAGAGATTTGCGACCTCCTCCCTAGCAACTCTCTCGCACTGGGCGCCGCGCCTGACGCATGGCGCCCTTTTTTTGTTCCACCGCATTCGAGGTGTCGTTAACGGCCTCGAATGGGCGAGAGTTTGACGGCAGATCGCCGGCGCGGCATTGATCGCTGCTCCATGCGCCAAGCCCCCGCGTCCAGCCCGAAACTCGTTCGTATCGTGGAATCCCTGCTGATCGGGGCGGCCGGCGGCTTTCTGTTCGATGCCGCGAGATTTCCGGCCGGTTGGCTCGCCGGCTCCATGGTCTTCGCCGCGGTGGCCGCGCTCGCCGGCCGTCCGATCTATGTGCCCGGCTCACTTGCTCGCGCCTGCTCCATTGCGCTGGGGATCGCGATCGGCGGCGTGGTGACGCCCGAAACCCTGCGCGGCATGACAACGTGGCCGCTGAGCATCGCCATGGTGTCAGTTTCCGTCGGTGCCGCAACGCTCGCGACCGTCACTTATCTCAAGCGCGTGCATGGCTGGAACACGCTGACGGCCATCTTCGCCAGCACGCCGGGCGGGCTTGCTCAGGTCATGGCCCTTGCGGCCGAAGAGGGGCGCGACTGCGACATACGCGGGGTCGCGATCGTGCAGACCCTGCGGGTGGTGATTTTGGCCGTGGTGGTGCCGGCGGCGCTGTCGCTCACCGGGCTTGCCGGAACCGTGCGCCTGCCGGCGAGCCCGATCGCCGTGGCCGAAGCACCAGTTGCATTCGCGATCCTGATCGGCGCCGCATCGGCGGTGGCGCTCGGCCTGCTGCGACTCGGTTTTCCGGGCGGCCTGATCTTCGGGCCCTTGGTGGTATCGGCCGTCCTGCACGGGGGCGCGTTCATCAACGTCACCCTGCCGTTCTGGCTCGCAACAGCCGCCATGGTGGGGCTCGGCACCGTGAGCGGTGGGCGCTTTACCGGAATGCCGTTCCGCCTGTTGCTGCAGTATCTTGGCGCCGCACTGGGGGCGTTCGCGGTCTCGCTCATTGTCACGGCTGCGATCGGGATCGCCGTGACCCTGGCGGTGCCGCTGCCGGTTTCCGACCTGATCGTCGCCTACGCGCCGGGGGCGGTCGATGCCATGATGATTCTGGCGCTGGCGCTGCATCTCGATCCGGTTTTCGTAGGCGCGCATCACCTCACGCGGGTTTTCGTCGTATCGCTGGGGCTGCCGATCCTGGCCCACTATTTTTCGGCGCCTGGGAGGAGGCGTACCAAGAGCGGCCGCCCCGTGCTCCCAAAGGGAGATGGGTTGGACGATTGACCGAGTGCGTCGAGCGGCGATCGTAGGGGGCAAAGGCGCACGCGAGACCGCGCAAGTGGCACGACCATGAGATGCGCCTTTGCCCACCCTTGTTTGAGGCCGCCCGGATCAGCCGCTGATGCGGGAAATCTGTGCCCCGCAGGCCGCCAGCTTGTCCTCCAGGCGTTCGAAGCCGCGGTCGAGGTGATAGACCCGGTTGACCATGGTCTCGCCTTCAGCGGCGAGCGCCGCGATGACAAGGGACACCGAGGCGCGCAGGTCGGTCGCCATCACGGGGGCGCCCTTGAGCTTGCCGGGCCCTTCGATGGTGGCGGTCTCGCCTGCAAGGTGGATGCGGGCGCCGAGCCGCACCAGCTCCTGCACGTGCATGAAGCGGTTCTCGAAGATGGTTTCGGTGATGCGCGACGTGCCCTGCCCCCGCGTCATCAGCGCCATGAACTGCGCCTGCAGATCGGTCGGGAAACCCGGAAACGGCGCCGTCGTGACGTCGACCGGCGCAATGCCGACGCCGTTGCGGGCGACCCGGATGCCGGTATTGGTGGCTGCGATCTCGGCGCCGGCTTGCGTGAGCACGTCGAGCGCTGCCCGTAAGAGTTCCGGCCGGGCGCCTTCCAGCATCACGTCGCCGCCCGTCATCGCCACCGCCATCGCATAAGTGCCGGTCTCGATGCGATCCGGCAATACGCTATGGCGCGCGCCTGAAAGCCGCGGCACGCCCTCGACGACGATCTGCGCGGTGCCGGCGCCGCTGATCTTCGCGCCCATCTTGTTGAGGCAGTCGGCCACGTCGGCGATCTCGGGCTCACGCGCCGCATTCTCGATCACCGTGGTGCCATGGGCGAGCGACGCCGCCATCAGCGCCGTATGCGTGCCGCCGACCGTAACCTTGGGAAACACGACCTCGCCGCCGCGCAAGCCGTTGCGCGCCCGCGCGATCACATAGCCGCGGTCGATTTCGATCTCGGCGCCGAGGCTTTGCAATGCCAGGATCAGGAGATCGACCGGACGCGTACCGATGGCGCAGCCGCCCGGCATGGACACTTTGGCCTCGCCCATGCGGGCGACCAGAGGAGCGATCACCCAGAAGCTTGCCCGCATCTTCGAGACAAGCTCGTAGGGCGCGGTGGTATCGACGATATGGGCGGCCGAGATGTGCAGGGTCTGGCCCTGATAGGCGGTATCGCCCGGGCGCTTGCCGTTCACCATCACATCGACGCCGTGATTGTTGAGGATGCGCTGAAGCAGCGCGACGTCGGCGAGGCGCGGCACATTTTCGAGGATCAGGGTGTCGGGCGTCAGCAGGCTCGCGATCATCAGCGGCAAGGCGGCGTTCTTGGCGCCCGAAATCGGGATTGTGCCATGAAGCGGCTGGCCGCCGACGATGCTGATGCGATCCATGAGAGCCCCATCTTTTTTGATAATAACGCGGCGAAACGCCCTTGCGCCGGCGCCTGCCCCAAAGCCGGGTCTAGCCCGGCCGCTTGTCGACGACAACTCGGGCGGAATCGTGAGCGCCGGCCTGATCGGCATGATGGCCTGGCCCCTCCGCTTCCGCGGCGCGCTCCCGCGCCTGGGCCTTGCGGCGGCGCAGATTGGCCTTGAGCGCCGCCTTCAGCCGCTCCGCGCGGGCACTCCGCCTCGCCGAACGGGGGCGGACAGGGGGTTCGGTTGAAGTTGGCTTGGTCATGTCTCCTGATAGCCACCGCCACAGGGCCGGCGCAAGCGGGGGCCCACATTCGTCCCAGCCCGGCCTGCGGGGCTTCCGAAGGGCGAATCATGTCAGGCGGACCGCGCAGGCCGGATCGAGCTTAATCCTCGAGTTCCCTGTGGGCAGGGAAAACAGCAGCGAATTTTTTCAGATCTTTGGCCCATTCGGCGATACCCGGCGTCGATTCGCGCCGCAGTTCCAATGCATTGCACACAGGTTAGCGAATTCGCTCCCTGGTCAGGGCAGGGAATTTTTTGGCCGGCGCAGGGAATCTTGCTCGCGCCGGCAGGGATTTCATCGGTCGGGAGAGGAAATGCCCCGGGCTCCAATTGGTTTCATGAAATCGATCCATCAGGTCCGATTTCACGCGGATGCCGACATTGGATGGCGCCGCAACCGCAGTCCTTGCGCCCCGACAGCCCTTATGGCAGGTTCCCGCCCGCCTCGGGGCCGCGGGTCTTGCAGCGCCCGGTGGTTTCTGCTGCCGTAGCTCAGTGGTAGAGCACCCCCTTGGTAAGGGGGAGGTCGTGAGTTCAATCCTCCCCGGCAGCACCAGCCGAAATGTCGATGAATCAGCGACATTTAGCGATTTTTCGCGCGAACGAAGTGCGACCGGAAATCCAGCGAAGTCCGGAACGATCCAGCAAGATCCGCAAACAGTGACACGCTGGGACGCCTTCCGCTCCGCGGCGCAGGCCTTGCGCTGCTCGCTGTTCCGTCGGCGCCACCACCGCTCCCACATCGTCGGTCTATTCGACTGCGAGTGTCAGTGCGAGAAGTGCGGCCGTCTTTGGACGCTGAACTAATTGAGCCGTGTCGATATAGCTAGCTGCGCAGCGGCTGCATTTGGTCTACTGAATGGCCCCTTCCAACTGGCACAAAATGTATCGCCGGGCGGACGGTCCCGCCCGGCGAATAGACGACGGAGACTAACCCCTGCTGCCGTCCTGGAAATCGCGGTTTTGGCGATACGCCCGCGTCGGCCTGCTCGGCGTATAAGGGCCGCCTTCGTAAGCTGCAGGCCCATATGTGTAGCCCCGCGTGGTTCCGTAAGTATAACCAGGCTCATAGGCGTAGCTGTCATCGTACGCGTAGCCCGGCGCGTAACCGCGTCTCGGATAATAGTTGCCGTAATAGCCGGGAGCCCACAACGGGGAGGTCGCTGCCGCTACGGCACCGCCGACCACACCCGCCGCAAGCCAGGGCAACCCGAAGCCGCGGTGCCAACGCTGCGCGGAAGCCGGCCCGGCGGTTGCCAGAACGGCGGTGGCGGTGAGAGCAAGCGCCGCGGCGCCAGCCAAAAATTTCGATCTCATGATGAACTCCATAAACGTAGTGGGGGTTCGCGAATGTCTAAAATAGTGTGGGTTCGCGACCGGTCAGCGACCGAACCACTACGGGTAATTCTGCAGACACGCACTTGTTCCGGGGTCGATCCGCGACATATCGGTTTCGTATTACCGCCTGCGCGGTCAGAGTCGACTCCCTTAAGGACACAAAGATCGGACTTTGATCTATAAATTGCGGCCGAGATGACGAACCATCCCGGTCATCAACACACTCTAAAAATAGCTCGGCAGAAAATTGCCAATAGGAGTAGAACCGCGTGCCAATGGGGGGTGGCATGAAGGATCGTCCGAAAAAGAAACGTTGCTTTGTAATCGGGCCGATAGGTTCCGATGATAGTGACGTGGGCATACACGCTGATTGGCTGCTAGCTAGCCTATCGCACCCGCGCGGACCTACCCTACACGCGTGCGGCGGGCATTCCGTGAGCCGCTCCCCCATCCAGACATACCCCCTTGCCAAGCTTAGGGGTTGTGAGCGCTGTCGGTTCCTTCCTCACGATCGTCAAATTTATTAGGTGAGCCAAATGTCGTCCATCAGGTCAGCGAAGCTCACCGACGAGATGCAAGCCGAGGGTGGAGCGGCAGAACTCAAGCGCAACGAACTGTCCACGGGCGAGGTCCAGCGCTTGGAGACCGGGAATAAGCTGATTGAGGTCGGCGCGATTGCTCATAAGAATCTCTCGATTCAATGCCTGCGCGGCCTGGCCGCCCTATTCGTCGCACTTTATCACGCGTCGGCATTTTCCGTCGTACATTTCGGCGATTCTGGCTGGGCGGTCGCTCTCGATGGTCGTTTCGGTCTCATTGGCGTCGCTGTCTTTTTCTCGATCTCAGGCCTGCTCATGGCGGACCTCATCCAGCGAACTGACCCGTGGCGATTCCTCGCACATCGCATCGTCAGGATATATCCGACGTACCTGCTCGCCGTTGCAGTGTGGCTGGCCATCGTCGCGCTCCTGGGCATCGGGAAGATAGGGCCTCACGTGTTCTCGCTGATGCTCGTCCCGGTTGGCCCGCGCGCGTACTACCTGAGCGTCGAGTGGACCCTTGTCTTTGAATGCACATACTATGTTGCGCTGTTCTTGATCGCGCTGATCGGCTGGCGTCGCTACCTGAACAGGATTGTGCTGGTCTGGATCGCACTGATCGGAGCCGCACCACTGTTCATTGGATGGAGCGACAACCTCTATTATCCTTTTTATTCTATTTGGCTGGCTCCGGCTAATGTCGCCTTCGCAGGCGGCCTGCTTATTCGGTGGATCGCCGGCAAGATACGGATTCCGGTTGGCACAGGAATCCTCGCGCTGTGCATTCTAATGGTAGCGCTGCCCGCGAATCCCATGATCGCCCGCTGGGCTGTGGGGGCTGTGGCGACTTTGCTTGTCCTGGATGCTGTACGAATTAAGGTGCCGCCGCGCGCCATGCTCGGCCTGCCCAGGTTGGGCGATTGGAGTTACGCGCTCTACCTATGTCACGCGCCCTGCATTTGGGTAGTGTATCACTCCTGGCCTTCATCCTCCGGCGTCGGCATGGCATGGTTCGCCGCAATCGCGACCGCACTCGTCGTGTCGGCCGGGTTCGGAATGCTCGATGTGCGGATGTACAGGTACCTTAAAAACGCAGTCGACAACGCCGGTGAGGAAAGCCGCCGGGGCAGGGTCAACATCTATACTGGCGCGTTCGTCATCGCTTCATTAATCGGTGTGGTTATAGTCTGAAGTTTGGCGCGCGTCGCCGCGACGTGCGCGCGCCAGTAGCCGCGCCAGCCTCCTCCGGCGCTCGCTGAATGGATGCGGTCGCATATCCTCGCCGTCGAGTTTCGAATTGCCGTTGCACAGGAACGCCCCGGCGCGGAACCGGTTCAAGGATTTCTGGCGAGACTAGCCGGACGCGAGCCATGGCGGCCTCGGCGCCACTGGTCTAACGGACCATCGACCCGAACAAGGAGGCGGGCAGCCATGCCCGCTATCCACAGGAACCCCTTCACGGCCTTGCTCTTTGAATCGCTGCGCGTCGGGTCAGCGCGGCCGGGCGCGCGGGACGATCCCGAATAAATATCGTCGTTACGGTAATATCGGCCGCGCCACAGGAGGATATCATGACGCCCTTGACTAGCGCCGAGATCGGCCGGGACGCAATGGCCGCGAGGCGCCAAAAGCGACACCTTGGCACGAAGGCGCACGACGCACTCGAACTGCTCGCAGCTGCTTCGCCCAGCTGCCCCGAACCGCTCTTGCTGGCGCATGGAATCAAGATCGAGATGATCGCCGGTCTTGTCCGCAAAGGGCTCGCGACGGCACAGACGGAAGCCGTGAACGTCGGCGGCCGTCCGGTCGAGATCGTTCGTGTTGGAATCACCGACGCCGGTCGAAAGGCACTCGAAGACCGATCAACGCAAACTCGCGTTCCGCTTTTCGCCGCGGCCGGTTCTGCGACGGATGCGATAGCAAGCTAACAGATCGCACCCTTAACGTGAGGCAGGATTTTGCACCACGCCATGAACGTCGTCGACGGCCGGTGCTGGCGCGCCCGCAGACGTCAAACCGGAAATTCTGGCAGCGCTGGCGCGGATGAGCCGGCGGAAAATGAAGGCCGCCAACTGATGGCGGCCCAAGTCTGGGAGGATAACGCCCAAGGAGGGGCGTTACTTTCCAAGCAACTTTTATGCCACGGCGTCATGGTTTTCTCCGCCGGCTGGGCCTTGAAATTCATCATGATCACCCGTGCGGCTTATAATCAGGGGTTCGCCCTCAACCACACCCCCGTTCGCGGTTCCGGCCTGCCGGGAGGAGCCGTCAAACCCAGATGGGCATTATGACCTCATCAACGACCTCGCCGAGCACCCCGAACGAATCACAGCTGTTCATGTTCGATCCTGGGGCGGAAACCATGCCACGGGGCAATCTCGCTGCGCTGCAACGGCGGCGACTCAAGAAATCGCTGACGCACGCCTATGAGCGCGTGCCGCATTTCCGGCGCAAGTTCGATGAAGCAGACGTCACGCCCGACAGCCTCGGATCGCTCGCCGACATCGTGCATTTTCCATTCACCCAGAAGGCCGATCTGCGCGACAATTATCCGTTCGGCCTGTTCGCGGTGCCGCGCGAGCAATTGCTGCGCCTCCATGCATCGTCCGGCACCACCGGCAAGCCGACCGTCGTCGGCTATACCAGGGCCGATCTCGACCTGTGGTCCGACCTGATGGCGCGTACGTTGGCGTGCGCGGGCGCGCGGCCGGGCGACATCGTTCACAACGCCTATGGCTACGGTCTGTTCACCGGCGGCCTCGGCGCCCATTACGGGGCCGAACGCCTCGGCTGCACCGTCGTGCCCATGTCGGGCGGCGGCACCGAGCGGCAGGTGACGCTGATGCAGGATTTCGGCGCCGCCATTCTGTGCGCGACGCCATCATACGCGCTCAACATCGCCGAGGTGGCGACCCGCATGGGCGTCGACATCGCCAAGTTGCCGCTGCGATTCGGCGTGTTCGGCGCCGAGCCGTGGAGCGAGCCGATGCGGCGCGATCTTGAAGCCCGCCTGGGCATCAAGGCGATCGACATCTACGGGCTGTCGGAAATTCTCGGCCCTGGTGTCGCCGCCGAGTGCCACGTGGCGCAGAACGGGCTGCACGGCTGGGAGGACCACTTCCTGTTCGAGATCATCGACCCAGAGACCCTGAAGCCGCTGCCTATGGGGGAAGCCGGCGAGCTTGTCATTACCACACTCACCAAGGAGGCGCTGCCGATGGTGCGCTATCGCACGCGCGATATCACCCGGCTCTCCGACGAGCCCTGCGCCTGCGGGCGCACCCATGTGCGCATCATGCGGGTCACCGGCCGCGACGACGACATGCTCATCATCCGCGGCATCAACGTCTATCCGTCGCAGGTCGAGGCGGTGCTGATCGGATTCCCCGGGCTCGCGCCGCACTACCAGATCGTGCTCACCCGTGAGGGACCGCTCGACGCCATGACGGTCGAGGTGGAGCGCATGCCCGACACGCCGGGCGACGCGGCCGCGTGCGCCAGGCAAGCCGGGGACGTGCAGCATCACCTCAAGTCGATGGTCGGGGTTACCTGCACGGTCGTCGTCAAGGCGCCGGGCGAGATGCCGCGCTCACAAGGCAAGGCGGTGCGGGTGAAGGATGAGCGGAGGCCGGCGACGTGAGTGTCTCCTCCCCAAGACAGAACCGTTCGTGGAGCGGATTCTCAGTCGTAGCCCGGGTTGAGCGCAGCGAAACCCGGGAGCACCGCCGCCGGATGGATAGGGCAGTCCCGGATTTCGCTGGCGGTCGATCCGGGCTACGCTTGCCGACAGTGGAGAGATGAATCCATGCCCGTGATAGCACCGACGATCGAGGACGCGCTGGCGCCGATCCGTGATGGGATCATGCTGGCAGTGCCGCGGGAAATCGCCGGCGTGCCGATGGAAGCCACGCGGGCGCTGATCCGACGAGGCGTCCGCAACCTGCATCTTGTGACGCTCCCGACCTCGAGCCTGCAGGCCGATCTCTTGATCGGCGCGGGCTGCGTGGCCGTGCTGGAAACATCAGCCGTGAGCCTTGGGGAGTTCGGTGCCGCGCCGCGCTTCACGGCCGCGATCACGGCTGGCGCTATTCGCATCAAGGATGCCACCTGCCCGGCACTGCATGCCGCGTTCCAGGCCGCCGAAAAAGGCGTACCGTTCATGCCGCTGCGCGGCATCATCGGCTCGGACATTCTGGCGCATCGGCCGGATTGGCGCGTCATCGACAATCCGTTCGGCACGGACGACCCGATCGTGGTGCTGCCGGCGATACGTCCCGATGTTGCCTTGATCCATGCCCCGATGGCCGACCGCATGGGAAATGTCTGGATCGGCCGGCAGCGCGAGCTTGCCACCATGGCGCACGCTTCCGCCAAGACCGTGGTGACGGTGGAAAAAATCGTCGACGGCGACCTGCTCGACGATCCGGTGGTGGCCGCCGGCACGCTGCCGGGCTTCTACGTGGATACCATCGCGGTCGCAGCAAACGGCTGTTGGCCGCTCGGCCTGCCCGACCATTACGCGGCCGACCTTGCGCATCTTGGCGAATATGCCCGCCTGGCCGCGACCGCGGACGGGTTTGCGCGCTATCTCGACGAGCATGTTCATCGCGCCGCCGCTCTCAGCATCGCGCTCTGCCGGTGATGCGCATGGGTGATGGCGATCGCGAGTGCGTCGGCGGCGTCGTGCGAGCCCGGATCGGCCTTGGGGAGCAGCACGCCGAGCATCATGCGGATCTGCGATTTGTCGCCATGGCCCGCGCCTACGATGGTCTTCTTGACCAGGTTCGGGGCGTATTCGGCAATTATCACGCCCGCCTTCGCCGGCACCACCATGGCGATGCCGCGGGCCTGGCCGAGCTTGAGCGTGGCGGCGGCGTCCTTGTTGACGAACGTCGCCTCGACGGCCGCCTCATCGGGCCGGAATTCGTCGACCACGCGCACGAGCGCGTCGTGGAGCGTCACCAGTCGCTCGGCGAGCGATGTCCTGTCGTCGGTCTGCGCCGAGCCGCAGGCCACATAGATCAGCCGGTTGCCGTCGACCTCGATCACGCCCCAGCCGGTGCGCCGAAGCCCCGGATCGATGCCGAGAATGCGAATCGGGCGTGCCATGATGGTCCCGTGATAGCGCCCGGGAGGCAGCCCGCATAGCGGCTTGATCGGCGGCGTCGGGACGCGGCGCGGGTGCTGGACCGGAGGGACCCCTGCGGCGAAAACAGATTCCAGTGAAGTAGAACCAGTTCGCGGTATCGCCAACACTCACGTGTCATCGCCCGGCTTGACCGGGCGACCCAGTACCCCCAGCAGCGCTGCCGCGTACTGGGTCCCCGCTTCCGCGGGGACGACAGACAATCATTTGATTCCATCAGAACGAAATCCGTTCTAGCCTCGCGCGCCATGACGCTGATCACCCAGCCAATGCGGGCGGAACTCGTTCGCGCCTATGCGGCGCCCGACCGGCATTATCACGGCCTGCGCCACATCGAGACGCTGCTCGGCCTCGCGGGCGCGTGCGCCGACGCGATCGCGGACCGCGACGCGGTCGAGGCCGCGATCTGGTTCCACGACGCGATCTACGACACGCGGCGCCACGACAACGAGGAGAGAAGCGCCAATCTCGCGGTGGCGCGGCTCACCGGCACGGCGGCGCAGAATCGCATCGCGCGCATCGCCGCCATGATCCGGGCCACCGCCGGCCACCGCGTGCCGGATTTCGCCGATGCCGGCGCCGCGCAGGATTGCGCGCTGTTCCTCGACATGGATCTGGCGATCCTCGGCGCCCCGGCGGCGGAATTCGAGGCCTACGAGCACGCGGTGCGGCGCGAGTACGATTGGGTTACGGAGCCGCAGTGGAGGCTCGGGCGCCGGGCGGTGCTCGCCAGCTTCCTGGCGCGGCCGGCGATCTACGCCACCGCGCAATTCCGCGCGCGCCGCGAGGCGGCGGCGAGGCGTAATCTTAAGCGGGCGATCGCGCGGCTGGATGATGCCAGTTCGGAGGATCGGAGCCGCCCCGCCCCTTGACTCGCACGCATTCGTCGGCGCACTCCCACGTTGTGGGGTATGCGTGTCCGACGCATCAACCAAGCCGGTCATTCACGCAAAAGCTTACTTTCGGTGCTCCGCGATGCGCCGCCGTGCTGGCTGGGGCGGCGGTGGGGCATGGTAATAGGGGCTCTGGATGCAGAGGCCGCCGATTCCGGACAGTGTCGTCCGGCATTGTTCCCAGCTGGTGTAGTAGCAGGACATCCCGCCGCTGCGGCCCCTGATCCCGCACCATGGATACGAATATGGCGATTGCGCCGATGCGGCCTGGATATCGCCCAGCAGCACCGCGGCAGAGATTGCCAATAGAATGATTCGCAAGGGCATGGCCGTGCTCCGTTGCATCGATCGAACGGATCGCCGCGCACTTGATCGGAAGCGCCCGCAAAGCGCGCACTGAAGCGATCAGTCCTTTGATGTTACGCCGCGTGGCGGATGTTTCAAGCCGCGCCGCCGATCCTGACGCTAACGATGCCGTGACGGACCGCGCTCTTTGAACAGCGGCGCTTTGAGAAGCTTCCTCGGCGGCGCCCCGTGATTTTGGGTATGAGCCGCGGCCCCGCCATACGTCGCGGTACGCCGCGGACCAGGTCATCGAATCAAATATCATCGCACATGTAAAAACGACGGCACGGGGGCGGCTCGGGGATACGCAGGCGGTGCGGCGCGACCTTTCGATGAGGTTCCGCTCGGGCAAAACAATTGCCGTCGAGAGCACGATCGCGCCAGCAGATCGTAGCCGCCGGCTTGGAGGAAGAGGGCTTTGACGACGGAGTCGAGGGGTTCGTGGAGGTCGGGGGGGATCCAACCTCGACCCTGCTGAACCAGAGCGGAACATTGTCACGGAGATACCCATAGGCGTTCTTGGCGTACAAGAACACTTGAAGGGCCAACCAAAGGGTGAGGAAGAAAATATGTGCCAGCAGAATCCCACGCCATCGAGATGCAATCGCCCTGGCCACCACGCCCACGAAGGTCACAACCGCCAAAGCCACTGCTCCAACGAAAATCAAAAACCGGCTCAGGGGCGCGGGTTCGACCGGTGGCTCAAGTAACGACACAGTTGCTCCCTGGAGATTGAGGTGGGACGCCGCGTCTATCCTAATTCAAAAGGCTGAAATTGGGGAAGAGGAGTGGAGATTTTTTGCGACGCAACCAGAGGAGCGCTGGGTCCCTTCGATCGCTTCTCCCCACACTTTGTGACAGCAAGCGCAGGGCGTGGGCTGTTGGTGGGATGTCGCCTTGCTGCGGTCAAGATGTCGGTGTAAGTGTGACCATCCACTGATGAAACGATCCACGCCACGGCGGCTGCGGCGCGCCGCGGGCGTGCTTTTTTGCTGTGAACGCCATGTTTCGCCTGTTCGAAAGGACCCTTGATCCCACCCATCAGCCGGCGCGGCCCGAGCCGCCCGCCCGGCTGGTGGCGTTCTATTGGCATTTCGCGCGCCAAGCCAAAGGTTTGTTCGCGGCGCTGTTCGCCATGGGTTTCCTGGTTGCC
>Ga0257161_1000278_pt1 | contig 13663 bp, 9 predicted proteins | sample NR01A_FD_185954 | JGI IMG/M metagenome (GOLD analysis project Ga0257161, IMG submission 185954) | Soil microbial communities from H.J. Andrews Experimental Forest, Oregon, United States - NR-01-A | ecosystem: Environmental > Terrestrial > Soil > Temperate forest > Bulk soil | place: USA: Oregon... | reverse complement strand
GATCTTCTAGGCCGGCCCGACGAGTCGACTTCAGTGACAATCCCGACCTTGTGACCCTCATGGAAAATCTCGTGCGTGACGGGACCGCTCGCGCGGGTGCGATGCAAGACGAGATAGTCGTCGACTATTTCGCCAGTCAGCAAGGTACCGCCGAATCCGGGCCCCATGCCAAGCGGCAAGTTCGCGGTGCCGGCCGGCGCCGGGGCAACCGCCGCAGCCCCGGTGGTGCCGGCGGTTACGCTCCCATCCGACCCCGCCGGCACAGCGACTTCGGTAACGATAGCTTGGCCAGCGAAGAGCAATGTCTCGATGATCGAACCCTGGCTAGTGGTGCGGCGTGCCAGCACGTAAGAATTGCCAAGATCCTCCGTCACTTCGGCGCCCTCCTGCCCGACCGCAACCCCGTCCGCAACGGCCCAGCAGATGATTGCTCCTGCTAAGACCGCACGAAGGTCGCAACCGCGCGCGCGAGCCATGTGACATACTCCCCACATATTACGTATCACTACCGCCCGTGTTCGGGCTGGCCGTCACCTCGACATCAGTGTTCAGGAACCGTGCAGTCTCGACCTTGGGTCGACCGCATAATGCCCAATGATGCCGCATCCAACCCAAGGATGCACCTTTTCGACGCGGCCATCAATGCACCCGCCCGTTATTCCTGCGGCAGACGCCGGCGCGGGGTCACGTGCCCTGCCTCATGGCCCACAGCTGAGCGATCGATCGAGCAGCCGGCAATGATTGAGCGTCTTGCCATCGACGTCGAACAGCGTGCCGATCCAGAGGTTGCCGGTGCGATCCCACACCATGTAGGCGAAGCCCGAGTAGGTCACCGAGTTGACGACCTTGCGGCCGTTGATGTCGGAGCCGACGAGACTGAGCGGCGGCACGATGGAAAGATTGTCACCGCCGGTACCGACCACCAGCTGAGGCGGGCGCAAACCGGCGAAATCAACCGCCTGAAAGAAATGAATGTGGCCCGCGACCGTCATCCGCACGCCGGCCGGCATGATGCTCCCGAACGCCAGCTCTTGCACCGCATTCTCGACCTCGTTCGTCCGTCGATCCAACGCGCTACGCATGGCGTTGAGCGGCCGGTGGGCCACGAGCCAGGCCTCCGCCGGCACGTTGGCCGCCACTTCGGCGAACTGATCATGTAACAGGCCGGCGAGTGCACTCATGTCGCCCTTCGGATCTTCCGCGTGTGCCCCGTCCACCACTACGATTCCGAAATCGCCGAGCCGCCCCACGAAGACTCCGGTCAAGTCGCGGCAGATCGTGCTTGCCGGCAGCCGATCGAGAAACCGGACCCAACCTTCGCCAGCCCGCGCGCAGTCCTCGTGGTTGCCGCGCACCATGACCCAAGGCGCCGCGGCGAACAGCGGGGCTGCGGGCTCAAAGAAATCCGCGTACCAGGCGTCGAATCCGTAACCGGACGGGCTGCGGGCACAGCCGCTGCGCTCCGCCGGGCACGGCGATTCGCGATAATGGTAGTCACCCACGTGGATCACCAGATCCGGCCTTGCATTCGCGGCCGTGGCAACGATTTTTGGAAACGGCCAAGCGGCCGGATCGTTGCAGTCCTGCATCACATTCCGGTCAAGCCGACAGCCGGTGTCGCCGAACACCAGGATACGCTGCGGATTTGGCCGCACGAGCGGCAATACTCTACCGTCGAGCGTTGCTGCCACCGCACCCTGCGGCACCGACACCTCGCAGCTGCGCACCGGAAATATGGCCGGCTTAACGTTCTCGATCTTCTGCCCGGGTTCGGCGCGAACGCTCATAGGCGTCGGCACGCCGTCGAAGATCGTTTGCGGGCAGAGGTCGTCGGTGATCGCCCGCACACTCGAAGCGCCGTCCGGCCCGAGTTCGACCCACTGGGCAAATACGCGCGCCTCGGCAGCCGACGATGGCAGGAAAACCACGATCGCGAGATTGGCAGCAATGGCAAGGCTCGCGCGGACGACGGCAGCGAGATGGCGGATATGAGGCATTGGCACAAGACCTTCGGGCTGGATGCGATCTGGTGGCGACGAGGCGCCGTGACGACGGTTAGGCATCGTGTACGCGCAGGAGCGGACTCACCGCAACAGGTCATGCGTTGCTTAGCCTACGGCTTGGATTGCGCCTATCCGCTACTTGCGGGAATCCCGGATTCAAGCAAGTCGCCGATGATCTTGGTGGCCTCGAGACCCTCGAACGTGCCGGTGTACATTGCGGCGCGGTACATAGCGCCTTCGAGCACGCCACGCGCTTCGTCGTGATCGATCACACCCTTTGCAATCAACAGATCAATCAGCGCCGTGGCGATCGCACCGCCGGCGATTCCCATTCCTATGGCTTTTGCGGCTGCAGTGTCGGTCATGGCAGTCCTCCCGGATTGAGCCCCTCCCTACCCTCCCCCGCATGCGGGGGAGGTATTTCGATTTACCCTCCCCCGCATGCGGGGGAGGGTAGGGAGGGGGACACGTCAGTCCCCTTGATCGAGCTTAAGCAGGAACGAGTTCAAATTATCGAACAAGCCGTCGCTGCTGTTGTAGCGATCGAGCGCCCCCGTACCCTTGGCGGCCATGATCCCGTTGAGCAGCGCATTGGCGACCGCCATCGGAGCCACCATGGAATTTTGCAGCCCGGTTCCGGTCGGCGACGCCACCAATACGGTATCGGCGATCTGGCCGACCGCCGAAATGGGCGTGTCGGTGATCACGACGATCGTGGCCTTCTGCTCCCGTGCCCATAGCGCCGCCCGCTGGGTAAACTGAGCATAGCGCGGAAACGTGAACGCCAGGAGGCAGTCCACCTCGGCGATCTCGGCGAGTCGGACCTTGGAAACGCCCTCGTCGGCCGCCAGGGTGTGAACGTCGGAGCGGAGTCGGCTCAGCACCAGTCCGAAATAATGCGCAAGCGAAAACGCCGAAAAGCCTGCTATCACGTAGACGCGGCGCGCCGCGATAACCTGATCGACCGCGCGGTTGAGGTCGTCCACCGTGAGACCCATGATGGTGCGCTGCAGATTGCGCAGATCATGGGCAAGCGAATCGCCAAAGGTCGTGCCGTGCAGGTGCGCGCCGCTGGCACCTGTTTCGACCTGTTCGTCGGCGCGAGACAACTGGCCGCGAACCACTTGGCGCATACGCTCCTGCAAATCGGGAAATCCGTTAAGGCCGAGACGGTAGCAGAAACGTACGATGGTTGAAGGGTTGACTCCGAGCCGCGCAGCCATCTGGTCGACAGTCGAAAACGCCACCGCCTGGGAATGGTCAACGATATATTCGGCGATGCGCTTCTGCGAATGGGTGAGCAGATCGTAGCGGCGGCGGAGTTCCTCGATCACGTTTCCGGACTCCGAAGCCTTCGCACGCACCTGTTCGACCGTCGGTCTGGTCACCATGGGCCTTCCTCTCGCGGCCTTATGTACTGCACGCTATCTGCGTAACAGCAGCCGTCGAAGTCGCGCGCAGATGTGCGCTGCGCGAGTCGACCGCGGTCGGAACGATGCTGTTTCAAGAGTCTATAGGGTCTATAGAGACTACAAAGGGCCAACTGTTCCGTCGCGGGCGGCTGCATCGGCCGCAACTTTAACGTTTGCGACGCGCAACTCTGAGTTGGTGACGCCCACACCTGCTTCACTCCCCGACAACCCTGGGGCGATCGTTGCAACAAAACGGGCTCCCGTCAATTCGCCGAGACCGCAGTAAGCCAGCTTTCGTGTAGCCGGAGGAAGTAGGGCAGGCAACAACAATGCGGCCGGCTCAGACCAGTTGAGTGCCTTCATCTTACAGGCTGTCGATGTCGTGCTCGTCGCCCGCGAAGGCGTGGGTCGCGCCCACCGCCAAGCCAATGAAGCACGCCGGCAACGGACCATTGACCGCGAGCGCGTTGATCCGTCACCGCGGTTCGTCCCGGCTTTTGCGTGCGTTTCAAGGCATTGCGGCGCCGCTATGACAACGTACGGTGCATTGCGACACTGTGGTGGCAAAATGCATTGCCATGCTGCGTCTCCGTCATATTTCTTTCGACTTTCTTCCTTGTGCCTTGTTAACGCCTAACATGCATCGCACGTTGCCGGGAGGCGGGACGCTTGGGGCACGGCGGGGCGCGACAAGGGACAGGGAAGGAACAGTCGCATGAAATACCATGGGACAGCGCCAGCGTTCTCGATTGCTCCTTACGGAGATTCACGATTGTTCTGTCCGCAGTGCCAAGACCTGATCATAGCCGCGACAAAATCGCAACACGTGAGCGTGAACGAGGTTCGCCATTGGTGGGCGTGCGAAGCCTGTGGGCATGAGTTTCGCACCACGGTGCGGTGGCCTTTATCGCCGCCGCAAAGCGTGTCGGCCGCCGACATGGCGAGGGTGTGAGATGTGCGGTGCGGCGTCGGAAGCCGCGCCGCAACCGCCGCGAAGCCAAAAAGATCAAAGGCCATTGTCGGAGTGGAATTTTGCCAGGGCAAGGAGGGCGGATTAAATTTGCTCGGCTCAAATGTCGACGAGCACGTCGTCGCCTTCGATCCGGCACGGATAGGTTTTCACCGCCGTGTAGGCGGGGGGCGCCACTGCTTCTCCGGTCTTCACATTGAATAGCGCCTGGTGAATTGGGCATTCGATGCAATCGCCATCCAGGAAGCCCTCCGACAGGCGCGCAAAGGCGTGCGTGCACACGTTGTGGGTCGCATAGACGGCGTCATCGATCCAGTAGAGCGCGATTTCCTCGCCTCCGACGTCGGCGTCCATGACGCCGCGCTCCTTGACATCGGCCACCGCTGCCGCACGAGTCCAAGCCATCCGTCCTCCTGTCGCAATTCTCGTCCGTCAGCGACGCGTAACGGCCGCCAGTCGCGGCGCGACAATAACTGAGGGCTTGGAATTGGCAAACCGCCGGTCAAGCGTCCTGCAATGCCCGCAAAACACCGCGAGACGCAACAGGCACGGCGGCGACCAAACCGGCGGAATGCCCGAAGAGACGCCGGCAACAAGGTCGCCTACTAATACGACGCCGTTGTTTATGGATGGGCCTGATGTTTGTGGGGGACATCTTGATCGACCAGTACACAACCGTCGACAGACGTCTTCAAACCGAACACCAAATGCTGCCTACCGTTTCGTAAATCAAGGTCAGGAGAGCGGCGGCAGGCGGCGCACGCTGGTGACCTCGCTGCCTGCGGCGCGAATGCGGGCGATCGATGACGCGGTAGCCTCGAAGGCGACCGCCATGTGATGGGCATTGGCATGCACGAGCGTCGCTTCGTCCCGCACAATGGCGACATGGCCGTTCCAGAACAGAAGATCGCCTCGCCGCAATTGCTTGAGCTCGTGCGGGCGCGTGAGCGCGCTGCCCAGTGCCTGCTCCTGCATGTCACTGTCGCGCGGACAAGGGATGCCGCAGGCGGTGAGCGCAAGCTGCAACAATCCCGAGCAATCGATGCCGAGACCGGTCTTTCCTCCCCACAAATAGGGTGTTCCCAAAAATCGCTCCGCGACCGCGACGAAATCGGTTTCCATTGTCTCCATGGGAACGTCGGCGCGGAGCCACCGAAAGGCCCGCAGCTCAACCAGCCGGGCGCTGCGCATTTCAAGAAGGCATTGGCGCATTGCTTGCCGCCACGCTGAACAAGATGGAAGAGTTGATTTCCGGTCCATCGCCCCCATGTTCAGCTAGTCGCGGGCCTGCCGGCGCCTGCTCGTAGCCAGCAAAACGGCGGCCGTTCATCAAAATCATGGACCTTTCAGACCTGTTCCATCCCGCCGTTGCGAATTGGTTCGCTGATCGTTTCACCTCGCCGACGCCTGCGCAGGCGAAAGCATGGCCGGCGATCAAGGCCGGCCAGCATACGTTAATCGCCGCTCCGACCGGTTCCGGCAAGACGCTGGCTGCGTTCCTCGCCGCAATCGACAACCTGATTTGCCAGGGACTCAACGGACATCTCGCCGATGCGACCCAGGTTGTGTACGTGTCGCCGCTCAAGGCGCTGTCGAACGATATCCACCGCAATCTGGAAATGCCGCTTGCGGGAATTCGCGAACACCTTCGCCGGAGCGGACTGCCCGATGTCGAGATCCGCACCTGGGTACGGACGGGCGATACGCCGTCGGCTGAACGCGAGCGCATGCGGCGCCGACCACCGCATATCCTCGTGACAACGCCAGAGTCACTCTATGTCCTGCTCGGCTCGGAATCCGGGCGGAACATGCTGGCGACCACACGCTCGGTGATCGTCGACGAAATTCATGCGACGGCACCGAACAAACGCGGTGCCCATCTGGCGCTCTCGCTTGAGCGGCTTGCCGTCCTTTGCGGCGATCGGTTACTACGGGTCGGCCTTTCCGCGACGCAGAACCCGATCGACGCGGTCGCGAACCTTTTGGCAGGAGCCGCTCTGGATGGCACGCCGGCGGCTGAAGTGGCGATCGTCGACACCGGCCATCAGCGGCCGCGTGAGCTCAGCCTAGAGGTTCCGGATTCGCCGCTTGAGGCGGTCATGTCGGGCGAAGTCTGGCAACAGGTCTACGATCGTCTGGTAAATCTGATTAAAGCGCACCGCACGACGCTCGTGTTCGTCAACACACGCCGGATGGCAGAACGCGTCGCCCATGAATTGTCGGAGCGAATGGCCGATAGCTCGGTTACCGCGCATCACGGCAGCATGGCGAAGGAACACCGGCTGTCCGCGGAGCAAAGGCTGAAGCACGGCCAATTGAAGGCGCTCGTCGCGACCGCTTCGCTCGAGCTTGGCATCGATATCGGCGACGTGGATCTGGTCTGCCAGCTCGGCTCTCCGCGCTCGATTGCGAGCTTTCTGCAGCGCGTTGGCCGCTCCGGCCATGCGGTCGGTGGCACCCCCAAAGGGGGGCTGTTTCCGCTCTCCCGCGACGACCTCGTGGAATGCGCCGCTCTTCTGGACAGCGTTCGTCGCGGGGAACTTGATCGGCTGGCAATCCCCGACGGGCCGCTCGACGTGCTCGCGCAACAGATCGTGGCCGAGGTGGCGGCTCGGGATTGGGAAGAAACGGCGCTCTACGAGCGCATGCGGCGCGCCTGGCCCTTCCGCCAGCTGGCACGCGAGGATTTCGATGCCGTCGTCTGCATGCTGGCTGAAGGCTTCACGACGCGCCGGGGCCGGAACGGCGCGCTGATTCACCGCGACGGAGTCCATCACATCCTGAGGGGACGGCGCGGCGCGCGCATGACCGCGCTGACCTCCGGCGGCACCATCCCGGATACCGCCGACTACCGGGTCGTCCTGGAGCCCGAGAACAACGTAATCGGCAGCGTCAATGAAGACTTCGCGGTCGAGAGCATGGCGGGCGACATCTTCCAGCTGGGCAACAGGTCTTATCGCATTCAGCGGGTCGAACGCGGGACCGTCCGGGTCGAAGACGCCCACGGACAACCCCCGACGATTCCGTTCTGGCTCGGCGAGGCCCCGGGCCGCACCGATGAGCTCTCATCCGCGGTGTCACGCTTGCGCGCCGACGTCGCGGCGCGCCTACAGTCCGACCCGTCCGGAAACGCGGCCCGCCGCTGGCTGACGGAGGAAATCGGCATCGCTCTTCCGGCCGCCGAGCAGGTCGTCGAATATCTCGGCGCGGCCGCCGCGGCGTTCGGTGGCCTGCCGACGCAGGAGACGATCGTGCTGGAGCGCTTCTTTGATGAAGCGGGCGGCATGCAGCTTGTCATCCATGCCCCGTTCGGCAGTCGCATCAACCGTGCCTGGGGGCTCGCGCTACGCAAGCGCTTCTGCCGAAAGTTCAACTTTGAGCTTCAGGCGGCGGCGACCGAGGACAACATCGTGTTGTCGCTGACCACGGCGCACAGCTTTGAGCTAGCGGAGGTCGCTCGCTATCTCCATTCTGCCAGCGTGCGGCCCCTGCTGATCCAGGCGCTGCTCGATGCGCCGATGTTCACAACGCGCTGGCGCTGGGTGGCGGGGGTTGCGCTCGCCCTGCCGCGGTTTCGCGGCGGCAGGAAGGTGCCGCCCCAGTTCATGCGCATGCAGGCGGAGGACCTGATCGCGGCCGTATTCCCCGACCAGATCGCCTGCGCGGAGAATCTCGTCGGCGAGCGGGAGGTGCCAGATCATCCGCTGACCAACCAGACGATATCGGATTGCCTGAACGAGGCGATGGATATCGAAGGTCTGGAACGGCTGCTGGCTCGGCTGGAAACGGGCGCCATCCGCGTGGTCGCCTGCGATCTCACCCAACCATCGCCGCTGGCGCTCGAAGCGCTGTCTGCGCGGCCTTACGCCTTTCTCGACGATGCGCCATTGGAGGAGCGACGGACGCAGGCGGTCATGGCGAGGCGCTGGCACGATCCGCAAAGCGCGTCGGAGCTTGGCCGCCTGGATCACGTGGCGATCGTGAGAGTCCGAGGCGAGGCTTGGCCCGATCCAACGAACGCTGAAGAACTCCACGACGCGCTGTTGTGGCTCGGCTGCCTGACCGATACGGAAGTGCAAGCAGTTCCCGCATGGAAGGGCTGGCTTTCGGCGCTGGCCCGCGACAAGCGCGCCACGCGCCTGAAGACGGCCCATGCTGCGTTCTGGGTAGCGGCCGAGCGCCTTAATCAGTTCAACGCCGTGTGGCCGCGGGCGCGGCGCCAGCCGGACATCCCACTTCCGGCAGATCTGCCGCAAACCGAGTGGTCGCAGGAGCAGGCACTGGTCGAAATCCTGCGCGGCCGGCTGGAGGGCCTCGGCCCGGTAACGCAAACCGGGTTGGCCGCGCCGCTGGGGCTGGAGCCTGATGCGCTCAGGAGCGCCCTGTCGGCACTGGAGGTCGAAGGCTCCATTTTGCGCGGACGCTTTATCCAGGGGGTCAACGACGAACAGTGGTGCGACCGACGGCTGCTCGCCCGCATCCACCATTATACCGTTCAGCGCCTACGCTCCGAGATCGAGCCCGTCGCCGCGCGCGACTTCCTCCGGTTCCTGTTTGCATGGCAGCAGGTGTCGGAAGAAACACGATTAGAGGGACCGGATGCATTGCCCGCAGCGCTCGCCTCGCTGGAGGGGTTTGAAGCCCCGGCAAACGCATGGGAGACGGAGATCCTTCCGGCCCGCATCGCGGAGTATGAGCCGGCTTGGCTCGACGCCCAATGCCTCTCTGGACAGCGCACCTGGGTGAGGCTGGTTCCGCCCCGCATCGCGAATGGTCGCGCACACCCTGTGATGCCGGTGCGCTCCACACCGATCGCCTTGCTCGAGCGTCGCCGCGTCCCGCTCTGGATGTCGCTCGCGGGTCCGTCGAGCGGAACTCAACCGAGTCCCCAGGCCCAGGCTGTGGGCGACTGCCTGAGCGCGCACGGCGCATTGTTCTTCGATGAACTCGCCGAGGCATCGCACCTGTTGCGTTCGCAAGTCGAAAACGCCCTCGCCGAATTGGTGGCGCTCGGTCTGGTGAACTCGGACAGTTTCGGCGGCTTGCGCGCCTTATTAGTGCCGTCGGCCCAGCGCAAGCCGATCGCGGGCGTGAAGCGGCGCGGCCGCGTCCTCTCTTTTGGCATGGAGGGCGCCGGCCGCTGGTCGTTGATCCGCCGCGAACCGCCGGACAGGATCGGCGAACAGGCCAGCACGGCAGCGGTCGAGCATGTGGCGCGGACGCTGCTGCGCCGATATGGCGTTGTGTTCTGGCGCCTTCTCACGCGGGAAGCCGGTTGGCTGCCGCCGTGGCGCGACCTGCTGCGGGTCTACCGCCGGCTCGAGGCGCGCGGAGAAATCCGCGGCGGCCGTTTTGTTGCCGGTTTCTCGGGCGAGCAATATGCCCTGCCGGAAGCTGTCGGTCTGCTGAGGGAGACGCGCCGTCAGCCGATCTCCGACCAGTGGGTCTCGCTCTCCGGCGCGGACCCGCTCAATCTCGCCGGAATTCTGACGCCCGGGCCTCGATTGGCGGCGCTGACCGGCAATCGCATCGTCTATCGCGACGGGGTGCCGATTGCGGTCCTGGTAGGCGGAAAGGTGCAATTTGTCGCCACTCTCGACACCGCCGTGCAATGGGAGGCACAGAACAGGCTGTTGCGTTCAGCCGCGCCGGCGCTGTTGGCAGACTTAGGCTAGCCGGCGCAAACAACGTGAAGATGTCGCGCCTGCCGTTCCCATGTTTTCGCCTGCTTGCAACCCTATCATGGTCGACGCCGTATTCACGTGACTCTGTTGCGGCCTGCGATAAAGTGCACCTCCTTCGCAGGAATGACAATGTGGTGGCTTTCGTTCCGTGACGGCGGTGTCGTCGTCATCAAAGCCTCATCGCTGGTCCATGCGCGACTCCTCGCCGCGCGGAATGGACTCGGTCACGCCTCGCATTTCGTGGAGGGCTATTTCATCGATCCCGCACGCATGATGCCGATTCCGCATGAATATGTAGGCCGGATGCTTTCCCCCATCGAGGCGCGGCAACTGGGGGAACTGTTGAAACAAGAACCGCGAGAATACGTCACTGAGCGCCGCCGCGAGCCACCATCGTCTCGTCGTCAAGGGTGAAGGCCGACGGCGATCGCCGCGCATGGCTTGCGCCACAATCATGATCCGGCGCGTCATCGGTCCAATGCTTGGCTTTCGCGCGTGACGACTTTGCTCCCCGCTTGGCGCCTTACGAATCTCGTCTATGACCGCTTGTCGCGGCATGGAAAGATGTAGGTGAAGCCGCGAAATGCGCCATACGACAGCTCGCCTTCGAACACCGGAATGTCCACGCTGCCGTCATCGTTCCCGGGCGCATTGAGGGAGAGCATGTAAAGCGGATCGACCAGATGGGCGGTCTTGTTGGTCCAATGTCGCGCCCCAAATTCATTGAGGCTCCATCGGGTCGCGTCCTCATCCTCGACCTGCCACACTTCCCAGTGGACCTCAGGCAGATAACGGCTCTTTCCACCCGGTCGGAACACCGTGCCCAGCGGCGCGCCCCTTTCGATGCGGACGCCTTCCTGGAACGCGCGAACCTCGTCGTATCGCAGGTGATCGAATTCCGAAAAATAGAATTTTGGTCCGGTCGCAAGTCCGAGGTCCTCGCGGCGGTGCTGTATCAGGAGCGCGCCCTCGTCGCCCCAGCCCCAATTGGCTTTCCAGGCCGCGATGACGACGCCGGGTCCAGGCGCCAATATGTCGTCTCCCAACCTGCCGGCATCGACCCCGGAGTGGGGTTCATCCCGCTTTGTGCCGTCGACGTCATCCCAGCTTGCATAAAATGATGTCAGCGGCGGGCAAACCAGGTCGGCGGGATAGCGGGGAACGAGGCCGGTTTTCTTGATATCCAATCCCTTGAGCGGACCGTCTGTCTGGGAGAGGGCGTTTCCCGCCGCAACCATCAGGGCGGCCGCAACGGCGAATGCGATGACGTCGGGACGGTTCATGTACGCTCGCTCCAAAAATCTGCCGCCGTGATGACGTGAATAATACCTCGCATCCCGTGCCAACTTACAGTCCCGACGCGATTCATCATTACTTAGGCTTTGCAATAGCTTCGTCTTGATTTAGGCCGCCAGTTGCGGAATGTTGCCGCTCGCGAGGCAGGCCTCAATTCGCGACATGGATTTTCGGCAAGATGAACACGAATTCAATGCGATCGACAGCAGCGCATAGTTGCCCCATATGCGCCAGGAGTATGCAATTGAGCGGCGCATTCCCGATTACCTTTTCGGACGGCAGGAGCAACTACATCCTCAAGTATGCTTGCAACACCTGCCATGTCGAAATGAACCGGACGGAGAAAACGCCTTTCCGTCATCGCAGAGAATACAGCCGCGACAGTAGACGCGCAGACGATCGCGCCGCCTGAATCATACCGAGACATGCTTTGGACCGCGTTCGGGACGATGAAGCCGATGCAACGGCTTCTTTACCTCTGACCGCTTGCGGGGAGGTCGGATCGCGCGTTTGCGCGATCCAGCCAATTGCTGGGCGCGGTGTGATCCAACCCAACGGAACGTGCTCTAAAAGTGCGTGCTTAGTTCGACGGTTCCGTAGGCTCCGCTGCCGACAACGCTGTCATTCGCATATCCGGCAGAAACGTCGACTTGCACCCTGCCAAATTTCATCTGAGTCAGGTGCGCCCCGACCCGCCATTGATTGAACCGCTCGTCTCCGAGAGCAGCCAACTCCGGGCCGACGAAAATTTCTGTGCCGTTGGTGAAGTCGTAGCCAAATTTTGCCTTCGTGTAATAGGTGCGAAACGCGGTTGAATATTCCGCCTCTCCATAAGTCAGGGTCTTGGGAGTGGGATTTATCCATGCATCCGCCCGAACCTTCGCGCCGAAAGCCGTACCACGCACTCGGTTCTCCAAGTCGACGTCCGACAAGGTGTGATTGATGGCATTAAAGCCGGCCAGAAGATTGATGGAATAGAAATCTCCCTCAAAAGCATAGCCGGCCAGCGCGTCCCCACTTTCATATGTACCCCTGATGGATCCGCCTTCAGCCGGGTATTTGTAAACACCTCCTTCGCCGAGCATGTAGAATCGCAGCCCCGAGGTATCGAGATCCTTGAATGGCGCGATCAGGGCCCCGGCAAGCCCGCTATAACTGTTCTTGGAGACATCGAATCCGGAAAATGCGAGGATCCGGCCCGCATCGTCGTCCTCGGGCTTAGTGGCCGCGCCGTGACTGGCCCCATGGGCCGGCATGCTTGTGGCCATCCCCCAATCGAAGTGGTAGTTCAAGCCGACTTTGACCACTTGCATTTTCTGGTGGATGTCCTCGGTAAAGAATCCGTTGCCCCCATCGATGAGTGGCACCGACCTGCTGCCGAAATCCATGTAGTCGTATTCGAGCTTTGCCGACCAGTTTCGCGCGAAAAGGTATTCAATCCCGACCGCGAACAACCAGCCCGGTCGCGTCTGGTCGCCGAAGAACATGTCGCCGCACGCCGCGGGTATTTCGGCCCGGCTTCTCGGCTGATTGCCCGAGCAGGTCGCCAAATCCGTGAAGTGGTCGTGAGTCCACGCCGCGCCTCCCTTGACGTAAAGGAGTGCGGGTCCGTAGGCGACGCCGAGGCGACCCGCCACCGAGCCCAGCCATTCGGGCTTGGCGGAACACACCTGGTCGCCGAAGGGGAAGCATGAGAAATGGCCGCTCGCTCCGCTCCAGCTGAAGTCGCCCTCAACGCCAACGACCAGCCAATTGAATTGGTGGTTGTAGCCGCCCTGGAGTCCGCCGAGCCCCCCTTTGACCGCGGCGTCCGCGTCGAGCTCGCCGTCGGGCGTCGGAAAGTTATCGAAGAACTTCTTGTTGCCCCAGCCGTAGCCGACGTGCGGCCCCGCATAAAAGCCAGTCCACGGCGCGACCGCCACGACGGGCCGCGCCTTCACGAAGACAGGCAGGTCCGCCGCCGTGGCCGATGCACTCGCCGCCAAGCTCACGACCGCAGTCAGCGGCAGAAAAGTTGAGCGCCACATTCAAAGCCCCTCCACAACGGGCTGACATGTCTCATATTCGCATAGTCAGGCAAAGTGCGAACACGAAGAAGACATATATTTATCCAATACTGTCTCTGTTTAGACACATTCTATTAAATTTTCGTAGCAGCCGTCTCGGTCGGGCCGGACCGGCGGCGGCCGGTTCCCTGCCCTCCGGCGCGTCGGCGTCCGAATCATGTCGCCGGTCGGTACGCGTGCCTGGGCCGCGCACCTGCTATCTTGTTCCGTCGTCCGGATGGGTGGGTTCGCG
>Ga0257161_1000277_pt1 | contig 13715 bp, 10 predicted proteins | sample NR01A_FD_185954 | JGI IMG/M metagenome (GOLD analysis project Ga0257161, IMG submission 185954) | Soil microbial communities from H.J. Andrews Experimental Forest, Oregon, United States - NR-01-A | ecosystem: Environmental > Terrestrial > Soil > Temperate forest > Bulk soil | place: USA: Oregon... | reverse complement strand
GAACGTCTGGAGAATGAATTCGAAGTAGGTAATGCTCCCGCTCGGCGTGTTCGACTTATCGTTGATCAGTACCCCGTCGGCGAGAAAGCTGCGCAGCGCCGTCTCGAATTGGTGATGGTGCGTGTCAATGAAGCCCGGCATGACGATGCGTCCGCCGGCGTCGATCACCGCCGCGCCGTCGGCGCTCAGGTTCGGTGCGACGGCGAGGATTTTCTTGCCCTCGACCAGCACGTCCGCCTGGACGAAGTCGCCCACCTTCGGGTCCATCGACATCACGGAACCGCCACGAATGACATAGCGCCGGCCCAATTTGCCTGTGCCCTCGGGCAGGTCTCCATCGTCCGCAACGGCAGAGCGCGCGGCAAACAGACTGAGACCTGCAGCAGCGGCACCGGTCGCCGCCGTACCTTTGAGAAAATCACGTCGCGAAGCGAAATGGTTGTGAGGATTTCGTTGATCAGACAATTTACACATATCGGCGTTTCCCCCTTTACGAGTCATTCGGAATGATGACCCTAAACTCATTCTGCCGTTGACCGCCGCAGGTGTATAGTCCTCAGCGCCCCTCTACGTACCCAGAGCCACCAGATAGCGCCGGCGGGATCTGTTGGAGCTGGCGAATTGGTTGGCGGCGCAAAGGGTCACGCACGTAGCGACGCAGGCCACCGGCCTCTACTGGAAGCCGATCTGGCACATCCTGGAGGGCAGGTTTGAGCTGGCTGACGAGCGTGTAGCGCAGTTGAGTTCAATCCGTGCTTCGCCAGAAATCGAATTGTCGGCGCAGAGAGCGGCGGGATAGGCTGGGATCGGATGAATCAACAATTTGGCGCGTTACTCTACTCGATCTCGATTTGGGCCCTCCCCGCGATCATCGCAATTACATTCCACGAGGCGGCACACGGCTTTGCCGCGCTTCGGTTGGGCGACGATACCGCTTTGCGGCTCGGCCGCGTCACGTTCAATCCGCTGAAGCACATTGATCCGATGGGGACGATTTTCCTCCCGGCTTTGCTGCTTTTCGTGCATTCGCCGTTCTTGTTTGGCTATGCGAAGCCGGTCCCGGTCAACTTCCGGGCGCTGCGCAATCCCAGGCGCGACATGGTGTGGGTCGCGGCGGCGGGCCCAGGCGTTAATATTGTGCTCGCCGTGATCGCCGCCCTGTTGTTCCACCTTGTCGACTACTTGCCAAGCGAAGGACCTTGCCGACGGGCAAACGCAAAATTCGAGTCCTGGGAATGTTTTTGCCAAATCCAGAGCACTCAGCGGTATCCGGCTCACCCTCCTTGACTAGCGGTTGCGCCGTGAAAGGATAGATCGTTCTCGACCTGTCAGGTTGGGGAATGTGCGGGTCGGATCAACCGGCCTTCTGCTTTCATCGGGAGGTACTCATGACACACTCGCAGGACAAGGACGCGATGTCACGGCGGACGCTGGTCAAAGCGTTGGCGGCCGGCGCTGGCGCGATGGTGGCTGGGGCAGGCGGCGCGGCAGCGCAGACCGAGGCAGCGGCACCGCCGACGACCATCACCAATCCGCCACGCGATTTCGGCCCGCGCGGCGCGCCGACCACCTATTTCTGGGACCCAGACATCATTGCAGTTGACCCGCAGTTCAACGCCATTGCGCAGCCCAACACGGCGATCAAGCGCCTGCACACCGGTATGCTGTGGCCTGAGGGCCCGGCCTGGAGCGCGCAAGGGCGCTATCTGGTGTGGAGTGACATCCCGACCAATCGCCAGATGCGCTGGTCGGAGGACGACGGCCGCGTCAGCGTGTTCCGCTATCCGTCGAACAACAGCAACGGCAATACGTTCGACTTCCAAGGCCGGCAGCTCTCCTGCGAGCATCTCACCCGCCGCGTGGTGCGCTACGAGCACGACGGCACGGTGAGCGTGATCGCCGATTCCTACCAAGGCAAGCGGCTCAACTCACCGAACGACGTCGTGCCGCATCCCGACGGCAGCTACTGGTTCACCGATCCGCCCTATGGCGGCCAGCTCTACGAGGGCGAGCCGGATGTGGCCGGGGGGCCGAGCAACGCGGCCGGCCGGCTCAATCCGCGCATCGGCCAGCCTGCCGGCTTCGTCCCCGGCCGCCGCGAATTGCCCACCAATTGCTACCGCATTGACCCGAGTGGACGCATCGACCTCGTGGTTAGCGAGGACCAGGTTCCGGATCCCAACGGACTCGTGTTCTCGCCCGACTACAAGAAGCTCTACGTCATCAGCACCGGCAAAGGTCCGGGCGATACCGGGCCGGGCGGCAAGGGCGACATGCACGTGTTCGACGTCGGCTCCGACAACAAGCTGTCAAATCAAAAGCTGTTCAGCGACTTCATGATCGACGGCGTGAAGTGCGGGCCGGACGGAGCGCGCTGTGACGTCAACGGCAATGTATGGGTCTCAAGCAATGCCGGTCGCGCTGTCGGCTATAGCGGCGTGACGGTGTGGACGCCGGCGGGCCAGCTCATCGGCCGCATCCGGCTGCCCGAGGTCTGCGCCAATATTTGCTTCGGCGGCCCTAAGCGCAACCGCCTTTTCATGGCGGCGAGCCAGTCGCTTTACGCGGTATATCTCGCCACCCAAGGGGCGGCGCCGGGTTGAGCGTTTCCTAAAGACCGTTCGGAGGCGCCGGGGAGTGTTACTGCTGTCAGATTGGGCGCCCCTCGGCATGAAGGACTATTAGCTAACAGTTGGCACGATGGCGGCGTGCATGGTGCCCCGGGGCCCGATCGCGGGCGCCGGCCTTCCCGTCCTTGCGATTGGCTATGGTGTCTACTGGCTGGATGGATTGCGAGAGCCACGGTCGAGGAGGGCGCCACGTTTGCGTCCCTGCGTATTCGCACTACACTGACCGTGCATTACGTCAACTCAAAAGGGGAGACCGCTCATGAAATACCTGCTCGCACTCGCCGCGATACTCTCGACTGCCGCCTTGGTAACCCTTGGAACTGCCGCCGGTTTTCCGCCGCGCGTCCACTACATAGACCACGACAAGGTTGCGGCCGCCTTCGTCAAGGGCGGCCGCATCATCGAGGATGAAGGTTTGATCGTCATCGCCAACCGCGGCGTGCAGCGCGGCGCCGAGATGCACGACAACACCAACCACGTGTTCATCATCGTGGATGGCGAAGCGGAGTTCGTCACCGGCGGCAAGATGGTCGACCCGAAGGTAACCGCCCCCGGCCAGACGCGCGGGACCGGTATCGAGGGCGGGGTGAGTCATCATTTGACCAAGGGCGACGTGATCACGATCCCCGCAAAGACCCCGCACCAGTGGAAGGACACCTCGAAAACCGGCTCGGTCGGTTACTACGCGGTGAACTTCGACAGCAATTGACGCCGATGGCGGATGTCGTTTTCCGCCGCTGATCGGCGCGAACAGCCTCGCGCTCGCGCCGCCGTTCCCTTCGAAACCGCTGTGCATTGTAGTGCCCTTCCCGCCGTCCGGCTCGGTCGAGCTGCGTGAAGACCTGCCGGACGGCCCGGCGCCTACATCATTGATGATTGGCGATAGCATTATAGAGGCGGCTGTTGCCAACCGCCCCCGCACGAATCCCGAAGTGGGCTGCTAACGCGCCGGACTCCCCTCTCGGCCAGCACGCGGTTTGAAGCAGCGGACGATCCGGCGAAGGCTGTCAAGGTTTTGGGTCCTTGCAACTCAGTACGGGAGCGAATGGCCGCTTGGGGTCACGGGCTGCCTTCACGACTACGTTGGCATCACGACCGGTGTACGTTAGACAGCTGCCGACTTGCTGCACGGCCGAGGGCGGCGGAGTCGGGCCAGCAAGAGACTCATGCACTGCAAAAAAGTTGGTGTGGCCCTTCCGCCTGGCTCGCGAAACTGATGTAGTCTTGGGTGCCGGTATCCGGCGGCAGACCATGCGGGTCAGCTTCTGTGAGGAGGATGCGTAATGGAGCTTCTGGGTGATTCCACTGAACTGCTTCCTGTCGTGCCGCCAATCTCTCTGTTAGCCGAAGATTCGTCAAATTCCAATGTCGTCGCGATCCATCCGACCGCACTGATCGAAGTCGGCGCGATAATCGGAAAAGGTACAACCATCGGGCCGTATTGCGTCATCGACCGGAACGTCGTGATCGGCGATAATTGTAAACTGGTCGCGCATGTCCATGTTACCGGCCACACCACGATTGGCCCACGGACGGTGATCAGCCCTTTCGCTTCGCTCGGCGCACCGCCGCAATCAGTCAGCTTTCGAGGCGGCCTGACGCGACTTGTCGTCGGCGCCGACTGCGATGTGCGCCAAAGCGTCACAATGAATGCCGGCACTGAGGACGGCGGCGGCATTACGGAAGTGGGAGAGCGAGGATTCTTCATGGCCAACTGTCATGTCGGTCATGATTGTCACGTCGGCAATGATGTCGTGATGGCCAACTGCGCGGGGCTGGGAGGGCACTGCGTTGTCGGCGACCACGTGTTCATTGGCGCATTGTCCGGGGTTCACCAACACACCCGCATCGGCGCACATGCTATGATCGGTGGCGTATCCGGAGTGCGCGAAGACGTCATTCCGTTCGGTCTTGCCGCCGGTTCGTTCGCGCGGCTGAGCGGAATCAATGTCGTCGGAATGAAACGAAGAACGTATTCCGGCGAAGCCATCCGCGCCGCTCGGTTAGCATATCGTCTGATATTTTTCGGCAAGGACGTAATGGCGCGGCGTCTCGACGATGCCGAATCGAAATATGGCAATAACGAATCCGTTGCGCAGATTGTCGCATTCATTCGAAACAAGGGTCGTCGGGCGATCTGCCATCCGGGCACCTCCAAAGAGGGTTAATGACGACGGTCGGCCATCCGCCACGACTGTCAAATCTGCTGCACGCCATGCTGCCACCCACGAGGCCCGCAATGGGTCACTTCCGGCGGTGCCGGCCAGCTGGCAGTACTTCTGGAATCCGTCCGACAGGATTGCAGGCTTGCATCTTCTCGCCCGCGTGCAAGTGGGCGCCCCCGCTATTTCAGCGCCAGAACGACCGTACCCGATACCGGATCGGTGACCCCGAGCCCGCCGCCAAGGTCTTCAAGCGTGTCGCGAAAGGAATCGAGCGTGGCCATCATGTTCGGCCGTGCCTTCGCGAGGGAGGCCATGTCGGTCCATTCGGCGATGATGCAATAGGTGCGCTCGCCCGTATTGACGATGTTGGCGTGTTTAAGGCCCGGCCAATCGGCCGCGGCCTTCTTGTGGGCGTCAAGAAAATCTTGCTCGCGTCCAGGCTTCACCCGGAAGCGCACCACATTGAATGCGGTCATGGTGGGCCCCCATCGAACGTCCCGGCACCCTGCCCCACGCCCGCTCGGCAGGCAACAGCTTTCCGCGACGGCCGATCGTGCGGGCCTTTGGACCAAAGATGGCGTGCCGCGGACTCAACTCCCGTCTTCGGGGAAGGCGTAAGGGGAGTTCTCTGGCGAACCGTGGGCCGGTACGGTGGCAAGGCCACCGGCACGGCCGACCCCGGGTTTCGCTACCGTTCATTCCATCCTACAGCTCCACAGCACGGGAAATGCATTTTCCCGGCTGAGCCGCTAGGTTCGGCATTAGTCAGAACATGGGAGCGCCGGGCATGTCCGAACTCGTGAGCATGCGAACCGATAGCGGTGTTGCCGTCATCACCATCGACAATCCACCGGTTAATGCCATGAAACACGAGGTCCGGGCCGGGCTCCTCGACCTGGTATCGCGGGCGGCCGGCCATCCCGACGTCTCCGCCGTCGTGATCGCCTGCGCCGGGCGCACCTTCGTGGCCGGCGCAGACATTACGGAGTTCGGCAAGCCGCCGCGCCAACCGACCGCCATCGCGGTGATCGAAGCAATCGAGGCCTGCCCTAAACCCGTCATTGCGGCGCTGCACGGTACCCCGCTCGGCGGCGGTCTCGAACTCGCGCTCGGCTGCCATTTTCGCGTCGCTGCGCCGGGCACGCGCCTTGGCCTGCCGGAAATCAAGCTCGGCATCATTCCGGGCGCCGGTGGCACCCAGCGTCTGCCGCGGCTGGTCGGCATGGAAAAGGCCATGGCGATGATTCTTTCGGGCGAACCGATCCCGGCCCGCGAGGCGCTCGATGCCGGCCTGGTCGACGAAATCGTCGAAGGCGATCTGATCGCCGGCGCCATTGCGTTCGCGCGGCGCGTCGTCGCCGAGAAGCGCCCGCTGGTGCTGGTGCGAAACCGCGACGAGAAGCTCGCGAGCGCGCGTGATCTCGCGGGGTTCGATGCGGCCGCCGCGAATTACACCAAGCGCGCCAAAGGCCAGAAGGCGCCACTCGCCGCCGTCGCGGCATTGCGGGCCGCCATTACGCTGCCGGTCGCCGATGCGCTCAGGCACGAGCGGGATTCGTTTCTGGAACTGGTGGCGGGCGACCAGTCTAAGGCCCAACGCCACATCTTCTTTGCAGAGCGTGAAGCCGCCAAAGTGCCGGACATCGCCGGCGTCAAGGCCCACGACATCAACAAGGCCTCTGTGATCGGCGCCGGCACCATGGGGGGCGGCATTGCCATGTGCTTCGCCAATGCGGGCATTCCGGTGACGGTGGTGGAAACCGGCGCCGAGGCGCTCTCGCGTGGCCTCGACACGATCACGCGGAATTACCGCAATACGGCGGCGCGCGGCGGGCTTGGGGTGGAGGAGATGGAAGCGCGCATCGCGCGCATCACCGGCACGACCGACCTTGCGGCCGTTGCGGATGCCGACATCGTGGTCGAGGCCGTGTTCGAGGACATCGGCGTGAAGCAGGACGTGTTCGGCAGGCTCGATCGCATCGTCAAGGCAGACGCGGTGATCGCCTCCAACACATCTTATCTCGACATTGATGCGCTTGGGCGCAGCACCGCGCGGCCGCAAGCTGTGCTCGGGATGCACTTCTTCAGCCCTGCCAATGTCATGCGCCTGCTGGAGGTGGTGCGCGGCGCCGCGACATCGCCGCAAACGCTCGCCACCGCCATTGTGGTCGGCCGCAAGCTTGGCAAGGTCCCGGCGGTGGTCGGCGTATGCCACGGCTTCGTCGGCAATCGCATGCTGCGGCTGCGGTCGGTCGAGGCTGAGCGGCTCCTGCTGGAGGGCGCGCTGCCGCAGGATGTCGACGGCGCACTTGCGGATTTCGGCTTTCCGATGGGCCCCTTCGCCATGGCGGACCTCGCCGGTCTCGACGTCGGCTGGCGCATGCGCAAGGCGCAGGGGCTCTCGGCGCCGATCGCCGATCAGTTATGCGAGCGCGGACGCTACGGCCAGAAGACCTCTCGGGGCTTCTACCTTTACGAGCCAGGCTCGCGCACCCCGAAGCCGGATCCCGACGTCGAGCAGCTGATCGTCGACATCGCGGCGCAGCGCGACATCGCACGCGGTCCTCTCGGCAAGGACGCGATGGTCGAACGTCTGCTGTTCCCGATGATCAATGAGGGCGCGCGCATTCTGCATGAGGGTATCGCCCAGCGCCCCGGCGATATCGACGTGATCTGGGTCTACGGCTACGGCTTCCCGGTCTATCGCGGCGGGCCGATGCATTACGCCGATAGCGTCGGGCTTGGGTATATTCGCGACCGGCTCACCGCCTTCGCGCATACCACTGGCGACGACCGCCACCGCCCCTCGCCGCTGCTGGAAGAGCTTGCCGCCGCCGGGAAGGGATTTGCGTCGCTGGGGAAGTAACCGGATGGTTCTCCGAAGCTGAATGTTGTCCGCTCGCACCCCTTCCTAAGTGGACCAGGTCGACGCAGGCGGTCGGGCGGCGCGGTACAACGGCTGCCGCAGCCTTTGTTTACGTAATTCTCACGCCTGCCGTTGAGAGCCGCTTCGCTCATCTCGCGTCATTACCCAAGCCCGCTCATGGGTGACATGAATGTGTCATCCGGCGTTGCAATATTCCGGCTGTTTCGACACAGCGGTAAGGGAGGCAAACCATGAATTCTTTTTCCCGGAGGACGAAACGCCTCGCGTTTGCGAGCGCGTTATGTTCACCAATGCTATTGCCAGCGGCGACGCCCGCGCTCAGCGATGACGACGGCCCACGCCGCGTTGATCATGTGCTGCTGATCAGCGTCGACGGATTGCACGCGGTCGATCTTGAGAATTGCATTGCCACCAATTTGTGCCCGCGCCTCGCGAAGCTCACGAATCATGCTGTGGTCTACCCCAACGCTTCGACCACAAAGCCGTCCGACTCGTTTCCGGGCCTGCTGGCGCAGATCACGGGCGGTACACCGAAATCGCATGGCGTGTTTTACGACGACAGCTATGACCGCACCCTCTTCGCTCCCGCCGGCAATCCGCCCCAGCCGTGCAAATCGGGACCTGGCGCCGAGACCAACATCGCTGAAAATGCCGACAAAAACCAACATTCCATCGACGGCGGCGTGCCTGCGGCCCTGACCGGGCCAAACAGCGCAATTGCGATCGACCCGAACAATCTGCCCGGGCAAAGCGTGCATGGCATGTGCAGCCCGGTGTGGCCGCACAATTTCGTACGCACCAACACGATCTTCGGCGTCATCCACAAGCACGGATTGCGTACGGCGTGGTCGGACAAGCATCCGGCCTACGATCTCGTCAACGGCCATGATCCCGAAAACGAAATAGTCAACGGCCCGGGCACGAATGTCGACGATTTCTTCGCCCCTGAGATCAATTCCGATCTCAGCGCCGCCAATATCAGTTTGATCGCGTCGCTCGGCCTTCGTTCGACGGCGCCTACCCCTGTGACGGTCGCCGGCGGCGACTTCACCAGCTCGATCGATGGCGTCGAGTGGTATGACGGCATCAAGGTCCAGGCGGTCATCAATGAGATCAACGGCTTCGATCATACCGGCAAGAACCGTCGCGGAACCCCGGCGATCTTCGGGATGAATTTCCAAGCCGTCAGCGTCGGCCAGAAGCTCAAGATCGGCGGCTACATCGATCCTGCCGCAACGCCAAGCGCCAACCTCGCCAACACCATTGCGTTTGTGGACCGCTCGATCGGGCAGTTCGCGGACGCGCTGCGCAACCGCGGCCTCTCCGAGAAGACGCTCGTCATCGTCAGCGCCAAGCATGGCCAGTCGCCGATCGATCGTTCGAAGCGGACGGCGCTCGACGACGGGGCCGTCATCGCCGCGCCGATCGGCAGCAACTACGCCTTCGATATCGCCGACGACGGGGTACTGATCTGGCTGAAGGACAATTCCGGCGGCAAGACCGCCCAGGCGGTGGCCGCGCTCAATGCTTTCAGCGGAGATACCGGCATTGTCGAGTGGCTTTCCGGCCCCTTGCTGGCGTTGCCGTTCCAGGACCCGGCAACTGATTCGCGCACGCCGGACATCATCGGCATCGCCAGGACTGGCGTCATCTACACCGGCGGCTCGAAGATCGCCGAACATGGCGGATTCAACGAGGACGATGTTCATGTCGCCCTCATCGTGGCGCATCCGGACATCGAGAAGACCACCATCAATGCGGCTGTGGCAACCACGCAGATCGCGCCCACGATCCTCAAAGTGCTCGGTCTTGATCCGGATGAACTCCGATCGGTGCGGCTCGAAGGAACCCGCGTGCTGCCGGGCTTTGACTGAGCTTAGAGCGCGTTCCGAGATGGAAGCACCTCTCCAGCGTCAGGCCCGCGCTCGTCGCGGGCATCCACGGCTTTCTTGAGAGCCTTCAGCGAGAAAGACGTGCATGGCCGGGACAAAAGCCCGGCCATGACGCGTCATAGATTATGCCTTCTTCGTACTATTCTGCCTCGCCGCCGCCTTGCCATCGCCGCACCACCGAGGTTTCGATGCCGAACAGGTCAAGCAGGCGGCCGACGGTGTGGTTGATGATGTCGTCGACGGTCTTAGGCCGGTTATAGAAGGCGGGCACGATCGGTGCGATGATGGCGCCGATGTCGGCCAGCTGCGTCATGGTGCGCAGGTGGCCGCCGTGAAGCGGCGTTTCGCGCACCGCGAGAACGAGGCGGCGGCGCTCCTTGAGCACCACGTCGGCAGCGCGGGACAACAGCGAGCTCGTAACTCCCGTCGCGATCTCGCTCATGGTCTTGATCGAGCACGGCGCCACCACCATGCCGATGGTCTGGAACGAGCCCGACGAGATCGACGCGCCGATATCGGCATTGGGATGGTTGACCGTGGCGAGGGCGCGGATGTCCTTGGGCTTGAGGTCGGTTTCGTAGGCGAGCGTCATCTCGGCCGATTTGCTCATCACCAGGTGGGTTTCGATATCGGTGCCATGCAAGATTTCCAGCATGCGAATGCCGTACACGGTGCCGGACGCGCCAGAGATGCCGATGATCAGCCGGCGCGGTGAATTGTTTGTCATCCTTCCTCCCTCGATGCGACCGAGCGTATTGTTGTGGAATCATATCAAGCCGCATCTGTAGGATGGGTTGAGCTCTTGCGAAACCCATCCCCCTCCCTACCCTCACCCGCATACGGGGGAGGGTAGGGAGGGGGTGAGGTCGGTGATGGGTTTCGCTGCGCTCTACCCATCTACGCGGCATCGTCGGCCGGCAGTGCGGCCAGCAGGACATTCACGGCGTCCGGCGCGAATGTGCGTGCCAACGCCTGTTCGTAGGCCGCCACATTGGCGCGCGCCGCGGCTTCAACCGTCGATGCGTTTTCGGTCCCCAAATCGGCCGCGAGCGCAAACATCGATTCCTGTTGCAACCTCTCGGATTCAAGTTCGATCGCCTTAATCCTGGTGCGAAACAATTCCGCGGCGCCGCGTTCGACCAGCGACGATCCGTCCTTGAGCCGACGCCGCAGCGTCCGCAACGGTACCACGACATCATCCCGCCAGGGCCCAACCCTCGCACACACCGCTGCCGCCGCCGCCGAGGGAACGCATCGGCGCGCTGCCGCGAGCCACAGGAAGAACAGCAGGATGTTGACGTCAACCCCGCAGCCGTCCTGAAGCGCAATGCAGGCGTCTGCAACTCCCGGCCGGCGATAAAACCGGAGCGAAAAGCGCCAGAACGGCGAGCCTTGTTCCGTCGGCGTATCAGCCATGCAGGTCACCTTTGTTGCAACTTCTCATAGGCGCCGGCCGCCCTCAGCGCCGCCACGATCCGGTCGGGCGTCAGTGGCATTTCGGCGAAATGTACGCCGAACGGCGAAAGGGCGTCCTCGATCGCCGCCACGATGGCGGCCGGCGCCGGAATGGTGCCGCCCTCGCCGGCGCCCTTGACTCCGAGCGGATTGAGCGGATTCGGCGTTTCCACGTGCGCGATGACGCAGGCTGGGACGTCGTTCGCCATCGGCATCAGATAATCCGCAAAGGTGGTGGTGAGCGGTTGGGCATCCGCATCGTACTTCATGAACTCGAACAGCGCATTGCCGATACCATGCGCCACGCCGCCCTGAACCTGGCCGTCGACGATCATCGGATTGATGATGTTGCCGCTGTCGTGAGCGACCACATAGTTGAGGATCGTTACGCCGCCGGTCATCGGGTCAACCTCGACTTCGGTCACGTGGGTGCCGTTGCAGTAGGATGCCTGGAGCGGCGTGAAATAGGCCGTGTGTTCGAGGCCCGGCTTTTGGCCGGGCTCAAGAGAAAAGCCCGGCATGCCCTGGGCAAGGCGTGCAAGTTCGCCGAAAGTCAGGATCGGCTTGTTACCGCTGCGGGCGATCGCGCGGCCGTCATCCACATCGATATCGGTTTCCGCAACTCCGAGCGTTCGCGCCGCGAGCGCGACGACCTGCGCCTTCACGTTTTCGCCGGCGATCATCGCCGAATTCCCGGCGTTGATGGCCTGCCGGCTGGCGAAGGCGCCAACGCCCTGGCTGATCGCATTGGTGTCGCCGGCGGTCACCACGATATCCTCGATCGGGCAACCGATCCGGTCAGCGACGATTTGCGAGAGCATTGTGTGCGTACCCTGGCCCTGCGCGGCGGCGCCGGTCGCAACGGCGACCTTGCCGCTGGGCAAAATGCGCACGGTGACGCCCTCGAATGGACCGAGCCCGGTGCCTTCCACGTAGTTGGCGATGCCGATGCCGATATAGCGCCCGTCCGCGCGGGCGCTCTCCTGGCGGGCGCAGAAGCCGTTGTAGTCGGACAGCGCTATGGCGCAGGCCTGGCTGCGGGGAAAATCCCCGCTCGCATAGACGAGCGGCTTGCCGTCGCGGAACATGAGCCCGACGCTGTAGGGCATCTGTTCCGGCCTGATCATGTTGCGGCGGCGCAATTCTGCACGGTCGATCCCAAGTTCGCGGGCGACGCGGTCCATCAAGCGTTCCATCGCAAACACCGCCTGAGGCCGGCCGGCGCCGCGCACCACCGTGGTCGGCACGCGGTTGGTGAGCACCACGGTCGCCTCGAACCGGAAGGCCGGCACCACGTAAGGGCCCGGGACTGTCGTCGCCGCGATGTAGGGCGCGATGATGCCCCACGGCAGATAGGCGCCGCTATCATGGATCATGGTGCCGCGCAGGCCGCGAATCCCGCCGTCGCGATCAACCGCGATGGCGACTTTCCAATACTGGTCGCGCTCCATGGTGGCGGAAAGGAAGTGCTCTCGCCGGTCTTCGATCCATTTGACCGGACGGCCGAGCTTCATCGCCGCAACCGGAATCACGGCCTCCTCGGAGTAGAACGGCGCCTTGGTGCCGAACCCGCCGCCAACGAACGGTGCGATGACCCGGACAGAGGGAAGCTCGCGCTCGAGCAGATCCGCGATGGTGTGCTGGCAGATGTGGGGCGTCTGCGTCGCCGACCATACGGTCAGCAGGTCCGCGGCCTCGTCATAGTTTGCCAGGACTGCCCGACCCTCGAGCGTCATCGCGGCGCCGCGGTGCTGAAAAATCTCTTCCTCGAAGACATGCGCGGCGCCGGCGAATGCGGCGTTCACATCGCCGTAGCTCATCGGCACAACGGCTGCGACGTTGGTGGTAAGATCGCTGTGGGAGCGGGCCGCACCATCGTCAAGTCCAGCACGGCAATCGTTCACCGCATTCAGCCGCTCGAAATCAACCACAATCGCGTCGGCTGCGTCCTCCGCGACATAGCGATTATCGGCGACGACGAGTGCGATCGCCTCGCCCACATAGCACACCTCTTCGCAGGCGAGCGCACGCTGCGTGCGCATCGCCGTGATGGCCGGATTTGGCACGGGGGTCGGGATTGGCTCCGTGGCGAGGCGGCCTGGCATGTCGCGCGCGGTCAGCACCGCATGAACGCCAGGCATCGCCAGCGCTTTCGCGGTGTGGATCGACCGGATGCGGGCGTGGGGATACGGGCTTCGCAGGAAGCAGCCACAAAGCATGCCCGGCAGCTTGATATCATCGACAAAGCGCGCGCGGCCGGTGAGGAGCGACGGGTCTTCCACCCGCGCCACCCGTGCGCCGAATTGCTTTGCGCCCATGATGTGCTCCCGCCTGTGCATCTGCGCGCAGCATCTCTCCAGGCGCGATGACTTTTATCAGCCCGATCAGGCCGCCAAAAACAAGAGTCCGCCGGTGTTGGGTCTGCGATGGCCTGCGGCCCGAAAATCGCTGTCTGAGGCCTGTCCGTCGGACGGCCGATTGTCCTTGTCGTATTGCATAGCAGCAATCGAACGAGAGCCCCACGCCGGACGTCCGGCCCCGGTTTTTATTCGTTTCCCCCGCGACCCGACTGCGGTAGGTTATGGATTGAGGGGAGGGCATGCTGATGCGGCGGCGCGAATTCATCGCCGGGATCGGTGGGGCGGCAATATGGTCGCTTGCTGCGGGGGCTCAGCAGCCGGCGCTG
>Ga0257161_1000276_pt1 | contig 13745 bp, 10 predicted proteins | sample NR01A_FD_185954 | JGI IMG/M metagenome (GOLD analysis project Ga0257161, IMG submission 185954) | Soil microbial communities from H.J. Andrews Experimental Forest, Oregon, United States - NR-01-A | ecosystem: Environmental > Terrestrial > Soil > Temperate forest > Bulk soil | place: USA: Oregon... | reverse complement strand
GACCTGACTGACCGGCGGCCCCACATTCACAATCAGCGGGTCCTCGCCGGGCTCCGGTTCATCGAGCGTGTCGATCTGGCTTTGCAACAGACTCGTTGGCATGAAATGGCCGTGGCGGTTCGCCAAGTGTTCGGCGACGAGATCCCGGCCCCCGCGAAGGTAGACCAGCCGCACTTCCGGGCGATCGCCGATGATGATCTGGCGATAGGATCGCTTAAGCGCCGAACAGGTGATGATCCCCGGCTGTTTCTTGGCGCGCCGAGTGTCGATCCAGGCCGCTACGCGCTCGAGCCAAGGCTTCCGGTCGGCGTCGGTCAGCGGAATTCCGGCATGCATCTTGGCGATGTTGACCTCGGGATGGAGCGCGTCGCCCTCTTCGAAGGACCAGCCGAGACGCGCAGCCAGTTCTTCGCCGATGGTGGACTTGCCCGCTCCCGACACTCCCATGATCACCAGGATCGGCGGGCTGCCGCGATGAGCGCGGGCGCTGTCGAGGCGGCGGACGCCGGCGGTGTCGGCGACAAAGACCGGATCGGCGCGGCTGATGAAAAGGCCGCTCTCCACAACTCCGACAACCCGCCGGATGCGCTCCTCCAACCGCGCCGGATCGGCGATAGGATCGAAACTGCAATCAAGAATGCGGTTCCCGCTGTCAGTGGCGAATGGCTGGCCTGACGGCGACAGGCGCAGCCGGACACTGGCACTAAGCACTTCCAGGGACGCCTTCGTGGCTCCCAATCCAAAGGCGACGACCTCGACGGGAACCGGCGCATGCGTACCCAGCCGATCGACTAGCTTGCTCGCGTCGGCCACGATGGCGAGGCGCCGGGTGGCAGCAGCGACGATCTTTTCGCGCAACAAGCTTCCCCCAGATCCCTTGATCAGGTTGAGCGTGCCTCGCTCCACCTCGTCCGCGCCGTCGATCGTCAGGTCGATCTGCCGGTGCTCACCGAACGTAGTGAGCGGAATGCCCGCGGCCGCCGCCTGCGCTGCCGTCCTATCTGAGGTGGGAATGCCCATGAAACGCAGGCCTTGCCGATGGCGCCGGGCGAGCGCCTCGATCGCGAAGGCTGCGGTCGAGCCGCTGCCAAGTCCGACCACCATGCCATGCTCAACCAATCCCACCGCCGTCTCGGCGGCCGCACGCTTGAACGTGTCGCGTTGGGCGGCCGATACGGAATCTGCCGTGCTCATGACTGGGATGTGGCCGCAGCGGCGCTCGCTCGAATGGCAGCGATGGCCGCGGTGTAGTCTTGGGTGCCGACTGCACGCACCTCCTCGCCAAGGCGCGTGAAATCAGCCGACAGCACCGAGGGCGCGATGAGGATCGACGGCGCCTTCGCGCGCATGCCAGCGAAATCGCGCTCGGGCATCGATTCTCGTCGCGGCGTCATGGCAACCACGACTCGGCCCGGCGGGGGACCGCTTCTTCGCCGGCTGCAGCCCGGTCTAGGAACCAGAACAGTTCGCCGACCGGCTGCACGTGGGCCGCCGGAACCCGACTGGTGCCGCTGCGAATAGCCCGCAGGATGGACGCCTTCTCCCGCCCCGCCACCAGAAAGGCGACGCGCCGGCTGCTCTCGATCACCGGATAGGTCATCGTAATGCGGATCTCTGGCCGTCCGTGCGAAACAGCCGCCACCCACCGCTCTCGCTCTTTCAGCACGGGCTCTCCGGGCAGCAGCGAGGCGGTATGGCCGTCGGGACCGAGGCCGAGCAACGTCACATCGAAGAGCGGGCGCTTCGGATCGAGCATCGTCGCCCCATAAGCCTCCTGCAGGATCCGTTCGTAACGCTGAGCGGCATCTTCAGGGAGGCCGTCGACCGGGATGGGGTGAATGTTCTCCGGCGGCACTGGCGCCTTGGCGAGCATCGCTTCGCGCGCCATCCGATAGTTGCTTTCGGGGTGGTCGTAGGGGACGAAGCGCTCATCTCCCCAGTACCAGGAGACAAGCCGCCAGGGGAAACGATCCCTGAACTCGGCCGAGGCCAGAAGTCCGTAGAGTGTCTTCGGAGTCGATCCGCCCGACAGCGACACCCTGAAAGAGCCCCTCGCCGCGAGGGCCGCATCCGTCATCCATTCGGCAACGCGGCGCGCCAGCGTCGGCGGGTCCGGCAATATCTCGATGCGCCCGATCGCCTGATTCATCGCGCCCGCTAACCCATCGAACCGAGAACGAAACGCTCCATAGCCTTGGCGAACCCTTCATCATTGTAGGAATCCGTCACGGCCGCGGCCTGCATCTTTACCTCGTCGGAGGCATTGCCCATCGCGATGCCAAAACCCGACCGCTTGAACATCACCACGTCGTTTGGTTGATCGCCGATGGTGGCGATCTCCTCGGCGGGCACGCCGATGCGGTGCGAGAGATAGTCCACGACCGCCCCCTTGTTCGCGTCCTTGTTGGTAATGTCGAGGTAATAAGGTTGCGACCGGTTGGCGGTCGCACGTTCGCCGAACAGCGCCTGCGCGTCAGCCTCGCACACCTTGACCCGTTCATGATCATCGCTGACCCCGACGATCTTGGCGACCTGTTGCAGCCGCCCCTCGAAATCGGGAACCACCTTAGGCTCGAACTTGACCGTCCACGCCTCGCGCGCAACATGGGGGGCGCCGGGTTTGGTGATCAACCAGTCATTGCCACTATAGATCCAAGCGTCGAGACCATGCTGGCGAATGAGGTCGATCGCTTGGCGCGCGACATCTTCGGGCAAGGTCCTTTGCGCCAGGATTGTGAGATCCCGCTCGACGAACAGCCCACCATTGAAGCCGGCGATCGGTGTATCGAGTGCCAGCGGGTCGAACAGCATGGCCATCCCGAGCGGTGGCCGACCGCTGGTGATTGCGAACCGTATCCCGGCACGTTGCAGCGAGGTAACGGCCCTGCGCGTGCGGTCCGTCAGTACTTTCTCCTCAGTGACGAGGGTGCCGTCCACGTCCGCCAGCACGAGAGAGATCTTCTTGTCCGCCATCCGGACCTCCAGGCACCTGCTCAGTCGAGCTGCCGCCAGGCGCGACCATCCCGCGCCAGCAGCTCGTCGGCGGCCGCGGGGCCGCTTCCGCCCGCAACATAGTTCGGAAAATCCCGGGGGGGATTGTTCGCCCAGGCGTCAAGGATCGGCTGCACCGCTCGCCAACCCGCTTCGACGTAGTCGGCGCGCTGGAACAGCGTCGCATCCCCGATCATGCAGTCGTAGAGGAGCGTCTCGTATCCGGTATTGGGCTCCATCTTGAAGTAGTTCTTGTAGGCGAAGTCCATGCTGACCGTGCTCAATTCAACCGACGGCCCGGGGCGCTTGGCCGCGAACTCGAGCGCGATACCCTCGTCGGGCTGGATGCGGAGGATCATCCAGTTGGGATTCATCCGCTCCACACAGGTGCCGCGGAACAGCGTGTACGGCGCCTGGTGGAAGCGGACAGCGATCTCGGTCCGCCGGCGCTTCATGTATTTGCCAGTGCGCAGGTAGAACGGAACGCCGGCCCAGCGCCAGTTGTCGATCTTGAGCTTGCAGGCAACGAAGGTCTCAGTGTTCGAGTTCGGGGCGATGTCCGGCTCCTGGCGATAGGCCCGCACGCGCGTGCCGAGGACCGTGCCGGCGTCGTACTGGCCGCGCACCGCGTTCCTGAGTGCCCGCGCCAGACTGAACGGTTGTATCGCTTCTATCACCTCCGCCTTCTTGGCGCGGACCGCGTCGGCATCGAAGGAGATCGGCGGCTCCATAGCCGTCATTGCCAGCAACTGCAACACGTGGTTGGGCACCATGTCGCGGAGCGCCCCGGTATCCTCGTAGAACTTGCCGCGGTGCTCGACCCCGACGGTTTCCGCCGCGGTGATCTGGATATGATCGACATGCTGCCGGTTCCACAGCGGCTCGAACAGGCCGTTGGCAAAGCGCAGCGCCATGATGTTCTGGACCGTCTCCTTGCCGAGGAAATGGTCAATCCGATAGATCTGGTGCTCCTGCAACGTCCTCAGGATCTCCGCATTGAGCGCCTTGGCGGAGTGAAGGTCGTGGCCAAACGGCTTCTCGATCACCACGCGGCGCCATTGGCCGTCTCTCTCCGTCAGGAGGTCCGCTGCGCCCAGCCCGGCGATTGCGACCCCGAACAATCGATCCGCGACGGCAAGGTAGAAGAGGTAGTTGCCGGCTGTGCCTGCCGTCCGGTCGAGCCCGGCCAAATGCTCGCGGAGTTGGCGGTAGGTCTCCTGATCATTGAGGTCGCCCTGCAAATAGCTCATCCGATCGGTGAGCCAACGCCACGCGGCCTGGTCGAGGTGATCCTCCTGGAACTCGCCATCATGACCGATCGATCCCTGCAGCATCTCGGTGAGGCCCTTGCGCCATTCGTCCACGCTTTCGGCGGCCCGGCCGACGCCGACGAGCCGAAATCCGTTGGACAGCTGCTTCGCATTGACGAGATTATAGAGCGCCGGCACGACCAGGCGCTTCGTCAGGTCGCCGGTGGCGCCGAAGATGACCATGGCGCAGGGCGGCGCTGCCACGGCTGCCTCGGTCTGCGCCACGCGCTTTGGCTGGATGAGCTGATCCTGGATGTCTAACATTGTCGTCCTGCTTCCGGTCACACCATGCTGCCGACCTGCGGCGCGATCCTTGGGGCATCGTCGGGCTGGGTCTTCGCCTGCGCGCCGAGCAGCTCGGTTGCGGCCGCGACGACCCGTTCAGGCTCGAAGCCGAACTTGCGCTGCAACTCCTTGAGCGGCGCGGAGGCGCCGAAGGTCTTCATGCCGATGACACGGCCGCCGGCGCCGACATAGCGCTCCCATCCCAGTGTCGATCCCTGCTCGACGGCGATGCGTGCCGTCACGTTGGGCGGCAGCACGCTGTCCCGATAGGATTGCGGCTGGTGCTCGAAGATGTCCCAGGAGGGCATCGAGACAGCGCGCGAGCGAATTCCGCGGGACGCCAGCACTTCATGGGCCTCAATGACCAGAGAGACCTCGCTGCCCGAGCCGATGAAGATGATGTCGGGCTCACCACCCGGAGTATCCGCCATGACATAGGCGCCGTACGCGACACCGGCGGCCGAGGCGTATTTGCGCCGATCGAACGTCGGCAACGGTTGGCGCGAGAGCACGATCGCGGCCGGCTGGTGGCGGAGCTGCAGGATATAGCGATAGGCCTCGACCACCTCGTTGGCATCGCCGGGCCTGAGCACGACCAGGCCCGGGATAGCGCGGAGCGAGACGAGTTGCTCTACCGGCTGATGTGTCGGTCCGTCCTCGCCGTCGCCCATGGCGTCATGGGTGAAGACGAAAATGGTCGGCAGCTCCATGAGAGCGGAGAGCCGGATCGCCGGTCTCGCATAGTCGCTGAAGATGAAGAATGTTGCCCCGAAGGGACGCAGCTTCGAGAGGGAGAGACCGTTCACGATCGCCATCATGGCATGCTCACGGACCCCGAAATGGAAATTGCGACCTCCAGGACTTGCGGTGTCGAAGTCTCCTGCGCCAGCGAATTTCAGCGGCGTCTTGGTCGACGGCCCAAGATCCGCTGCCCCGCCAAGGAACCACGGAATGTTCTGCGCGAGCGCGTTCAGCACCTGGCCGGAAGCATCTCGTCCGGCGATGCCTTTGCGATCGGGCGAAAAGCTCGGTAGGTCGCGGTCCCACCCCGCCGGCAACTCGCGACGCTGCATCTGATCGATTTCCGTGGCGAGCTCCGGGAATTGGCTGCGATAGGCGGAAAACAGGGCCTCCCAGCGTTGCCGCGCCTCGCCTCCGCGCGCGCCGATGCCCGCATCAAAATGCTCGCGCACGCCGTCGGGTACGAGGAACTTGGCGTCCTCCGGCCAGCCATAGGCGCGCTTGACGAGGCGAACCTCCTCCTCGCCCAAAGGTTCGCCATGGGCTGCCGCGGTGTCGATCTTGTTCGGGGAGCCATAGCCGATGTGGCTATCCAGAATGATCAGCGTCGGCCGGCCCTTGGTGTTCCGGAACACCGCGAGCGCATCCTCGATCCCCGGGAGATCATTGGCGTTGCCGACCCGCAGCACGTTCCATCGATAGGCAAGGAAGCGGCCCGCAACATCCTCGGTGAAAGTGATGCGCGTGTTACCTTCGATGCTGATGTGATTGTTGTCGTAGATCCAGCACAGGTCGTCGAGACCGAGATGGCCGGCCAGCGACGCTGCCTCGGAGCCGACCCCTTCCATCAGACAGCCATCGCCGCAAACCGCGTAAATGTCGTAGTCGAACAGGTCGAAACCGGGCCGGTTATAGCGATCGGCAAGCCACTTCCGGGCTATCGCCATGCCGACGCTGGTGGCGATTCCTTGACCCAATGGACCGGTCGTCGCCTCGACCCCTGAAACCCAGTGATATTCCGGGTGCCCGGGCGCCTTGCTGCCGAGCTGGCGGAAGTGGCGAATGTCGTCCAACGTGACCGACGGCTTGCCCAGACGCTCGTACTCCGCGTTCACCGCGCGTGTGCCCGTGAGATACAGCACGGACCACAGCAGCATCGAGGCGTGGCCGTTTGACAGAACGAAGCGGTCGCGGTTTGGCCAGATCGGGTCCTTCGGATCGAAACGCATGACCCGGTTCCATAGCGCATAGACGAGCGGTGCCAGCGCCATCGGCGTGCCGGGGTGGCCTGACTTCGCCTGTTGGACCGCGTCGATCGCGAGCGTGCGGATGGTGTTGATGGCCAGTTGACTGAGCTCTTCGTTGTTGGACATTACTTGCGACTCCCATTCCGGCATCTGCGCTTCTATGAACTATGATCCGGCCTGCTTCTCGAGATGCCCGCCGAACTCGTAGCGCATCGCCGAGAGCAGCTTGTTTGCGAAGTCCGCTTCGCCGCGCGAGCTGAACCTCTCGTAAAGGGCCGAGGAGAGCACGTGGAGTGGCACGCCCTCATCGATGGCGGCCTTGATCGTCCAGCGGCCCTCGCCGGAGTCCGACACGCGCCCGCCGAATTTCGACAGTTCGGCATCCCGAATCAGCGCGGCAGCAGAAAGATCGAGCAGCCAGGAGGCGATCACGCTGCCGCGGCGCCACACCTCTGCGATGTTCGCCAGGTCGAAATCGTATTGATAGTGCTCGGGCTCGCGCAGCGGCGCGGTTTCCGCATCGACCACCTCGCCTTTCTTGCCGACATTGGCCGCCTTGAGGACAGCAAGCCCCTCGGCATACGCCGCCATCACGCCGTATTCGATTCCGTTGTGCACCATCTTGACGAAATGGCCGGCGCCGTTTGGCCCGCAATGCAGGTATCCCTGTTCGGATGTTCCGTTGGCCCGTTCGCGTCCGGGTGTGCGGGAAATGTTGCCGCGGCCCGGCGCCAGCGCGGCGAAGATAGGATCGAGATGGCGCACCACGTCCGTTTCGCCACCGATCATCAGGCAATAGCCGCGCTCGAGCCCCCAGATGCCACCGCTGGTGCCGACATCGACATAGTGGATGCCCTCGGGGGCCAGTTCCTTGGCGCGGCGGATGTCGTCGACGTAGTGGGAATTTCCGCCATCGATCAGGATGTCGCCTCGCTCGAGATGCGGCAGAAGGTCGGCAATCGTGCTGCTCACGGCGCCGACCGGCACCATTAGCCAGACCGCGCGAGGCTTCGTCAGGCTCCTCGCGAACTCCGCGAGCGAAGCGGTGCCGACGGCTCCCTCCTTTGCGAGCTCCGCAACCGGCTTTGCCGTCCTGTTGAACACCGCGCATTGATGGCCGCCCCTCAAGAGGCGGCGCACCATGTTCGCTCCCATGCGGCCGAGGCCGATCATCCCGAGTTGCACGCGTCATCCCTCCGTGGCGGAACGATTTTCCGGCATCAGGCCGGTCCTTTGAGCTGGTGGTAGCGCCGGATCGACTCCAGAGTGGATGCACGGACTGGCGCCATCGACCACATTTGCGGCAGGTCACAACTGAGCAGATCGCCGATGCGTTCGATCGTCACGTCCGCCGACGGAAAGGCACCAACCACTTTCGGATCGTGAGCATAGGTTCCCTGCCGGACGAACACTGTCGTCACGCGTGCTCCCCAGAATTGCTTCACCGCCGTCAGGATGCGCAGCTTGTCGTCCACGATGACGTAGTGGTCGGCCGGGTAGCGGCGCTCGACATCGTCCAGCGCCTCTTCCTTATGGACATAGATCAGCACGCGGCCGTCCACGGCATCGGACAATCCCGCATGCTCGATCTTGCGCGGCTGGAAGACGACATCGCCATCCGACAGGATGACGGTTGGCCCGAAGCTGCGCAGCCGCTTCAGCACTTCGAGAGCGGCTGGGAACAATCGGTCGGCGAAAGGGTAATCTATCAGGAAGGAGGACATCGACAGCAGCTCTACCTCGCGAGGATGTTCGCCACGATAACGCTGGAGGGCCCCGAGATAGTCGCGATAGCCGAGCTCGACGAACAGATCCTCCAGGATCCTCCAATAGCGCTCGCGGGCGGCGAGGCCAAAGGCGCGTTCGAGATGGTCCTTCAGATCCTGTTGGATCGCGTCGTTGTCGACCAGCGTGTTGTCGACGTCGACGAGGAAGACGATCGGATGGTTGGATGACACAGCGTCCTGAGCACTCCGGCGTCGGTCCGGCGCCAAACTGTGCGGACAACCGACAGGCCTCCAAAGAGTTCCCATCAATCTGCGCTTCATGCCACTTAAATGGCCTCATCTGCGCGGAAATGTCTCTGCTTCGATTGCTCTGATTTGCGCGTAATTGCGATCCGAAGCAGAGGGGACCCAGCCCGGTTCCTCGCTACATTCCTTCTTGGCGCGAAACAACTCAGCTTCGCATCGTTTCCGAGACGCCGCGTATTCCGACGGGCGGCGTCTCGGAGGCGTTCATGATTGCCTCAAGTTCCCGCTTCTCCGGGCGATGGACGGCCAAGGTTCTGCGGAAGCGTTGATGGTTTCGTCTCCGGCATGAATGCCAAGACGATTGCGACCGACATCAGGCCCACCGCGGTTATGCCCAGCAAGCCGGCGGTATAACCGAACCTCTGGGCAACGATCCCGATTATGGAGGTGCTGAGCGAAGCCCCAACCCCCGAGACGGCACCGGCGAGCCCCTGCGCCAAGTTGAATCGGCCGGTCCCGTTTGTGAGGTCCGCAATGATGAGCGTCGTCAGTACGCCCAGCGTGGCTCCGCTGATCCCGTCCAGCAGCTGCACGACGACGAGCACCACCGGGTCTGCAGTCGACGCAAAAAGCCCTGAGCGAATCGGTACGACAGCGAGTCCGATCACCAGGAGGGGGCGGCGGCCCCAGGTGGCGGCGGTTCGTCCTACCCATGGCGCCAACAGGGCAACAACGATTTGTGGGAACACGATCAATGCCGACACGACGAGCGAAGAAGAACGGCCTTCGACATGCACCAACTGTTGGCCGACTTGCGGGAGCAGAGATGCATTCGCGAGCTGGAAGAGAAAGAGGCAGGTCGTAAAGGTAAGAAGACGATGGTCCTTGAAGAGAGCGGCGCGGCTAACCCTCTGAGGTTCAGGAGCGTAGGAATTGGGAGCCCCACACGACCGGCCGAAGTGAATGTCGGCGCCACGTATCCCGGCAAGCGCAAAGAGCAGTGGGATTCCCAGCGCGGCGGCTACCAGGAAAATATCGCGGGTGGACAGAAGATACCCGACGCCACCCATGATCGCAGCTGCTGCAAGGCCGCCGACGGAGGCGAAGCGCTGGTTGCGACCCAGTCGTTCAGCGAGTGCGTCGTGCCCAACCAGCGCCAGACTGATGGCGGCGACGCTTGGTCCGAGGATGCTTCCGGCTGCGCCTTGCATGACGGCCGCCGCGGCCACGGATGGGAAGTCCGGTCGCAGCCCGAAAATCAATAGCGCCAGCGAGACTGCAACGATTCCGGCTCCGACCAATGCCCGCTTCGATTTGACCATGTCGATGAGCTCGCCTGCGGGAACCTGAGTCAATAGACCGGCGAGCCCGCTAACGGTCAGGGCAAGTCCGATGCTAGCAGGTGCCCATCCATTCTCCGCAAGATGCACTGGAACAAAGGGGCCAAAGCCCACGAGGAGGGCTGCAAGAAAAAAGTTCAGCCAGTCCAGCGCACGCAGGCTTTCAAGCGGCGGCCCAACGTTTGGAGTATTGCGTGATCTGGTGAGCATCCGACGGCCTGCGCTATGCGGGCTCAGATTGCTTGAGTTGCGCACCGAAGCTGCGGCGCTCGACCGCGTTCGGATCGCCCTCCAGCACCTCAAACTGCGTCTGGTCGCCGTCGCGCCAGAATCGGATATCAAACCGGTGTCTGCCGACGTGAAGATCGAGCACAGTCAGGTCCGGCAGCCACCTCGGCAGCAGCGGATCGATGTGCAACTTTCCCCGCGGTGCGTCCGGCACGAACCCCAATATCGCCTGCATCAGTGCGAACACGGAACCAGCCGCCCAGGCCTGCGGCACGTTCGCTCCAAGATACTGAACCGGGAAGCTATCCTCATCGCGCTCGATCGTCGTGTAGAGTTCTGGCAGTTGGTTCGACAGGAAGTGGCTTCCTGCGTCGCTGATATCGCGAGCGATCCTTGCGGCCTCAGCACCGAAGCCATAGCGTTTGAAACCCAGCGCAATGATGGCGTTGTCATGCGGCCAGACCGATCCGGTCTGATAGTTGTAAGGATTGAACGCCGGGTGCAGTGACGACAGCGTGCGAATGCCCCAGCCGCTCCACATATCCGGTGCCATCAGGCGCTTGACAACCGTCTCGGCCCGCTCAGGCGGCACGATGCCGGACCACAAACAATGTCCCGCATTGGAGGCAACCGTCAGCACCTTCTTCTTGTCGCCGTCCAATGCAAAGGCGTAAAAACCCAGCTCCTCATCCCAGAAAGCTTCATTGAACCGTTCAAACAGCGCCGCCGCCTTCGCGCGCAATTCCTCGGCACGGCCGGATTTGCCAAGCTCCTCGAATATCTCGGACATGCGCAGCCAGGCGTCATAGACGTAGCCCTGCAATTCGCAGAGAGCTTTCGGCCCTCTGACCAGCGACCCGTCCGGGTAGACCACGCTGTCTCCCGAATCCTTCCAGCCCATGTTCTCGTAGCCGACCGGAGAACGGGTCTGGTACTCCTGGAAGCCGTCGCCATCGCGATCGCCGTAATTGTCAATCCAGGACAGGCATTCCTCGGCGGTCTTGAGATGCCGTTCCAGCAAGGCTTTGTCGCCCGTTGCCCGCCAAGCGGCATGAAGGGTGATCAGATAAAGCGGCGTAGCGTCGGCCGTACCGTAATAGGGCGTGTGCGGGATCAGCTTGAAATAAGCGAGCTCGCCATAGCGAATCTCGTGCAAGATCTTGCCCGGCTCTGCGTCACGGTAATCGTCCTCGACCTTTGCCTGCAATGAGCCCAGCATATCGAGACTACCACGCGCGAAGTCCGGGTAGATCAGCATGTTCGCCAGCGAGACAATCAGGCTGTCCCGGCCGAACGGGGCCACAAACCACGGCAAACCCGCGGCCGGCAGAAAGACCTTTTGATCCGTGCCCACGATCGGTAAGCGGAGCGCAGCCATGTCCTCGAGTGCCTGACGATAAAGACGGTAGAACTCTTCATTGCTGCAGCGGATCTTCAGCACAGCCCCCAGCCAGTCCGACAATGTTTCGGCGTGGCGCGTCTTTTGGTGTTCGTCGGCACAGTGATGCGGAGGCTCGAACAATCGGTCGCCGTCTTCCAGCGTGTAGAGCAGACAGCAATGCCAGGCTCCGCCGGGATCGAGGTCTATTTCGAAGCTGAGACGACCGTTGGAATAAACTGCCTTCGGCCGGCCGTGCGCCGCAGCAACCGTTACGGCGCGGACGAAATCGCCGTTGCGATAGCTTGTCCGAAGCTGCTGCTTCGTCTGCGACCAGGCGGTGGCAATTCGACCGCGACGCACGATGCTGTTCGACTTCACTTCGAATATGTCCGCAAAGTCGCAACGCAAGGCGATCTCAAGCTGAAAAGTTGCGCGCCGCATGCTGTTGTTGGTGATCTCGATATCCTCGTGCATGCCGTCGCTGATCAATCGGCTGATGACAAGGCCAAGCGTGCGTGGCGCGATGATGCCGTCAGTGGTGGGAATCCGTCGATTGGTCAGATAAGTGCGCGACGCGTAGTGGCTGATCGCGCCGCCGTTAAGGAGCTCCCATGGTTCGCCGTTCGCGTAGATGGTCCAACTGCTGATGACACGTGTGTCAAGGAAATAGAGACCCTTCTCGCTCGGCCAGTTGATCTGCCCATCGGGTTCACTCACCAGTACCGTCTGTCCCTGATGGATCGAGACTTGGTGCGGACCGACCTGGACCTTGAATGGCATCATGTAATTCCGTAGTTAGGGTCGCAGCGGCGAGGCTTGTATTCTGTTGCATCGACGACCGTTGAGATCCCGGAACGCCGCTCCCGCGGCTTTGTCGCATAGGCGATACGGCTTTGTCGCATAGGCGATATTGTGTGCCGTGTTGAGGAGCGCAACGTGGGGAGAACGCCTGGCGGAACTTGCTCACCAAGCGTTGATCACTGTCGATCATGCTTATCATCGCTGGGGATTGGATGGTGAGCACGCTCGTCAAGATGCCATGAGGTCAGCGAGCTTGATCGGACGCCGCATACGCCACCGGGATATGCGCCTCCCCACCACCACCTTCATCGCACCAAGCAGCCGTAGAGAAAAAGCCGCGCGCACTGTTTCGCTCGCTCGGCTATTTCCTCCTGATCGGGGGCGGCGCCTTGTCCGAGCATGACCGCGCGCTGCGGGTCCATGCTCATCATGCCGCGCAGCATCCCGGCTGCTGTTTGCGGATCCTCAAGCGCGATCAGCCCGCGTTCGCATTGCCGGCGCAGCCAGCGCGCCATGGCGTCGTTGGCCCGTCTGATGGCCGCCTCGTAGAAGGCCGCGGCGACCTCGGGAAACTGGTCGCATTCGCGAATCACCAGACGGTGCATTGCGATGGTTCTCTCGCTGAGCACCAGCGTACCATAGGCGAGCAGCATCCGCTCGAGGGCCTCCGGCAGCGGAAGCGCGTCCAGGGCGTCCGGCTCGATTTCAAGCACGAATTGGCCAATGCGGTCTGATACGACCCGCGTCAGCAGGTCGGCCTTGTTCGGGATGAGCCGATAGACCGTCTTGGTGGACACGCCCGCGCGCTGCGCCACGTCGGCCATGCAGGTACCGGCGTAACCGTTCGCCTGGAACTCCTCCGCCGCCGCCTCGATCAGCAGGCGGCGGGTCTCCTCGTCGGAGCGTATTGGCGGACGCCCGCGCGTTCTGCGGACCTGCTCTGCAATTTGTACCATGATTATTTTCCAAATTCAGATTGACACCGAACATATACGGCCTATTTAGGAAAATATCAAGTTTCCTAACCAGAGAGGACCGGGGAGAGCCGGTCCCGCAGATCAGACAGGAGCCACCCGATGAGCGAGCATCCCCGTAACTTCTTGATTGAACAGCCCATTCCGGCGACCACGGCGGCGCCGGGTTTGGCGGACCGTGCCGGGACGGAGCTCGAGCTGCGTGCGCGGCCGAGTGGCCTTCAGCAAAGCGCGGAGGAGAGCTCGCCAATGACTGAGATCACGCTCGACGCCCCCGAGACGAAGCGTCGCCGGCTTCGCAAGCTGCTGCTGATCGGGGCGAGCGTCCTTGCCTTGGCGGGAGCAGCCTACCTGGGCTCGGAGTATTGGACGGTCTGGCGCTTCCAGGTTTCGACCGATGACGCGTATGTCAAGGCCGACAACACCACCATTGCGCCCAAGGTGTCAGGGTACATCGGCGACGTGCTGGTCGGC
>Ga0257161_1000275_pt1 | contig 13750 bp, 12 predicted proteins | sample NR01A_FD_185954 | JGI IMG/M metagenome (GOLD analysis project Ga0257161, IMG submission 185954) | Soil microbial communities from H.J. Andrews Experimental Forest, Oregon, United States - NR-01-A | ecosystem: Environmental > Terrestrial > Soil > Temperate forest > Bulk soil | place: USA: Oregon... | reverse complement strand
GGCCTTCGGCCATGCGCATGAGCACGCGCCACATCCATCCCATGCCCTCGCGACAGGGCGTGCACTGGCCGCAACTCTCGTGCTTGTAGAAATACGAGATCCGGGCCATGGCGCGGACGATGTCGGTGGACTTGTCCATCACGATCACGGCCGCGGTCCCGAGGGCGGACTTCACATCCCTGGTGCCGTCGAAATCCATCGGCAGCGGCACGCACTGGTGGGCCGGCACCAGCGGCATCGAGGAACCGCCAGGGATCACGGCCAACAGATTGTCCCAACCGCCGCGCACGCCGCCGGCATGCTTTTCCAACAGCTCGCGCAACGGAATGCCCATGGCCTCTTCGACATTGCATGGATTGTTGACGTGGCCGGAAATGCAGAACAGCTTGGTGCCGGTATTATTCGGTCGTCCGATGCCGGCGAACCACACCGCGCCCCGCCGCATGATGTCGGGGACGACCGCGATCGACTCCACATTATTGACCGTGGTCGGGCAACCGTAAAGGCCCATATTGGCCGGGAATGGCGGCTTGAGCCGCGGCATGCCCTTCTTGCCTTCCAGGCTTTCCAACAGCGCGGTTTCCTCGCCGCAAATATAGGCGCCGGCGCCGTGGTGGACGATGAGGTCGAAGTCCCAACCGTGGATGTTGTTGCTGCCGATCAACTTCGCCTCATAGGCTTGGTCGACCGCCGCCTGCAGATGCTCGCGCTCACGGACGAACTCGCCGCGCACATAGACGTAGCAAGTGTGGGCGCCCATAGCGAAGCTGGCGATCAGACAGCCCTCGACGAAAAGATGTGGATCGTGACGCATGATGTCGCGATCCTTGCAGGTCCCGGGCTCGGACTCGTCGGCATTGACCACAAGATAATGTGGCCGATCGCCGACCTGCTTAGGCATGAACGACCATTTGAGGCCGGTCGGAAAGCCGGCCCCGCCGCGCCCGCGCAGCCCGGAATTCTTGACCTCGTTGACGATGGCGTCGCGTCCCCTTTCCAGGATTGCTTTCGTGCCTTCCCAGGCGCCGCGGGCGCGGGCGCCGGCGAGACCCCAGTCGCCGCGACCATAGAGATTGAGAAAGATGCGGTCCTTGTCGTCAAGCATTGCTCATGCCTTGCTCGGTTTTCTCGGCTTCCTCGGGGCCGCCGGCGCCGCGGAAGCCTGCACGGATTCGCGCGATGAAATCGGCTCCGATGAGGCAACCGCGATGTTCTTCAGCGTGGTGTCGCCGCCGAGCGGGGCCGAGAATTGCCGCCCGTTCTGCGGGCCCGGCTTCGGGGTTTCGCCACGGGCGATCGCATCGAGCACCCTCTCGAAGGATTCCGCCGTGAGGTCCTCATAGGTGTCCTTGCCGATCAGTACCATTGGGGCGTTGACGCAGGCCCCCAAGCACTCGACCTCCTCCCAGGAAAAGTCCCCGTCGGCGGAAACGTGGAACGGCTCGTGATGAATGCGCCGTTGGCACACTTTTTTGATTTCCTCACCGCCACGCAGCAGGCACGGCGTCGTGCCGCACCACTGCACGTGGGCCTTACGACCGACCGGCTCGAGCAGAAACATGGTGTAGAAGGTCGCGACTTCGAGCACCCGGATATGCGCCATGCCGAGCAGATCGGCGACGTATTCGATCGCCCTGCGCGGCGTCCAGCCGCCGGCCTGCTCCTGGGCGCGCCACAGGATCGGGATCACGGCCGAGGCCTGCCGTCCCTCCGGATATTTGGCGATCTGCTGCTTCGCCCATGCGAGATTCTCCGCGGTGAAGACGAAACTCGCGGGCTGCTGTTCGGGAGGGGCGAGGCGGCGGACGGACATTTGATCCTCTAAAGCCCCAGCAACGCGGCAACGGAAACTGAAAGGCCGGGCGGATCGAGGGCAATATCGCCGCCATTCACGATCCGTGTGTCGAGCGTGCCTCGCTCATTCCGCTGATGGTGAACGACGGCGCGCCTTTCCGAAAACACGATGAGGTAGTGGCGGATGCTCGCAACCGAGAAGTAGTCCATTAGCTTGGTATCGATGTCATCGCGTTCGCTCGACGGAGAGACCACTTCGACCACGATCAGTGGCGACTCAATGACCATCGCCCTCGGATCCGGCTCGGCTCCGCACTGAACCACAACGTCAGGTATTCGCAGGGTCTTCTCGTTGATCGCGACGCCGACTCCATCGATGAAAACCTCACAGGGCAACCCAGCCGCCCGCACCGCATCGCGAAGCGCGAGACACGCCGCCAGCTTTGTACGGTTGTGCCGAACGGTATCTCGGGTCATCGCAACGATCTCACCATCGACGAGCTCATAGCGGTCATCCGGCTGTCGTTCGGACCATACGAGGAACTCGTCGACATTCATCCGAACCTTCGGGACAACAGGCACGTTCACCGGTCCACCTCCCCAAACACGATGTCGATCGAGCCGAGGATGGCCGACACGTCGGCAAGCAGGTGGCCGCGGCAGAGAAAATCCATCGCCTGGAGATGCGCGAAGCCTGGCGCGCGGATTTTGCACTTGTAGGGCTTGTTGGTGCCGTCGGCGACCAGATAGACGCCGAACTCGCCCTTCGGGGCCTCCACGGCGGCATAAACTTCACCGGCCGGAACGTGATAGCCTTCGGTATAGAGCTTGAAATGATGAATCAGCGCTTCCATGGAGCGCTTCATCTCAGAGCGCCTTGGCGGCACGATCTTGTTGTCCAAGACGCTGACCGGCCCCTGCCCTTCGGCCGAGCGCAGCGCGACGATGCATTGACGCATGATGCGGACCGACTGACGCATCTCTTCCATCCGGATGCAGTAGCGGTCATAGCAGTCGCCATTCTTGCCGATCGGGATATCGAAATCGAGCTCCGCATAGCACTCGTAGGGCTGTGCCTTGCGCAAGTCCCAGGCGGCGCCCGAGCCGCGCACCATGACGCCGGAGAAGCCCCACGCCCAGGCATCGGCGAGCTTGACGACGCCGATATCGACATTGCGCTGCTTGAAGATGCGGTTGTCGGTGAGCAGAGACTCCAGATCGTCGCAGACTTTCAGGAACGGGTCGCAGAACGCCTCGATGTCGTCGATCAGCTTCTCGGGCAGATCCTGGCGCACCCCACCGACCCGGAAATAGGCCGCATGCATGCGGCTGCCCGAGGCGCGTTCATAGAACACCATCAGCTTTTCGCGTTCCTCGAAGCCCCACAGCGGGGGCGTGAGCGCGCCCACATCCATCGCCTGCGTGGTGACGTTGAGGAGGTGCGACAACAAGCGGCCGATTTCCGCATAGAGCACCCGGATGAGCTGCGCCCGCTTCGGAATGACGATGCCGAGCAGCCTTTCCGCCGCAAGGCAGAAGGCGTGCTCCTGGTTCATCGGCGCGACGTAGTCGAGGCGATCGAAATACGGAATTGCCTGCTGATAGGTCTTGTACTCGATCAGCTTCTCGGTACCGCGATGCAGGAGGCCGATATGCGGATCGACGCGTTCGACCACCTCGCCATCCAGTTCCAGCACAAGGCGCAGCACGCCATGGGCGGCCGGATGCTGCGGTCCAAAATTGATGGTGAAATTGCGGATCGCGGCCTCGGTCATAGCGGGTGCCCGTTGGAGAACGGCGAATAGCGAATAGCGAATAGCGAATAGCGAATAGCGAATCTTGCCGCTAGTCATTTGACTGCCTGCGCTGAATAGATCGGATCAGGGAACGCAACATTCTGCCAAGCTCATCACATTGCTGCAGTATAGGCTCGCCTTCCTCTACCGACACCAAACGCACCCGCACTGCAAGTACAAGGTGAGTTTCGAGTTCCTTCAGCGAGCCCTGCGACACGCGCATGAACTGGATGAAAGACCCGCTGTTCTCTCGTCCGTGTCCTTCAGCAATATTTGCAGCTATGGACACGGCAGCCCGGAGAATTTGGCTCGTCATGCCGTACACTTCGTCCTTAGGGAAGCGCGCGGTTAGATGGTAAGCCCGTTCCGCTATCGACATCGCTTCCTGCCAGACTTTCAAGTCTCGGTATGAGCTGATTCCAATTGCACAATCCTCCCTCGCTACTCGCTATTCGCTATTCGCCTATTGCTCCGCCTTCTCATCGCCCGGCAGAGGATAATGGGCCCCCTCCCACGGCGACAGGAAATCGAAACTACGAAATTCCTGCGCCAAGTGCACCGGATCGTAGACGACGCGCTTCTGCTCGTCGTCCCAGCGGACCTCGACAAAGCCGGTGAGTGGAAAATCCTTGCGCAGCGGATGGCCCTCGAAGCCGTAGTCGGTGAGCAGACGGCGCATGTCCGGATGTCCGGTGAACACCACGCCATAGAGATCGTAAACTTCGCGCTCGAACCAATTGACGCCTGGAAACACATCGATGAGAGAGGCAACCGGGGTCGCTTCATCGACCTCGATCTTGACCCGGACGCGCTGATTCCTGGTCGGGGACAACAGGTGATAGACTACGTCGAAGCGCCGATCACGCTCCGGCCAATCCACCGCGGTGACGTCGATGAAGGAGAAAAAGGCGCACTCGGGATCGTCGCGCAGGAATGCCGCTACCCGCACGATATCTGCCGCATTGGCGGTAATCGTCAGATCGCCGTTGGTGACCACATATCTGACGACCGCCCCGGGAAGCGCCCTGACAATGAACTGACCGAGGGATTCGAGCGTCTCGTTGGTCATGTCGTCACCGCTCGATGGTCCCGGTCCGTCGAATCTTCTTTTGCAGGAGCAGCACACCGTAAAGTAACGCCTCGGCGGTGGGTGGGCAGCCCGGAACGTAAATGTCCACCGGCACGATGCGGTCGCAGCCGCGCACCACCGCATAGGAATAGTGGTAATAGCCGCCTCCATTGGCGCATGAGCCCATGGAGATCACGTAGCGCGGCTCCGGCATCTGGTCGTAAACCTTGCGCAGCGCCGGCGCCATCTTGTTGGTCAGGGTGCCTGCCACGATCATGACGTCGGACTGGCGCGGCGAGGCGCGCGGCGCAAAGCCGAACCGCTCGGCGTCATAACGCGGCATCGACATCTGCATCATCTCGATCGCGCAACAAGCGAGACCGAAAGTCATCCACATCAACGAGCCGGTGCGTGCCCACACGATCAGATCGTCAGCGGCGGTAACGAGAAAACCCTTGTCGGCCAGCTCATTGGTGAGACCGACATAAAAGGCATCATCCGAACCCACCGGCAGCCCGGTACGCGGGTCGAGAAGTCCCGTCGCGGCAGGAGCGACGGTTCGCTCGCTCAATCCCATTCGAGCGCTCCCTTCTTCCATTCATAGATAAATCCGACGGTCAAAACCGCAAGGAAGACCATCATCGACCAGAACCCGAAGACGCCGAGCCGACCAAATGTGATCGCCCAGGGAAACAGGAACGCAACCTCAAGGTCGAAGACGATGAAGACAATTGCGACCAGATAGAATCGCACATCGAATTTCATGCGCGCATCGTCGAAAGCATTGAATCCACACTCATAGGCTGACAGCTTTTCCGGATCGGGCTGCCGATAGGCAACGATGAAAGGCGCCACCAGGAGTGCAAGTCCGATCACCAGAGAAACGCCTATGAAGACGACGAGAGGAAGGTATTCCTGCAACAGCGCGCTCATCGTCACCTCTCAGCGCTGCGGTGCGAATCGCAACGGCTGCGCAATAGCCCCCCGGCCTATTGGTCCGGCACCGCCGAAACGCCTGAGAAAAACCTGGATTCGATCCGCGGCGCGGGGACATCGGAGGCTTAGCGCAGTGCACCATGGGTGGCAAGTCGATGTTGGTAGCATGACAGCTGCGCAATCTGGACGTCGATCATGGAGCGTTGTTGAGAGGCGAGTTCCGGTGAGCAGGCCAACTTGCGGCTGATTTGCGAGCGCCCGCGCGCCGCGATTCGCGTTGCCACAGATTCGCCGCAACGAGGCGTACCTTAACCCTTGGCCCCGAGCGCGCGTCATTCGCGTGCATGCCCGGAAATCGGTCGTTACCGATTGGCTGCCATGAAACGTCGGCCTTCCGCGGCACACTTAACGGGGCCGGATTGCCTAAAAACTGTGTATTTCCGCTGCTGCCACGCTTGTATAAAGCGCCGCTGAACCCATTTTGGCTTTCCGCTCGGATTCTCAACATAGCAATGACGCCCAGAAAGGCCCGTTCATGGACGAAATGATTCAGCGCCTGACCGGCACCGAGCACTGGACCCACAAGGGCGACGTAAGGTTGTTCTTGTGGAACAAGTGTGCCGTCGACGCCGCCGCAGCGAAAGCCACGATCCTGTTCGTTCACGGGTCGTCCATGGCGTCGCAACCGACGTTCGATCTCCACGTGCCGGGACGGCCGGATTCCTCCGCAATGGAATTTTTTGCAGGGCGCGGCTACGATACCTGGTCGGTCGACATGGAAGGCTATGGCCGTTCCACCAAGACTCGCGATAACAACGCCCCGATCGCTTTCGGGGCCGAGGATTGTTTCGCGGCTGCGGCCTATATTCAGAAGCTGCGCGGACCCAAGCCGCTGCTCGTCTACGGGATTTCGTCCGGCGCATTGCGTGCCGCGCTGTTTGCCCAGAACCACCCCGAAATGGTGTCGCGGCTCGCCCTCGATGCCATGGTGTGGACCGGAAAGGGCAGCCCGACGCTCGCCGATCGGTCGAAACGGCTGGCGGAGTTCCGTGCCACGAACCGCCGGCCCATCGACCGCGCCTTTGTGCACTCGATCTTCAATCGCGACCATCCGAGCTCGGCCGACGAAAAAGTGGTGGATGCGTTCGCGGACGCAATCCTGGCGCTCGACGACTCGGTCCCGACTGGTACTTATGTGGACATGTGCGCGAACCTGCCCGTGGTCGACCCGACCAAGATCAAATCCGCCACGATTATCATGCGCGGCCAGTGGGACGGCATCGCCAGCGTTGACGATCTCCTCGAGTTCTTCAAGCTGCTGCCCAATCCGGACAAGCAGTTCGCCGTCATGCCGGGTATTTCCCATGCGAGCTTCCAGGGCAAGAACTATGAGCTCTGCCTGCATATCCTGCTGAGCTTCTTCTCCCAGCCGGAGCCGGTTTATGTTGGGTAAGCTGGAGGCATAGGTGCGCCACGAACAGCCCGATCAAGCCACGGCGAATGCAACCGGCGGACCCGCGCCAGAGCAGAAACGCCCATTTCGGCTCGCGCTCGGCATCGAGCGATTCGGGCTGATTCCGCTGCGTTTTCCTATTCCGAGCGTGATCGCATTCATCACTCTGGCAGTGCTCGCCGCGATCGGGGTCATGCGCATCCAGACCGACGATTCGCTCAGCCAGCTGTTTCGCTCCGAAACGCCGGAGTTCAAGCAATACGAGGAGGTGACCAAGCGCTTTCCGTCGAGCGAATACGACGTCCTAGTGGTCATTGAGGGCAAGAATCTGCTGGAACGGGAATCGCTTGAAAAACTGCGTGACCTTGTGACTGAGTTGCAGCTCATCGATGGCACCAAGGGGATTATCTCGCTGTTCTCCGCGCGACAGCCGCCGGAGGGCGACCACTTGCCGGAGCCGCTGTTTCCGGAGCCGCTACCAGAGGGCAAGACCTACGACGCGCTCGTCCAAAAAGTACTGTCGAACGAAATCATTCGCGGCAAGCTCATTTCCGAGGACGGCGAGCTTGCCTTGATCGTGCTTGCGCTCGATCCGACCGCCGCGACCGGCAATGGCCTCTCCAACATCGTCACCGAAATCCGCAAGACCGTGGCGGAAAATCTCGCAGGCACCGACCTCAAGGGCGAATTATCCGGCGTGCCGGTGATGCAGCTCGATATCCGCAACGCCATGGAGCGGGACCGGGTGGTCTATAACGCTCTCGGATTCGTGGCGGGGTGCCTGATCGCCATCGCGTTCTTCCGTCGGGTATCGTTCATGGTGATTGCGGCGGGACCGCCGCTGACCGCCATCCTGCTGGCACTCGGCATGCTCGGCTGGCTCGACTTCCGCCTCAACATCTTTCTCAACGTGATGACGCCGCTGATCATGGTGATCAGCTTCTCCGACAGCATGCAGCTTACGTTCCTGGCCCGCGACCGCCTGATTGCGGGCCACAGCAAATACGAGGCCTTCCGCGACGCCATCCTCATTGCGGGGCCGGCTTGCGTGCTCACCCACGCGACCGCGGGCCTGTCCTTTTTCTCTCTGCTGTTCGCCAATTCGGAATTGATCCGCACCTTCGGCGAAGCCGGCATCATCGCCACCGCCGTGGCGCTGGTGGCGGTGCTCACGCTCGTGCCGTTGCTCGGCGTGCTGCTTGTGCACAAGGAGACGAGTTTCTCCGCCAAGATCAAAGGGGCAGATTCAGCCGTCGACATGCTGCGCCGGTTCTGCGGTTGGATTGCCCACCGCATGGTAAGCCGCCCGGGGCTCTACACGCTCATCGCGGTCGCGCTGATCACGACACTCGGCTTGCTTTATGTCAACCTGCAGCCCCGCTACCGCCTCGCCGACCTCGTGCCCGACAAAGAACAGGCCGTACAGGCGAGCGGCCGTCTCGACGCCAAGCTTACCGGCGCCAACCCGCTCGACATCCTGATCGAATTTCCGCCGGGCGCCGCGCTCTATGATCAGGCAACGCTCGCTGCCATGGCGGAAGTCCACACCATCCTGGAGAAGCAGGCTGGCGTCGGCAATGTCTGGTCCATCGAGACGCTGCGCCGCTGGCTCGCCGAAAAAGCGGGGAAATCCGATGTCGCAACCCTCAAGCAATATGTCGATATCCTGCCGCCATATTTGGTGCGCCGGTTCCTGTCCGCCGATCAGAATGCCGTAATCGTCTCCGGCCGCATTCCCGACAAGGACGCGAGCCAGTTGCTGCCGGTCGTCGAGAGCCTCGACAAATCTCTGGATGCGGTGCGGGCGAAATATCCCGGCTATCGCATCTCGGTGACGGGCCTGTCGGCGATTGCGGCGCGCAACAGCGCCGACATGATCAAGAAGCTGAACTTCGGCCTCACGGTCGAAATCGTCTTCGTCGCGGCTTTCATCGGCGTTGCCTTCCGATCTTGGATCGTTGCGCTGGCCGTGATCCCACCGGGGATCTTTCCGGTCCTGGTGTCCGGCGACATTCTATGGGCGCTAGGCGACGGTCTGCAATTCGCCAGCATCGTCGCCTTGACGGTGTCGTTCGGCCTCGCCCTGAGCGCGACCATCCACTTCCTCAACCGGCTCCGATTGGAAGAAAGGCCCGGAGAGGATCCGGGCGGGGCCGTCGAGCGGGCCACCATCCTGGTCGGCCCGGCCTTGATCCTAACGTCGGTCGTGCTCGCTTGCGGACTGATCGCAACGGTGTTGTCCGACTTGCCGTCGCTGCGGCTATTTGGCTGGCTCAGCGCCTTCGCGATGATCTCGGCGCTGATCGCTGACCTGCTGATCCTGCGCCCGACCATAATGTTCCTGCGCCGGCTTGCGCGCTAAAGCATTTTCGACAGGGTGACATCTACGATGCTGTCGTCGCCCGACTTCGGTATTTAACGAAGGATCGAAATCGGAAGTATCCGATTTCGACTGGCGATCCAGTAAACATCGACCGTGGATATTCGATTGCCCGGTCAAGCCGGGCAATGACACTGTTATGACCGGCCCAACCGGAAAACGCCCCAAGTCGACGAGAGAGCGAAACCTATTTCTTTTCGAGGCTGACGGTAATCTCGGGGACTTCGGCCCCCGGCGTCACGATCAACACCGACTGGTGGTTGCCCCGCGTGGTCAAGGTGATGTTGGACGTAACTCCGGGCGACTGGGCGACGGCTTGAACCTGGCGGCCTTCGCCGGCCGAATGACCCGAAATGCCGCCGATCGCGTTTCGGGTCGCTTCCTGCCACGAGCCGGAGATTGTCCCTCCTTGGTAGGCAAGGTTTGCGGTCAGGTCGAAATTGTAGCTGTCGCTGGCACATCGCAGCCGCAGCGCGAGATTCGCGGCGCCGGCCGTCTCAAAAGTGGAACGGCAGCGAATGCGTTCGCTGGCGCCGTTGGATTTCTTAATGGTCCCGCCGCCCGACCACGAGCCTTGCAGCGCAGAAAACGGGCCTGGTTCGCTCCGCGCATCGCGGGTGCCGGCGCCCAAAAGGAGCAATCCGGCCACTGCGGCCGCCTTGATTGCCCAACCGAAGGGGGGGGTCGATTGCATCAATTGAAATTGCGAAACCATCAGAAGTGCCCCGTGTTCCGTGGACGTGACCGGCCGCCGGCCGCATCCTGATTGTTGACATTGTTGGTAACAGCAAATGCCGATTCATCCATCACCGCGCCGAAAAACTCAACATTTCGCGGCATAGGTCGGGCGAATGTGGGTGTTGTCGGCGCCCCGTGCAACGCCCTATCTGTCGCGCCCGGTCATTGACAGGTTCATGACAGGTGGCAAACGGACCAACGTTTCGCAATTCTTTTTTCACAAATATCGCAGCATCTGCCGCCGCAGGTCGGGGTAAAACCTGAATATGAAAGACCGTCGGCACGTGGTGCCGACGGTCTGATGCGAAGCGAAAATCTTGTCAGCGGCTGGCCGCCTTCTGTCCCGGATTGAGGATCAGCTTCTGGATGCGCCAGTTGAGGATTTCCGCGACGAACAGCACGTTCTCGGATGGACACGCGATTTCGTGGACCCATCCGAACTGCTTGAGCTGCTTGCCGGATTCACCGAGCACGCCCAGTACCTTGCCATCGAGACTGAGCTTGTAAATGCGGCCCGGATGGGAGTCGGCACTGTAGAGGACCTGGTTCGGCGGCGGCGTGATGCAGAGCGCCCAAGGTGCGCCGGGGCAGAAGGTGCCACCCTCGGTCGCGCATTGGGCGAGGTTGGGCCTGCTGCCAATCGCTGGCCGGGCATTCGGATCGAACGGAACGTCGATCTTGATCGTATTCTGGAGGTTACCTTCGCCGTCGAACACCTGGATGCGGCGATTGGCGCGGTCGGCGACATAAATCTTGCCGGTGGCGTCGGCGGCGATGGAATGCACCGTATTGAACTGGCCGGGTGCGGTGCCCGGACCGCCCCACTGCTTGACCCAGTTGCCGTCCTTGTCGACCTTGGCGACGCGCGAATTGATGTAGCCGTCGGCGATATAGGCGTTGCCCTGAGGGTCCCAGGCGACGTCGGTCGGCTGGCGGAAGCGGCCGTCCTGGGCGGGAAGCGGCGGCTTTGGATGCTCGAGCGGATGGGCATTCTCGTCGGAGGACTCCGATTTGCGGCCGAACACCATCAGCACCCGGCCGTCCTCGTTGTTGAACTTGATGACCATGTCCGAGCCCTTGTCGGTGGCCCAGATATTGTCGTCCTTGTCGATGCGCACCGTGTGGGCGAACGACCAAGCGTAGAGATTCTTGCCGATCTCCCTAACGAAGTAGCCTTCCGGGGTGAATTCGAGCAGTTGCGAAGCGGCGTTGCCATAGGCCGGACCGAGGCTGGAGCCGCTGCGCGAATACACGAAGACGTGGCCCTTCGAATTGACCGCCACGCCGGTGGCTTCGCCGAGGTGCATGTCGGCCGGCATTTTCAGGAAATTCGGAACGGAATCATAGGGGATTTGCGGGACGGCGTCCTGCGCCCAGCCGGGCAGCGCCGTGAGCGCAACCGCTGAAAGACCCAACAACCAACGATGCATCATGTTCTCCTCCTTGCGACGACTTGGTGGTGATGACGTTTTTTTGATGACTTGACGGCCAAGTGACACGGCCAAGTGACGACGTGACGACCCCACGTAGAGCCGATCCCGCATGGTAGCCGTTGTGCGGCGCCTTTGGTAGCGCCCATTAGGGCTCAAATGTTGGATCAGCGCACCGGCCATTCCGCCATGCGGCCGCGTCTGATATCAAGGTTCCCCTGGTCGAGGAGCCGTGAAATGAAAAAGGCCTATCGCATCGCCGTCATACCGGGCGACGGCATCGGCAAGGAAGTGGCGCCCGAAGGCGTGCGCGCCCTTGAGCAAGCCTCTAGGAAGCACGGCTTCGCGCTCAAGCTCGACTGGTTCGATTTCGCCTGCGTCGAATACTTCGAAAGACACGGCCGCATGATGCCGGAGGATTGGAAGCAGCAGATCGGCGGCCATGACGCGATCTTTTTCGGCGCCGTTGGATGGCCCGCCAAGATCCCGGACCACGTATCGCTGTGGGGCTCGCTGGTGACGTGGCGGCGCGAGTTCGATCAGTATGTCAATCTGCGGCCGGTGCGGCTGATGCCGGGCGTTGCCTGCCCGCTCGCCAACCGCAAGCCCGGCGACATCGATTTCTACGTGGTGCGCGAGAACACCGAGGGCGAATATTCCAATGTGGGCGGACGCATGTTCGCCAATACGGAACGGGAATTCGTGGTCCAGGAGACCTACATGACCCGGATCGGCGTCGACCGTGTTGTGAAATTCGCCTTCGAGCTGGCGCGGACGCGGCCCAAGAAACACCTGACCTCGGCGACCAAGTCCAACGGCATTTCCATCACCATGCCGTACTGGGACGAGCGGGTCGAGGCGATGGCGAAATCGTTTCCGGACGTGCGCTGGGACAAGTTCCACATCGACATTCTCACCGCGAACTTCGTCCTCCACCCCGATTGGTTCGATGTCGTGGTCGGCTCCAACCTGTTCGGCGATATCCTTTCCGATCTAGGGCCCGCCTGCACCGGGACTATCGGCATCGCGCCGAGCGGCAACATCAATCCCGAAGGCAAGTTCCCCTCGGTGTTCGAGCCGGTGCACGGCTCCGCGCCGGACATCGCCGGGCAAGGCATTGCCAATCCGATCGGCCAGATCTGGTCGGGCGCCATGATGCTCGACCATCTCGGCGAAAAGGAAGCTGGCCGCGCCATCGTGGCGGCGATCGAGCGCGTGCTCGCCGAGAAGACGCTACGCACCCGCGACCTCGGCGGCAACGCCGACACCGTCGCGTGCGGCAAGGCGGTGGCGGAGGCGATCGATTGAGCGCCGGCCCGCCGTCGTTGACATGCCGGGTGCGCGATGACACCGTGCGTTCCGCATCGAGGACGATGCCGATCAACCAGTGGGGGGAATTTCATCATGCATCCTGGCATTCGAATTGTCGTGATTTGCGGGCTGACGGTCGCGTGCGGCCCGGTGCTGGCGCAGACAACGGACAAGAAGCCAACCGCGGCGCAGCAGCTCTCGACCGCCAACCAGGGCACTGCGGCGCGTAATCACGTGTTCGACGGCACCAAGCCGCCGCCCAGTCCGGTTACCGCAAATCCGGCGCCGAAGCCGAGTGTCGTCGGCGTTCCGGCGAGCGAGTTCAAACCGACCGTCCATCTGGCGCCGGCGAAGCCGCCACCGGCGCCGCCGCGCAACCTCAACCCGACCGGCGACGCGGCGGTTCAGAGAGGCATCAACAGCTACAAGAAGCCGGGGACCTGACCTCGGTCGCACCTGACCTCCGCGGCGCCCAGCGCCCACCACTCCGTGCCGCGGTCCGCTCGGCATCGTGGTTGTGGGTTCGCCCTGATGGAATTAACTCCGCCCCGCGACCTTGGCGGCAGCGCGGACACCGCTGCGTGCGGTCAGGCGGTGGCGGAGGCCATCGTTTGACATGCCAGCGTGTGCACAGCGGTGGCGCGTGTGCGGCAGTGGCGACGTTTTCGGGTAGTATTGGCCGGACGAGAGAGGACACCAATGATGACGGAGCATCCTCGCATTACACTCGATCCGGACGTTCTCGCCGGCAAGCCCGTCATCCGCGGCACGCGGCTTTCTGTCGAATTCGTGATCGGCTTGATGGCCGACGGTTGGGGCGAAGCCGACATTCTGGCCAACTAT
>Ga0257161_1000274_pt1 | contig 13770 bp, 11 predicted proteins | sample NR01A_FD_185954 | JGI IMG/M metagenome (GOLD analysis project Ga0257161, IMG submission 185954) | Soil microbial communities from H.J. Andrews Experimental Forest, Oregon, United States - NR-01-A | ecosystem: Environmental > Terrestrial > Soil > Temperate forest > Bulk soil | place: USA: Oregon... | reverse complement strand
TTGTCCAACGGCATCCCACCTAGCGACCAAGAAAGGCCGAATCAATGCGCCGATCCTACCTAAACCCGCTCGCTGTGCTAAGTCCGACAGGCTGCTAGAGCATGATCCCGAAAAGGAGCATGACCCCGAAAAGCGGGAACCTGTTTTCGGAAAAGATCATGCTCCCGCTTTGGCGCGTCCTTGACGCCGGATCAGACCAGCCACACCAGAAGGCCAATCAACGTAAATCCGCCGAGCAGCATGGACCAATCGCCCATGTTGAACGCGAGAAAACGACCATCTGCCGCAATCTGCATATCCGCGAACATGATTTGCTCTGCCGCATCGCAATGGATTGGCCGCAATGGATTGGCCCCGTCTGATTAATCTACCACGATGGGGTGATCCTGGCTGTGACCCGAATGCAACGACAGCGAATTTTGTGCTTTCGTTTTCGGTCGATTCGTCCGGGCTTCGATTCGGGCCAGGCAATGCGAACCGGCTATTTGATGAGATAAAATTTTCCGTCAATCGACCAATTCGGTTGCTCCAGCCGCCCGCCATCCGGGTTCGGGACCTTCAGGGTTCTGGCCTGATCGCGGACATACTTCAACGTGTCGCCCGGCGCGAAACCTGGAGGCGGCGTGTCGGGAAGATCGACCACCTGCACCGGCTTGTCGCTCAGCAACGCAACCACCATGGCTACTCCGGTAGGTAGATCGGCGACAAAATTCGCTCCCCCACGAGGAGTGCCGAGTTGCGGGAAGGTGAGGGGGCGTCCGGGCTTGATGAGATTGGTCGCTTCGCGCAAGCCGTGGGTTGCCGCGGTCGGGTTCGGGAATATCTGCGTAAGCCGCCCGTTTGCATCGACGTCGATGAGGATCAAGTAGCCCGTCTTTTTTGTGGCGATGCGAAATCCGATTTTCGAGCCGACAGACACCTCCAGCTTGGGAAGGAGATCGACCGAAACGCCCGCCGAATTCTCGACCTTCACGGTCGAATTCAACAGTTCGAGCCTCATCGGCGAAATGTCGGGCGCCCGCGTGGCCGCAGGCGCCTCGGGAACGTCGGGAAGGATCTTCACCGATCGTGGGGCCTGGGCGAGAGCGGCCGTCCCGGCCAAAACCGCGGCCGACAGTCCGGCAATGGCCCGTTGGGCGACCCCGTCGATCAACCTCGTCCAGAGGAGCCGACCGAAGGTCGGCGTCCTGAGGCCCTCGAAGGACGAAGGACTGCCACGCGTGAGGCCCGTGCCAGCGGCCATCCTTCGTCCTTCGAGGGCCTCAGGACGCCGTGCTCCGCACGGCTCCTCAGGATGAGGTCCGTAGGTTCTAATTCTATCCGCCGATCTGATCAGTTTCATGGAATCGATACATTACGGCGCCGTATAGAGACCAGCGGCGCCGATCCAGGCGTCGGAAGGCGCTAAGCGTTCGACCAGCTTGAAGATCTCGACCGCGGTGCGGCGCTGACTCACTTTTTTCAATGCCTCTTCGAGATCGCCAAGCCGCTGCGTCGAGGAAATGGCGACCACCTGATCGGCCCCGAATGGTTCGCTGACCTTCATCGTGAGCTTGAAATCGGGAATATCGATGATGCGCTTGTCCGAGCCCTTCGGATAAAGGTCTTGCACCGTCCCGTCACCCGCGATGTTGAACATCACAAGGGAACGCTGCGCGATGCCGGACACCTGGACATCGACACGCTCATCGCGGCGGTGGACCTTGTCGTCCGGCAGGATGCGTACTGGTTGTGGTCCTTTCGCGGCGAGGCGCTTGAAGGCGTTGACGGCGGCGACGCGGTCGATGACGCCGGCGAGAGCGGCCCGGTCAATGCCGCGGGCGACCACATCCGCGCCGGTGAGCACATCGAGGGACGCCGGATCCCAGATGAGGTCGGGATTGTCCTTCGCTCCCACCACCTCGAAACGCGCCTCCCGGGCTTCCAGATTGGCCAAAAGATCGCGTTGGTTACCGAGGACGGCGATGCGGACGGTACCCAACGGGGTCGCGCCTGCGGGCGGCGCGGGCGGACGCGGCGTCTGGGTGCTTGGAGGCGCAGTCGCGACGGGAGGTTGCGGCGGCGGCGTTTGGGGACGCGCTCCGGGCGGCTGCACCGCATCGAGCATGACGACCCCGCGGGTCTGTTCGAAGACCACGTCTGAACCGCCGGCTTGCAGACCGGGACCCGCGGTCACGACCTGCTGCCGCTGATCGGACAGCTGATAGGCCACCTGGCGCACATAGGTGAACAATTCCGTCTGCGACACCCGACGGTCGCGATTTTGGTCCGCCGCGCCCTCGAAAGCGCGCGCCACCGCGTAACTCAGCGCGCCGCGAAATCCGGGCACGCCCGGGATGCGAACCTCCGGAGCCTTGGTGTTGCGATCGACCGCGGCGAGAAACGAGGTCCGTTCGAAGTCGATATTGTTCAAGAACGCATCGCTGGCGGTCGAGATCGGCTGGAGATTGTCGACCGTCAGCGCATAGCGCGGCGCCTGGCGATAGCTCATTTCGTCGGCACGCGGATCGATCTCGCGCGCCAGCCCACCCCCATAGCAGGCGTCGGCGACGAACAGGACATTCGCGCCCTTAGCCTCGAATTGCTTGATCATATGGTTGAATTCGGTGCCGATGATGCGTTGCTGGGTCCCGGCGCCGGTCTTTGGATTGAAACCGGCGAGCACAAAGACATTGTCGTAGCCGTCGGGCTGCGACCCTTTGATGTGCTCGGGCTCCTGCACGCCATGGCCGGCAATCGACAACACCACGAGGTCGCCCGACTGGCTGCGCTGCACGAGTTGATCGAGCGTGCGCATCACCGTCGTACGGTCGGCTGCGGCGTCGTAGAGGGCGGTAATGTCCCTCACGCCCTGGTTTCGCAACGTCTGTTCGATGTCGCGGGCATCCGCGACGGCGCCGCGGAGCTGCGGCACGAACTGATAGGCATCGATGCCGATCACGAGGGCGCGCACCTCCCCGCCTTGCGGAGGACGAATCGCCGCCTGCGCTGCGGACCAGGGGGCGAAGATCAGGCCGAAGACCGCGACCGATCCGAGCGTCAATGCTGGTAATAACGCGGATCGGAAGAAGGAACCGGCGCCATTCAACGAGATGCTCATCGCCCTGCCTCTTGCGTGTGCTTTCTGTGATGGCGCCCGCGCGGCTCCGCCCCCGCCTTACCTTCCCCGGTTTGCGGGGAAGATGGGGGCGCGTGCATCACACCTTTGCCAGCCGACTTGTCGTCATTGGATGCCGCGCCGGCAACGACCGTCTGGTCCTGCAGAGCGTTGAAGCGGACCGCCTTGAAGCCGCGCGCAAGCAACGAGGCGAGCGGATAGACGTTGCGGCAGACGCGGCCGTTGCATCCGCCGGTCGAGGACTCCATCACCTCGGCTTTGCGATCCGGCGTAAAGCGCAAAAACAACATGACGTGGGTGCCGGCCTTGTTGAGCGCATCGCCGGGCTGCAAATCCCACGGACTAGCGAGTTCGGTCGTGATCGCCGGAATAGCGGCGGTGGTGAAGTGATTCGCGAGCCCCCAGGCGGCGCTCACGAAGGCGGAGCAATCGACCCCGGCGACATCGGTGCGCGGATCGTTATGGGTGCACACGTTGCCGGCCAGCGTGCTGTTCGCGATCCTGGCGCGGAATTGATTGAGCGAGCCGTGGCAGCCCCAGCAATAAGGCACCCCGCGCACCTCCTGATTGAGCTTGCCGCTGAGATAGCCGGGTCGCCGGATGCGGTTGAATCCGGTACACGTGGTATCCGGGTCGGGGCCGTAATTCGCCGGCGTGAGGCGCCATTGCAAACCTTCGAAGCCGAATGCCGTCTGCACCACCTGCTGGCGCGTCAGCGGCCGCACCGCCGCAAGCGGGCCCTTGCCGGCGATCCGCGCTTCGTTGTCCGCAAGACGGGGCAGGCTCGGATTGTCGATGACGGCGGTGGAGCGCACGGTGCGCGATCCGACGCCGACAACATCGACTTCGGACTTTCGGGAGCGCAAGAAGTAGACGTCGCCATCCGGCGAAATCGCGATGAAGCGACGCGACAGCGCGACGCTTTCCTGGAGCGGGATATCGTAGACGCTTTCCTGCACGCCTTGCGGGGAAAAGCGAACCACGAAGGCAGCGGCCGCGCGCTTCGCATTGTCCGGGATGTTTTCGGTGAGAACGAACATTCGGCCGCTGTTGTCGATCTCAAGAAACTCGACGACGCCGATGCGGTCACGCACCCGAAGGCGCAGTTTCGCAATCTCGGTGTTCGAGGCCTGCTCGCGCACATCGACCTGAGCGCTGTTGGGCTTGTCGCCCGTGGTCACGTCGGCAATGATCGAGCCGCGGCCGCGCGAGGCGATGAATTGCCGGGCGGGCTTTCGGCTGGCCGTGATGGCGCGCGTCTGTTCGCCGAGCAATTCGGCGGGAGTGTCGAGGGCCTGCGATCCCATCTGGGCGAAGGCCGAAAGGGTAAAATTGTCCGGCGGCTCGCTCGACCGCGTCTGCGTCAAACCGCGCACCGGTGCATCCTCCCGGCCGGTCGGCAGCAGAGCCCGCGGGGCGCCGTCCCACACATAGACGCTGCCGCGCCGGATGACCATGTCGGTCGGCTGCATTTGTTCGGGCAATTCGAGGGATTGAACTGGGGCGCCTGGAGCTCTCGCGTCAAAGCGCAGGATGCGGCCGTTGACCTGATCAAGCAGATACAGGCTGCCATCATCCGCCGCGTAGATCGCCTGGGGGCCGTCCTGGGGGGCGTCCTCGCGGGCGTCGACGATGCCGACTGAATTGTGCGTCGTGCCGTTCGAGAAGCGCTTCACCAGTGTGCTGTCTGCTGCGGCGCTTCCGGCTCCAGAGGTGGTGAGGATCGCCCCCGCCAGGGCCATGGCGACGAAAGTCCAAGCCAGCGGAACATCGGTGCATCTCAAACGAAGACGGCTCATGGATTTTGCCAGCGGGTTCACGGGTGCCAAACCTTCGTCGCGGCAGCTTTGCTTCTGGTTCACCTGAAGACAACATGGGAGGCCGACGCGGCGCTAAACTAGAGCGGATTCTTGTCAGGATGAAGCGCGTGGCACCTCTGCCGTGGGCGTGGCTGGGCTTGTCCTCCCACCCCGATCAATTTTGCGCCCCATACGTCATTCAATGTGACCGAAATCCCATCTAAAGCATGGATGCGACGCTCTCGAACCCCAGTGACCGGCAAAGCCTGCGGACGGTTTCCTTCTGGTCGGGCCGCAAGGTTTGCAGCAGCGGTCCGGCAGCTGCATAAAGCCGGCCGGGCGGCCATTCGTTCTGAGAAATCCGCGGTTCCTGCCCGCGCCGGATCAGCGCCACCTGTTGCCGGCCCATCTCAGCCAACGCTGCTTCGACCGACGGCCAAGCTCGCTCCTGGTCCGGCGTAAGCCTCAGACTGTATTTTACTCGCGCAATTTCCGCCGATGTCAGCACGCCATGGTAGCGGGAGGTCGGAAGTGCCGTATGAAGCTCCGGCGCCACCGAGCTTTTCCTGACCTCGACCATCGGCCGCGGTGGCGGCTCTGGCCGGGGGGCGGCGTCGTATGGCGTAAGGGTGGCAGTCTTATACCCGACGGTGCGCGGCTCCTGCTTGGGCTCGGAACGTCCTTGCGAAGATTTATTGAAATCCTCGGCGAGGCGCGGAGCAGCGGCCGCCCCCGACGTAACCGCTGCGGGTACGGAATTGCCCTGAGGCGCAAACGGACTCGGACTTGGCGCGAACGGACCTGGCGCGAACGGACTTGGCGATGTGGGCTGCACGCTCAACAGCGACGGCGCGGTCGCGACCTGGAATCGATATTCCGATAGAAGCATCGGGGCGGGGGCAAATGTCTGCTGGGGAGCCGGGCTGTGGCTCACAACCACATAGGCTCCGACCGCGACGAAGCAAAAGGACCCAGCGGCTGCCGAAACCGCGGCAATCAAGCGCCAATCCATGGTGCGCCACCGATCTGTTGATGCTCAACCCTTTGTAGCAATTAACGGAGCATCGGTTCAACGCGCCTATTTTCTATGCATTATACAATAGATAATGGCCCGCGGTGTCGTTTTTTCGGCACCGCGGGTTACTCTTGCTCGAAGCGGCGGCCTCTGGCATTGCCGCTGTAGGGGCGACCCTTGTGGTCGCCCCATTCGTCCCATCCGACGACAGGGCGACCACAAGGGTCGCCCCTACATCTTCCCGTCAGCCTACTTGCCGCGGGCGAACACAACGAACCCCTCGCGGTTCGGCATCGTCACCTTCGGCAATGATTGGGCGTTCATGGTTTCGCTCTCCGGGATGACGCCGTTGAGGTTGAGCAAGTACGCAACCACGCCGTAGACCTCGTCGCTGGTGAGGGACTTCGACTCGTTGAACGGCATTGCCCGCCGGATGTAGTCGAACAGGGTCGTGGCATAGGGCCAATAGCTGCCAACGGTCTTCACGGGCGGCTTGTCGCCCGGCAGCGAGCCCTGGCCGCCGACCAGGCGGTCGTTCGGCGTGCCGGCGCCCTTCTCGCCGTGGCAGGCCTGGCACTTCGCCGCGAATACGGCTTCGCCCTGCTTAACGGTGCCGCTGCCCGGCGGCAGTCCGGCGCCGTCGGGACCGACACTGATGTCCCAAGCGGCAAGGTCTTCCGCCGAGATCGCCTTGCCGAGGTTGGGGCTCTGCTGGGCGAACGCGGGCGATGCGAGCGCGAAAAGAGCCGCCGGCGCGGCCGCTCTCAAGAACTTACGCATAAACATTTTTCACCTCGCCACTGCCGTCCACCGCCCAGGATTGGATCATGTTGTTGTGGTAGTTGCCGCGGTCGCCGCGCAGCGCGACGAGTTGCTCGCGGCTCGGCTGAACGTAGCCGGTCTCGTCGGTCGAACGGCTCTGCAGCACCGCCGGACCGCCGTCCCACTGCCATGCCATGCGGAAGCGGGTCACGGCCTTCGGGAGCACCGGCTCCTGGAGCGCCGCGAGGCCCCAGCTCTTGCCGCCGTCCGCCGACACCTCGACCTTGGCGACCTTGCCGTATCCGGACCAGGCGAGACCTGAAATCTCATAAAGGCCCGGCCCGCGCACCGTCAGCCCGGGGGACGGATGGGTGATCATCGACTTGCCCTCGAGCGGAAATACGAATTGCAGCGCTTTCCCGGACGGCAGCAGGATCGTGTACTTGGACGTCTCGTCCTTGGTCATGGTCGGACCCGCGGTGAGCTTGATGCGCCGGAGCCACTTGACGTTCATGTTGCCTTCGAAACCAGGCAGCAGCAGGCGCACCGGATAGCCGTTCGCCGGCCGCACGCGCTCACCGTTCTGGTAAAGACAGACCAAGGCGTCATCGAGCGCCTTCTCGATGGAGAAGGAGCGGCTCATGCCGGAGGCATCGGCGCCTTCCGCCAGCACCCACTTGGCGGCCGGGTCGATACCTGCCTCCTGCAGCAGCACCGAGAGCTTGACCCCGGTCCATTCGGAGCATGACAACAGGCCGTGGATCGCCTGTATATTCGCCGCCGCCGGCTGTTTTGCGAACAGCGCACCGCTGTTGCCGGCGCATTCCACGAAGGCGATCCGCGATTCCATCGGGTAGCGGCCGAGGTCGTCGAGGGCGAACACCAGCGGGCGTTTCACCAGGCCGTGAATGACCAGGCGATGGGTGTCCGGATTGATGTCCGGAATGCCGCTGTGGCTGCGCTCGTAGTGCAGGCCGCTCGGGGTGATCATGCCGTTGAGCAGATGATGCGGAGTGCGCGAGGAGCCGGTGCCGCCAGTGCCCGGAGCCGACGCCCACGTGCGGGCGACCTTTTCCTCATACTTCGAGGGCTGGCCGTAGCCGTTGAACGGCGCGCCCGGATTTTTCATCCACGATTCGACCGCAAGCGGCGCTGCGCCGGCCTCACCCACCATGGCGCCCGCGCCTATCGCGGCCGCGCTACCGCTAAGAAACATGCGGCGATGCAGAAGCCCATTGCCGGCCACCTGTTCGGTTTCGCTCCGAGACGTTTCCTTCATGCTCAATTCCTCCCTGCGCATATCGCATTGGGTGCTATTGTAGTCCGATCCGCGCGGCGGGGAACCGGGGGGAATGCATTTTCAGGGGCCAATGTTTGGAATGGCAGCGTCCCGGATTGCGATGGCTCCTGATGCTTGCACCGGCGGATGTAGGGGCGACCCTTGTGGTCGCCCTATTCCCCCCGGTGGACGTCATGGACAATTAACCGATCCGGTCAGGGTGCGCGGCACGCAAGCCGGGCGACCACAAGGGTCGCCCCTACAGCGGCCCCGGATAACACGCACTCGCCCTACGCGGACGTGGAGGCATCCTTGCGCATGACGAGCTGCGTCTGCGTCACTATGGCGGCGAGCTTGCCGTCGCCCCGGATGATCCGGGTCTGCCAGACCATGGTGGTGCGGCCGCGATGCAGCGGGGTACATTCCGCCCGCAAGGTGTCGCCGAGTGGGACTGCGGCGAAGAAATTGGTCTTGCTCTCGATGGTGGTCGTGCCGGCGCCGGCCGGCAAATTCAGGAAGGTCGCGGTGCCGCCGAGGTTGTCGGCAATCGCCATGACGGCGCCACCGTGGAGGGCGCCGTTGCGGTTGGCGAGTTCTTCCCGGACCAGGAGTTCGGCGACCACCCGATCGGACGCGACTTCGACGATTTTCCCTCCCAGCAGGTTGGCAAACGGAGGCTGCATGTCGGCGATCGCCTGGAGGCGGCGGGCCGTGTCGGCGGCGTGATCTGCATTCAATGGTGCGGTTCCAATCGGGCGGATGAGGTGAGGAGGGCTCGCAGTCCTGTTATTCCGGCGCCCAGGCGCCACGGAGGCAGCCGACCACGGTAGGTCCGTGATGGGATGAAGTCGTAACGAGGTAGCCGCAGGGGATTCTACGGCTCGATCATCTCCTTTCTAAGGATGATCCCTTTAGAGCGCTTCACTCGTTTCTATTAAATCACGTGGAAGCATCGGCGCAAATCGGTTCTCCCGATCGCTTCGTTCGCATGGCCCATCGTTGGGGACCACGACCGGTCAAGCGCCCGATCTGGTTTTGCCGGCCCATTGCTCCAGGGAACCGCCTCGCAAAAATTTGCTCTCCGCGACGCTCGTTGCAGCGTCAGTCGCGATCACACAGCATCCTCGAGCCGCTCCCGTCTCTTCGCCGGAACGCATGGACGGAAAAAAGATCCTGCTACCACTCGGAATGACGCCGTCAAGCAGCTCCAGGTCTAGCGATTTTCCTGGACCGTAATTATCCCAGCCGTATCCGGAGTCGTCCGGAACCTTAAAGTCATCGATGAGCACCACAGCATCGAGATGCGAGGCAAAGATAATCTGCAATTCTTCCTTGAGCGGAAGGTCCAATTCCCAGTGGGCATCGAGGTAAAACATCAAACTAGCCCGATCTGGAAACGTCGGGACGATTTCACGAAGAAACCGCCGTGAGTCTTGCAGGCATAGACTGATGTTTGGCAGGCGGCCGAGTCGAGCTTTGGCTTGCAAGTAGTAAAGCTTCTCCTTTTCACAGGTCAGGACCGGCCCTGAGTAATTTTCCGCCAACCACTCGGCGGTGATACCCCTGAAGGTGCCAGTTTCGACCACGGCTGCTGGATTGAGAATGTGCAGGAGATCATCGATAAGAGCTTGCCGGCCCTTCTGCCCGTTGAATGGGCCGCCCCAGCAGTTCTGAAGTTCCGGGGATGCGAGTTCCAGGTCAGCCGCCTGTCGACAAAGTAGTTCCGCGGTCTCAGCGTCGCCAGCCTGAAAGAGCGCTTTAGCCAGAGCATTCAGGCTTTGAGACGCATTGGAAATGAGTTGACTATCGACCATGGGACTTCTCGTCGTGCTTGCGCACGCGCTGCACTGTGAGGACAACAGGGCGCTGAGTTCCCGGCGGCAAGACCGCTCCCGGCCCCTAGTGCAGCGTTTCCAAAGTTCGAATCATATCGATACCACCTGTCAACCTCGTCGTGAGGAGCGCGCTCTTGCGCGCGTCTCGAAGGACGGCCACAGGCGAGATCGTGCCCGCGGCCATCCTTCGAGACGGCCGCGCATCGAAATCGGCTGTTGCCGATTTCGACACTTTAAGGTTGCCGAAGTCGGGCAAGCCCGACTTCGGTGCGCGGCCTCCTCAGGATGAGGTCCGAGGGTTTGATTTCGACCGTTCGATGCGATTGGTTTCATGGAATCGCTCTACTAGCATGACCAGCGGTGGTGCAAAGAAGCGGACGAGATCAAGGAACGGCCCCGTGTTGACCTTGACCATTCATTGCCCCGCCGGTTCCCCTCGCAATTCGTCCTGAGTGCCATCGATGCCCTCCGCTAAACTGGATGAACTGGGGCGAAATTATCGACCTTGGCGCCGTTGTTGAAGGCCCCAACGACGTTCGGGCTCGTGGCGCCGAAGCTCAAAGCCGAGACGTTGAACGCATCCGTTAATAGCTCTTTTTGCTTTGTGCTGGAGTTTGTCTTTAGCCTGCTTCACAAGACCATGCAGGGTGACGTGCGCGTCAGCCGAAACCAGGGCCGGGAGTGGATTGCCGTTGTCGCCTGCCGCAGCGCCTAACTTTTCAAGCGGCGCAGTGTGGGCAAGCAAGCGCTCGATGTGATCTGGTCGAATCTGATCGAGGAACCGGCTCGAATTGCTCAGGATGTGCGCCCTCAGATTCTTAGCCACTTCCTCCCAGCTGGAAGAGGAAGAACGCACTGCCATCGTCGCAGCGCCGTAAACGCCCATATCGGAGTAACCGTTCGCTCCGTGCCGTCGGTACAACGCAACATGCTTGTCGATCAAGATCGATCCGCCAATAGCCTGAGAGGCAAGGGCGAAATACGTATCACCGCCATAAACCCCAATCTCGATGCTATCCGGTAGGAGGATCTCCACCACGCTGCGGCGGAACATCAGCGCCGATGTGGGATTCCAAAACCACCGCCCGATTGTTGAGTGGTGTTGCCTGATAAAAGACGCGGACGGCGGCTCGAACTGAGCGTCCGGCCTGCGATAGGCATCAGCGCGAGGCAGCTCGGTGATCGCGTCCGCGTGGTCCAGCCATAAAATATTGTCGAGGCAGCCTGAGAGCTGGCGGCCTAGCTCGTCTACCACCTGCACACGTCCCGACGTAAAGGCGACCGGAACACGGCTGTTGAGTTGCCACGATAAATGTAAGTCCAAGGCATCGCCGGTCAGGCAGTCATCCGCGTCCAGCATCACGACAAACGGGTTCGACCCAAGAGAAAGCCCGGTCGCGATCGCTTTCAGCTGGCTGCCGCCCGTGCCATGCCGCTCATAAGTAAATCTGTCCCCGAAGCTCTTCACGATAGTGCGAAGTTCATGGAAAGTAAGGTCTGTCGAGCCGTCGTCGACAACAATGCAGCGCCAGTTGGGATAGCTTTGCCGGCTGACCGATTCGAGGCATTGCGGCAAAAACCGCCGATAATTATGCAACGTGACGATGATGTCGACCCCTGGCGGCTGCGCGACCGGCGCGGCGACGACGGGGGCTTCGCCTTCTCCGTCTCGGCAGATCAAGGGCAGGAATTTCTCCCGAGCCTCTCTCAATTGTTCCTGAGCGCGCAACGCGTGATTAGCGGCGCAGCGCGAGAGCTGTGGAAGCTTGTTCACAGCCTCTACAACTGCCGAAGCGATCCCTTCGACTGTCCACTCCTCAAAAGATAGGGCAGCGCCTGCCGATACGGCTTCGGCGCTGAAAGCAACTTTTGGGGCAACATACGGCAAGCCAAGCAACTCCGCCTCTTCCGCCACACCCGAGCCACGCTCTTTGTAGAGTTCCGGCGAGTAGGGGAGAATCGCCAAGTCAGCCGACTTAACAAGGTTATCGTACTCCGTCAGTCCTTTGGGGCTGGTGACGAGAGATACGTTTGGCTGGCTTTCGGCGAGACGAGCAATCTCCGCGAACGCCGGCGAGCCTATCTCGAAGGACGATCCCCCGATCGTCCAACGGACCCGGATTCCCCGCCGGTCGAGTTCCTTGATGAGCGCAGGGACGAGATTCAAACCTTTGCGGACGCCAAAATGTCCAATCGATACGATCAACGGCGGTGACGAAACGGTATGACTGCTTCGCGCCTTGAGCGGCGGCCTAAGGGCTGTAAATGGCAGAAAATGAACGGCACCACAGTTGAGACCCTCCCATTGCCTGCAAACTTCCCTTGTGCAGCCCGCGAGCGTAAGCCGATCGCCAAATAGAGCGCGAAGACGATCGATTGCCGCGACAAGACAGTCAATCGATCCGAACGGGACCACGAAATCCTCGTCTTGTGGTCTCATCATCAGCCACGCCACGAGCCGTGGCAGTTGCTGCCGCGGCATACCGGATGCCCAGGCCGCCACCCCATTAAGCGTCACCAGCGTTGAATGAGCCAGAATGGCAATGTCGCTCGGCCGGGCCTGCATCAAGGGTTTTGCCAGGGCGTTCCGGAATTCCCGCTGCATAGTGCGAAGACGCTTCCAGGCTTCTTTCTCTTCTGCCGGGGCGACATGATAAAACCCGCCACTGAAAATCTTCTCGATGGGAACCGTGCCAGCCGCTTCGACGATGCATTCCTTGTGTGCCAAAACCCGCACGTCCAACCCGTTTGCCTGTACGGCTGCACCCCATCCGGCCGCCGCTGTGAAATGATGGCCTGCGTAATTCTGAAGGGCGGGATCGATGATAGTGGCGGTGGTCACAGTTCTTCACTTCCCCCCAGGACGCGAATGCAAAGGCAAAGTTCGCCGTCGGCCATTGTGGTCCGCAACGCGAGACAAAATTTGATTTTTGTTTGGCGCGGCGGACTTCTTGAGCACCGCCGTCGAGACCGGCCACAAACGGCACGAACGACCAATCAAGCCGCGCGCCCTGTGTTGGCAGCTTACGAATACTGCAGATTTTACCCAAAAGTCGCAAGGCCGACTTAAACGAAGTTTACCATCTGTTGCAAAAAAGACACGTTCAGATTGCGATCGAGCCGCGTCACGATCGGCGTGTCCCCGGTCCGCAACGCCCCCGATGAGCCCGGTTCGCAGCCATCGCTCAAATTGCCGGCGCCTGGAGGCGACGGGCCGTGTCGGCGGCGTGATCAGGCTTCATTAGCATGATTCCAAATGGGGCAGATGTGATGAGGAAGCCTTGTAATTTTCTTATTCTAGCAGATCACTTGCCGGATTTGGTCTGGAGCGGCGCCGCGATCCTGCCACACGAAGGATCAACTCCGCGGATAGAATGGGGCCACTTGCGCGGGCAGTTTAGGCAGTTAATAGGAGTTCGGATAGGCAGTTAATAGGAGTTCGGATGAGGCGCTGTTTCCTCAACGGCCCGGCCGCGCGTATAGGTGTGTGATTGCGAACGCAGTCGAAAGCAGCTAGGAACCGTTTCTCGTAACGAGGCTCGTCATGCCGCGCTATTTCTTTAACTTGAACGACGGCCAGAAAATCATTCCCGATCTTGAGGGAACCGAGCTGCCGGATGATGATTCCGCCCGCGCACATGCCGTTCAGGTTGCGCGAGAACTGGCGAGAAATCGCGAGCGGGAGACGAGGTCGTGGCGCCTTGCCGTCTGTGACGCGGAGGGGACGCTGTGTTTTGAGCTGCTGTTCGGGTCGATGGATGAGGTAATCTCGCGATTGCCGCCCGTGATACGCTTCATGTTCGAGGACGCTGACGATAGCACAGCTTCGCTCAACAAAGCCATGGAGCAGGTCCGCACGACACTCCTTTCCTACGAGGATAGGGAAGGGGGGGACCTTGGCTCAGCCCTACGATGCACGCAACGCCGCGGTCTTTCTCAGCGCTGACCCCAGCATCTGCGCA
>Ga0257161_1000272_pt1 | contig 13868 bp, 11 predicted proteins | sample NR01A_FD_185954 | JGI IMG/M metagenome (GOLD analysis project Ga0257161, IMG submission 185954) | Soil microbial communities from H.J. Andrews Experimental Forest, Oregon, United States - NR-01-A | ecosystem: Environmental > Terrestrial > Soil > Temperate forest > Bulk soil | place: USA: Oregon... | reverse complement strand
CATGGGCTCGGATTCATAGGCGTATGTGTTGGGAGACAGGGCAGGCTTTGGGGCGGGGTACATCCGGACCTCAAACTGATGTTGCTGGCGCCAAGCACATAGCCCACCCGCCGCCGGCCGCAAAGCTAAGATCCACGCGGCTTGGCGCGCCGCGTGGCCGGCGCCGAAACAGGGTCGTCCGGCCAGGGGTGGCGCGGATAGCGCCCGCGCATCTCGGACCTGACCGCCGCATAGCTGCCGCGCCAGAATTGCGGCAGGTCGCGCGTCACCTGCACGGGTCGGTGCGCCGGCGACAACAGCTCGATCACCAGCGGCACGCGGCCTCCGGCGATCGCAGGGTGGCGCGAGAGCCCGAACAACTCCTGCACGCGGATTGCGAGCTTGGGGCCCTCCTCCGCTTCATAGTCGATCGGCACCCGCGATCCGGACGGTGCATCGAAGTGAGTCGGCGCCTCGATCTCCAGGCGCCGGCGCAGGCTGTACGGCAGCAAATCATGCAGCGCGTGTTCGAACTCCGATGCGTTGAGCGCGTCAAGCGAGGTCTTGCTGGCCAACAGCGGCGCGAGCCAGGCCTCGACGGTTGACGCGAGCGCTGCGTCGGACACGTCCGGCCATTCGGCGCCCTCCGCACGCCGCAGGAATTGCACCCTGTCGCGCCATTGTCGCACGGCCTTCGTCCACGGCAAGCGGTCGAGCCCGACTTGCAGGATCGCGGAGACGAGGAGTTTCGCGGTTGCATCGTTCGGCGTCACGGCAAGGGGTTGCTCGCTCAGCACGATGGCCCCGAGACGGCGCGATCTCCTCGCCCGCAGAGTCAATGTCTTGGCGTCGCAGGTGACCTCCTCGGCGGCCTCGATCCGGTCGGCAAAACGCCTTTCAACATCGGCAAGGTCGATCGCGGTCGCGAGTGTGATGCGGCTCTGCGCGGCGCTGCCAACCAGCTCGGCCACTGCCAGGAATGGTTCTCGTGCCAGCGGCGAGGCTGGATCGACGTAGGCGCCGCGGCCATTGGCCAGGAGGAATGCCCCCGCAGCCGCGCCGCGATTCTTGGCGATCCGCTCCGGATAGGCGAGGGCCAGGATAGCGCCTGGGGCAGGCGCTTCACCTCTCCCCGCTTGCGGGGAGAGGTCGGCCCCACCAACCCGCCCCGTAGCCCGGATGGAGGGCCGCCCTTGCGGCCCTCCATCCGGGGTCAGCGTTTCATCTTGGGGCGGGGCTGCTCCCGGATTACGCTGCGCTCCATCCGGGCTACGAGGCGGGCGTGGGGAGGACGCCATCTCGGCCCATCGCCTGGCCATACGCTGCGCTTCCATGGCCCGTGCCGAGCGGTCGCGGCGCAGCGCATCGAGGCGGTGCCGCAGATCGACGTCGTTGCCGCCGAGGCCGCGTTCCGTCAGCACGGCGGCGATCTCGGCCGCCAGGGAGCCCGCGCCCTCCCGGCTCGCGTCCACCACCATGCGGGCGAGCCGCGGCGGGAGCGGGAGGCGATTGAGGAGCTTGCCTTCCTCCGTGATGCGGCCGGCGCCGTCGATGGCGCCGAGGGCGGCCAAAAGAGTGCGGGCTTCGCTGAGCGCCGGCGCCGGCGGCGCGTCGAGAAACACGAGCTTTGCCGGATCGGCGACGCCCCACTGCGCGAGTTCGAGCACCAGCGAGGACAAATCGGCAGCAAGGATTTCCGGCTGCGCATAGGGTTCGAGCGCCGCGGTCTGCGGTTCGTCCCACAGCCGATAGCAGACGCCGGGTTCGATCCGGCCGGCGCGGCCACGGCGCTGGTCCGCTGCGGCGCGCGATACGCGTACGGTTTCGAGGCGGGTCAGCCCGACATCGGGCTCGTAACGCGGCACGCGTGCAAGCCCGGAATCGACCACGACCCGCACGCCCTCAATGGTAAGCGAGGTTTCGGCGATCGAGGTCGCCAGCACGACCTTGCGCCGGCCGGCCGGCGCCGGCGCGATGGCGCGGTCCTGGGCGTCGAAGTCGAGGGTGCCGTGAAGCGCAAACACGTCGACCGCCGGATCGGCACAGCGCTCCCGCACCATGGTTTCGCAACGGCGGATTTCGGCGGCGCCAGGGAGAAATGCCAGGATCGACCCTGTTTCGGCACGCAGCGCCCGCAGCACGGCATCCGCAACCTGCGGCTCGATCGGCCTTACGGGATTGCGGCCGAGATAGCGTGTTTCGACCGCGAACGCCCGGCCCTCGCTCGCGATCACCGGCGCATCGCCAAGGGCCGCAGCGATACGCGCGCCATCGATGGTGGCCGACATCACTATGAGCCGCAAATCCTCGCGCAGGGCCTGCTGGGCGTCGCGCGCAAGCGCCAAGCCGAGATCGGCGTCGAGAGATCGTTCGTGGAACTCATCGAACAGCACCGCGCCGACCCCATCGAGCGACGGATCGTCCTGGATGAGGCCCGCGAAGACGCCCTCTGTAATGACCTCTATGCGGGTCCGCTTCGAGACCATGGTGCCGAAACGGACCCGGTAACCGACGGTGTCGCCAACTCTCTCGCCGAGCGTCTTCGCCATGCGAGCGGCGGCCGCGCGCGCCGCGAGCCGGCGCGGCTCCAGAACCAGGATTTTCCTGTCGGCCGCCCACGGCTCATTCGCCAAAACCAGCGGCACCCGCGTCGTCTTGCCTGCGCCCGGCGGGGCGACCAGCACGGCCGTGGTGCCCCGCGCCAGCGCGGCCACAAGGTCCGGCGTGGCGGCATCGATGGGTAGAGGGGCAAACGCAGTCATCAGGTATGTTTGAGCACCACGGTGTCATCGCCCGGCTTGACCGGGTGATCCAGTAACCACCGACCGGGGATACTGGATTGCATCGAAATCGGATGTTTCCGATTTCGACAATTTAATGCCGAAGTCGGGCAGGCCCGACTTCGGATCAAGCCGGGCAATGACACCGCTGGAGCACTTGATCGGGCAACGGTCAACCCTTCCATCCCACCCAAGCAGGCTTTCCGCACCGGGCACGGGGTGGTATGGCGAGGGTGACGCCATACATACGCAGAAGCCCATGTCCACAGCCGCCGCGCCTCGCAAGCTGAAGAAGGGCGACCATGTCTTTCTGATCGACGGGTCGTCGTTCATCTTTCGCGCGTATTTCGCCATGTTCAAGGCTGCGCAGAGCCGCGGCCGCAGCTTCACGCGCTCGGACGGCGTTCCGACCGGGGCGGTGCTTACTTTCTGCAATATGTTGTGGAAACTGTTGCGCGAGGGTCTCAACGAGGTCATGCCGACCCATGTGGCGGTGGTTTTCGACTACTCCGGCACGAGCTTCCGCAACCAGATCTACTCCGATTACAAGGGCCATCGCCCGGACCCGCCGGACGAACTTGTGCCGCAGTTCCCGCTGATGCGCGATGCGGTCCGCGCTTTCGGCCTGATCCCGATCGAGCAGGAAGGTTTCGAGGCCGACGACCTGATCGCGACCTATGCGCGCGTCGCCCTGAAGGCCGGCGCCGACGTGTCGATCATCGCCGGCGACAAGGACCTGATGCAACTGGTGCGTCCCGGCGTCATGATGTTCGACCCGATGCCCGGCAACGAGCGCCGCATCGGCGCGGCGGAGGTTGCGGAAAAGTTCGGCGTACCGCCCGAGAAGGTCCCCGACGTCCAGGCCCTGATCGGCGATCCCACCGACAACGTGCCTGGGGTGCCGGGAATCGGGGTCAAGACCGCGGCCCAACTGATCGGTGAATACGGCGATCTTGAAAGCCTGCTGGCGCGGGCTGTCGAGATCAAGCAGGAGAAGCGCCGTCAATCGTTGATCGAGTTCGCCGAGCAGGCCCGCATGTCGAAGCGCCTCGTGCTGCTCGACGACCAGGTGGAATTGAAATGTCCGCTGGAAGATTTGCCGCTCGACGGGCGCGATCCCAAGACGCTGATCGCGTTCCTGAAGGCGATGGAGTTCACCAACCTGACCAAGCGGGTCGGCGAGGCCATGGGAATCGATCCGAATGCGATCGACCCGGACGCCGCTCTGCGTGCAGATCGCGAAGCAACCACGGCTGAACCGGCGCCCGCTCCTGCGGTCGATGAAGCGGCCCCGGCCGCAGCCGCAACGACCTCCGCCCGCCAGCTATCGCTTGCCCTGCCGCCGGTCGCGTCCGACCGCAAGCGCGCGGCCAGCTTGCGACCGGAGGCGACCACGCCTCTCGGGCTCGTGCGCCAGCGTCTTGCCGAAATTTCCGGCCGGAAAATCGACCGCACGGATTATCAGACCATCCGCGACGTCGACACGCTCGGACAGTGGATTGCGCACGCGACGGATCGGGGGGTGGTTGCGGTCGATCTCGTCACCACGTCTCCTGACCCGATGGCCGCCGCGTTGATCGGCGTGTCGCTCGCGCTTGCCCCTAACCGGGCGGCGTACGTGCCGCTGCGTCACCGCGACGCCAACGACCTCTTGGCGGGCGGCGGTCTCGCGGCCGGCCAAGTCCCCGAGCGCGAGGCCCTCGCTCTACTCAAGCCGATCTTCGAAAACCCCGGCGTCCTCAAGGTCGGCCACGATTTGAAGCACGACACCCTGGTCCTCGATCGGTACGGCATTTCGCTGCGATCGATCGACGACGTGATGTTGATGTCTTACGTGCTCGATGCCGGACGCAGCGGTCACGGCCTCGAAGAGCTGTCGCAGCGGCATCTCGGCCACGACATGCTCAACATGGCCGATATCGTCGGGAAGGGGCGGGCGCAGGCGCCGCTCGAAACCATCGAGGTGACGCGCGCCTGCTCTGTCTGCGCCGAGAATCCCGACGTCAGCCTGCGCGTCTGGCGCCTGCTGAGCGCCCGGCTCGTGGCGGAACATGTGGTGACAGCCTACGAGACCCTTGAGCGGCCGCTGGTGCAGGTCCTCGCCCGCATGGAGCAACGCGGCATCTCGATCGACAGCGACGTGCTGTCGCGGCTGTCGGGCGATTTTGCGCAAAAAGCAGGAGCACTTGAAGCCGAGATCCAGGATATCGCGGGCGAGCCGCTCAATCCGGGCAGCCCGAAGCAGATCGCCGATATCCTGTTCGGCAAAATGAAGCTTCCGGGCGCACGAAAAACCAAGACCGGAGCCTGGTCGACCTCCGCATCCGTACTCGATGACCTTGCCGAGGAGGGCCACCTGCTGCCCACCAGGATCCTCGAATGGCGGCAGATCAGCAAGCTGCGCTCGACCTACACGGACCTTCTGCCGTCGTTCGTCAACCCCGATACCGGCCGGGTGCATACAAATTACGCACTCGCCTCCACCACCACCGGGCGGCTCTCCTCATTCGACCCCAATCTGCAAAACATCCCGATCCGGACCGAGGAAGGCCGCAAGATCAGGCGCGCGTTCATCGCGACGCCCGGCACCAAGCTCTTGTCGGCGGATTATTCGCAAATCGAACTGCGGCTCCTTGCCGAAATTGCCGATATCGAAGCGCTTAAACGCGCCTTCCGGGAGGGTACCGACATTCATGCCCTGACGGCGAGCGAGATGTTCGGCGTGCCAGTGAAAGGCATGCCGGGCGAGGTGCGCCGCCGCGCCAAGGCGATCAATTTCGGCATCATCTACGGCATCTCGGCGTTCGGTCTCGCCAACCAGCTCGGCATCCCGCGCGAGGAGGCAGGCGCCTACATCAAGAAATACTTCGAGCGTTTCCCGGGCATCCGCGCCTACATGGACGCAACCAAGGAAGCGTGCCGGAAGGATGGCTATGTGACCACGCTGTTCGGCCGCAAATGCCATTACCCGGACATCACCGCATCGAACCCGTCGATCCGCTCCTTCAACGAGCGCGCCGCGGTCAATGCGCGCCTGCAAGGCACCGCCGCCGACATCATCCGCCGCGCCATGGTGCGCATGGACGAAGCATTGGCGCAGCAGCGCCTGGCGGCCCAGATGCTGCTGCAGGTCCATGACGAACTCGTGTTTCAGGTTCCGGAAGGCGAGATCGAGCGCACCATTGCGGTGATCAAACGGGTCATGGAAGAGGCGCCGCTGCCGGCCGTCGCACTCGCGGTGCCCCTCCAGGTCGACGCCCACGCAGCCGACAATTGGGAGGAGGCGCATTGACTTCAGCGTTCGGCGTTCGCGCGTACTGCGCAGCCCTCCCTACCCTCCCCGCTTGCGGGGGTAGGGAGGGGCCTGTGCGTTTAATGCCGTCCAGGCGGATGACACTCAAATAGCAGGTTCAGATCGTAATGATCAATGAATTGCCAGCCGTGGCTGTTCATGATTTTGGTTATCGCAGCCGCGTGTTCATCGCCGTGGCACTCGATCTGCGCATATCCGCCGTTTGACCGAAACAGATTGACGGCTCCGGCGAGGACTTCAAGTTCGTAGCCCTCGACGTCGATTTTTATGCAAATCGTGCCGTTTCGGATGTCGAGTTCGTCGTCCAGGGCGATCACTTCAACGCTCACAACGCCGTCATCATCGAGCTTTGGCAATCCGGAATCTTCAGGAGTTCCTGGTACGAGCGACGCAGTGCCTCTGGTAGCGCCGACTGCGGCGGGGCGTGCAGCAGCGACACCGGCCAAGCCGTTGCGCTCGATATTTTTCGATAGCCGCGCAAAGTTCTGGCCGTCCGGTTCAAAGGCCAGCAGCCTCGGCGCCGCTTGCGCTCTGCCGAGTACGCAAGTGTAGAGTCCGATATTCGCCCCCGCGTCGATGAACACGTCAGGCCGATATCGTCGGCACGCCATCAGCATCATGGTGAGCTGCCACCACTCGTATCGCCTGATGGCAATCTCGTCAGCGATCACTTCGCCCGGCATGACGACGAAATCCGCACCGAAATACCTGCAAGCGATGGGGCCTTGCTATGTCCTTGCACATGCGCGAGCCATCGGACGAAGCGAACGCGCCGCTTGAGAACGGAGGTTTGGAGTTTGCCGAGGAACGGCCGCCGGTGCGGGATCGCCGTTATCATCGTTCTATCTCGCTTGTCGAAGCGGCTGAGGAGTTTTTCGCCCGTGTTACGCCCTACACCTGGTCTAACGCCGGCTCGATAACGGCACGGCATTCTCCGAAGCCGATCCGCGTGAAGCCCGCGCGGTCGCAGTGGCCGCGGAAGATGACCTCGTCGCCGTCCTCGAGAAACCGGCGCGTCTCGCCGGTCGGCAATGCGATCGGCTCGCGGCCGCCCCTGCTGAGTTCCAGGAGGCTCGCCCAGCTGTCCGGCTCCGGGCCCGACACCGTGCCGGAGCCCATCAGGTCGCCGATTTCGAGATTGCAGCCGCTGCTGGTGTGGTGGGCGACCATCTGGGCGACCGTCCAGTAGACTTGCGCGAACGAGCCGCGGCTGAGAAGAAACGGCGGCGTGCCCTCCTCGCGCATTTTTGTCGAAAGAATATAAACCTCCAGGTTGATATCGAGGCCGCCCGCGGCTTGATCCTGCGGGGCGGTCAGATGGGGCAGGGGCGCCGGATCGCCCGCGGGCCGCGCGAAGGCCGTGGTCCGGAACGGCGCCAGCGCCGCCGCGGTGACGACGAAAGGCGATACCGACGTCGCAAAGTTCTTGGCGAGGAACGGGCCGAGCGGTTGGGCTTCCCACGCCTGGATGTCGCGCGCCGACCAGTCGTTGAGCAGGCAATAGCCGAACACATGCGCGCCGGCTTCGGCAATCGGCACCGGCACCCCGAGCGTCGAGGGCCGGCCGATGTAGAAGCCGAGCTCCAGCTCATAGTCGAGGCTGCGCGCCGGCCGATAGACGGGCGCAATATCCTCGCTGCGCTTGGTTTGGCCCGATGGCCGCCGCACCGGAACGCCGCTGACCCTGACCGAGGAGGCACGGCCGTGATAGGCGACGGGGACGTACTTGTAGTTCGGCAGCAGCGGATTGTCGGGGCGGAATAGCCGCCCCGTATTGGTGGCGTGGAACACCGAGGCGAAGAAATCCGTGAAGTTGCCGATTTGCACCGGAACAAAAAATTCTGCGGCCACGATCGGGGTCAGATTGTGCTCGACACGGGACTGCTGGTCCGCGTCAGTGGTGCTCAAGAGCTGCGACAATCCGGAACGCAACGCTGCCCAGTACGCCGGCCCAAGCTTCATCACATCATTGAGATGCGGAACCGCGCAGGCTGCGGCGACGTGCCATGCCGCACCGTCGAGGAGATCCGCAACCGCGGCGATATCGAGAATCTCATCCCCGATAGCGACGCCGATCCGCGGTTCGCCGGCGCTGTGACGACGGAACGCCACATAGGGCAGGTTCTGAATGGGAAAATCGCATCCCGGCACATTGGCGCTGGCAATGAAACTTTTCAGCGCCGGGTCATGGGTATGGTCGATGCCTGTCATCAAGCTGCGCGTCCAATGTGGCCGAGGTGGGTAAAGCCAAATCCGGCCTCGTACTTCAGGCCGTAGCCGAGCGCCCGATCGAAGCCGCAATGGGCAAGCCAGATGAGCGCGACCGCCACGGCCGGCTCGTATGGCACGAACAGCCCGGCAAGCGCCAGAAGGATCGGACCGGCAATCGTGTGTACGAGATTGTAGGCGACCGCGCCGACGCGCGCTCCCGCCAGATAGGCGAGAAAGGAAAGGTCAGGAGCGAGGAACAGGATCGCGAACAGCCACCAGCTCTCGCCCAGTCGCACATATAAGACGATTGCGATGGCGAATACGCAGGTGCCTTCGATGCGCAGCAGCATGCGCGGCGTGCCGGTCACAGCGGGAGCAACGGTATCCACGGGAGAGTCCTTTCTGCCGCACGGCGTAGCCTCGTAGCCCGGATGGAGGAACCGCTACTTAGCGGTCCCTCCATCCGGGATCAACGTCTCATCTTGCGGCAAAGCTGCCGGCATTGCCCGGCGGGATAGGCCGTTCCCGGATTGCGCGGAGTTTATCATCGGGCCCGCCGCAGGCCGGACCCGGTGGCTCCATCCGGGCTACTTCGCCGGAAAATGGCGCTTCAAGCCCTGCCAGCCCTCGAAATAGTCATGCTGCAGCTCCGAGGATTCCATCGCGTAGCGGGTGAGCCGCATGGCGAAGCGGCTTTCGAACATGAAGGCCAAGGTATTGTCGAGCTTGTGCGGTTTGAGTTCGGCCGTGCTCGCGCGCGCGAACGTTTCGGCATCCGGCCCGTGGGCGCTCATGCAGTTGTGCAGACTGGCGCCGCCCGGCAGGAAGCCTTCCGCCTTGGCGTCATAGACGCCTTTGAGCAAGCCCATGAACTCGCACATCACGTTGCGATGGTACCAGGGCGGCCGGAACGTATCTTCGCCGACCAGCCAGCGCGGCGGGAAGATGACAAAATCGACGTTGGCGGTGCCCGCAATATCCGAGGGCGCAGTCAGCACGGTAAAGATCGACGGGTCCGGATGATCGAAGCTGACGGTGCCGATCGCCATGAAGCGCGCGAGATCGTATTTATAGGGGACGAAATTGCCGTGCCAAGCAACGACGCTGAGCGGCGAATGCGGGCTCTCGGCGGCCCACAGATTGCCCTGGAATTTCGCCAACACGGTGCAGGGCCTTTGCCCGTCCTCGTAGGCTGCGACCGGCGCCTGGAAGTCACGCGCATTGGCAAGGCCGTTGGCGCCCAGCGGCCCGAGTTCCGGCAGGCGGAACGCCTGGCCGTAATTCTCGCAGATGTAGCCGCGGGACGGGCCGTCCGGCAGCTCGACGCGAAACCTTAAGCCCCGGGGAATAACGGCGATCTCGCCGTTATCCGCGTCGAGGATGCCGAGCTCGGTGACGAAGCGCACGCGGCCCTGCTGCGGGACGATGAGCATCTCGCCGTCCGCATTGTAGAAATAGCGCTCCGCCATGGAGGCGTTGGCGGCATAGACATGAACCGCCATGCCGGACTGGTCGGCGGCGCTGCCGCTGCCCCCGATGGTGACGATGCCGTCGACAAAGTCGGTCGCAGCTTGCGGGATCGGCAACGGGCTCCATCGCAGTTGGGACGGCGTCGCCTCGGTCTCGTTGAACGGGCCGGTGCGCAGCTTGCCATTGTCGATACGCCGGTAGGGCTTGTGCACCACCGACGGCCAGATGCGATAGGTCCAGGTGCGCCGGTTCTCGTGGCGCGCCGCCGTGAAGGCAGTGCCCGAAATCTGCTCCGCATAGAGCCCGAGCGGCCCACGCTGCGGGCTGTTGCGGCCGACCGGCAGCGCGCCCGGCACTGCCTCCGACTGGAACTGGTTGCCGAACCCGGACTGGTAGGAGACGGCGGCAAGCGGCGCCGCGATGGTCTTGCGAGAAGGTTCAAGCTGCGTGCCACGGGCCATGGTATTGCTCCGGATCGTGTTGCCTGTCGGGGGTATTGCAGCCACGAAAGCTCCTTGGGGTAACTCTAGTTACGAGTGGCACGGTTTTCGAGTCTTGTCGCTTGGTCTCGTGGGGCGAAACCGCGTAGCTGGAGCGGACTCCGGTCAGATTGAAGCGCCCAGCCTCTTTGCGGTGTCGTGGCCGGGCTTGTCCCGGCCACCCCGATTATTCTTGCTCTGTACGCTTATGTTTGTTCGGCGTCGTCGCCGGGACAAGCCCGGCGACGACGCCGGTTATTCAAAGCCGTCAAAATCCACGCTACGCCGTGAGGACCCCGCGCCGAATCTGGTCTTCCTCGATCGACTCGAACAGCGCCTTGAAATTTCCCTCACCGAAGCCGTCGTCGCCCTTCCTCTGGATGAACTCGAAGAAGATCGGGCCGATCACGGTCTTGGAGAAAACCTGCAGCAGGATCTTGGTTTCGCCGCCGTCGACCACGCCCTCGCCGTCAATCAGGATCCCATGCTTCTTCATGCGCCCGATCGGTTCGGTGTGACCGCGGACCCGCGCGAGGCTTTGCTCGTAATAGGCATCGGGCGGCCGCGGCATGAATTGCAAGCCGTTGGCTGCTAGCCGGTCGGTCCCGTCGTAAATCGCTTCGGTGCCGACCGCGACATGCTGGATGCCCTCGCCCTTATACTCGCGCAGAAATTCTTCGATCTGGGATTTTTCGTCGGCCGACTCGTTGATCGGAATGCGAATGCGTCCGCATGGACTCGTCAATGCCCGCGAGAACAGGCCGGTGAGCTTGCCCTCGATGTCGAAGAAGCGAATTTGCCGGAAGTTGAACAGTTTCGTGTAGAACGCGAACCACTTGTCCATGTGGCCGCGCCTCACGTTGTGGGTCAGGTGATCGAGATAGTAAAAGCCCGCCCCCTTCGGCCGCGGATCAGGCTCGCCGGTCCATTCGAATTCCGCCGCGTAGGGGGAATTTCCGGCTCCGTAGCGGTCAACGAAGTACAAGAGCGAATCGCCGACGCCTTTGATCGCGGGCGCCTCCAAGGTCTTGTCGGAGCCTGAGTAGGGCTCGGCGCCGAGCTTTATGGCGTGCGCGAACGCATGCTTTGCGTCGACGACGCGCCACGCCATCGACGAGGCGCAAGGGCCGTGTGCGGAAACGAAACGGGTCGCGAACGATCCGGGCTCGGCATTCAGAATAAAATTGATGTCGCCCTGGCGATAGACCGTGATGTTCTTGGTCCGGTGCCTGGCGACGGGTGCATAGCCCATGCGCCGGAACAGCTTTGCGAGCTCGACCGGCTGCGGATGAGCAAATTCGACGAACTCGAACCCGTCGGTGCCGATCGGGTTTTGCGCGCTGATCCTGGCTGGCGGCGCATCGTGCGGAAACGGGCCCATTTATCCTCCGTGGACATTCGGTCCGTTTCTACTGCATCACTTGCGCAAAATCCGTGCGAAATCCGTGTTGTGTCCGAACAATACGCATGATATACGCATTTATGTCATGATTTATGCTATATCCGTGCATGGATGAATTCGACATCAAGCTGCTCAAGGCCCTCCAGGAGGACGGCCGGCTCACCAACAACGAGTTGGCCGAGCGGATCGGCTTATCCGCCTCGCAGTGTTCGCGCCGCCGGGCGGCGCTGGAGGAATCCGGCGTCATTGAGAGCTACCATGCAGTGCTCTCGGCTGAAGCGGTCGGCCTCGACGTGCTCGTGTTCATCCAGGTCGGCCTGGCGACGCAGTCCCCCGATAGTGGTCAGGCATTCGTAAAGCTGATCGACGGCATCGACGAAGTGCAGGAGGCATTTTCATTGACCGGCGATGCAGACTATCTGGTCAAGATGGTGGTGCCGGATCTCAAAGTCCTGTCGCGCATTCTCAACAACGTGCTGCTGCCGCACCGGAGCGTCGCGCACGTGCACTCCTACGTCGTGCTCGACCGCGTGAAGCAGACGACGCAGTTGCCGTTGCGCTATCTATCGGAGGAGGGCGGGACGCAAGGCGCGCGACGGCGGGGCTCCGCAACACGAAAGCGATTGACCAAGAGGGGTTGACAGCGTCGCTACTGACACACGGGCCAAGTCCGCCGAAGCGAAGGGATGGGCGTTACTTTGGCAGCTTTTCGCTAAGTTGGCTGAGTACGGCATACGGGTGTTCGCCAAGTTTCTGCTGTTTGGACCAATTAGCGATGAACTTTAGGTACTTTTGGATCTCAGCGTTTCGAACTACGCGGAGCACATAATACTGAATTGGTCGAACGTCACGGGTGCTCAAGAGGCCTGCCTGCCAAGCCAGCGCGATGTTTGAGAAATGCCGAAGCAACTTGTCGATTTCGCGCTCGTATTCCGACCCGTGAAATTCTTCGTCGTACTTGAACTTCGAGTACTCGATTGCGTAAAATGCGCGCTGAATGTCTTGGTCTTCTGCGAATCCTTTGAGGCATTCAGCGACGAGGGTTGCTCGAGTTTGCACGTTGGTCCGGCGCGACTGGTAGAAAGTGAGCAGCAGTCCAACGGCCGCAAAAATTGCGCTTGCCGCGGGGACGATCAACAACGCGAGTTGTGCCCAAAGCGGGAGTGTTTGAAGTGAAGTCTGCATGGTCGTTGCGCGTCAGCGCGCTGCGACGTGAAGTTCCACGCCGGCCTGTTTTTGCAGGTAGCCGATCACGCTGAACAAGTTCTTCGCCTGAGGATTGCCGCGCGGACCAAACATGCGGATCAGACTCTTCGCCGGCGCGCCAGTTGCAGCTCCGAGCCTTTCAAATCCGATTGTCGCCTTGATGTAGTCGCGCAGAATCGTCTTTCCGGTTTCCACGTCGCCGGAGAGCATCGCATCGACGCCCTCACGTAGCAGCGCCTCCGCGAACTTGGCGTCGTCCTTAACATGCCGCTGGACCAATTCCCTGAAACTCTTTGTTTTTGTCACACGCGTCTCCATTCATCGTAATAAACGCTTGGTCTGCTTGTAGTCCCGCCAATATTCCTTCGCCGTCTCAATGTCGCGTTGCTGACGCTTTTTCGTGCCGCCGGTCAACAGAACTACAAACAGCTCGCCATCCCGCCCGAAATAAACCCTGTACCCCGGCCCAAAATCGATCCGATATTCAAGGACACCCTCGCCGATCGACTTTACGTTGGAAAGGTTGCCTTGCTCCATGCGCACGAGCGCCCGCGCTACCTTGGCGCGGGCCACGGGGTCCAAATCCGCAAACCATTGGGCGAACGGCTGATGGCCGCCGGAGGCGACGTAGTAACGGATTTCGAGCATTTATTGAGTAACACAAGTGTTACTTGGCGTCAACCACAACCCCGGCACAAATGCATCCGGTCAAGCGGGGCCATCCGCTTACAGCCGATCCGGCGCCGCCGCATGCGGCGCCGTCGGCCGGGCGTTTGCATTTGTGCCGGACGTGGCGAAGCCCGCGCTATCAGAGCGGCCGAATCTCGACCTTGCGGAATCTGACGATGCCGCCGCCGTACTGAAGCGCGATCCGCCCCTTGGCGAGCTTGGCATCTTTGGCGCCGTCGACGGTCTTGATGCCGTTGAGGATCACGGTGAATTCTCCGCCTTTGGCGGTGATGTCATAGGTGTTCCACTGGTTGCCGGCCTTGGGCATCGGCGACACCTTGGCAACATTGACGATCGCG
>Ga0257161_1000271_pt1 | contig 13900 bp, 15 predicted proteins | sample NR01A_FD_185954 | JGI IMG/M metagenome (GOLD analysis project Ga0257161, IMG submission 185954) | Soil microbial communities from H.J. Andrews Experimental Forest, Oregon, United States - NR-01-A | ecosystem: Environmental > Terrestrial > Soil > Temperate forest > Bulk soil | place: USA: Oregon... | reverse complement strand
GGACAAGTTAATGCGGGAAAATCGAGTCTTCTAAATGCTTTGGCGCGAGAGGTACGCAGCGCCGCGGGGCCGACACCCGTGACTTCGAGCGCTGCAGAATACCTTCTTGAATTGGAGGGGCACCCGACGGTGGTGCTCGTGGATATGCCGGGGCTCGACGAGCGCACAGAATCAGCTGCGGAGCTGCAGGTGCAGGCCGAGCGTGCCGACCTTATGGTGTGGGTCGTCTCCGCGACGCAGCCGGCCCGCGGCCCGGATCGCAAATGGCTTGATGAGTTTCGCGCCTGGGCCAACGCGCAGCTCGCACGGCGTCCGCCGTCTGTTCTGGTGGCATTGACTCATATAGATGAACTGCGCCCCGCGGCAGAATGGGCACCACCCTATGACGTCATCGCACCGACTGCGCCAAAGGCCCGGGCGATCCGTGCCGCCGTGGATGCCGCTGCTCGTGCCCTCGATCTACGCGTGGACGCGATCGTGCCGATTGCGATGCCGTCAGGCCGGGAGTCCTACAACGTCGACAGCCTCTGGGCGCGGATCGCGGTCGAACTGGACGAGGCAAAGCTTGTGCAGCTCGATCGTCTTAGGGTCGGCCAACAAGGACTACGCCTGCAAGAACTTGCGGATCAGCTTGGGCAGGCTGGCCGCACGATCATCAAAGGTATCCTCAAGGTCTAACTTACGTGATTTTTGAATAATCATCGCTGTCTCCCGACAGAAGCTGAACAATCGCCTTGTTCAATGAAACCAGGCCGTCAAGCGCGGACGAGCCGCCCTACATGCCGTCGTGCCCGATCATGGCGGCTTCGATCGCCTCACCGCCCGCCAGAGTCACCACCAGAGAAATAATTCTACTGTGGGTAGCTGTCCATTTTATTTTATCGGCGTTATAAAAAAGACTTCATATGTCGGAAATCTGGCAGACATGTGGTGAGTTATAGAAGAAAAAACGACCTCAGGTAGCCGGCGGGGACGACAAGGTCATGAAAACTCGGCAGGGTGGTTCATTCGATCCGGAAACGATTGCGCTTTTGCGAACAGTTCTTGATCAAGCCTGGGTAAATCTTTTGCCTGAGCAACAATCCCGCACGAGCAAATCCGATCTGGCAGTGCGCATTCTTTTGCTCGCGGCTCAAGGTGAACGCGATCCAGTCCGTTTGCGCACCCGCGCGGTCTTGGAAATTGCTCTTGCTAAGTAGCTAGCGCCATAGGGGTGGCAGATGGGCGATTGTCGCGTCTGCGTTGTCGACAATCAGGACATCGGCGCGCGCTGAGGCCGATGAGCGTATCGATCGACTTGTGCCGGCTCACGTCCATCATTTTGAAGATCGAGGCACCACGGGCCCGATCAACGCTCTATGGGAAACTCCGTAAGGCGGCTTACTTAAGAGGATTATCTGAATTTTCGCCGCCTGGCTCAGGGGTTATGAAGATATCGAGAACAGGGAAACCCAGCCATGTCGATGCAAACCGAAATTCGCGCCGTTTCCGGCGGTCACCCTCAGATGAGTTCGGCGCATCGTGCCAAGGAGATCACGGCGGTCGAGGACGAGCCAGAGATTGGCTCTTACTTTGAGTGGCTCATGTCCAGGCCGAAATCAAAAAAGTGTGTACCAAGGCGGTCGCTTGCGATTGAGACGCGGCCGCCGGGCCGGAACGCCCTAGCCTGGCTTTCACCCCTCCCGCCGGAGGTATCTAGGGACGGTATTTCGTGACATGGTTACAGCCCGCTTGAAGGCTGCTCTAGCCGGGCTCGATGTCGGATTGGATATCGCCAACGGCAACGAACTCGACGAGGCGAGCACCGCGCAGATCCCGGCGGAAATGCTCGGCAGGTTGCTCGATGATCGAGACCTCCGGCGGCTACAGCGTACCATCATGCCGAAGAAGCCGCGTAGGGTGGGCAAGCGATGACGCTCCTCCTCCGCAAGCAAAACGCGCAAGATCGCATCCCGTCCGGAAGGCGATCCGTCGGTTGCTCGCGAAGGCACATAGCAGCGCGCGGTCGCGCGAGAAATAAAAAGCAGGATTTCGCGGGAACCCCTCACGCCCCTTCGCGTTAAATTGCAGCGAACGGTCATACTCACGATCGTCGTGCGGACCCCGGTCTCTCCCCCGCGTGCCCCCCTATGGACCGGGGTCCTCTATTCGTATGCGTCGCGTTTTCCCAGGCGTTCATCTCTGTGGTTTGCCGTTCCTCCTCGGCACAATCAGGCGCAGGAAAGCCATGACGCATGAAATCAACGGCTTCGTCGTCGAGCCCAGCACCAGCTACCGTCACCTGCTCCGGCGAGTGACCGAGCCAAGGCACGAGTATATCTTCGAGATCACTCCGGAGCACATCGTGCTGCGTGCGACCTTGCCAGATGATGTCGGTGTCGATCGGAAAGACGCTCTAGACGACGCGGAACGCTCCGAAAAGGACGCTCAGAAAGCCGCCGAAGAGTTCCAGCGTCGAACTTTCGGTTGAGACTTCGGGCTTCGGGCGAACAGCATCAGTGGTGCTGCACATCGTCGGGCATGATCGAGACGCCTTCCTTGGCGTTCTTTTCGATCCGCTCGAACGCTCGCTCTGCGCGACCAACCGTATTTGTGCCATCGGTCTTCCGTATCGGTCTGGCCGTCGCTTCGGCCAGGTGCTCTCTGAGTGGATCATAACAAATGTTGAACCCATGGTTTTCTTTCGGCTTTCAAGCGGCCCGTCACGGATGGGAGGCGCAGAGCGCCATGATACTTAGCTTAAAAAACACACAGGGCGTCGTTCTTCTCCGGTAAAACGATCACCCCGCAAGGGGCGATAATGGCTACTGCCGATGTGGGATGTATTGCCGTCGGTGCCGAGGGGCTACGCCATACCCGACGATGAGGTCCACGTCTGGCTAACGCGTGTGGGATGGTCTTCCAGGCACATTGGGGCGCTCGCTGATGTTCTCTCGTTGGACGAACGGCAAAAGGCGGAGCGGTTTCGTTTCCAGGTGGATCGCGAACGCCATGTTATCGGCCGAGGGTTCCTGAGGGTCGTTCTTGGCCGCATCCTCGATACCAGACCGGACGGCCTGTGCTTCCACTACAATGATTTCGGAAAGCCACGTCTCCCGGACGCTCAGAATGAGCTTCGCCTCCAATTCAATGTGTCGCATTCGGGGGATCTCATCCTGATTGCCCTCGCGCCAACCGCCAAATCGGAGTGGATGTGGAGCGCGTCCGCGACGGTCTGGAACCGGAGGCCATTGCCGGGCGCTTTTTCTCGTCGGGCGAGCAGGCCGATCTGGCGGCGCTGCCTCCCGACCAGCGACGCAATGCATTTTTTTGCTGCTGGTGCCGCAAGGAAGCGTTCATCAAAGCGAGAGGGGAGGGCCTGTCTTTGCCCTTGAATCGGTTCGACGTGTCTTTGAGGCCTGGAGAGCCCGCCATGCTGCTCGCAACCCGGCCTGACGCGGTCGAGGCAAGCCGCTGGATGATTCCGGGACCTCGATGTCGGCCCTAGTCACAAGGCGGCAGTCGCTGTGGAAGGCTCGGAGTGTAGGCTCAGGACGCTGGAATGGCGTCCAGGTCAGTAGGTAAAGCTCTGCGGGCCTTTTCAGACCATCGGGATGACTGTGATCCCGACCTCCGGGTGGATGGGGTGGGGGCAAGAGGTCGGGACCACGCTCTTGAGCAAGAGCAGCTAAGCTTAACCGCCTCACACGGTGGTTCGGTGTGACGGAGCTCACAGCTTCGAGAGAAAAATCGGGTCGGCCCGATGGCGCTCTGCAGCGGGCCGATGCCAAGATCATCCCCGCGGGCGCCGCTCTCAAGATCCCAGGCACATTGGCGACGGCCCAGCAGACGCATGGGCGAGTCGCTATCGCGCCCCTGGTGAGGGCGCGCGTCGCCGGCTAGCCGGAACGTTGCAACGATCGCCCCTCAGAGGCCGGCGTCAGCGCATTGGCCAAAGCGTCGGCCAAAGCCTCCTGAGTGTAAGGCTTTCCCAATCGCGGGAATCCGAGTTTTGCAACCGGGGAAATTTCCGCGTAGCCGGTCGCCAAAATGACCGGCAATTTGGGGTTCATCAACTTTATTTTCATGCCAAGGTCGAGACCATTCATGCCGGGCATCGCATAGTCTGTGACCACGACATCAAATTGAGCGTCAGAGTCCAGCAATTGCAGAGCGTGAGCGGCCGACGGCGCTTCCAGGACGCTGTGTCCGAGATCCATGAGGACATAAGCGGTATTCATGCGCACGAGAGAATCGTCGTCAACCAGCAGCACCCTCAACTTTCGGACGGCGGTCTCCGTCGTAGGCGCCATCCGCGTTGAGATCGCATTAGGTACGTCTTCCTGTCTTGCACGCGGCAACCACAGGGTCACGACGGTTCCCTTGCCCAACTGACTGGTGATCTCCATGGTGCCGCCGGACTGGGCGGTCAATCCGTGAATCATCGAAAGGCCCAATCCCGTCCCCTTGCCGATCCCCTTGGTTGTAAAAAATGGCTCCATGGCCTTGGCAAGCGTTTCTTCGCCCATGCCTTCACCGGTATCGGCGACGCTTATTCGAACGTAGTCGCCACGCGGCAATGTATTGGGAGCGCCGCGCAGATCGCCGACCGATCCATTCCGGCACGTGATCGTCAACGAGCCACCCGCGGGCATCGCGTCTCTCGCATTGACGGCGAGGTTCATGAGAGCCAGTTCTAGTTGATTCGCGTCGATTTTGACCCGATGGATTTCGGGCACAATATCAAAATCGATCGTGATGCCCGGGCCAACCGACTGGCGCAGGAAATCCAACATATTGGTTATGAGCTTTTGAACCTCAACGGCTTCGAGCTTGAGTTCCTGGCGCCGGGCAAATGCCAGCAATCGTTTCGTCAGGTTCGCTCCCCGCTCGGCTCCTTGGATTGCGCCGTTCAGCAATCGGGAAGTTCTTGGGTCGTCTGGAAGTCCTTTTTTCAGCAGAGCGAGGCTGCCCAAAATCACCGCAAGCAAGTTATTGAAATCGTGGGCCACACCGCCAGTCAGTTTTCCGATGCTTTCCATTTTCTGCGATTCGAGAAGTTGAGCGAGCACGACTTCCCGTTCGCGCGTACGTTCAATCACGCGCGCTTCCAACTCTTCGTTGCTTCTGAGGAGCGAGTCGCGCGCTTCGACGAGATCCGTTATGTCTGTCGCGGTTCCGAACCAGCGGCTAGTTTTTCCGTCGGCCGCCCGCACGGGTATCGATCGGAGCTTAAACCAACGGTAGGTGCCGTCGGCACCGCGAAGGCGCGCATCGGCGTCGAATACGTCGCCGGAATGTAGCGATGCTTTCCAGGCGGCAGTGAAGCTCTCGTGATCGAGCTCATGGATCACCTTGAGCCATCCGGATCCAAGATGCTCTTCGACCGGTGCGCCGGTATAGGTCTGCCATTGGAGGTTGAAATAGTCGCATCCGCCATCATCGCCACAAGCCCATACGAGCTGCGGCAACGCCTCCAACAACACACGGTGACGGCCTTCGCTTTCTCGAAGCGCAACCTCGGCGGCCATCCGCTCCGTCACATTTCGCCAGATCGTTGTTACAAAAACGCGTTCGTCAGCCCTCCAACGTGCAAACGAAACGTCAAAATAGCCTATTTGTCCTTGCTTACGGCGACCAATGACCTCAAGCGAGCGCGCTGAGTCCCCGACCTTGGGTACGTCACTGACGAAAGCGCCCAAGAGGTTGCAGTCCTGTTCCAAAAGAACATCAATGTTTCGGCCGTGCAGTTCGTCCGCGGCATAGCCGAACACATGTTCGGCTGCACCATTTAGCCACTGAATTGTTCCGCCCAGATCCGTCGTGATGATAGCATCGGGAGCGGAATCAACGATGGCATGATAGCGCGCGTTTTGCCGCTCGCGCAGGACCCGCTCGCGAGTCACCGCAACGGTAACGTCATTGATCTGGAGCAGGCAACGCGGTGACCGGTCCGACCAGATCGGCCGAACGATGATATTGTGAAAAAGTTCCTGGCCACCTTCGCCGCGCAACGGCAGCAGCGTGTTGAGCGAATGCGTCAGAATGCTCGAACTTCCGATCTGGAATGAGTCTTCGATGACGGAAGGCAGTCGGCTATCTCGTAACGTCGGAAACACTTCGTAGAGAATTTTGCCGAGTACGGACTGCTTGGAATATCGGGTGACGCGAGCTGTCCAATCATTCCAGCCGACGATGCGGCTTTGCTGGTCGAGTATGATAAGCCCGACATCCAACGCTTCTAAAACATCCAACGCTTCCATCACGTGATCCGATGCAAACTCGGACACGTCATCCCACATGAAACATGATGCGAACTCAGACACGTCGTCCAACGTTGCTCGCAGGTTGCCGCTCTATGCCGTCGATAAAATCGTGCACAATTCTCTTAAGGGATGTGATCGAGGGCAAGTCCATTAACAAGGCGATAAAACCACGTATGTCGCGATTTTTGATCGTGAAGTCGATGTAGAGGAATAGCACCAGGTTGCCATTGGAAGATACGGATCGAACATCGAACAGCGTTTCGCCGTCGCCCCGAATGATGGAGGGCAGTGACATCTGCATCGGGCGATGCAAAATGTTCGCAATGGTCGCCAAACAGGCGTTCAGGATGATATTGCCCGTCTCCGCGAGCGCTTCTTGTTCCAGATCGATGACGTCTTCCAACGAGTACCCCTCTCCGACGATCGACCGCACCAGCTCCAGACTCTGCGCGGCCGGAAAGATCAAAAGAGCCCTCCCGAAAAACGGCCCTTCAAATGATTGCTGCACCGCAACCAGCTTCGTCTGGCCTCGTTCCGCGAGCCGGGAGGCCGTTTGTCGGGTCACGACGTTGACGGCGGGAACTGATAGCAAGACTTGCTCCCCGACCATCTGACGCAAGCTGGCGGCGGCACGGCTGACGCCCATGTGGGCGATTTCCGCAAGTGCATCCTTTTCGATCTCTGAAAGTTCACTTGCGTCAATGTTCATTGCACCGTTCTCTGGAGACGCAAGGTCGCGCCGGACAAAAAAGCTTCGATTGCTTCGTCCGTCAGAGGCTTAGGCACAAAAGCGGCATTAAGTTCCCTTGTGCGCGCAAGAATCTCATTCTGAAGATTTGCCGAGACCAGGGCTATCGGCATCTTCGGGTGCCCCTTTCGGATTCTGGCCAACAGTTCCAGCCCGTCGGTTCCAGGCATGTTGAAATCCACCAGCGCGATGTCGACAGAACCGCCCTGGATCGTCCTGAGGGCATCGTCGGCGTTCGTTGCCTCGACAAGTTCCCAATTCGGCCGAATGCGTCGGAAGGCGCTTGCCATAACCATGCGGGCCAATTTGCTGTCGTCTACGACAAGAACCCTGAGGTGCATGTGTCGTCTTTCTCTCGATTTCGGTGTCCCGGCTTTGTCCGCACCTGCAACGAATGCTGGTGTTGCAGCGTTGCCTTGGCACTCACTGTGGACTTTTGCGGAACGAATAGCAAAAAAATAGATCGTTTCTATGCTATCGTCGGGGTTCCGCCAAATGTTGGCCGGACCAAAATAGACGCACAATTACTGTAAGTTAAAAGATATCCATTGCTCGACCCACGGATCCCCGCAGGGCCCGGCAGGTTTCGCCCCGGTGGCAAGCACCACCTGGATGACAGCCGTGTGCAGATAATTGCATCTCGTCCAGTCGAGGGGAGCTGACGGAGACGCCTGCAAAAGTTGCAGCAAAGGTTCCGCGTCTTCGACCGGGCATTTCCCCTCCAGGATGACGGTGCCATTATCGTGCCGGCGCACGCTCACGGCAAAATCTCTTTCAAATTCAACACCAGGAGGACCCCTCCATCGCCCATAAGCGTGGTGCCGGAATATCCGCGAGCGTTGGCAAGCAGCCCCTGCATCGGCTTGAGCACCACCTCCAGCCGTTCCCGAATGGCGTCGACTTCAACCGCGGTGATTTTTCCACTCGCCTCCGCAACGACCACGAGTCGTGAATCCGGCCCGGACGCCGGCCTCTCCGGCAGATCCATCAGCCGGGCGAGAGAACAAATCGGCACAATGCGATCGCGTAGAACAAAGCCCGGGTTACTCTTGAACCAGCTGATCCGATCCGGAGGGACGTGGGCGGTTTCCATCACGGCATCCATGGGGATCCCGAACACCTGCCCTGAGGTCTCGACAACCATGATGCGGGACATCGCAATGTTCATCGGAAAGTCAAGCCGCACCTCCGTCCCGGCTCCGCGCCGACTTGCGACCGACACCCGCCCTCCGATCTGCTCGACGGCGGTCCTCACTGCGTCCAGTCCCACGCCACGCCCGGAAAGGTCCGAAACCTCCGTCGCCGTCGAGAAACCGGCAGAGAATATCAAATCAGTCACTTGCTGATCGGAGAGAGCCGCCAATCGATCGCTGGAGAGCAATCCTCGTTCGCCAGCCCTCAGCCTGATCATTGCGGGATCGATCCCTCGTCCATCATCAATGACTTGTACGACAAATCGATCGCTCTGCCGCGATGCCTCCATGGTGAGCGTCGCAGCGTTCGGTTTGTTGGCGGCCTTGCGCTGTTCGATCGTTTCAATTCCGTGATCGATCGAATTTCGCACCAGATGCAATAGGGGCTCAAACAGACGATCGACAATGATCTTGTCCGACTCCGTGGTTTCTCCGCGCGTGACGAGCCGAACATTTTTGCCGAGCCTCTGCGATATATCGCGGACAAGCCGTGGAAACGACCGGAACACACGAGAGACAGGGACCATCCGCAATTGCAGAATCGCACCATGCATCTCTCCTGCGAGCCGTTCGATGGTGCCATATTCTTGCCGGACTGCCCGGATGAGCTCAGGTTCACCAATTTTCCCTTCGAGCCGCTTTGCGAGATGCGCGAACCCGTTCTTCGCCACGATAAGTTCCGCGGCCAAATTGACTAACGCGTCGATCTTTGATTCGTCTACGCGAAGCCCATGGCTTGCGGCACGGTCGACCTCTTGGGCCTGCGAGTCCGCATGCCCTCCCGCGCCCGCATGTCTGTCGCCGGTGCTTGCCGGCACCTGCGCCAACGACTCCACAGCGGCGTCGAGAACGGAAGCGAGACCGGCGACGTTTTCCTCGGAAATCGCCGCCGCTGCAGCGCGCTCGATCCGTTCCGCCAGATCAGCCCTTTGGCCGCTGCGCAACGCATTGGCGGCGACTCGTGCCGCGGCGCCGATGCGACCGACAAAGTCTTCACCGCGAACCGAACCGCGCAGCACCTGTCGCTGCTCCTCGACGATGGCGAGGATCAGCCGCGTTGCATCGCGCTCCGTCCCTGGGGCACTTTGCTGCGGCCGCAAAGCGTCCATCGAAACGTCGATGATGCTTACCTGATCTGGCACGAGGCGAAAAATCTTCGAAATCTCGGCGCCCGTGCCCACCGCGAGGGCTTGTAGTCGCAATTTGCAGGCATAAGGATCCAGCTCGGCGCGCGGCGGCCAGGTTTCCACCGCCTCAATGTGAAACGCCAAAAGATTGGGAATCTGCCGCATCAATTGAAGCGGATCCTCGCCATTGAAAAAGCAACCGACGTGCGGCTCGTAGGACACTGCAAACAGCTCTGCCGGAGTCGTCTGCAGCGCGCTGGCAATTTGAGCGCGACGGGCCTCAATCAGGCGCACCGCCCATTCCGGTGTCGCGCCAGTCGTCCCGGGTCCGGGCGATTGGCGATTCGACTTTGCCGTCGCGTGCTCCGGAAGAACACCACGCAGGCGGTCGGCCATCGTACGCGCGGCTTGTCCTGCGTCCGCCCGCAAAGACTGGTGGGCTTCGAATTCGTCCACCCATTGGGAAACTTGGTCGAGACATGCCAGGGCCTGATCGATAGCGGCCGAGGTTATGCCGAGTCGCCCGGAGTGGATTGCGGCAAGCAAGTCTTCCGCAGCATGCAGCGTTACGCTCATCGCCGGCAATTCGACCACGCCGGCCGCCCCCTTGAGGGTATGGAAGGTGCGAAACAAACGATCGATCCGCTCGATCGTGAATCCTTCGCGCTCCACGGCGACCAGATCGTCGATTGCCTGCTGCACCAACTCGCGAGCCTCCGATACGAACTGTTCGTGAAGCGCGTTCATCTCCGCGCTCCCGTGAGCACAGCGACATGGCGCAAGAGTTCGGCTTCGGAAACCGGTTTGACCAAATAGAAGTTAGCGCCGGCGGTCCTGGCGTCGACGATGTCTTGTTGGCCCGCCTCCGTAGTAATCATTAATGCGGGAAGCGACGACACGTCAGGAGTGCTGCGCCGAAGTGAGCGGACAAAGGAAATGCCGTCCATCCTCGGCATGTTGATATCGACGATCGCCAAATCGTAGGTCTGCGTCAGTACCTTCTCCATTGCTTCGATACCGTTGATGGCCTGCTCGACCTCGAAGCCCGCCTTCTCCAGCGTGTCGCGATAGTAAAGGCGCACCAACCACGAATCGTCGACAATCAGAATCCGTATCTTCGCCGTCCCCTTATTATTCTCTGTCACGACCCGCCTCCGGCTTTTGATAGACGATGGCGTCGTAAAATCGACAGACCCGAAACAAAGGCGAGATTCGGCTCATTGTTTCGGAATGCCCGAGGCAAATGTAACCGCTCGGATGGAGGCAGTCATAGAGATTTTCGGCCGCGATTCGCCGCGATGAGTCATCAAAATAGATCAGTAAGTTGCGACAAAAAACAATATCGAAGCTGTGATAAAGCGCCATTTCCGATGCATCGATCAGATTGGCGCGCGTGAACTGGATGGAATCTCTCAATCCCGGATCAATGCGATAGCTGTTATTTTCCACTTTCTGAAAATAACGGGCGATCACATCGCCCGAAAGCCGCGCCAGGGCGCGGTCGCCATAGACGCCGTCCGCCGCGGCCTTGAGCGCACGGGTGTCGATATCCGACCCCACAATTTCAATGTTGTAGCTGTCGACCTCACGCCAGTTTTCCATCAGCCAGATCGCGATCGAGTAGGGTTCTTCGCCGGTCGAACATGGAATTGACCAGATGCGGATCGATTCCCCCGGTTTCTTGGCACGGATGACGTTGTCCAGGAGATTTGAAGTCATGCAGCGCAGTTGATGCTCCTCTCGATAGAAATACGTCTCGTTCACCGTGAAGGCGTTCACCAGATGCTCGATCTCGTGATCGACATCGGATCGCAGGATTGCAAAATACGACTGGAATGATTCCGATTTGGTCGCAACAATTCGCTCGGCGAGGCGGCGATCGACATAATACCGCTTGTTGTCAGCAAAGGACATTCCAGTCCGGCGATATAGAAATTCGCAGAGGCGCCGGACCTCCTGTTGCGTAACGTGAACGGCGGGCGGTCCGCGAGCCTCTAATCGTGCCATTCCGAATCCGACCTTTAACTATCCGGAATTCGAGCGATGGCGATCGACACCGCAAAGGGTACAAACGGCGTTCCGGCAAATCGCTCGGCGCAAGCCTTCAGAACCGGAATGGCGTCGCGGGTCCCCACCTCCGCCAGCACGTCGATCGCAGCCGCGCAAACATTTGCGTGCTGTTCGCGTTCCAGCAGCGCGCACAGCGCGTGAGTGGCGTCCGCTGCCGGCACATTGCGAGCCAATTCGGTCGCCAGGACGCGTACGTCGGAATCACTGTCACTGAACAATTCCGGCAGGAACGGCAGGATCGCTTCCGGCAAAGCCTGGAGGGCCTCGATGGCCGCCGCACGTTCACCGGCATCCTGGGAACGAATGTAGGGCAGCAGCACCGCAACGCTGGCCTCGTCACCAACGCGCATGATCGCAGTCATGATCGCTTCTCGAACGTGCGGTTCCTGCTCCACGCGGAGCGCGGCGGCGAGCGCCGGGATCGCGTCGGCGCGCCCGCGCAGTGCGCGCGCCGCGCTCCATCGCGCTTGTGCGTCCGAACCGCTCAATGCGGCAATGTGCGATGCAACGTCGTCGGGTCGGTCGCCGGCGGCCGGCGCCGTCACTGCGTCACGTTTAATGAGGGGCATCGGCACGGGCCAATTCAACAATCGCGCCGGCGATATCATCAACTGCCACGATGACCTCAGCTCCGCCATTTTTAACCAATTCGCCCGGCATGCCCCAGATCACCGCCGTGGATTCCGCCTCCGCGATGGTCCGCCCGCCTTTGGTCCGCAGCGTCGCCATGGCGTCGGCGCCGTCGCGGCCCATCCCGGTCATCAACACTCCGATCAATCGGATGGCGTCATATTGTTCAAGCGCGCTTGTCACCATTCGTTCCACGCTTGGGTGCCAGGGATAATCGCGTTGCGCCGGCACCGGCATGGCGAACATGCCGGTTGACCGCGACGTCACGATCAAATCTGCATCGCCGCGGCCAATGTAGATCGTGCCTGTTTTCAACGGCATCGGGCGGTCGACCTCGACGACCTCCAGCGCACACTGCCGGTTGAGTCGCTTGGCAAACGGACCGGTGAAACTGGCCGGCATGTGCTGCGCGACCATGACGGGCCATGGAAATTCCCGCGGCAACTGCGGCAGCACAATATCGAGTGCCGCCGGTCCTCCGGTCGAAGTTCCGATCAGGACAAGTCCAGGCGGCAATTCGATTTTGCCCCTCGGGCGCAATAAGCTTTGCGGTCGAACGGAACGCGGCAAAATGCCAGCGCCCTGAAATTGAAGACGAATGCGTTCCTTCAACCGCAGAGTCGGGCGGATGCGCGCACTGGCGGCGCCACGGACTTTCTCGACCAGGAGCGGTCGCAGGCGATCGATCTCCAGTGAAACGGCCCCACTTGGCTTAGCGACAAAATCGATCGCCCCAAGTTCGATTGCTTCTAAGGTCGCCTCCGCGCCCTCTTCCGTGAGGGCGGAAATCATCACCACCGGCCGGGGCGCTTCGATCATGATTTGAGCCAAGCAGGCGAGGCCATCCATACCGGGCATCTGCACGTCAAGCGTGACAACCTGGGGATCGAAGGACCGCACGAGTTCCAAGGCCTCGCCGCCATTCCGGGCCAGCCTGATTTCGAAATCTCCTTCATCGCGGAAGATCCCCTCCAGCAGCTTCCGCATGAGGGCCGAGTCATCGACAATCAGCAGTTTGATCACGAAGCCTTCGCCACCTTCTCGCCAGCGGTGCGGTCCAGCTTGGACAGCGCCTTGGTTTCAGCTCGATCCAGGAGTTGTGCAGGATCGATCAGTAAAATCAGTCGGCTCCGCTCGTCCAGGCTGGCGACGCGTCCGATCAGTCGCATCTGCTCCTGCGAGACCTCCGGCGCCGGATCAATCGAACCCGCCGGCACCTTCATGACTTCTGAAATGCTGTCGACCAGGAAGCCCGCTTTTCCGTCGCCGACAGCCAACACGAGAATGCGCTGGGCACTTCCCGGTTCCCTTGCGGCGAACTCAAATCGGCGACGAAGGTTGACGATCGGGACGACACTGCCACGAAGATTCATGAGTCCTTCGACAAATGCCGGCGCCTTGGGGAGCTTGGCGATGTTGTCGGGCGGGCGAGCGATCTCGTCCACCGCCGCCACCGGCAGTCCGTACTCCTGATCGCCCAGGCGAAAGATCACGAATTGCTCGTCAGCCATCGCATTGCCGTCCGTTTGGCCCTCCAAATCCCCGTCTTTGCCCTGGTCCGAAAGAACGCGTTTCACCAGATCGGACCGGAACAGCCGGTCTGGCGAAAGCACGGCGACAAGACGTCGGCCCTGATCGAGGCGGCAGATCGATGTAATCTCCGCCTCCCCGGCGCCGCGCGTGAGCAGCGCAGGAGCCGGATCGATCAATCCGGGATCGATACGAAGGATTTCCCGGGTACAATCCGCAACCATGCCGACAGTACTACGCCCCATCGACAATACCACGACCTTCCCGCGCGCTCCGAGATTCGCGCTGTATGGCAATCCCAAGAGCACACGCAATGAAACCAACGGCAATAGATGGTTGCGCAGTGTCACGACACCC
>Ga0257161_1000270_pt1 | contig 13904 bp, 14 predicted proteins | sample NR01A_FD_185954 | JGI IMG/M metagenome (GOLD analysis project Ga0257161, IMG submission 185954) | Soil microbial communities from H.J. Andrews Experimental Forest, Oregon, United States - NR-01-A | ecosystem: Environmental > Terrestrial > Soil > Temperate forest > Bulk soil | place: USA: Oregon... | reverse complement strand
CACCGCGCTGCGCCAAGCCAATGCCTGGATATCGCCCCGGATGGCCTTGCCTCAAGGCTCGGTGTCGGAGCGAGTCCGCGCCGGCGGAACCAGCGACGGGCCGGAAGAAACCAAAGCCGATGTCTGGTTCAACGATTGGGATCGCGGCGGCGTCCTGCTTGAGGACGCCCGTCACCTCAAGCCGTGGGACCAAACGATAGCGTTGCTGTGGTTCGAGGATGAAGAGATGCCGCCGCCGAAGCGCGAACGCCATCAAGAGGAAGAAGAATTGAGATTGCGCGAACTGGATGGCATTCTTCCTTGGCCGGGGAAGAAGCGCCACAAGTGAGAGCCGCGCACCGCACCTGCTGCAATGAAGCGTCAGAAACTAGGTGCTTAGGCGCAGACGCCGAACGGCGACGATCGCTACGACACGCTCAAGGCCGAGATCGACGAGACCGCGTGGGCCGAGTTGAACTCGACCATTTCGCGCCCCTTTCCGAAACCGGAGCGGCGCCGCATCTGCGTCAAGGTCATCAACCACTTCGGCGACGAGGTGCAGAAGGTGTTTTTTGTTTAGCTGCGGCTTGTCAAATAAGGACTATTATGGTATTGGTAGGACTATTTCTTGAGTGAACACGTCTGCGGCTTGCCAGTGGCGCCAACTCCTAAGCTGATCGATGCCGTCGCCGAGTTTTGGCGGAGCACAGCCAGCGGCACGGAGCCGCCGATTGGAACCAACCAGAGTCTGGGGCATTCCCTGTTCCGGCAGATGAATTCCCTGTTCGGCCGAAGAAACTCTCTGCTTTCGCAGGAACAGGGAATTGGCTGCAAGCTGTTGGATCCACTTGGCCATCTGCTCCAAAACGGCCCAGAAAGGCCGGAATCGTGCGAAAATTCCAAAAATTCCCTGTTATTTTCCCTGTTTTTAGGGAATGGGGGTCGAGGCGAGCCGCCGCCACACTGTCGATATAAAACACATTTTATTCTTTGATGTCACCCATTGATTTTGATAAAGTATATTTTATCTTTCTCCTAGTCAACATGAGAAAAGTCAAACATATTTTATATGGCGACGTCACTCTGGGGCAAAGTCTACTACAACGATCTCTTCGCGGGTCAGCTGCAGCAACAGCCCGGCGGACGCTGCGCGTTCGCCTACGATGCCGCATATCTCGAAGCTGGCCATCCTTCGATTGCTTTCACCCTGCCCCGCCAGGCGGCGCCACACATCTGCGAACAAGGCCTCCACCCCTTTTTTGACAATCTGGTTGCAGAGGGCTGGCTTCGCAATGCTCAGGCCCGTGCGCTCAAAGTCGATCCGAACAACCGCTTCGCCCTGCTTCTTGCGTTCGGTCACGATTGCGCGGGAGCTGTCTCGGTCATCGACCCTGCACCGATAGCCGAGCCGTCCATCGATATTGGCGATCCCACAGCAGTGGCCGCACTTGCAAGCCGCGCTTCGCTCTCCGGCGTTCAACCTAAGCTCCTCGCGGTCAAGGAGGGCACCGCTTATCGGCCGGCGCGGCGCGACGAGACTTCGACCTTTATTGCAAAACTGCCTTCGGGGCCTTTGCGCGACATCATCGAGAACGAATATCTGACCACCGTCGCGTGCCGCGCCTTGCTGCCAGGCGACGAGATCGCCGAGTCAGAAATTGCAAACCTCGAAGGCGTCAATGAACGAGCGCTGATGGTGAAACGCTTTGATCGCTTGCCGAGCGGCGCCAAACGCCATTTCGAAGAATTCAACCAGCTTCTCGGCAAGCGCTCGGGCGATGATAAATATGAAGCGTCCTACGACGACATGGCCAAGTTCATTCTCAAGACGCCGGGCTGCACGCCGGTCGACGCGTGGCGGCTCTTTCGAAGAGTTCTCGTTTGCTTCCTCACCGGCAATACCGACGCGCATCTCAAGAACTTCGCAATGTTTCACACCGGGGACGGTTTGCGGCTGACGCCGGCCTATGATCTCGTCGCCGCAGCGCTATATCCCGAATATCGCCAAATTGCCCTGGCTGTCGGGGAGGCCTCCAATCTCGAACTTGGGTCGCTTGGGCCAAAGCACATCGTTGGGTTGAGCGTGTCTTATGGACTGAGCCGGCCCGTTCTGATCGAAGCCATCAAAGTTCTCGAACGCCGACGCAAGGCGGCTGAGAAAGCCGTCGTGGATGCGAGTAGGCGCATTGGCGAAGAGCAACTTGGAAAAAGCGTGCTTGAATTCATGGAGCGTCGATGGAACGGGACTTTCAAATTAATTGGCCCCTACTTATCGAAGAAGCAATCCGCCGCCGGCACGGCATGAAACTGACCCAGCGGCAGTTGGCGGCGCTGGCAAACGTCAGCACGCCGACCGTTTCGCGCTTCGAGCTGGCAGCGAAGGACGTTCAACTGTCGTCGGTGCTCGCAATCCTGGACGTGCTCGGCATGACCGACAAGCGCACGCTCGGGTTTGATGAAGTCGCAACGCGCGATGCGGACGATAGCATGGTCTTTTGGGGTAATGACGGCGACACGAGGGTCCGCTTCCGCATTTTGCGCGAAGCGCTGGATGATCATTTTTCCGAGAGCGATCGCTTGAGGCCCGACGCGGCCTTCAAGAAACATCGCCGGGAGATCGAGGGACTCGCCCGCCGGAAATATCTACTCGGTCAGAAAGAGACCGATGGCAGCGTCGTGATCAAGACGCTCGACATTGCAGGCTGAACCAAGGCAAATCGGCATGCTATCAAACGGTCGTCTGATTGATTGAGGCAGCGGTAAAATTCCGGAGTCCCCCCATGTCCCTCAAGGGCAAGACGCTCTTCATCACCGGCGCCTCGCGCGGCATCGGCCTTGCGGTGGCGCTGCGCGCCGCGCGCGACGGCGCCAATATCGCGATCGCGGCGAAGACCGAGACGCCCCATCCCAAGCTGCCCGGCACCATCCACACCGCGGCGGCCGAGATCGAGGCGGCGGGCGGGCGGGCGCTTGCGCTCGCCGTCGACATCCGCGAGGAAGGAGCCGTAAAGGACGCGATCGAGCGCACCGCGGCGCAGTTCGGCGGCATCGACATCGTGGTCAACAATGCGAGCGCCATCTCGCTCGGCAAGGTCGCCGACATCGACATGCGCCGCTTCGACCTGATGCATCAGATCAACACGCGCGGCACGTTCATGGTTTCGAAATACGCGATCCCGCATCTCGCGAAGGCTCAAAACCCGCACATCCTGATGATGTCCCCTCCCCTCGACATGGCGGAAAAATGGTTTGCACCGCACACCGCCTACACCATGGCCAAGTTCGGCATGAGCATGGTGGTGCTGGGGCTGGCGGGCGAATTGCGCCCACAGGGCATCGCCGTCAATGCGCTGTGGCCACGCACCACCATCGCGACCGCGGCGATCAAGAACCTGCTCGGCGGCGAGGAGATCATGCGCCGCTCGCGCCGCCCCGACATCGTGGCGGACGCCGCGTATCGCATCTTCGCCAAGCCGGCCCGGAGCTTCTCGGGGCAATTCCTGATCGATGATACCTTCCTGGCAGCCGAAGGCGTCGCCGATTTCGAGCCCTACCGGGTCGACCCGAACGGGCCGCTGGCGCCGGACTTCTTCGTCCCGGACCACATCAAGCCGCCCCCCGGGGTGGTCGTACCGCCGCGCGACGAGCGGTGAAGGCGGCAGCGACCGTAGGGTGGGCAACGCGCCCGCGCAGTGACATTGCATCGCATCCGAGAGAGTGCGGGCGCGTTGCCCACGCGGTCCAGCCTCCTGAGCCCTTGTCGAAGGACGGTGTGACGGCGTGGGCAAAATCGCCTGCGGTGATTAGATATTCACGATCGCCGCGGCAGGCGATTTTGCCCACCCTACGCGTCGATATGATTGGAATGCTGCAACGGAAGCCCAATGAACAAAACCATCCACGAAAGCGACGACGATCTGCTTGCCGAGATCGATTTTAGCGGCGGTACGCGCGGCAAGTTCCATCGGCCAAATGCAAGGCTCGATCTGCCCCTGTATCTCGACACTGAAGTGCAGGTCGCACTCGTCGCCCATGCGGCTAGGAAAGGTGCGACGCTTTCCGATATCGTCAATGACCTCCTCAAGAACGCCATCGCCGTCCAAACGACCAGGAAGTAGGCAATGCAAAGGCTGGACCCATTGGCTTTGCGCACCGCAGGCGCTACGCGCTATAAGGCGTGATCATCACAGCGTTTTCGAAGAATCGGCGGCATCCATGACGACCCTGCTGGTCACCCACCCGGCCTGCCTCGATCATCTGACCCCGGCCGGGCATCCGGAACGGCCGGACCGGCTGCGCGCCATCGACCGGGCGCTGGAGGACGAGAGTTTCCAGATGCTCGCACGCGAGCAGGCGCCGACGGCGACGCTCGACATGATCGCGCGCTGCCACCCCCGCGACTATGTGGAGGAGATTCGCAACGCCAATCCCAGCCAGGGAATGGTGCGGCTCGATGCCGACACCTCCATGTCGCCCGGCACCTTCGAGGCGGTGTTGCGCGCCGTCGGGGGCGCCGCCATGGCGACCGACGAGGTGATGGCCGGCAGGGTCCGCAATGCGTTTTGCGCCATGCGCCCGCCGGGCCATCATGCCGAGACCATGCGGCCGATGGGCTTCTGCTTCTTCAACACCGCCGCGATCATCGCCCGCCATGTCCAGAAGAAGCACGGCGCCGAGCGCGTCGTGGTGGTGGATTTCGACGTCCACCACGGCAACGGCACCCAGGAAATTTTCTGGTCCGATCCGACCGTGATGTACTGCTCGACTCACGAGATGCCGCTTTATCCCGGCACCGGTGCGCGGTCCGAGCGCGGCCTGCACAATAACATCGTCAACGCGCCGCTGCGGGCCGGCGACGGCGGCGAGCAGTTCCGCGCCGCGTTCGAGACCGTGATCCTGCCGCGCGCCGCCGCCTTCAGTCCGGACTTCGTAGTGATTTCGGCCGGCTTCGACGCCCACATGCGCGATCCGCTCGCCAATCTCAATCTGCTGGAGCCTGATTTCGCCTGGGCGACCCAAAAGCTCATAGAGATCGCCGACGCGAGCGCCAAGGGCCGCATCGTCTCGGTGCTGGAAGGCGGCTACGACCTCCAGGGCCTGTCCCGCTCGGTGGCGGCGCATGTCACCACCCTGATGCGGGGATGAAAGGAACACCGAAGTCCATGTCCGAGACGAACTTGCATGAGAAGGCCCACGCCGACATCGATCAGTTGAGCTTCGAGCGGGCGATCGAGGAACTGGAGGCGATCGTCAAGCGCCTCGAAGACGGCAAGGTGCCGCTCGAGGAATCGGTCGCCATCTACGAGCGCGGCGAAGCCCTCAAGCGGCGCTGCGAGCACCTGCTGCGGCAGGCCGAAGCGCGGGTCGAAAAGATCGCGCTCGATGCATCCGGCAAGCCGCGGGGGACCGAGCCGCTGGATGTGAAATAATTGCGTCAAAACACCCCCGGAACCACCCGCCAAGTGCGCTCCGCGTAGGCCCGGTACGCATCCCCAAACGTCGCTTCCATCATCCGTTCCTCGCTCCTGACCCGGAGCCCGAACAGAGTGCCGAAACCGACGAGGCCGGCGAGGCCGGCGAACCAGTTCGGCAGTAGCAGGGCTTGCGCAATTGCCCACAGAAAGAACGCCGCATACATCGGATGGCGCACGTGGCGATAAACGCCTGTGGTGACGAGGCAATGGGTCTGCCGGATTTCCAGCGTCACCGACCAGAACCGGCCGAGATCGCGATGGGTGCGGTAGAACAGCAGCAGCGAGAAGGCGAACACCAGGGTTCCGAGCCACGCCGGCACCGGACGGAATGGATAGCCGGCGAACTGCGGCTCACCGGTCGTAACGTAGATCACCGGTAGGATGAACAGGCCGGTGAACGAGATCGCGAGCAGCACGCGTTCCCGCAACTGCTCGCGGCGCGACATGATCGGGGTTTTGCGCGAACGTCGCTGGTGCGGATAGCGGATCACGTACCAGCCGACAATTCCACCCCACCATATCAGCTTGGCGATGAGAGGCGTCACCCGAGGTTACTCTCCACGACATCCCGCTCGACGACGTCGCGCAGCGAACCGTCGGCGGCGTAAAGATCGTCGGGCCCATTCGGTTGAATGATGGTGTGCGCAAACGGCGCCGGACCGCACATTAGCATGAAATAATCGTAGATCGTGCGCCGTTCATTCGCCATCACGAACTGGTAGTGCAGCCGCATATAGTTGAAGCGAAAACGGCGAAGGGTCGGTGCACTGAGCATCTGGTGGATCTGGACCCGGCGGATGACTGGCCTGCCGGGTTCGTTGGCGCTGTCGAACCGGACGAGCTTCACAGGATCGAATTTATGAAAGCTGATGATGTCGTGGCGGGCCTGGTATTCGGCCCAGGCGAGTGACAATTCGGCCGCCAGACGGCGAGTCTTCTCGCGCAACCAGCCACCCTTTGGATGCAGGGCGATCTTCGGGATGGTCGCCCCGATGGTGAGGAGGCAAAGCTTCGGCCCATGGCGCCCAAGCTCGGGATCGCGATCGAAGGCACGCGCCAGAAGATCGACCGCCACCGTCGCGCCGAGGCTGTGGCCGGCGACGACGATCTCGTCCACATCAGCGCGGCGCGCGCATGCGACGATGCGTGCAACGAAAGCCTCGACCCTCGCCTCCATGTCGGAGTGCCGGCCCCGCATGTAGTCGCGGGTGAAGATCCAGTCTGCAAGCCCCTGAGTGACGCGCCAGCGGTCGCCCGGCCACCGCATCAATGCCGAAAATACGAGCGCGACCGCCGGTGCCGCGGCGACGACGCCCCAAAAGGTGGACATCAGAGCGGCCGCTACGGCGGTGGCAACATATCCGGCGGCCGCAATCGCAATGGCGCCGAACAGGAACACGCTGAGGAACGGCACCAGGAAAAACATCCCATAACGCCAATTGGCCGTGAAATAGCGCCATGCGGTGCCGGAGCGAATAAGATCCGCGAACGCCGCCATACCCTTCCCCAGCTGGCGGCCGTACGACAGTTTGAGCTCTGCGCGCACGATATCGCTCCAATCGAATAGCTCGAACGAAGCGAGAACCCGCCAATCCGGCGCTTGCGCGGTCACTGTCCAATGTCCGTCGGCGGCACCATCTTCGTGCACCGCAGAAACCTGGGCCTTCACGTTCCATGTCGCGGCAAATCTGGGCACTTCCCGTACAAAACGGCGGTATTGGGCAGCTGCATCATACGGGTCGAATCCGGACACATGAAAAAAGTAGCGCCTTTGAACCATCATTCGGGATTCGCGTTCTTGATCACAAGTATTTCGTTCACCCGTTTAGCCGATGCAAGCGCCGACCGGCAGCACCGAAATACCATAACGGAGCGTTGGACTTAGTCCCGGCCGATCAAGAAAGCAATGCTACCATGCGGGAACCAAGCTAGGAACGTCCGCTCCTGCCTGCGGATGACAGTTGCGGTGGGTGACGGCCGACGGGAGCGGCGGCGGCGCTGCGCTCACGGGATGACCGGCCGGTCGCGTCGGATCCGGCTTCATTCAGCTCCTTGAGTGCGGGAACGAACGCATAAGATACTTGAAACTGTCCCGGGACCTTCAGACCTACGGCCTGCGCCAACTCGCCGATGAAATGGTTACAGTTATTGGTGACCGCATTCCAATATGGTGATTTGTTTGCCTTGGCGGCGTTCACCGCGGTAAGCAGCTTTCGATATTGCTCCGCATTAAGAGCCCGGCGATACCGCGACGCCACCGGTAACTTGAGCACATCCGGGTCCCACTGCGTGTTGGCCGGGACAGGCAACACATGTCCCAACGCCATGACGGCATAGCCACCCATCGGGTGCAGGTCTGCATAATTTTGCCCACCGCCCACATTTCCGTAAGCGGCATAGCTGTGGCCATAGGTGCCGATCTGGGCGACCCTGAACTCGATGTAATAGCCCCCGCCGACGGTGGCTTGATGGTCTTGATGGTTGTCCCCTTGTCCCGGCTGAGGCTTCGCGGCTGGCGGCGCCCCAGTCGCGACTTGGGCTCGCATCGGGGTCGGCACAAGAGGCAATATCGCAATTCCCAACAACAGCAACAACGCTGCGCTGATATACCTGCGTAAACTCCGAACCCGATGCGATGGATACAACGCCACCTCCTTTAGCGGGTTACGACAACCCGCGTGCCAACACTCACGCGGTCGTACAGGTCAAGGATGTCCTTATTGTACATCCTTATGCACCCATACGAGACGAAGGATCCGATCGAGTTGGGCGCGTTGGTACCATGGATGGCGTACTGACCATGAGCCAAGACGAGAGCCGCGGCACCCATCGGATTGTGCGGAGATCCTGATGGAATGACATCCGGCAAAGACGGACGATCATGCCTGATCTCCTCAGGGGGGGACCATGCCGGCTTCAGATGCTTGCTCGCGATGTACGAACTGCCAGACCATTGCTTGCCGGCCCTGCCCACACCGACCGGATAGCTGACCGCATGGCCCTCAGACACAACCAAATAGAGCCGCCGTTGGCTGGTCCGAACGATAATTGTGCCGGGCGATTCGTTTGAAATTGAGGTAACCTGAGCCGCATCGGTGGAGTTCGATGCAAGCGTCAACACAAAGAAAAAGGTGATCAGACTGCCGCCGTTTACTGCATTTCGACGCATAGCTGACCTCGACTACGATGGTCAATCTAGTCGAATTTTTTCAAACGGCAACACGACGATCTGTGCGGGTTTTTAGTTGACCACACCGAAAAAAATTGGCCAACCGAACCAGGGTTACCCGAACTAAATCAATTATTTAGATAATTTTTACAGGTGCTTGCAGAAGTCGAACTCCATCTGGCACACATTCAGACATACTCCTCAAGAATCCATGTGGACTGTGGCTTTTTTGCACTAGAACGCCCCAGTCCATTCATGCAGTTATCGCTTGCCCGGTTTGGGGTTGAGTACAGGGGAGATGTAAACTATGAGGACGCTAGCTCTCGCTATAGCGCTGGTGGTGGCATCTATGAGCTTGGGGGGATGCTTTGTCGGTAAGGGTAAAGCGCCCGCCCCGGTCATCACCAAGGGCTGATCGGCAATCTGGTCGGTAAAGAGCGCAGACGAAAGCCAGCCTCTTTACCGACCCTACTTTTTTCTCACACCTTCCGCCAAAGGTTGCGGGACAGTGGTTGCTCCTTTCCCTTTTGCGCAAGGTGCATGCATGAGTCGCCCTCGCAAACAGGTTCGTCATTTTCGTACGCCGACGTTGGCGATAGCATTGGCTGCGCTTGGAATTCCGTTCGTGCTGAGTAAGTCTGTCGCGCAAGGTGCGCCCATAGACTCTGCAACGGCGAGCGCAGTAGAGACCCCGGTTGCACCTGCCGCGGCGTCTCCCCATTCCGGCTGGGCTGCCGTCGGGCCGAGTTTGGCAAAGCCGTATTACATCGAGTTTCGCTCGCGCAGTGCGCAGAGCTATGGACATACTTTCTCAATCTACGGGCGCTTGAACGGACAAGGGAAGATCGCCACCAAGGTCGTGGCGGGTCTTCATCCATTTACCGAGAGCGCATTGCCTTGGATGGTTGGCCATCTGGTCCTGGTACCCTCCGAAACGGGCGCAAGCGACGGGGACACTGAAGATCAGTATGTCACGGCGCGTTTTCGCGTCACGCTAAATCAGGATGAATACAAAAAAGTCACGACTTTCATCAAAGAGCTGCAGAAGAAGTCGCCGGTTTGGCATGCAGTTCTCTACAACTGTAATGCATTCGTTGGGGACATCGCTCGATTTATGGGCCTGGAAACACCCTTGTCGACCATGTTGATGCCGGCAAACTATATCAACGGTCTGCGCGATTTGAATCAATCACGCCCAAATTTGGCGGGCGTGATTGGAACACCTGTCGAAGTGGAAGATGCCGCTAAACTCCGAGCCGAGGCTCTCAAAGCGCTTGGACGGCGTGAGAAGGCCGCCTCACTGGAGCATCGAGAGCACACGAACTCAAAGTCTGAGAGGCTGACCCGAAATAAAGCCGAATCAGTTCAATGAGTTATAGCAACATCGGTGCGACATCGAGCATGGACCGAAGCCCGATTTTGCGGTGTTTGCGAGAATCGGTCCGTCCGCGCCGTCACTCGTATCTCATTGACTTCATTGGCAATCATTTTCGCACCACGTTTTACGACTTCGCTTCGATAACGGGCGACGGGCGCGCAATTTCCGTTGTGGGTCTTGTGTCACGGTAAGGTCGACATAGAGGTTCGTACATTCGAGACGACGACGGCAAGCCTGATTGCGTTATCGGAGTGGCTGGCGCAGAACGGCTGCACGCATATTGCGATGGAGGCGACCGGCATCTACTGGAAGCGAGTGTGGCACATTCTGGCTGACGGAGAGTTCCAGTTGGTACTGGCAAATTCGGCACACGTGAAGAACGTGCCGGGCCGCAAGACCGACGTCAACGACGCGACGTGGCTGGCGGAACTGTTGGCTCACGGTCTGATCCGGGCGAACTTCGTGCCCGATACCCAGACGCAGGAGCTGCGCACCTTGATGCGCACGCGGAAGCAACTGGTTCGAGAGAAGGCCAGCCACATCCTGCGGGTGCAAAAGACGCTGGAAGATGCCAACATCAATTGGACTCGGTGATCACGGACGTCATGGGCATGAGCGGTCGGGCGATGATTGAGGCGCTCATCGCGGGCGAGAGCGATCCCACCAAGTTTGCCAGTCTTGCCAATTATCGGCCCGGATAGCAAGGATGTGAAGATGGGTTCAACTCGACAATCGAATCAGGTTTTGTTCGTGGGCGCCTGCTTGGGGTCATTGTGCGGTGGTTTCGTAAATGACATTGCCGCCGCTGGCGCCATGAATATCGTCGCGCTCGGCGCAAGCAACACCGCAGGCTGGGGTGTAGGTTCGCAGAATGCCTATCCGGCGCAACTAGAGGCGATGCTCAAGGCCCGGGGATACGACGCACATGTTGCAAATGCCGGACTGAGCTTCGACACGACTTCAGGAATGCTGCGACGCGTTGACTCGGCTGTCCCGCCCGGCACTTCGATCGTGATTTTGAACCCAGGCGGCAACGATGTTCGCTTCTTCGGATCAAAGGAGCAGCGCGCTGCGAATATCGCGGCAATCGTTGGCCGATTACGCGCTCGTAACATCAAGGTTATCGTCTTCGAAAACACGATTGTGCCCAGCACCTATTACCAATGGGACGGAATCCACTTCAAGTCCGAAGGTCACACCTTGGTTGCGTCCCACTTGATGCGGCAGTTGACGGCGGCAGCCACGGTCGCGCCAATTCGATGAGATTCATCTCCCCAAAATGCAAATTGTCTGAGTTATTTATGGACAGCCCTTAGACCGTTATCGTGCTCGTAACGTGAATTTTGTTCCCGTTTGCGGGCGGAGTCAGGCGGCTTTGAGGCCGACCGCTCGGACGAGGGTGTCGAGATCGTCGATGACGCGCTGATAGAGGCGGTCGAGTTGAGATCGCCCGGCGCTTGCGCGGTGACCGTCCAACGGCCGTCGGCGGCGTTATTTTCGTGCGCCGCAGAAACCTGCGCTTTCACGTTCCAGGTGGTGGCAAATCGGGCCAGTTCCCGCACAAAGCGGCCGTATTGGGCGGCTGCATCGTACGGATCGAATCCCGAAGCGTGAAAAAAATAGCGCTTTTGAACCATCATCCGGGATTCGCGTTCTTGGTCATAAGTATCTTGTTCACCCGTTTAACCGATCCGGGCGCCGACCGGCAGCACCGAAATACCATAGCGGAGAGTTGGACTTGGCCCCTGCTCGACGAAGGGGGTCACGCTACCATGCCGGGAACAATCCCAATGATTCCATTAACTGTTCGAAACCAATTGAAAGATCAGGTGAATTGCTTTTTTCAAACGATGGTTTTAATCCCGCACTATGTCGTCTAGTGTCGCGCGCCTCGTAGCCAGCCCGTGAATGTGCCGCGACCATCCTCGCTCGTTGGCACGGAGGAAGCCTTTGTACGAACCATCCAAGACTCCGCTTCTCGACCAAATCCGCACTCCTGAAGATTTGCGACGGTTCGAACCCGACCGCCTGCGCCAGATCGCGGATGAGCTGCGGCAGGATCTCATCAATGCGGTATCCAAGACCGGTGGGCATCTTGGCGCCGGCCTCGGTGTCGTGGAGCTTACGGTTGCGCTGCATCATGTCTTCGATACGCCCCGCGACCGCTTGGTCTGGGATGTCGGCCACCAGAGCTATCCGCACAAAATCCTGACCGGGCGCCGCGACCTCATCCGCACAATCCGGCAGGGCGGCGGCCTTTCGGGCTTTACCAAGCGAGCCGAGAGCGAATATGACGCGTTCGGAGCTGCCCACTCGTCGACGTCGATTTCCGCCGGTCTCGGCATGGCGGTGGCCAGCAAGATGGACGGTCGTGACAACAATGTCATCTGCGTGATCGGCGACGGCGCGATGTCGGCCGGCATGGCCTACGAGGCGATGAACAACGCCGGTGCCATGGATTCGCGGCTGATCGTCATTCTTAATGACAATGACATGTCGATCGCGCCGCCGGTTGGCGCCATGTCGGCCTATCTGTCGCGGCTGTTGTCCGGCCGCACTTACATGTCGCTGCGTGAAATCGGCAAGCAGCTTGCCCATCGCCTGCCGAAATTCTTCGAAAAGCGCGCGTTGCGGGCCGAGGAATATGCGCGCGGTCTCATCACAGGCGGCACCCTGTTCGAGGAACTCGGCTTCTATTACGTCGGCCCGATCGACGGGCACAATCTCGATCACCTCCTGCCGGTGCTGCGCAATGTGCGCGACGCCAAGTCGGGGCCAATCCTGGTCCACGTGGTAACCCAGAAGGGCAAGGGCTATCCGCCGGCGGAGACCTCCGCCGACAAGTATCACGGCGTCGTCGCGTTCGACGTCGCCACGGGCGCGCAGGCGAAATCTAAGGCCGCGGCTCCCTCCTATACGAAGGTGTTCGCGGAAAGCCTGATCAAGGAAGCCCGCAAGGACGACAAGATTGTCGCCATCACGGCTGCGATGCCGTCGGGCACCGGGCTTGATCTGTTTGGCAAGGCGTTCCCGGACCGCACCTTCGACGTCGGCATCGCCGAGCAGCATGCCGTCACGTTCGCGGGGGGGCTTGCGACCGAAGGGTTCAAGCCGTTCGCCGTGATCTACTCGACGTTCCTGCAGCGCGCCTACGATCAGGTGGTGCACGACATCGCCATCCAGCGGTTACCGGTGCGGTTTTCCTTGGACCGGGCCGGTTTGGTCGGGGCCGACGGTCCGACCCATGCGGGATCATTCGACGTCGCCTATCTGGGCTGCCTGCCAGGCTTTGTCCTGATGGCGGCCGCCGACGAGGCGGACCTCGTCCATATGGTGGCGACACAGGCTGCCATCGACGACCGCCCCTCGGCGCTGCGTTATCCGCGCGGCGAAGGCCTCGGCGTGCCGATGCCGGCCGAAGGCAAACCGTTGGAGATCGGCCGCGGCCGTATTCTGCGCGAAGGCGACAAGGTCGCGCTGCTGTGCTACGGCACGCGTCTTGGCGAATGCCTGAAGGCGGCGGACGAGCTTGCGGGCTTTGGCCTGTCGACCACGGTAGCCGATGCGCGCTTCGCCAAGCCTCTCGACACCGATCTCGTGCTGCGGCTTGCGCGCGAGCATGAGGTCATGATCACCATCGAGGAAGGCGCGATCGGCGGCTTCGGGTCATACGTGCTCCAGGCTCTCGCCGACAGCGGTGCGCTCGACCGCGGCATCAAGTTTCGTGCCATGGTGCTGCCCGATATCTTCATCGACCAGGACTCACCCAACGCCATGTATGCCAAGGCGGGTCTCGACGCCAAGGGCATCGTCGCCAAGGTATTCGAAGCGCTCGGCAAGGACGTCGCCGGGACGGTGAAGCTCGCATAGGGCTGCACGGGTCGGGGCGACAGCGCAAATCGGC
>Ga0257161_1000269_pt1 | contig 13923 bp, 10 predicted proteins | sample NR01A_FD_185954 | JGI IMG/M metagenome (GOLD analysis project Ga0257161, IMG submission 185954) | Soil microbial communities from H.J. Andrews Experimental Forest, Oregon, United States - NR-01-A | ecosystem: Environmental > Terrestrial > Soil > Temperate forest > Bulk soil | place: USA: Oregon... | reverse complement strand
TCCTTTCGCCGCCGGTACTGGCTTTAATGATATCTCGGGGGATTTCGTCTGCGCCGGCTGCGCTGCGATCAATAACACGAACATTAACAGCACGGCTTTCAACGCCGGCGACAAGTTATTCCATGTATTCTGGACTGGAGTGAAATACACCGTCATGACCAACCTGGATGTAATCGGCGCTTATTATCATTACGACCAGCCCACCTTTGGTGCACCTGCTAACTGCGCCGCGGCCGTAACACCGGCGACGTGCCACGGGACGTTCGACGCCGTTTCTTTCGCTGTCGATTGGCAGTTTGCGAAGAAGTTTGATGCCTACGCCGGGTTCATGTTCTCACAGGTCAATGGCGGATTGGCGAACGGCTTCCTCAATCGCAACACGATCGATCCCACGGTTGGGCTTCGCTTCCGCTTCTGAGAAGCCGACAGGCGGGGATGCTCCCCGGCTTACCGTCTCGCGGCTGTCCGAGAGAAGGGCTTGGTGGCCTGAGACGCTCAGCCTAATTGTGTTGGCGTTGAGTGGCTGTGGTCATCTGCGGCGCCGATTTATGGATCGCCGCCACGTCCTTCATCATTTCGAGGCACGAGAGAAGTTCCACATAGCTGGGCGGCCCGCCGGTTTTGACCATGCCCGCACAATCGGTCCTGTCGGTGGACGAATACTGCGACCAGTTCTTCTTGAGAGCGTCCAGCGCATCGTTTTCATCGTTCATACACGCGGCCCTATCGCGGCCGACCAGACCCGCATAGCTGGCCGCCGCATCGCAGCTTGCGCCGACGTTCAGTTTCGGCGGCGTATCGGCATATGCGATGACGCTTTGCGCGCCGAGCGCTACTGCAATCAAAACGAACCCAAGTGCTGCATGTCTCATGGCTGACCTCATTAGCAGCTCGCTGGCGATGGCGGCCGGCTCTGCCTCTTTTGGTGACCCTGTGGCGGTTCGACTTCCACCAGCGCCACGGTCATCGTTAAAGATAAACAGATGGCCGTCTGGCACCATTAAATTGTCGTTCAGAAAGCTAAATTCGATTTCATGTGAGCATGACCGGTGGCAAGAGCCGTAATAGGAATGTCAGCGGCGATCGACAGATTGGAATGCAAATAATGCCGCAATACCCGATCGATCGTGGCAATCCTGCCAAAGCGTGGATGAAATAGCGCCGCTACTCAGACACATGGCTTTTAGAAAACTAAATTCGAGCTAATGCGCGCCACGGATTTAAGCGAACAGCTGGAGTAACTATTGAGTCCGTAAGGCCGCGGGACAGAAGCGGGCGCACGCGTTACTGCCGATAGTCACGATCTCGGGACTCGAAATGGAAGTTGGATTCTAACAACCTATTTAATGGCGTCTCTTTCAAGGCAGATTTATTTTCTGAGCAGGCGAGAGTGCAATTGCCACCGATTCACGGACCCAACCAGGAGGGCAGCGTCATGAACTACTCTGCGGCCTTGCCGATTCTTACCACCGACTCCAGCCTCACCCAGTATCTCAAGGAAATCCGGCGCTTCTCCATGTTGGAACGGCATGAAGAATACATGCTTGCCAAGCGCTGGCGCGAGCATGGCGACAGCGAGGCGGCGCATCGGCTTGTCACCAGCCATTTGCGCCTGGTCGCCAGGATCGCCATGGGTTACCGCGGCTACGGCTTGCCGCTCGCCGAGGTCATTTCGGAGGGCAATGTCGGACTCATGCAAGCGGTCAAGCGTTTCGAGCCCGAAAAAGGCTTCCGCCTCTCCACCTACGCCATGTGGTGGATCAAGGCAGGGATCCAGGAATATATCCTGCGTTCATGGTCGCTGGTAAAGATCGGCACGACGGCGAACCAGAAAAAGCTGTTCTTCAACCTGCGCAAAGCCAAGAGCCAGATTTCCGCCCTTGAGGAAGGCGACTTGCGCCCCGATCAGGTCAATCTGATCGCCGAGCGACTCGGGGTCTCCGAGCAGGATGTCATCGACATGAATCGTCGCCTTGGTGGCGATACCTCGCTCAACACGCCGATTCGCGATGACGGCGATTCTGGCGAATGGCAAGACTGGCTGCTCGACGACACGCCGAGCCAGGAGCGGGTGCTGGTCGAGAGCGAAGACTTCGACAACCGGCGGAAGGCGCTGGGCGAGGCACTCTCGGCGCTCAACAGTCGCGAGCGGCGCATCTTCGTGGGACGCCGTCTCACCGATCAACCGACCACGCTCGACGAGCTGGCGGAAGAATTCGGCGTCTCGCGCGAGCGGGTGCGCCAGATCGAGGTGCGCGCGTTCGAGAAGGTGCAGAACGCCGTCCGGCGCCGGGTTGCCGCCATAGAGAGGCCGGAAGCGCTGGTGATGCATTGAGGACCATCCCGCATTTCGCAAGCTCTGGTTTCGGACGTGAAAGGGAGTTGGATACTAATAAGCTATTTAATGACGCGGGCGTCGTCGTGGACCTATGTTCCAAGAACATTGGAACAATGCGGGGCCGGCCCGGTGTGCCCGGGGTCATGTGGGCGGGCTCGAACATAGGTGAATAGGGCTCTGCGCCGCGGCGGACGCTCCGATCACGGAGCTCGAAGCTAGCCCGACCTGCGGTTTAATTAAAATCGAATTTAGCTTTCTGAAGGCCAATTTAATGGTGCCAGCAAGCTGCCCGCTTATCTCTGTCGTAACGCAGGTGGGAGCAATCCTTCAACAAAGTCGACAGGATCCAGCAAGCACCGAACAACGAGATCGACAATGTTGGTCTGGCCGATCGGTTGGCTCGGCCGGATCGCTGCGTCGGAAAAACGGAGACCATGATGCGACGCGTATTGATTGCCGCGATGCAGGCGGCGCTGTTCGGCTGCACTCCTGTGTTCGCACAGGTTGGCGGGGTCGGCACCCCGACTCCCGGTATCGCCGCGACCTCGCCGCTTGGCATGACGCCCGGTTCGTCGGTCTCGCCGACCGGAATCCCTATGGGCGCCACGGAGCTCGCGTCACCGGGACTTAGTCCGGCGACCAATGGCACCGTAGGGATGACGGGCTTCGGCACGACTTGTTCGGCGATGGCGAGTCCATCATCGGGAATGTCCAGCTCGAGCACAAACTTCGACGGCGGCGGAATCGGAGTGGGAACGGGAACGTCATTGCCGGGCAGCACCGCAGTTTGCGGCACCGGCTCCAGCAGCAGTGCTTCATCGTCGGCTGCAATGTCGTCCGCGTCGCCGGCCGGCGGCGCTCGGGCAGGAATTCCGATGGGTTCCGTCGAGATTGGTAGCGCAGGTGTCAGCCCGTTGGTTGTCGTCCCCGTACCCAGCCCGTCTCTGTCGACGATGGGAACCATCGCATCTCCGTCGACGACAGGAGCACTTAGCCCGTCCATGGTGGGAACACCCAGCCCATCTCCGTCGAGGACAGGAATCGGCGGTGTGCCGTGTTCGTCAACTGCACCGCCTAGTCCTTCGACCGGCTGCTGAACGGCAACCTCAGGCGTCGGAGAACACTAATGCGACGAAAAATCGTTATTCCAACTGTCTTGCTGATCGTCGTCCTGGCCGGCGGTGGCGTTTTTGCAATGCGCGGATTCTCATCAAAAAAAGCCACAGCACCGCCCGCCGCGCCGCCGGTGACGGTCGTCGCCGGCGTGGTCGCCCAACACGAGGTCCCGATCTATCTGACCGGCGTCGGCACGGTCATCGCCTACAATACCGACATTGTGCGCAGCCAGATCCAGGGACAGCTCACCAGTGTCAACTTCACCGAAGGGCAGACCGTGCACACCGGTGATCTGCTCGCCCAGATCGACCCGCGTCCCTACCAAGCCCAGATCGACCAGCTCACGGCGAACCGCGATCGCGATAAGGCGCAGCTTGCGAACGCGCTCGCCAATCTCAACCGCTACACGCCGCTGGAGCAGAAGGGCTTTGCCACGACGCAGCTGCTGGACACCCAGAAGGCGCAGGTCTCGCAGTTGCAGAACGCCGTCAAGGCGGACGAGGCGCTTATCGAGGCCGCGAACGTGCAGCTGAGCTATACGCGGCTGACTTCGCCGATCGATGGAGTGACCGGCATTCGGCAGATCGACGTCGGCAACGTCATCCACCCGACAGATCCGAACGGCCTGGTGGTCGTCACCCAGATCGAGCCGATTTCGCTGATATTCACGCTCCCGGAGACGGTTCTGCCGCAAATTCAGCAGCAGCAGCAAAAGACCCAGAATCCGCTCGCGGTTCTCGCCTACAGCCAAGACAATACGATCAAGCTCGATGAAGGCACGCTCGGACTCGTCAACAACCAGATCCTCCAGACGACCGGCTCGATCCAGCTCAAGGCGAATTTTCCCAACAAGGCGCATCGGCTCTGGCCGGGTGAACTCGTCAACGCACGGCTGCTCCTCGATACGCGGCATGACGGGCTGACCGTTCCGGCGTCGGTCGTGCAGCAAGGTCCGCAGGGAGCCTACGCCTATGTGATCAATCCCGACACCTCGGTGGCGATCCGTCCAGTCAAGGTCGCACAGGTCAGCGAAGGGCAGGCGCTCATCGATTCCGGCCTCAGTGCCAACGAGCAGGTCGTGGTCGATGGGCAATACAAGCTGCAGCCCGGCACGCATGTCACGATCCTGCACGGAAAGGCTGCCGAAGAAGCCGCCGCACAGAGCGCGCAGCAGGCGCCGATCCCATAAATCCGCGCGGTTCATCCAGAGGACGATTCCATGAATATTTCCGCGCCGTTCATCCAGAGGCCGATCGCCACGGCCCTCCTAATGGTTGGGTTGTTGGTGGCCGGGCTGGTCAGCTACCGGCTGCTGCCGGTGGCAGCGCTCCCGAACGTCAATTATCCGACCCTTTCGATCACGGCCCAGTTGCCGGGCGCCGACCCGAAGACCATGGCGTCCTCGGTGGCAACACCGCTCGAGCTGCAGTTCGGTCAGATTCCGGGTCTCACCCAGATGACCTCGGCGAGCGCACTCGGCTTTACCCAGATCACCCTGCAGTTCGATTTGAGCCGCGGCATCGATGGGTGCGTCAGCGACACGCTGTCGGCGATCAATGCGGCGACGGCGCAGCTGCCGCCGAACATGCCGTATCCGCCCACGATACGAAAGGTCAATCCGGCTGACACGCCGATCCTGGTGCTCGGCGTGACCTCGGACAGCCTGCCGCTGACCACGGTCGACGCCTTTGCGGAAAATATTCTGCTGCAAAAGCTTTCGCAGATATCCGGGGTCGGCCTCGTGGGTATCGGAGGCCAGCAGAAGCCGTCCATCCGCGTTCAGCTCGATCCGCAGGCGCTGGCGGCTCGCGGCATCAACCTCGAGGACGTGCGCACCGTGCTCGGCCAAGCAAATGTCGATCTCCCCAAGGGCACGCTCAACAGCCCGCGCCAGACCTACACCCTCAACACCAACGACCAGCTGCTCAAGGCCGACGACTACGCCAACCTGGTCATCGCTTATCGCAACGGCGCGCCGGTCCGCGTGCGTGATGTCGGCCGCGCCATCAGTGCGCCAGAGAACGAATTGATTGCCGGCTGGTACAACCAGCAGCGGGCGGTCATTCTGGCGATCCAGCGCCAGCCCGGAGCCAACGTCATCGAGACCGTCGACCGGATCAAGACGATGCTGCCGGTGCTCCAGGCCTCGATTCCTCCCGCCGTCAAGGTTTCGATCATTTCCGACCGCACCGAGACCATCCGCGCTTCCGTCGCCGACGTGCAATTCACGTTGATGCTCACGGTAGCGCTGGTGGTGATGGTGATCTTCCTGTTCCTGCGAAATTTCTGGGCGACCGTCATCCCGGCCGTTACCGTGCCGCTGTCGCTGATCGGCACCTTCGCGGTGCTCTACGAGCTCGGCTACAGTCTGGACAACCTGTCTCTGATGGCGCTGTCGATCGGGGTCGGCTTCGTGGTCGACGACGCCGTTGTGGTCATCGAGAATATCGTGCGGCACATGGAGGACGGCCTCTCGCCCTACGAGGCGGCATTCAAGGGAGCGGGCGAGATCGGCTTCACCATCGTGTCGATCACCCTTTCGCTCATTGCGGTCTTCATTCCGCTGTTCCTGATGAGCGGATATGTGGGATTGCTGTTCCGCGAGTTCGCCGTCGCGGTGAGCGTCGCGCTCGTGCTCTCCCTGCTGATCTCGCTCACGCTCACGCCCATGATGTGCGCGTACCTGCTCAAGCCGGAGAGCAAGGAGCACGGATGGCTCTACAGGTTCTTCGAGCGCGGCTTCGACGGTTTGCTCAACCTCTATGAGGCAGGCCTGAAAGTCGTGCTGCGGCACCGCTTCATCACACTCATGACGATGTTCGGCACCATTGCGCTGACCGGGTATCTGTTTGTGATCATTCCCAAGGGCTTCTTTCCCCAGCAGGACACCGGATTGATCATCGGCCTCTCCGAGGCGGCGCAGGACATCTCCTTCCAAGCGATGGCAGAACGTCAGCAGGCCTTGATCAACGCCGTGATGAAGGATCCCGCCGTCGCCTCGATCGGGTCAGCTGTGGGTGCCGGCGGCGGCAACACCACGGTCAACAACGGCCGCGTCTATATTGCCCTCAAGCCGCAGAACCAGCGCGACAGCATGGACGAGGTGATGGCGCGGCTGCGGACCAACCTCGCCGAGATCCAGGGTATCACGCTCTACATGCAGGCTGCGCAGGACATCACCATCGGCGGGCGGGTGTCCAAGACCCAATATCAGTATACGCTCAACGACGCCGATGCCGGCGAGCTCAACCACTGGGCCGCGCTCTTCCTCGACCGGATCAAGGCCATCCCGGGCATCACCGACGTCGCCACCGATCAGCTCAATGCCGGGCCGATGCTCGACATCACCATCAAGCGTGAAGTCGCCTCGACCTACGGCATCCTCCCCTTCACCATCGACAATACGCTCGACGACGCTTTCGGTCAGCGCATCGTCTCGACGATGTTTACCGAGCTCAATCAGTACCACGTCATCCTCGAGGTCGACCCCAAGTTCCAGTACGGGCCTGAAGCGCTCAACGGCATCTATGTCAAATCATCGGCTGGGCAGCAGGTGCCGTTGTCCACCCTGGTCGACACCGTCGTGAACGTGGCGCCGCTCGTCGTCAACCATCAGGGCCAATTCCCGTCGGTGACGATCTCGTTCAATCTCATGCCGGGCACGGCGATCGGCCAGGCGGTAAGCGCGATCCAGCAGGTTGAAAAACAGCTAGGCAAGCCACTATCGCTGCAGACGAGCTTTCAAGGCAACGCCCAGGCATTCGGAGCGTCGCTGTCGAGCACGCCCATCCTCATAGCCGCAGCGCTGTTCGTGATCTACCTTATCCTCGGGGTGCTCTACGAGAGCGTGATTCACCCGATCACCATCATCTCGACCCTGCCGTCGGCCGGCCTCGGCGCGCTGTTGCTGCTGATGGCGGCACACTTCGATCTAAGCGTGATCGCGATCGTCGGCATCATACTGCTCATAGGCATCGTCAAGAAGAACGGCATCATGCTGGTCGATTTTGCCCAGCACGTCGAACATAACGAGGGCTTGACGGCCGAGGAGGCGATCTATCGGGCCTGCGTGCTGCGCTTTCGGCCGATCCTGATGACCACGATGGCGGCGCTGCTCGGCGGCGTGCCCTTGATGGTGGGATCGGGCGTCGGCTCGGAGCTTCGCCAGCCGCTCGGCTACAGCATCGTCGGCGGCCTGCTTCTGTCGCAGCTGCTGACGCTCTACACGACGCCGGTTGTCTATCTTTATCTCGATCGACTGGGCCGTTTCCTCGGCCGGCTTCGCCACGGCGAGCAAGGCGACCGACAAATGGCGGCGGCGCCGCATCCGGCCGAGTAGCTGCCGCGCTGGCGCCTTCGCACCGCGAGCTCTTCCGCCTCGCCCGATGAACCTTTGGAACTAACGCACAGGAGATTTCCGATGGACGCTACGGCACTTCTGTTGTCGCGACTTCAGTTCGCCTATCACCATCTCGTTCCCCATCATCTTTCCGGCCTTCACAATCGGGTTGGCGGCTTGGCTTACCGTTCTTGAGGCGCTGCATCTCGAGACCGGTCGTCCGGCGTACCGCGTCCTCTTTGAGTTTTGGCTCAAGATATTCGGCCTGGCATTTGGCCTGGGGGTGATGTCGGCATTCCAGTTCGGCACGAACTGGAGCGTGCTATCCAGGATGTCCGGACCGATTCAAGGGCCGCTCCTCTCCTACCAGACATTCACCACGTTCGCGCTGGAAGCCAGTTTCTTTGGCGTCCTCATTTTCGGTCGCTCTCGCGTGGCCCCGTGGTTCTATCTGTTGTCGACCGCGATGGTGGCGTTGGGAACCACGCTTTCCGCGTTCTGGATCATGGTCAACAACAGCTGGATGAGGTGCCCTTCGGCTATGTTGTGGAGAATGGCGCCTTCGTTCCGGATGACTGGACAAAGATCATCTTCAACTCGGTGGTCTGGGTGCGATTTCCACATATGTTGCTTGGTGCCTACCTCACCGGTGCCTTCTGCGTTGCCGCGACGGGGCATGGTACCTGCTGCGGAAGAAGAGTCAGGCCGAGGCGCATATCATGCTCCACATGGGCCTGTTCCTCGCGGCGGTGCTGGTCCCAATCCAGATTTTGTTCGGACACCTTGCCGGCGATTACGTCCACCAATATCAACCAGCGAAATTTGCCGCCATCGAGGGGCGTTGGCACAACGAACAGCCGGCCGGAGAGGTCTTGCTTGCGATCCCGGACCCCGCGTCAGAAACTAACCACTATGAGATCAAGATCCCCGTCCTCGGCAGCTTGATCGGGAGCATGAGCTTTACCTCCAAGGAAGTCGGTTTGACCGACTTTCCGCCACAGGACCGCCCACCCGTACTCATCCCGTTCTTCACGTTCCGAATCATGGTCGGTTGTGGATTGGTCATGCTGGCGCTGGCGTGGCTCGGATCGTACCTGAGCCTCAAAGATCGCATTGAGCGAAGCCGCTTCGTGCTCTGGCTTGTCTTTCTCAGCTTCCCGCTGCCGTACACGGCGGAAGTGGGCCGGCAGCCCTGGACGGTCCGATGGTCATATCGATCTTCCTATCGGCGTTCGGTTCTGGGGCGAGGGCCTTTTCATCTTTCCGCCGATGCTGCTCTACACGATGATCAGCTACAGTGTCTTCAGAGGGAAGGTCGCATCCTCGTTTGAGCATTAACTGATTACGGTTGCATCCCGCAATCTCGGCAGATCTCGAGGCTTTTGTCGAACTTCCTCTGCGATGCGGTGGCCCGTCCTTCCTCGCGCAACACCTGGGCCGGCAAGTCCTGGGGGCGGGGTTGGCGCGCGCCAATGGGCGCTTGAAGGCGAAGTTCGGAACTCTGCCGTTCCGACCGAGGAGCACGACTGCTTTGCGCGAACGCGCCGATCGTATCGCCGAGCAATAGCGCAAGCAATGCGATCGTCGTGACCGCGACCGTCGTCTTTGTGCCCTGGCAATTTCCGAGCTCACGGTTCATGGATCTTCTCCGGTTTCGATGACCAGCCTGTCTGCATCGCATTATTGGATCGATCACGTTGGGGTGATGCTGCAAACGGACTGCGTCAGTTTGGCTGATGATGAACATATAGGAAGACCGCTGAAGCGCACCACTAAATTCCTTTTTAGAAGCCTAAATTACATTTTATCGGGTGTACTTGTGCGAAATGTCCGATGAAGACCACAACATGAGCCGGCGCCCATTTTATTGGTGTATGGTGCGAGGAGCGCGCGCCGATCAACTCGAGTGGCGCTCGCTCAGACCGACCGGTTCCCCACTCTGCGGGTAGAGGGGTTATCCGCCATCGCTCTCTAATGGAGCCTGGCCGGCTTTACGTGACGTTCCGATGATAGCCGGTTGGGGTCAGCCCGGTCGCCTTTCGAAATGCCGTGGTGAACGCGCTTGTTCCGCTAAATCCGATCGCCACTCCCACCTCGGTTACTGAGACCACGCGCTTCGCCAACAGCACCTTGGCGTGCTCAATGCGGCGGCGAACGTGAAAGCGATGTGGCGGCATGCCGAACGATTGCTTGAACGCTCTACAGAAGTGATACGGACTCAGACCGGCGAGTTGGGCGAGAGTGGCAAGCGGGATTTGATCTGCGAGGTGCTCTTCGATATAGCCCGCGACGGCTCGTTGCTGCCAACCGGCAAGTCCGCCTCGCACTGGAGCCGCGACACGAGGAGAACCCTGACTGAGATGCACGAGTTCATGCGCCAGGACAACGCCGAGAGCTTCGCCATAGCGCCCATCATCGGCCTGGGCGCTCTCGATCAGCGCCTTCAACTTGATCGCTGTGTCCCACAGGCCGTCGTCTTCGAAGAACAGCCGCGGAGCGAGGGACATGTCGGCCAACCCAAGACCAAAGACCGGTAGCGCCGCAGGATCGAAATAGAAGTATGCCATTCGGGCCAGACTGCGCGGCTCCTGCCAATCATGATATTCATGGCCGGCCGGTACCAAAATGAGTTTTCGCCTGTAGTTTCGAAGCGCGGACCGCGGCAGACCCTCAACGAAGGTGGATCCATCCGTGCGCACGCCTTCCTCGAATAGCGCGAGCAAATGCACAGGGGCGCAAAAACGATATTCCATCCTACGACGATCTGTGATGTGCACCGACTCCGCCGATATCCCCCGCCAGGTGACAGCGCGACGTTTTACGATATCGGACGGCGAAATCTCGACTGCAGAACTGAGCGCGTCAACGTTGACAAGATCGCGCAGCCCGCATGCGCGATCTTGATTGATTTGCCCATCGTATACCCCGTCTGCAAACCAGCCCAGCGAACACGGTATGGCATCATGCGACCCAACGCGATTCCCTAGGGTGCGTAACATGGCAGTCGTTCGGGGCGAGTTCATCGGCACGTCTTTCATACTTGATCCGTGTTCCGTTTTCGACCGAAACGTGGTGGCATTTTAGGCAAGCAACCATTGCGGCGGCTGTTATGTTTGGCACGACGCAAGAGCGAGCTGCCGGAAGTACATAGGAAGGCTGCTGAAGCGCACCATTAAATTGATTTTCATAAAACTGATCTTCAGTTCATCGACTGCCGGCACTGCTGTGAACATTCCGCGTTGGGCCTGGGCGCGATCCCCATTTCGGACGGGCGGCGCGCTATTTCTCCACCTAAACCCTAATTTAGATTTCTAAAGCACAATTTAATCGCGTTGGAGACAAGCAGCCCTATGTTCCCGTTGATGAACACACGACGATCGCGCCAGTTCGCCGCGACTGTTCTCATGTAATGCAGAACTCGCCGCACGGGCACGGTGCGTTCGTTCCAAAGGAGCAATTGGCCATGATATCGAGACGTGAAGTATTGGCAGCAACAGCCGCGGGCGCGGCGATGACGACGATGACGGCGCGAGCGGCCTCTTTCGGCAACCCCGACGTGCCGCCGCAAGGAGCGATGAACGCCAAAAACTTGGCGAGCGTTACAGATCCGGGCCCGCAGAGCCTCGCCATCGCCCGCCAGTTTGCCTCGGCTACGTCTCCGCCCCCGACCGACATCGGCAGCCTGCCCATGAATTGGGCGTCCTTCAACAACGCGCCACGGCGTATCCAGAACGGTGGCTGGGCCCGTCAGGTAACGCAGGCCGACTTCGCGATCTCCGAAACGATCTCGGGCGTCAACATGCGACTGGCGGCGGGCGGCATTCGCGAGTTGCACTGGCATCTAGCGGCCGAGTGGGCCTACATGACCTACGGCAGCTGCCGGGTCACCGTCCTCGATCCAATAGGCCGGCCGTATGTCGCGGACGTGAAAGAAGGGGACCTTTGGTATTTCCCCGCGGGCTACCCGCATTCGCTCCAGGGGCTCGGGCCTGACGGGTGCGAATTCGTCATCTGCTTTGACAATGGCGAGGCGAATGAGTTCAACACCCTCTTGCTGACGGACTGGCTTGCCCATACACCTCCCGCCGTTCTTGCCCAGAACTTCGGCGTTCCGGTCGACACGTTCGCGAAAATTCCGCTGAACAATCTCTGGATCTTTCAGGGCAAAGTGCCGGGAGCCCTGTCGGTGGACCAGGCATCAGTGAGCAGAAACGCAGGCGCTCCACCCCAACCGTTCACTTTCCCTCTCGGATCGATGGCCGCAACAAGGGAAACAAAGAGCGGCGAAGTGCGGGTCGCCGACAGCAGCAATTTCAGCGCTTCGACGACAGTTGCTGCGGCACTCGTAACGGTGCGGCCCGGCGCGATGCGGGAGATGCACTGGCATCCGAACGCCGACGAATGGCAATATTACATCAAGGGCAAAGCCCGCATGACGGTGTTCAACACCGGCCCCAATGTGCGTACGACGGACTTCAACCCGGGTGATATCGGTTACGTCAAGCGCAACCATGGACATCTTGTGCAAAACGTCGGCGACACCGACATGCAGTTTCTTGCGGTGTTCAGAGCGCCCCGCTACGAAGACATATCGTTGACCGACTGGCTGACACATACGCCGCCAGAGTTGGTCACCCAGCACCTCAACGTCGACGAGACGACGATCGCGAAGTGGCCGAACGACCGGCCAACAGTCGTGCCCGAGTGATTGAGTCGGGGGCCCTTCACCGACTTGGAAACCTTCACGATCAAGGGCCTTTGCGCTTCTCGGCAATTGCCGCGTCTTGTTCCTTCGTGCGGTAATTCGAGTGCCGGCGAAAAACGGGCCGGCAGAACTGCGCTACCGGCCCAAGAACCTGCACCATTTTGAGCGCCCGTGGGAGGAGAGCGGGCTGGGGAGGTGATCCGGCACGAAATCGACCGGTACGGTGCAGGCATATCGCAAAATGAATATGCGTGATTTTCAGTGGCGCCGCTTGTGCGATATTGCGCCATTTACGCTTGGCTTGCCGTGATCGCGCTGAGTTTGTTGGCACGCCAGCTTGGCGAGTTGTCCTTCAAACGGCTGCGTCTCCCGCCGCGCTCGCCGGGCGCGCCCCGAATCCGGATTACCGCAAGCACGGTGGAATTGCGGCAATTGCCAGCCAGCGGCCTGCGGCGGGGACACATAAGTTTAACGCAGGCGTCCACGGCGGACGTTTCAACAGCGTGCGAGACACAGATGCCTGACCAAGAGTCCGTTTTTCGCCCAGTTTCGGCGCAACCATTGCCGGAAAATCGTAGTGGGTCACTGTCGAATTCTCCGCCTCCAGAGCAAAAGCTCGTCGAAGGACGCATCGGATTCATCGGGCTTGGGCGCATGGGCCTCGCCATGGCGACGAACCTCGCCCGCAACGGCTGCAAGGTGATTGGGTTCGTCCGCCATCCCGAACGCCTGAAGGAGCTGTTCGCACTCGGGCTGGAGCCATCGGTCGAGATTGCAGATCTGTTCGACTGCTCGATCGTGATCACCATGCTGCCCGACGACCGCGCGGTGCGGGAGGTCGTCTTCGGCAGCGAGATGCCTATTTGGCTCGACGGGTTGTCCGCACGCCTCAAGCCCGGTTCCGTACACCTCTCGATGAGCACGATCAGCACGAGAACCGCATCAGAGCTAGCGGCAGGGCATGCTCGTTGCGGCCAAGGTTACGTGGCTGCGCCCGTGTTCGGCAACCCGGACGCCGCCAAGGCCCGGCAGCTCTTCGTCATTGCCGGCGGCGCCGCGGCCGATGTCGAGCGCTGCCGGCCAATCTTCGACATTCTCGGCCAGCGCACTTTCGTGGTGGGCACCGATCCCGCGACCGCAAACCTGATCAAGCTTGCCGGCAACGTGATGACGGCGACCGCGGTAGAAATGCTGGGCGAAGTTCTCGCGCTCGCACGTAAGAGCGGGGTCGATCCGAAACGTCTCCTCGACATCCTGACGGAGACGATGTTCGGCAGCCGCGCCCACAAGATCTACGGCGCCAAGATCGCCGCCCAACTCTACGCGCCCGGCGGCTTCGTATTCCCGCTTGCCCTCAAGGACGTGCGCTTGGCGCTGGCCGAGGCGGAGGCTGCAGGCGTTCCCATGCCGTCCGTGAGTGTCGTG
>Ga0257161_1000268_pt1 | contig 14025 bp, 15 predicted proteins | sample NR01A_FD_185954 | JGI IMG/M metagenome (GOLD analysis project Ga0257161, IMG submission 185954) | Soil microbial communities from H.J. Andrews Experimental Forest, Oregon, United States - NR-01-A | ecosystem: Environmental > Terrestrial > Soil > Temperate forest > Bulk soil | place: USA: Oregon... | reverse complement strand
CGGCGCCGCCGTCATGTCGATCGGACAGCCGCTCGCAGTCGTCATAGCCGATGCGCTTGGTAAGCTGCGCCAGGGCCATGGCTTCGTCGTTGGGGAGTTCGAGGATGACGCGCTTCATCGTGACCGCCTCCCGTTTTCCGCAGCCTCGATGAGCTGCTCGAACAGGCGCCGGTAGCCGGTGAGAGTCGCCTTCGCGATCTCGACCGCGATCACGACGTGCGTCTCGCTCTCGCTGATGATCATCGGGGTGGCGCTGGCCGGAAGCTCCCCGGGTGGGATGCTGTGGGCAGGCATCAGGCGCCTCCCACGATCTCAAGCAGCCCGGTGAGCCCGTCGATGACGGCCGCGGATGTCAGGATCTCGGCGGTGAGGTTGGCGAGCTGCTCGATGAGGGACGCGGCTTGCCGCAGGTCGGCTTGTTGTTGGGGCTGGTCCCGGAGGAGAACGGAGTCAGCGCGGGCCCGCAGTCTTTTTGCGAGCCCGCGCATTTCTTCGGGCGTCAATTGAGACGCCGGACCGGTACTGGTAGGCTTACTCTCAGCCATTGAACCCTCCGATTCAGGGTTTGGTGGTTAGGCTCCGTGCGGCTGTTAGCGCAGTCGTGCGGGGCCGCTTATCCGGCTCAGCGGCCGGAATTCCTGGTTCTCCTATCGTCGAGCGACGTCACTCCGCGTTTGGGTTTAATCCCGAACGTGGGTGCGCCCTTGCGAATCTCGTCTTGGCGATAGCCTGGCGCCAAGTGTCCATAGTGGCGCTCGACCATGCGCGTGTCGCGGTGCCCAAGGTTCTGGGCGACAACCAGCAAGGGCGTGCCATTCATGACGGCGTGGCTTGCCCACGTGTGGCGCGTCACATGGAAGTTAGCGGGCGGGTCGATCTTTGCGCGAACGGATGCTTCCTCGATCGGCCGTATTTGGTGCGATTTCTCCCATCGGCTGCCATCCGCCTTTTTGAAGATCAGATCATCGGCGCCTTTGCAGTTCACACGCTCTGACTTGAAGAACTGCACGGCCTCCATGGTCAAATGCACATGGTGCGCTCTCACGCTTCCATCGCCCTTCCTTGTGCGCATCGTCAGGGTGCCGGCGTCAGCGTTGAAGTCTCTCACGGTGAGTTTCGCGAGCTGGCCATAGCGTCCGCCCGTCAACAGCGCTGCTTGAACAAGCGGACGGAACTCCGGATCGCTCGCGTTGATCAAGCGTTTCGCCTCGGCTATCTGGAGATAGCGGACGCGGGCCTCCTCGACACCGCCGAAGGGCTTGACCTTCTTCCATGCTTTGTCGGAATCGATCTTGTCGGTATCGAAAGCGTGATTGAGAGCAGCTCGTAGCGTGGTCCAAATCCGATTTGCAGACGCACGCCGAGCCCGGCGAGCATCCTCGGACGAGGCTACCTTGCGATGTTTTTGCTTCTCTCCGCGCTTCGTTCTCAGTCGTGGGGCAGACTCTACCAGAGCATCGCGCCAGTTCCTCAGTATGTCGGCTGTCAGCGATCCGACTTCCATCTGACCGAGCTTAGGTCGAATGAACGCCTGATCACGATACCGTGTGTCGGCAATTGCCGCATCCGACCTTCCCTCGCTCTCCAAAAACTTGAGGTATGAGTCCATCGCGTCGGCGATAGTGAGCGGGCCAGTCTTGCCCGCCGCAGCATGAGCACGGCTCACCATGCGCTCCCGCGCCTTGGCCTGTGCCTGCCAGTAATTCAGAATCGCAACACCGTCGGCGTCGGGTAGATCGTCGGCCGTACCGATCTTCTCGACCTCGTAAGCCTGCTTGCCGAGATAGTGGCGCGCCAACCAGGTCCCCGCCGTGCCTTTTAGCTTGCGATAGCCAAGGTGCAGACCAGGGTCGATGATCCGGTAGTAAGGCTTGCCTCTGGCTTTGAGTTTGCTCCGCGCCTCGCGGGTGTCGAGTCTTTGACCTTGCGCGCCATGGCCTCACCCATGTCCAACAGATGTCCAATATACATGCCGAAACAGCGTTGGACAAGTGTGGACGTGAAATATCGATTCCGTCGACATTTCTTGGCATTTCGCCGTCGGCCATGGACGGCTATGGACTAAGTAGCACCCCTTTCACGGCGGAAACACGGGTTCGATTCCCGTAGGGCGCGCCATTCGGTACAGCACTCGGCCGCGTCAGGGATTGCGCCAAGCACCGTCTTTTCTTCTCCATGCCTCTCCTGGCTGCTACTCCGGCTGGTCAACGCCGCCCTCGCCACGCGGAAGCGGCAAATGACGCTTCAAGTCCATCTCATCGTGTAGGATTCGGCCGATTTCAATGATCCGACCTTCGACGGCGCGGTAGAGTAGGAAGTGACGTCCGCGCCGACCATGCCGCGCAACATGTAGCGTGCGGAGGCCTGGCATGATCTCGTTGCGCGCTCTCGACCCTGGTACATCAGGGCCCTTCGCGAGTTCGCCGATCGCTTGCACCAACGTATCCCTATAGATCGCAGCTTGTCGCGCCCCGAAATTCTCTGTTGTCCATTTGAGGATGTTTGCGAAATCGACTTCAGCGACAGCGCCGAGGCGAACGCGCCACTGCCGGGCCATCATCAGAGGTCATTCGCCTACGCCTGAAGTGATCTTTTCCGAGACCGCATTCAGATAAGTTTGGAGATCGTCGATGCTGTCGAACTCCTTGAACTCACCTCGATCTAATGCGCCGAAACCTACGCCAGCCGCCTTGCGCAGGGTCTTCAGCTTGGCGGCGTCTTCCGCCTCACGCTGCTCAACCAGGCGCAAGCCCTCGCGCAGGACCTCGCTCGCGTTCTGGTAACGACCAGACCCGACCAGGTTGTCGATGAGTTTCTCTTGATGGTCCGTGAGCACTACATTTCGAGTCGGCATCACGGGGCCTTCAGTACGTTGAGCCAGGCAGTGCATGGCATATTATGCCATAGCCGGTTCGAACCTGGCTCGCAAGCCCGTCCGCGGCGTAGTTCAAGGTGGCGCCTGCGGAGAGCCGGCGGCGCCGCCTCGCGCGCTCGAAGCATTGTCATAACGCCGCGCGGCGAATTCAGCGCGAGCTTCATCGTGCAAGTTGCGGTCGGCTCGAAATAGGCCGCGGAAGAACCGACGGCGTTCCCCCCCGACGCCAGGGTGGTGTCTAGGGGCCCAAGGCGCCGGGGGCGCGTGAGGCCATGTGGGAACCTCACGCATTGAATCCAACGTTGCGGCACGCGTCGTGTTCCCGACACAGCGGCCAAATGCCGTCGCCCCGCTCCCACGATTTTGGCAAAACGAAATACCCCTTTTTTCGCAAGCGAAAACCGAGTTTTGCAGGGGGGCTCCACGCAGCCCGCCCGCCGGCGAGTCGTGGCCGCGACGCCACCCAATTCGCAACTCCGTCTCCGCGATAATGATTAAACGCAAGCCATCGCTCCAACGTGGCCGGCTGTAGGGGCGACCCTTGTGGTCGCCCCTACTTGCGCACCGCATGCTCCGATTGCGTCCGCCAGTAACAGGGCGACCACAAGGGTCGCGCCTACATCATCCTTAGGTCGGCGACTGTAAACTTGCCCTGCGGACCGTCGTTCGAAAGAGGTTCGTCGGTATGGCGGCCGGCACCGGACCGTTCCGATTTTTGGTATAGTAGCGACAGCACCGCACCGGCACGACGGCGCACCACGTAAACCATGGAGGGGAGTCCACATGAATATGCAGCGGCATTTCCTGTTACTGGCGACATTGGCGGTAATCACCCTCGCCTCCGCGAAGGAGTTCGCGCCCATAGCCGCGCCCGCCAATCCTGGCGCGCAAAGCACCGCGTCCATCCCGGATTTCTCCGGTATATGGCGCCACGGGAACCTTCCCTGGTTCATACCGCCGGCGTCTGGTCCGGGGCCGGTCAGGAATCTGTCGCGCGAAAAGGGGACGGGCGTGAGCGACTACAGCTCGCTGGTCGGCGACTACAGAAATCCGATCTTGCAGCCGTGGGCCGCTGACGTCGTGAAGAAGAAGGGCGAACTGTCGCTGGCCGGCCTGACCTTTCCGAGCCCGTCGAACACGTGCTGGCCCGAACCCGTACCGTATCTCTTCAAGCACAGCGCCATGCAGATGCTGCAGCTGCCGGGCCAGATCGTGATGCTGTTCAACGAGAATCATGAAGTTCGTCGCGTGCGCATGAACGAGCTGCATCCCGTGGAGACGACGCCATCCTGGCATGGGGACGCCGTCGGCCATTATGAAGGCGATACGCTGGTGATCGACACCGTGGGTGTCAGGACCGATCGTCCCCATGCAATGATCGACTTGTTCGGCACGCCCTACACCGACAAGCTGCACGTCGTGGAACGTTACCGCTTGGTTGACTACGACGACGCGAAAGACGCGATGCAACGCGGCGTAAAAGAAAATCGTCGGGCCGGCGGACCATATGACGCCGACTATAAGGACAAATACCTGCGGGTCGATTTTACGATCGAGGATCAAGGCGCCTTCACGATGCCATGGACTGCGGTCATGATCTATTTGCGCGACCGCGGCGATTTCCCGGAAATCGTCTGCGCTGACAACACGTTTTCATTTCATCATCAGGAAGGGGACCTTCCGCATGCGGACAGGCCGGATTTTTGAGCTCAGAAATCCGACGCGTGCGCCGTGGGCATCGCGACGTCGGCGCCGAAAAAGTACGGGTTTTCGGCGCAGACCGCCTCCGGCCAGTTGCCGATGAGGCGCCGGTAGGTAACCCGCCCCGACCAGGGCGTGGTGAAGACGCCTTCATCCTCCACCGTAAACTCGACTTGCAGCCCCTTCTTGGCTGGGTCTGGGTCGATGGTGCCGCGCCCGTAAGGAGGAGCGGGCCTATATATGGCGCCGTGCCTTCGCTGGGCTTCGGCGGCGGCCTCGCCGTCGATCAGCCGGTAGCGCTCGACGACATGGAGCGCCTTGCTGTGGGGGGTGCCAAAAGCATCAACCGTCGAGAGCGGCGCGACCTTGATGCCGACCGTGTCGATCACCAGCGTATCGCCCTCGTACCGGCCGACGGAGTGGCCCTGCCAGCTCGGCGTCAGGTTCTCAGGATGCGCTGCGTTCAGCCGGACATGGCGCACCGTGTTATAGAGCAGGTAAAGCAGCGTGACTTCGTCTCTCAGCTGCACAATCTGCATCCCAAAATGCAACCCCATGACATAGGGCGGGGGCTCGGGCCAGCACGTATTGTGCAGATCCGGCGTCACCGTACCGCTCAAGGACAAGTCGGCGAACTTCTCGACGCTTCGCGCGGCCTCCGGTTTCAGGATCGGGTTCGTATGATCGCCAAGCCACCGCTGCACAATTGTGCAACATGGGTCCTGCACGACCATGGTGCCGTCGGCCTTGCGGTCCGCCCTGACAATGGGACCGGGGCCTGAAGGCGGCGGCTCGAAAAATAGCATATCCCTTCCCCACTGGCCGAAGAGATCGGGGATGGGAGAACCGCTGTCGGCGGCCATCGCCGGACCAATGAACGGCGCCGCAGAAATGAGGAACGCGATTGTCCTTGCGGAGAACCGACGCGCAGTACGCACACGGTTAGTGGACATAAGCTCCTCCCTTTGTTGGAGCGGTCACTATACCGTGAGCAAGTGCGAGTTGAAATGCGCCCAGATTCACGCGCCTGAAGAGCGTGCGTATCCCTTGCGCCTTGTTACAACCCATGGCGTTCGTTACGTCTTCTTCCGATTGTCGGCTTGACGCGCAGCATCACGCCCGGCGGGCTTTTTGTGCTGCGCGCTTCGAGGTCCTCACCTGCGCGTTTGCTTGAAATATCTCAAGTCCGGGGGCGCCTGGTCCCTCCTGGTCGGCATCAGGAGGCCATCGGAACTGAGCATGTAGTCTTCCTTGCCGACGGTGATATGGTTGTTCTCGCTGCAATTTTCCTCGGTCCATCGCGGCCGCGGATTGGGATTGCGGCGATAGCTCTTCATCACTGTCCAGGGCCGGGTCAAAGCCTGGTCGATCACCGTGACTTCGTCGTGCGCCACGTTGGGATCGGCCTTGTCGATGTAAATTCGTTCCTTGATGACGGTCTGATTATCGGCGTGCAGCGGCAGGCCGCTGCCGTCGAATGCGCGAGGACCTTTGAAAGGTCCGCGCGTCTCGACCTTAAGCACATCGTAGCGGCCATCGCCGTTAGTATCGATCCATTGACCGATCGAATAACCGAGAAAAGTCGGATCGAGCTCCTCAGGCCATTGGCGCCCGTCGGTAAAGATGCGGCGGTCGTCGTCGATGTGGCGGATCAGAATGTGAGTGGTGTTGGGCGTCACCACAAACTCGATCTCGCCGTACCCGTTCGTGACGCGAGGCATGCCCGGCGAGATGCACGTATATGTCGAGGTCGTGCCCTGTCCGCCCTGGGCTTGATCCTTGAGATTGGCCTCGAAGATTGCCTGATACTCGGGGGTCAGTGGTGCCTCTTGCCCGCGGCCGGCAGGCTTGCTCATGTCAAACCGCCCCGGGCCGCCGATCGGGCGCCATTGCCCACCCAAGTCAGGATACTTCGAGTCGTCCCACGCCTGACAATCCACAATCGTCACGCACAGCGCCGCCACGAGCACGCAAGCACCGAGCGAGATTCGGTGAGGCATGATGGTTTTCCTCCTAAGCGATTATGACCAACATTGAGCCGGCAGAGGTTAGCATGCTCCCTGGAGGCGGCGTAGGCCTGACTTGAGCAGATTTCGATCGCGTGGAATCACGTCGTCGCGCAAGAACAATCGAGGGTGAAGCAATCGCGCGCGCGGCGATGAAAACAAAAGAGCCACGGGACGCATTTGCGCATCCCGTGGCTCCGCTCATGTGGAAGAGCGGTACTTGCCATTTTGTTGATGGCTCGTGTCGCCTATGTGGCGCGTCCGGCCGCGGCGTCAAGGTACGGTGAAGCCTTCACTGCCAAAAAGTCTAAGCTGACAACGCTCAGTCAAACAGCAGCCCCTGCCATGGCCGACAAGCCTGGCATGTCGAAGTAGCGCCAGATACGATCGCGGTCTGACTGCTTGTCCGTGACTGATTTAATCACAGTCCTTGTCATGGCCCGCGAAATCGGATGTTTCCGATTTCGCTCGCGCGCTCCTCAGGATGAGGTCTGACATTGTTTCACACGCTTTTTCTCGGGCGATGACATGTCGGCGATGCAATTATTTCCCGGCGCGTCCTTAAAATGATGGTCGACTGGGATTGCTCGACCAGCGCGCCGGCAGAGATACTCACTGGCGCTAATCTGCCAGATGGATCTCGTTGCAGCGAAACCGCGCGACCGGGCGTCCTGATATTCGGACGACCGGCCGCGTGATGATGGAGTTTCGGCTTTCGACGCGAGGCCGGGACACGCCGACGGCGGACCAGGTCTGGCGTCTCGTCTCAACGAGCGCCGTGGAATCCACAGCGCTCGTCGTCTTTCGTTTGTTTCAAGGTACTCTTGCACTCGTCTTTGATAACTGTACTTGTCGCTCGCTTTGTCCGAAGCGTGCGATCCTTTGATGTTATCCGTGACGCGTGATCTGCTTCGCCGAAGCGAGAAGGTGGCGCTTCATCGGATGATGCGCGGAGGCGTACAGCTGCCGGTGATGCCGCTGGGTGTAGGCCGCGTAGCTCTTATAGCGCGGGGTGTAGGCCGCGTACGCGTAACCCGACCGATAGTTGCGAGACGCTAGAGCATAACCGCCGTAGCCATGCACGCGATGGCGCGAATGACATCCGCCGAACCCGTAGCCACCGCCATACCCGTAGCCACCACCGCCATACCCGCCGTAGTAAGCGGGGGCGTAGCCGTAATAGCCGTAACCACCGCCGTAACCACCGCCGCAGCCGCCGTAGGCGGCGCCGTACATCGGAGCATAGCCGTAACCGCCACAGCCACCGCCGTAGCCACCGGCGTAACCGAAGACACCGACGGGCGCGTAGCCGTAACCGCCACCGCAGCCGCCGTAGCCACCGCCGTAACCGAAGACGGGCGCATAGCCGTAACCGCCGCCCCAACCTCCGCAAGCCGAAGCCGGGCTAGCGGCCGCAAATGCAAGACCCACACCGAGGACTGCTATCGCTGAGTACTTTTTAGAGTTCCACATGCTTATCTCTCCTGCGGAAATCGTTCCGCTTCCTGTTGAGTGGTTGGTTAACGTACAAACACGTTTAATGTTCTTTGTAGGTTGGTTGTTTTTTTTGGTTGCCGGGCGGCCTGTCGTTGGCGGCAGCGAGACTTGCTCTAGGTTACGCGTCGTCGCGGCCTCGGGCGGCTCAGACGACCGCCCTGCGGTGAAGTAAAATGTGACGCCGCAGATTCGAATCATAATGTGGCGTCATTCTGGGGCGCCACCACACGCGGGAATCCATAACCATGGGCCGCGGTTATGGCTTCCGGGCTGGCCATCTTTGATGGCGTCTCGAAATGACTAATCCTGGATTTGCGGATGCGCCACGTAAATGATTGGTTTCGCCGAAATGATACTCGTGCATTCATACAAAATATCGGCACCGCAATAGGACTCGAACGGAACGGAATTCCGATTTGCCGACTTTATTCAGGCGACTGAGAGCATAGGCCTTGCTGACCGGAGAATTCCCCGAAGGCAACATGCCAATCTCTCGAAAGCCGCAGCAAGTTTCGAAGAACCGCAGAAGCGCGATAGAACTGCGCAGCGTCTTCCCTCGTCACCGACATTAAGGAGGTGGACGGTGCAACGTGCGCTGCCGTTTTCCATTGGCGACGATGGCGACGGGTTCGCATGGCAACCGGACGAGGGCAACTATCCGCCAAGCCAAGCCACGGAAGAACAGCGATGCGTGAGAGATTCTCGAAAAAATCGCCCCACAGCGGAAGATTTGATGGTCGCCGCATTCGGCACGCGTCGTGGTTCGCGGCTGCTCTATTATTCGCTCTTTCATCTGCCTCACGTGGCGCCGAGTTCAAGCCCAAGGTCGTGGTTGCGGCGTTTGGACTGTACGGCGATCAAGGCGTGTTCGAGAGCGAGGCGAATGGCGCGGCCCGGATCGTGGCCGACCGTTTCGGCGGCAGTCCCGTCATCGTGCGTGCCAATACCAAGCGCCGCGATGATGCTAATTTGGCGACAGTCGCAGCCGCATTGCAGTCAGCGGCCGAGGCGATGGACGTTGAAAACGATATCCTGGTTCTGATCCTGACGTCTCATGGCGCCCAGGGCGGCCTTGAGGTGAAGGCCGGGACCCGTCAGGAGACGTTGTCGCCGCTAAGTCTCGTCACCGCGCTTAACGAGACGCATGTACGACACCGCGTCGTGATCATTTCAGCGTGCTATTCCGGAGTTTTTATCCGCCCGCTTGCCGATCCCGACACGCTGGTCATCACCGCGGCAGACGCCGACCACACATCGTTCGGCTGCAAAAACGGAAACGATTGGACGTACTTCGGCGACGCCTTCTTCAACACGGCGTTGCGCCGCACCGCGAATCTGCGCGATGCATTTGCTCTGGCAACTTCGCTCATCCGCAAACGCGAACGGCAACATAGCCTTACGCCCTCCAATCCGCAGATGGCCGGCGGCGAGAATATCGAACATATGCTGAAGGGCGAGGTCGATCGCGTTATCGCTTATTCCCCGGAGGGCGCCGGGCTCGATCCCAAGTATGCATTTTCCCGCGGTTTCGCGTATGGCGCCAAGGGCGATAACGAACACGCCATCGCCGCGTACGGCGAGGCTATCCGGTTCGATCCCAAGTACCCCATTGCCTACAATAATCGCGGCGTCGCGTATGGCGCGACTGGCGACAACGACCACGCGATCGCCGACTATACCGAAGCGATCGGGCTCAATCCCAAGGTTGCGGGCGCCTACGCCAATCGTGGACGCGCATACCGCGCCAAGGGCGACAATGAGCACGCCATCGCCGACTATACGAAGGCGATCAAGCTCGATCCCAAGTACGCGGCCTTCCATAATAATCGTGGCCTGGCCTACGGCGCCAAGGGCGACAATGACCACGCGATCGCCGACTACACCGAGGCGATCCGGCTCGATCCCAAGCTCGCGAGTGCCTACGACAATCGTGGACGCGGGTATCGCGCAAAAGGTGAAAACGACCGCGCCGTCCGTGACTTCAAAGAGGCGATCCGGCTCGATCCCAAACTCGCGCCCGCCCTCAAGGAACTCGGCATAGAGCTTTGAATGAACTAAGGCGTCGTCAAGCAGACGAAGTGATTTGTCCGGCGCCTCCGTAGTTAGCGGCGTCCTCCAACATTGCCAGCTGTAGGGGCGGCCCTTGTGGTCGCCCGGTTTGCGCACCGCGTGTCCCGGACCGGATTGGTAAAGCGCGTCATGCCCGGACCTTCTCGGCGTTCTCAAGTCCACTACGTCCGCCACCGACGGGGCGACCATAAGGGTCGCCCCTACATCTTCCCTGCGTCAGCAGAGCTGCCGTTATTGAGATGTGGCCTTCAGGCAGGCCGCGATCAGCGGATTGTTCGCCGCGTTGCGGGGACGGCACGATGCAGAGCGCTCGGTCAGAAAAATGGCTGCATTTCTGGTGGCGCCGCAATAGGCAATCAGCAGCACCTCATCATCGCTGCACTGGGCCGCGCAACTCACTGCATCGCAGTTTGAGCGGACGATCCGCACGGCGGAGGACGCTCCGGGGGGACCTGGTGGTCCTGCGGGTCCGGTCTCACCTCTCGCACCCGGGAGTCCTGCCGACCCCGGATCACCCTTTGCACCTTCCGGACCTTTCCCGCACGCCGCAAGGGTAGCGGTGAAGGTGATCACAATCATTGCTCGATACAATTGAATGCCTTTCAGACATGCACGGGTGGATCAGCAGCCGCTGAGGTACAAGAATGATGCCAGCCGCGGTCGGATTGAAGTCACTCGACGAGGTTCAAGAACGGCAAGGACCGGTCGACCGCCCTCGCCGACGTTACGGCGATGCGGTTTGTGGTGGGTCCTGAAGGCGAGTCGCTCGCTTCAGCCCATCTAAAAAGGATGAAGATCTGCGCAATCGCCTATTTCTCGATCGCAAGGCCGACGCTGGCGCGGTCATTGCGCGATGCCGAGGCAAGCATCCGGCTCAACGAACACGTCGCCGCGGATGATCCAGCGTACTCACCTCCCGGTCTTGCTTGCCAATTGATTTGCAGCTGAAACAACGAGACATGTGCTGGGAGACCACGCCACGCGCAGACGGCGGCCGACTAAGGTATATTAATACCATCTAGATCATGATCCCGAAAAGTGGGAACGGTTTTCTGAAAAGATCATGCTCCAACAATAAGCTGGAGCGGGATGACGATTCGAAGAAAAAGTCATCCCGCTCCAGGGGCTATTAAGGGCCGGATTTTGTGGAAACGAACTAATTTTGGAATTCCCAACGAAATCAACGCCGTCCGGCTTTCCGCGCCGCGGGGAATCTGGACCATCGGCGCCCCGAGCGTGATCGCACCGGCGGCCGCACCAAAGTCCTGCCCACGCCCCTCAGATCGGCGTGTACGAAATCACCGAGCCATCGCTGCCGATCAGCTTCACCTGCACCAGGCGCCCGTGTTCGTCGTACCAGATGTCCTGCGAATAGCGGCCCTTGATCTCGTAGTGATGCGCTTTCAGGGCGCGGGAGCCGAAGCTTAAGTCCTCAGTGCCATTGTCGGTCACCGAGATGGGGTCGACCTGTCCGTCTTGGGTGTCGAACGCGATCTTGCGCCGCATAAGCTCCTGATTCCACAGGCTCGCGGGCAAGACGTTCTGATCGACGCGACGGGTCTTGCCGTCGGCCTGCACCTCCAGCCCCGATGTGCCGCGGGTGGCGCTGACCTTGTGGTGCACGCCATTGTTGTCGGTGGTCGAATCGAACGCCACCAACTGACCGTTCACCCAACGTTCGGTGGCGCTGTGTTGCAGCCGGTAGGCCGTGATGAATAGAACTTTCACGCTGAGGTCGGTTGTAATGCGGACGTTCGTCTCCGGGCCCGTGCGGCTGATCTCGATCGCATGGGTGCCGATCTGCTCGCCATTTCGCATGATGGCGAACCGCAACGTCTCAGCCGGCGAAGGCGCAGCCACCGCCGTCGCGCCCACAAGCACGCCCAGTAGCATCACGGTCATGATCGCGCTGAACGTTCCGACGGTGATTTTCATACCGACCCTCCACACGCAGGCTACTGCAACCAACACGAACTCTGCAATTGGCCGGAAATTTGGCCGCCTTTTGACATTATCCGCGACCGAATGACTTCGAGAGACGCAGTCAAGGGGGCGTGAGAGATGACAACTCCTGGCGTCAATGCCACCGAGATCGCCAAGGCGCGCTAAGGAGGTGTAGGGGCGACCCTTGTGGTCGCCCCTGTCGCAGGCAGACCCCGCGCGCAAAACGGGGCGACCACAAGGGTCGCCCCTACAGCAGGCAATGTTGGAGCACGCCGCCCCTCCAATGTTATGGCTCCGGTCGATCTTCAATTCCTCCAGATTGGCGCAAGCGAGCGTCTACTGCTGCAAAGCTCAGGGCACGTTGGTTGGAGGCGGCGCGGGCAATAAGAAATGAAGCACCCATAAGGCGAGAACGAACAGAAGGATCGCGGCGCCGATGGCGTCGTATCCGTCCCAAGGACGCCCCGTTCTGCTTTGGCGGGCGGCGGGCCGCACCGATGCTCGCATTGGTAGTTCAGCGGGTTCGAGATCGGGTCGCGCCGGCGGATCCTTTGCCGGCATCAAATCGGGTCCGAGCGGCTGCGGCCGGGTGGGCTCGCCGGGACTCAATGGGGTGGATTGCTCGGCCATGTCATCTCCTCCTCATCTCCGCCGCCTGCGTCTTTCCTGGCTGTGACGTTCACCGCGTGGTCGCGCAAGAACGTGGCTACTCGCCTGATGACATCAAGGACATCGACCGCCCCGTCATCCTGGAACGGATGACGTCGGCTCCGGGTACATCACTTCCAGCCTGGGTGCCTGGATTGCAACACTGCTGCAATATCGCAGCGCTGGCCACTTTTCGGCCTACGTAATGCCTGATCGGCCTTGCGTTGTTCTGTGTGCGGTGGCCGCCCAGGCACGGGCCACGAGGGGAGAGCTCCAACATGCGAATGTCTCGGTTTCGTACAAGTCTTATCGGCCTGATCGCGATCCTTGGCGCAAGCGTTCCGTCGGCGAGCTATGCGGACGGTGGCACTGTCAGGATTTCGGTGTTGAAAGCAGGCTGGTTCATCGGGGGCTCCGGCGGTCGCGGAACGCTGACATTTCACGGTCGGCGATACCCGCTATCGATCGGCGGCTTGAGCGCAGGCCTTGTGTTCGGCGCGTCGGAAACGTATTTCGTCGGCACTGTCAGCAACATTTTTAGCCCAGCGGACGTCGCGGGGGTATACGGGGCCGCCGGCGCCGGGGCTGCGCTCGTGGCCGGAGCTGGCGCGATCGTGCTGAAAAACGACAAGGGCGCCGTTTTGTCGTTGAGTGGCCGGCAGGTCGGATTGATAGCCAACGTTGACCTGAGCGGGATGGCAATTTCGCTTCGCTAAATTGCATCGAGGATGTCCCGGCCCGTCAGATTGCCAGTTACAAACCCGCGGCCGACGGGCCGGTTTGCCTCCGGCAGTGGAAAAGCTTGCGCTCGCAAGCGATCTGATCGCAAGGTACTGCGGGAGGCGGACGCGATGAAAGCGGTGTTGCTGACAGGCCATGGCGGACCGGAGATGCTGCGCTACGGGGAGGCGCCGGACCCTACCGCCGCGCCCGGCGAAGTGGTAGTCGACATTCATGCCGCGAGCGTCAATGCGGCCGATTACAAAGTGAGGCGAGGCGGCGGCGCCTATGGCAACATCCCCTTCCCTCATATCCTGGGTCGCGACTTCTCGGGCGTGGTCAGCGCGGTGGGGGACGAGGTCACCGATCTCGCCGTCGAGGACGCTGTGTTCGGAGTAACCGAGCAAGGCGTCGAAGGAGCCTATGCGGAGAAGATCGCCATCAAGGCTGCAATCATCGCTCGCAAGCCTGACCGCCTCGGCCACGCAGAAGCCGCCGCGATGGCGCTCACCAGTCTCACGGCGCTGTGGGCCATTGAGGACACGGCGCGACTTCAATCGGGCG
>Ga0257161_1000267_pt1 | contig 14078 bp, 12 predicted proteins | sample NR01A_FD_185954 | JGI IMG/M metagenome (GOLD analysis project Ga0257161, IMG submission 185954) | Soil microbial communities from H.J. Andrews Experimental Forest, Oregon, United States - NR-01-A | ecosystem: Environmental > Terrestrial > Soil > Temperate forest > Bulk soil | place: USA: Oregon... | reverse complement strand
CGAGGCGGTGGAGACGCTGGACGGTCCGGTCCTGGTGCTAGCCGGCGCCGGGACCGGCAAGACCCGGGTGCTGACGACGCGAATTGCCCACATCCTCAGCCTCGGCCGCGCCCGTCCGGCGGAAATTCTCGCCGTCACCTTCACCAACAAGGCGGCGCGGGAAATGAAGCGCAGGATCGGCGAGATGGTCGGCGAGGCCGTCGAAGGCATGCCCTGGCTCGGCACGTTTCACGCGATCGGGGTCAAAATCCTGCGCCGGCACGCCGAGCTGGTCGGCCTCAAAACCAATTTCACCATTCTGGATACCGACGACCAGATCAGGCTCATGAAGCAGCTGCTCGAGGCCGAAAATATCGACGAGAAGCGCTGGCCCGCCCGCGTCCTCGCCGGCATCATCGACGGCTGGAAGAACCGCGGACTCATCCCCGATCAGGTCAAGCGCGGCGAAGCCGCCGCCTTTGCGGACGGCCGTGGGATCAAGCTCTATGCGGCCTACCAGGCCCGGCTCAAGACCCTCAATGCGGTCGATTTCGGCGATCTTCTGCTGGAGAACATCCGCCTGTTCCGCGAGCACGCGGAAGTCTTGCGGCAGTATCAGCACCGCTTCCGGTTCATTCTGGTTGATGAATATCAAGACACCAACGTCGCCCAATATCTGTGGCTGCGGCTTCTGGGGCAGAGCACCGCCTCTCATCTCGCTCCTTCTCCCTCCCCCCTTGTGGGGGAGGGTCGGGGTGGGGGGTCGGGAGGTAGTGGCGCGATTGTGCCACACACCCCGACCCCCACCCCCGACCCCTCCCCAGCCGAACCTCGCTATAGCGAGGGTTCGGTCACTCAACAAAGCGACCGAAGTCGGCAACAGCCGACTTCGGTTGGGGGAGGGGAGAAACCCCGCTCCCCCAAGAACATCTGCTGCGTCGGCGACGACGACCAGTCGATCTATGGCTGGCGCGGCGCCGAGGTCGACAACATCCTGCGTTTCGAGAAGGATTTTCCGGGCGCCAAGGTGATCCGCCTGGAGCGCAACTACCGCTCGACCGCCCATATTCTTGCCGCAGCCTCCCATCTCATCGCCCACAACGAAGGCCGTCTCGGCAAGACGCTGCGTTCTGAGGGCGAGGCTGGCGAGAAGGTGACGGTGACCTCCGCCTGGGACTCCGAGGAGGAGGCCCGCATCATCGGCGAGGAGATCGAGGACCTGCAGCGCAATGGTCATTCGCTCGACGAGATCGCCATCCTGGTGCGCGCCTCGTTTCAGATGCGCGAGTTCGAGGATCGTTTCCTGACCCTCGGCCTGCCCGTGCGTGTGATCGGGGGCTTGCGTTTCTATGAGCGCGCCGAAATCCGCGACGCGCTCGCCTATCTGCGCTGCGTCAATTCCGAGGCCGACGACCTTGCCTTCGAGCGCATCGTCAACGTGCCCAAGCGCGGCCTCGGCGACGCCACCGTCAAGCTTCTGCACGACCATGCCCGCGCCGCAGAGATGTCCCTGATGGCAGCGACGCGCGCCGTCGTCGCCACCGATGAATTAAAGCCGAAGCCGCGCCAGGCGCTGCGCGACCTTCTCGCAGCATTCGACCGCTGGCGCGCCAAGGCCGCGACCATCCCCCACACCCAACTTGCCGAGATCGTGCTTGATGAGTCCGGCTACACCGAGATGTGGCAGAAGGACCGCTCCGCGGACGCCGCCACCCGGCTTGAAAACCTCAAGGAGCTGGTGCGGTCCCTGGAGGAATTCGAGAACCTGCAGGGCTTTCTTGAGCACATTTCCCTGGTCATGGACGCCGAGCGGGATGCCGGGGCTGACGCCGTATTGATGATGACACTGCATTCCGCCAAGGGCCTCGAGTTCGACACCGTGTTCCTGCCCGGGTGGGAGGAAGGCCTGCTGCCGCACCAGCGTTCGCTCGACGATGAGGGCCGCGCCGGTCTGGAAGAAGAGCGCCGCCTCGCCCATGTGGGCCTCACCCGGGCGCGCAAACGCGCCAAAATCTATTTTGTGTCGCACCGCCGCATGCGCGGCTCATGGACCGCGACGGCGCCATCGCGCTTCATTGACGAACTTCCCGAGCCCCATGTGGCGGTCGAGGAATCCAAGGGCGCCTTCGGCGGATTTGCGGGCTACGGCAATGTCGGCGGCTCGCGTTTCGACCAAATGGAGACCTTCGGCTCGACCTACAGCACCCCCGGCTGGCAGCGCGCCAAGGGCCGCGGGGGCGGGTTTGGCGAAGGAAACGGATCGACCGGAAACGCCTCCGGCAAAGGCGGCGGCTTCCGCGGCGGCGCCTCATGGAACGGGTCGGGAGCCCGTGCGCGCGGCCCGGCGACGATCGAAGGCGAACTGGTAGCGAAATCGACCGGCACCGTCTCGGCCTACGCGATCGGCGACCGCGTGTTCCACCAGAAATTCGGCAACGGCAACGTGGTGCAGGTCGAGGGCAACAAGCTCACCATCGCGTTCGACCGGGCGGGGGAGAAGAAGGTGGTGGATAGCTTTGTGGAGCGGGTGTGAGCTGGCGTAGCTCGGATCGAGTGCACATTCAATTCGGGCTACTTCTGTTGAGGACCGAACTCACCAGCACAGCAAATTTGACCGTTAAATTTCGAACCAACGCGTCTCAACGAAATCGGGTTTAGGCACAGGAGCAAGAGATGGCAGTTGTTAGGATCTCCCTCGGGCGCTTCGATGCAGACAAGTACGACATGATCCGCCAGCTGCTTGATCAAAGTCAAAAAACACTGATTCCGGCGATCCGTGCGCTGAAGGGCAACCGAGCCTACCATGTTGGGATTGATCGCGAAAACAGCGCGATGACGAATGTCAGTGTGTGGGAAACACTTGATGACGCAAAGCAAATGGCCTCGCTTCAAGCGATGCTCGACCTTGCAAAGACTTTTGTTGATGCCGGGGTGCGTTTTGAAAGACCTATCACTAATCACGAAACACTCTGGACGATATAGGCGGGTTGCAATCTACGCTTCGACCATTGATCACATCGATGCCTCACTACATCGCCCTCATTCACAAGGATGCCGATAGCCGTTATGGCGTGTCGTTCCCGGACTGGCCGGGCGTCATCACAGCCGGCGACACCGTCGATGAAGCTCTCCAGCAAGCCGCGGAGGTTCTGGCCTTCGCGGCGGAAGACTGGGAAGATTGCGACGGCGTCAAGGGAATTCCCAAGCCTCGCACAATCGACGAATTGCGCGCCGATCCGGAATTTCGCGACGATGCGGTCGATGCTGTCATTGCGGCCGTACCTTTCCGTGCTAAGGCCGAAGCAGCCGAGTGACATTCCACCTAAAGCTCGTGACGATCACCAATTTTGAAGAATGACCGGACTTCCCATGCCTCACTACGTGGCGATCCTCGAAGATGCCGGACCTGAAAAAGCCGTTGGCATCTGGTTTCGCGATCTGCCGGGCTGTTTCTCCGCAGGCGACGACATCGACGAAGCATTGCGGAACGCTCAGGAGGCTTTGGCGCTCTATGCCGAGTCCCAGGCTCGGAAAGGCCGCGAACTTCCGGCACCGCGCAGCGTTTCTGCATTGAAAAATGATGCTGGAGTTGTTGCCGATCTGCGTGAGCACACGCTCGCATTGATTGCTTTGCCAGCTGCTACCGCACACGCGGCCGAATAGATTGACCTCTACCCGCCGCGGGGTTCAACTACGAACGGCGCTAGCAGGTGTTCGCCTAAGGACGATCAGTCAAGCAATTGACCCCGCAGCTTGATCAGATACATTTGAATCACCGGACGTTTCACCCCGCAAATTTCCAAGCACATTTCGGACCGCGCATGGGCTCGGCTGTCAGCGCATTATCCCGCGTGCGTTCAATCGCAGCACGCCCCGCCTCGATCGCCATAATTGCCGCGCTGCTGTTCGCCGCCAATCTGTTCGGTGGGTTTCCGGGTGTCGGCAACGACGACAGCGATTCCCAATATGCCCAGGCGGTCGATCAGCGTTTCAGTGACTGGCATCCTCCCATAATGGCCTGGCTATGGTCCATTTTTCGACTGCTCGCAGACGGAAATGGCCCGATGTTCTGCTTTCATGTTGCTTGCTACTGGCTGGGCTTTGGGCTGATCGCAGTGGCGCTCGGCCGAGCCGGCCGGCCGCTCGCAGGCTGGGGGATCATCGGCGTCGGACTATTCCCGCCGTTCCTGACGATGAATGTCAATATTCTCAAGGATGTTGGGCTCGCTGTCACTTTTCTCGCCGCATTCGCCGCATTGTTCTGGTACCGGATTGCGGACCGCAGAGTTCCGGCGGCGGTTGTTGCAATTTCCATTGTCTTGCTTTTCTACGGCACTCTCGTGCGCGGCAACGCCGTCTTTGGCGTAGCGCCGCTGCTGGCTTATCTGATCAATCCGCAATGGTTGGGCCGCCCGTGGCGCGTTTTGGTGTTTTCGGCGCCGGTGGCAATGTTAATGGTTCCCGCATCCGCCGTGCTTAACCACAACGTCCTGAACGCCACCCCTTTGGGAATCATCCGATCGCTGGAAATATTCGATATGACCGGAATAGCGTTCTATTCCGGCGATATGTTGGTATTCGGGCCCGGCAATTCATTCACCAGGCAGGACGCGGAGAGTTGCTATACGCCGATCCAGTGGGACACGCTTTCGCCGTGGGGAAAATGCCGATTTTTTTGGAATCGGCTGGCCGTATCCCGGGATGTGCGAGAGGTCGAAAAGCTTGCCCCCATGGATGCAATGGGGGCTCGGCCCAATCCGAATCTGCCGAATTATTGGGTCGCATCGATCATCGCCCATCCGCTTGCCTATGCGAGGCATAGGCTCGCCCACTTTAGCTCCGAGATATACTTTCTCGATCAGCCGGACCACTACGACGTCGCGGCGTTTGGCGCACCAATAGGCGAAGAAGCCGTTGCACCGGACCTCGCCACGCGGCTAGAACCACCGTACCTCAAGCTGTATCACGTATTGAAAATGCCGGCGTTCTGGCTGGCGATTGGCGCGTGTCTGCTGGTGCTGCTCACCGCGACCCGCTCGCCCCGACGTTCTGCAGGAGTTGAAGCCGCGCTCGCGCTCGTCATGTCTGGCCTGCTCTACGCTTGCGCATACTTTGTGGTCGGTGTGGCGACCGATTTGCGGTATCAATTCTGGAGCATGGTCGCAACATTCACGGCCCTCGTGATTTCATTATCGGGGCTAAGCGGTCCGTTTGTGCGTCCTTGGCTCGGAAGGAAAACCGCCGCGACCACGGCCAAATAGCTATCGGAACACGGTTGCCTGCGACAGGTTCGCCAAATGGACAGAGGCGCGCGCCCTCGCCTTTGGCGCCGCTAACGAAATGCCTCACGACCCCTTGAACGCCCTCCCCTCCGGGGCTTACCCTTCCGCGCCGCCCCTCGCCCTGGCGGATACAAACGGGAGGACACCATGCGTACCAACAATGTTGCCGGGCTCATTGCCTGCGCCGCACTTACGACTTTGCCGTTGACATTCGCCACCCATGCGTCAGCTCAGGCCCCGCCGCCGACCTCGCCGCCGCAGATTGCGCCGGCGCTGGTGCCCGCAAACGTGGTCGACCTGATGACGGCGGACGGCATGTCGGCGTTCGGCGCCCAGTGGAAGCACATGGAGGCCAGGATCGTCGAAGGGCCGGCGCTGCCGGCAGCAATGCCGGGCTACAAGACGTCGTACGACATCGCGCCCCATGCGGGCGAAAAGGGCTTCGATGATTCATCGTGGCCGACCATCGAAGCCAAAGGCCTGACCGACCGCCGCGGTGGCGGCAAGGTGTCGTTCCTGTGGTATCGCACCAATCTGACGGTCCCGGCCAAGATCGGAAATTTCGAAACCGCCGGCGCCAAGATGGTGCTGACCGCCTATGTGGACGATTATGCCGAAGTGTGGGTCAACGGCGAGATGCCGCGCCGCGCCGGCATCACCAGCCCGGCCACCATCCAGGGCTTCAACATCCCCAACCGCGTGGTGCTCGCCGATTCCGTAAAGGCCGGGGATAAGGTCCAGATCGCGATCTTCGGCATTAACGGGCCGATTTCAGTGGCGCCGCCGAACTTCGTGTTCTTCCGTCAGGCATCGATCGAGTTCTACAAGTAGCGCCACCACCAGAAGGGCGTCGCGTCCTGCCTGCGGCGCTAGCGACCGCAGCTTGAAGCGCGACGCCCGTTCTGTTTCCGCTGGTCACGGCGGGAGTGGCTTGGGTTCCTGGAACCAAACCTCTGCCAAGGCTTTGACGCTATGGCGTTATCTGTTTCGCCACGTCCGGAGCCGCGGTTTGATGCACATCTCTCGCCTCGCCTTGATTGCCCTTGCCGCGTTTCTTGCTGCGCCAGCCCCGCCGGCAGCCGCAGCAGTGCTCGTGACGATCGACAAATCAACTCAGCGCATGACGGTCGAGGTCGACAACGCATTGCGCTGGATTTGGCCCGTATCCACCGGCCAACTCGGCCATGACACGCCGAGCGGCCGATACACGGCGTTTCGCATGGAGGCCGACCATTTCTCCAAGGAGTGGGACGACGCGCCGATGCCGCATTCCATCTTCTTCAGTCAAACGGGCCACGCTATCCACGGCTATCTCAGCACCCGCAGGATTGGCAGCCCGGCATCGCATGGCTGCGTGCGACTCGAACCGGCCAACGCTGCAAGACTCTATGCCTTGGTGGAACAGCAGGGGCTGCCCAACACCAAAGTTGTGGTCACGGGTGATGTGCGTTTCGCACTCGCGCGGCGCGGTATGCAGTGGAGTCGCGGTGCGGATGAGAGCACAGGGACGGGCGCTCCGCTTGATGGACGCAGCTATGCATACTGGCGGCGCGTCGACGGTCGCCAATCCGCTTTCGGATATCGTCCAGCGCCGCCTCGATACAGGTATTGACCCGCCACGGCAAGTTGGGCCCGCGCGGGCGTCGAGGCACGAGAGCGGGTTCGTGATCCGCCCTGCTAAAGCTGATGCAAATCCTACACAATAGCCTATTATCGGGAGTACGCCGCGGCTGCAGCGGCACTCACCAGGGAGGTTGCATACCCATGTCCAAGATCGCGTTTCATATCGCCGGTGTTTCGGTTGCTTCGGCGCTCGCCTGTGGCCTTGCCGGCTCGGCGAATGCCCAGCTCCTCGCCCACAAGGACATCTCGCTCGCCATGGCGACCACGATTGCGCGGGCCACAATGGATGCCTGCAAGGCGCAGGGATATAACGTGTCCGTGCATGTGCTCGGCCGCGAGGGCCAGGTGGTGCTTGGTGTACGCCACGACAGCGCCGGTCTCGCCACGTTCGAGAACTCCATGAAGAAGGCCTACACGGCGCGCACCTTCTCAAGGTCGTCCGGTGAATTTGCCGACGGCGTCAAGGGCAATCCTCTCGCTGGCGCGCTCCGTCTCACCAACATCGTTCCGGCGCAGGGCGCGCTGCCGATCAAGATCGGCAACGAGACGATCGGTGCGGTCGGCGTGTCCGGTGCGCCGGGCGGCGATAAAGACGAGGCTTGTGCCAAGGCCGGCATCGAAAAGGTGACCGCCGACCTGAAGTGATCTGCGTCCAAAACGATCCATCCAGCACAACCGAAACGATTTCTCGATCGCCCGCCATCGGCGCGGCGTCGTCTAAGGAGAACGACCCATGTCCAAGACCGCATTACACACGGCCGGAATTTTGGCCGGAATTTCGCTCGCCGCGGCCATCGCCTGTAGCTTCGCCGGTTCGGCAAATGCCCAGTTGGTCGCCCATAAGGATATCTCAGCCGCCATGGCGCTGGCGATGGCCGAGACCGCCGTCGCGACCTGCAAGACCAACGGATACAACGTGTCCGCCAACGTGGTCGGGCGCAACGGCGAGGTCATCGTCGCCATGCGGGGTGACAATACCGGCCCGCACACGCTCGAAAACTCCATGAAGAAGGCCTATACGGCGAGGGCCCAGCGCCGGTCGTCCGGAGAATTCGCGGCGGCCGTCAAGGACAATCCCACCGCGGGTGCCCTCAGCCTCACCAACATCACCCCGGCGCAGGGCGCATTGCCGATCAAGGTCGGTGAGGACACCATCGGCGCCATCGGGGTTTCCGGCGCGCCGGGCGGCGACAAGGATGAAGCTTGCGCCAAGGCCGGCATCGACAAGGTGGCGGACCAGCTGAAATAGGCTGAGCGACGCCCGTAGCCCGGATTGAGCGAAGCGAAATCCGGGGAAGCTTTGCCGATACGGCAAAGCCGCCCCGGGTTTCGCTACCCGCTCAACCCGGGCTACTTTCTTTATCGCCGCGCCTGGAAAAGGCACAGCGCGGCGATCATCACGGCGCCGCCAAGCACCTGGAGCGGCGTCAGGCGGTCGCCGAGCACAACGGCGCTGAGCGCCGCCGTCATCAGCGGCTCCAGATTCATAAACAGCGCCGTACGGAACGGCCCGATCCGCTCCGTCGACACGTAGAGCGCGAGGATTGCGGCCGTGGTGGTGAAGCCGATGCCGAGGAACGCCACCCATCCGGGGGCGCCGTGCGGCCACTGCCAGTTCCAACTCCATATCGACAATGCGGCGAACACCAGCGTCGACGACCACAAGGTGTACCAGGTGACAAGTCGGGCGTCGGTGCCTTTGAGGGTCGCACGGGTGATAAGCAGCATTCCGGTCCGGCACAGCGCGCCGCCGACCGCAGCAAGAAGACCCACCACCGCAAGGCCCGATGGGCTCGCCCCAACGATAAGGGCGAGACCGCAGAAGGCGACAAGCGCCATCGCGGCGCCGGTCACGGTCAGGCGGTCGATGCCCGTCATGGCGCCGAGAATGCCGGTCAGCAGCGGGTAGATGAAATAGGTCAGGATTGCGATCGACACCGCAATGACCTCGATCGCCTTGAAGAGCAAGAACAGATTGGCGGTGAGCAGCACGCCGAGCGCCAATGCAATCCATTTCGCATTCCGCGACAGCGCGACGGCAGGCTTGCCAAGCCGCAACCAGACGAAAACGAGACCGATCCCGAGAATGCTGCGAAACGTCAGCAGGCCCAGCACGTCGGCCCCGCCTTCGAGCGCAAGTTTGGCGAACACATCCGAGACCGAGAACATCACCGCGGCCGTCAGCACCGGGCCGATCTGGTGGGATAGGTCGCGGATGCCGGCCGGCGTCTGAGCGGTCACATCGCCTCGCGGGGAAGGTTGCCGGCTCGACGCGGCTACGAAGGGTCATGAGCCAATAGCACAGCGGCTATCGGGGCAGCAGCGCCCTGCCGCGCAACGCAACTATGTGGGAGATCGCCGGGACAAGCCTGGACAAGCCCGGCGATGACGAGTCGGCTGCCACGACTTTTGCCCCTCTTACCAGGGTGCCCGCAAGGCGTTGTCAGAGCTTACAAAAAAGAGGGCATTTCGTTTTGCCAAAATGCCCGATCCCATCTTCTCTTACAAATGGTATTATAGCACCATTTTCCAAATGGCCTACGCAGGGCGGGGCGTCAGCCCCGTCCTGCCACTCCGCGCGTCAGCCGGACCAGCAACCAGATCGGCACCACCAGGGCGGCGCCGAGCAGGAAGTAGCGCCACAGCCAGCGGACGGCGTCGAATCCCATATCCCAGACTTCCTCGATCAGCTTTTCGACGCTGCGGAGAATGTTCGGCGGATCGAGCCCGACCGCGGAGAGAATAACCCCAACCACGATCGACAACAACACGAGCCGCGCCAGCACCGCGAGCGGCGCGCCGCCGAGGAAGCGGCTGACCACATTATTTGCCATGGGCTGTTCTTTCTCCTGCACCGTACTGATTCTGTTGGTCCATTTTGAGCGCATTGCTGACGCCGCCTGACTCCAGCTTCGATGTTGTCTCGTCAAGATTTCACAGCAGAATGTACGTGTGCGAGGCTCAGCAGCCACATTCTAATACATACCCTGAGGCAACTTTGCGAGCATGTTGGCGCACCGCTTCGCCGAACGTCGCCCGGGCTCGATATCACCCACAGGCAGCGCTTGAGCCACCTCTCTGCGTGTCTGGCCTCTCGGACTCGCCGCCGCCCAGCCTTGCATGTGCAGGCCACACTAACGCGCTTGATCATGGTTATCGCTATCTGGGGGCGCGCGAGAGACCAGCACCTTGTCAATCCGTTGGCCATCCATGTCGACCACCTCGAACCGCCACCCTCTCCATATGAAATGATCTCCAGTTGCGGGAATCCGTCCAAGCTGATGGATCACGAAACCAGCCAGCGTGTGGAAGCCGGTATGCCCGGTCATCATCGAGATTCCTAGCCGGTCCAGGGCCTCGTACGCTGCCATCATTCCATTCATCAGAAGCGATCCATCGCCCCGCTCGACCACGTCCAGCTCCTCATCCGCGCTCTCGGGAATATCGCCAGCCACCGCCTCCAGGAGATCGGTCTGGGTAACAATCCCCTCCACGCCGCCGTATTCGTCGACGACCAGCGCAAGGCGGGTGGGCCGCCGCTTGAACTGCTCGAATACCCGAACGATCGACATCCGCTCGGGAACAACGAGAGGTTGGCGAATCGACGTCATCGGATCGATAGGCGTCCCGTCGAGCGCCTGGTCCAGCAGGTCCTTCTTGAGAACGATGCCAAGCGTATTGTCGATCGCGCTCCGGCAGACCAAAATCTGCTCATGCGGAGAGTTGCGAATGCTCCGCAGCATTTCATCGCGGCTATCGTTGGCATCCACCCAATCGATTTCCGGCCGTGGGGTCATGATATCGCCGATCGGGCGCTCTCCAATGCTGATCACCCGATTCACCACTTCATGCTGAACTTCCTGCAAGAGTCCGGCCTGCGCGCTCTCCGAGACCAGGAGTCTCAGCTCCTCCGGCGAATGCAGCGACCCCTCAGCGCCACCCGGGCGCAATCCGCAAAGCCGCAGCACCAGGTTGCCGAGGCCGTTCAGTGTCGTGATGGCTGGCCAAAACAGGAAGCGGAACAGGCCCAGCGGTCGGGCGACGGCAAGCGCCGTCCTCTCAGTGCGCTGGAGCGCAAAGCTTTTCGGGGCCAGTTCGCCCAGAACGATGTGCAGCACCGTTATGATGATGAACGAAATCGCGATGGCCACAGCATGAGAGCTGGCGGCCGCGACCGATCCGACAAATCCGCCGAAAAGCGGCTCGACAAGGTGCGCCAGCGCGGGCTCGCCAATCCAGCCCAGAGCGAGAGAAGAAATAGTGATGCCCAACTGGGTCGCCGCGAGATTGGCGTCGAGGCTGTCGATGGCATGCTGGAGAACCACCGCGTCGCTGCGGCCGGCAGCGACCAGCTGTGCCACCCGGCTTCGCCGGACCGCCACGAGGGAAAACTCGGAGGCAACAAAAAATCCGTTGGCTGCAACCAGGACAAGGATTGCCGCGATGCCGAGCAAGTCGGCCATACTGCCATCGCCGCCAGGCATGATCTCCTCTTTCGGGTACATTTCTCGGGCACATTTGGGTTGCGCGCACGGTTGGATGGATAACACATAACGTCCGCTCGGTGGCGTGATCCAATGTTCGGTCAACCGATACGAAAACAAGAGGCTGATGAAGGCAATGTGATCCTTCGCGTAACGCTTGCGATGGCTCGACACTGAATCAGATTTGTCCACGCCCGCGATCGAGCAATGCCTCAAGCGCCTCCAGCCGGTCGGCATCGCGCGGGTGCTTGTCCCAGCGCAGCCGGCTGATGCGCGGGAAGCGCATCGCGATGCCGGATTTATGCCGGGTCGAACGCTGCAGGCCCTCGAACGCCACTTCGAACACGAGACCGTGGTCGGGAGCGTGCACGACTTCGCGGACCGGGCCAAAGCGGCTCACCGTGTTGGTGCGCACGAATTTATCGATCTCGGCGAGCTCCGCATCAGTGAAACCGAAATAGGCCTTGCCGACCGGGACCAGTTCCTCGCCTGACGGCCCTGAGGTCCACACCCCGAAGGTGTAGTCGGAATAAAACGACGAGCGCTTGCCGTGACCGCGCTGCGCGTACATCAGCACCGCGTCGACCACGAAGGGATCGCGCTTCCATTTCCACCACGGCCCCTTCGGCCGGCCCGGCAGATAGGGCGCATCGCGCCGCTTGATCATCACCCCTTCGACGGCCGGCGCATCGAGGCCGGCCCCCGCAGCCGCGGGATCGGCCCGAGCGGCCGCAAGCTCTTCCCAGGTGGCGAAAGGCACCAGGGGCGAAAGATCGATGCGCGCAAGGTCGAGCTTGGCGATGGCTGCTTCGAGCCGGACCCGCCGCGCCGCGAAGGCTTCGCCGCGCAGGTCAGCCACACCGTCAACCAGAAGATCGTAGGCGCGCAGGTGCGCCGGAAATTCCGCCGTCAGCTTGGGTGTCACGGTCTTGCGATTGAGCCGTTGCTGGAGAACGTTGAACGACTGCACGCGGCCGTCCCGCATGATCAGCAGTTCGCCGTCAAGCGCGCCTTCGAACGCAAATGATTCCACCAGATCCGGGAAGCTCGCCGAGATGTCCTCGCCGGTGCGCGAAAACAAGCGCTTGACCATATGACCGTCCGGATGCCGGCCGGCCACAGCCTGGACCCTGATGCCGTCCCATTTCCACTCCGCGAGAAACGCGGCCGGGTCGAGCGCCGCGAAATCCGCCTCTTCGATGGCATGGGACAGCATGGGCGGGCGGAACGGCGCCGGATCGCCGCTTTCGGGCTTTCCGGCACGCCCCTCCAGCCACGCGAACAGGTCCCCATAGGGCGGCTTCAGGCTGGGCCAAATGATTTCGATTTCGTCGGCGTCGCGGTCGCCCAGCGCCGCCACGGCGGTCTTGGCGAGCCGCCCCGATACGCCGATGCGCATCGCGCCGGTGACGAGCTTCAGCAAGGCCCATCTTCCGACCTCATCAAGGTCATCAAGCCATTGAGCCAATTGTGCCGGCAGATCGCTCTTACCGAGCGACGCCAGCGTTGCGACGACCTCCGACAGCGTCGGCCCGTGGCCCGCCTGATCCCTGATCCCTGATTCCTGATCCCTGACCGGCCACATCAACGCAACCGTTTCGGACAAGTCGCCCACATAGTCATAGGACAGTGCGAACAGGGCGGGGTCCGTGCGCTCGGCGATCAAGGTGCGGATGAGGCCGGGCTTGGCGTAGCGAAACGACAGCGCACCGGTGATGGCGGCAAGCGCGTAACCGCGATCGGGATCGGCCGTGGCGCGGAAATAATCGGTGAGCAGCCGCAGCTTGGCATTGCGGCCGGGCTCGTAAGCGAGGCGGTCAAGCAGCGCCGCGAACCGGTTCATCCTAAATCCACTGGCTCGTGGCCTTCCGGATTTTCGGTGTCTTCCTCGCCGTAGCCGACGAGGTGCAGCGGCCGCGCCTCAAGGCCGCGGCTCCGGCACCAATACACCAGCGCCTCCTCGGCGCCGTGCGTGACCCAAATCTCGGCAGCCCCGGTGGCCGCGACGGTGGCCGTCAATCCGTCCCAATCGGAATGGTCCGAGATCACCAGCGGCAACGCGACGCCGCGCTGGCGGGCGCGCGCCCTTATCCGCATCCATCCAGACGCGAATGCCGTGACGGGATCCGGAAAGCGGCGCGACCAGCGGTCGTTCAATGCCGACGGCGGACAGATCGCGATCGCGCCGGCGAGGCCTGTGCGGTCGGCGTCGCGGGCGAGGCGAACCTCGCCGAGGTCGATGCGGCTCGCATAGTATCGGGTGATCGCCTCGACCGCCCCGTGCAAATAGATCGGGCGATCGTAGCCGGCGGCGCGCAGCAGCGCGATGAGGCGCTGCGCCTTGCCGAGCGAGTAAGCGCCAAGGAGGTGGGCGCGCTCGGGAAACAGCGCCACCGACCGCAGGAGCTTGCCGATCTCGGCCTGTGGATCGCCGTGGCGAAACACCGGAAGGCCGAAAGTCGCTTCCGTGATGAAGACATCGCAGCGCACCGGCTCGAAGGGCCGGCAGGTCGGATCAGCCACATCCTTGTAGTCGCCCGACGCCACGATGCGCAGGCTGCCGGCCTGAACCAGAATTTGCGCCGAGCCGAGCACGTGGCCGGCCGGATGAAAGCTCACCGTCACGCCGTCGAGGGAGAGCGGCTCCCCATACCGGATCGGCTGCACCGTGCCGGCGAAATTTTCGCCGTAGCGCAGCCGCATGAGGTCG
>Ga0257161_1000266_pt1 | contig 14079 bp, 12 predicted proteins | sample NR01A_FD_185954 | JGI IMG/M metagenome (GOLD analysis project Ga0257161, IMG submission 185954) | Soil microbial communities from H.J. Andrews Experimental Forest, Oregon, United States - NR-01-A | ecosystem: Environmental > Terrestrial > Soil > Temperate forest > Bulk soil | place: USA: Oregon... | reverse complement strand
CCGGCGCCTGGGCGGCGACGATACGGCCGTCTTTGTGGGCCCAGCCGACGCCCCATGCATCCATCTGGCGGATGCAGTCCGGCCCTTCCTCGCACAGGAGCCGCGACAGGCTCTCGTCGCACAGCCCGCGGCCCGCCTGAAGCGTGTCGTGCAAATGATGGGTCCAATGATCCGGCGTCTGCGAGCCGAGCGCGACTGCGACCGTCATCTGCGCCATCACGGTGGCGCCGCCGCGGCCGATCAGGCTGCGGTCCGCCAGCAGTACCCCGGCACCCGATTGCGCCGCCTCGATCGCCGCATACATGCCGGCAGCGCCCGATCCGATCACGAGCACGTCGGTTTCGACATGCATGGTCCCGGTCATGGCAAGCCTCTTGTCGTCTCCTTAACGGTCCTCGCCACCACGGCCTCCCCTCGCTGCCCTGCGCCCTGAAGGGACTCATACGCCAGATGCATGGCGCATTGGACCTAACTGCATACGTGCAATAACGCACGCCGGAGAGTTATATGGCGGAAATGGATTAAAGGTCATTAATGATCTGCCCTTATTGCAGTAGGAACGCGAGAAACCTGTCAAGGCCTGAAAAAATCGCGCCAACGCGACGAAACTCTGCATTAAATCTCCATAAACACCATATATTTTCACCGTGACTCATTGACAACGCGAAATCTTGTGTGTCGCAGAATGTGCCTTAGTTATCGCACAGGGCAACAATTCAAAACATGAGGTTTGAACATGACATCGAATTTGAAAGTGATCCTGTCGGCTGTCGGCGTTGCGGCGTTGGTGACCTCCCCCGCACTGGCGAAATCGCATGTGCGCACCAATCACGTTGCGCCGGCAGCCGTGCCGGCCGACGCGCACGCCTACGTAACGCCAAATGCCCCGCACCAACTTGTCACGCCGTATGCGCCAGACGTGCCGCAACGGCCGCATGAGACCGCTGGTGAGAACCCCGACTTCCAGTTGGCCGGCGAGAGGTAAGCACCGACAACTCTGCGTAATGCATCTATTCGCCGGGCGGCGCCCTCCGCCCGGCGAATATTTTTTTGCGGTGGTCTGCGGGCCTCCGCTCTGCCTCGGCGTCCCGGAAGGACAATCCCGAAAGCGCGGTTGCGGCCGCATGATACCCATGCGATGGTCCCGGTCGAGGCTGGCCCGCGGGTTATCTCGCGCAACGCCGGCCCAATTTGGGGAGGGCATGACATGGCACGATGTGGGATCGTGACTGCAGCTATTGGGGTTGCGTTCGGGCTATTGACGGGGGCGCCCGCGAGCGCGTGGGACCGTGGCGATGTCGACGTTCTGGCGGTTTTGCCCGATGTGACGCCGGGTCAGCCGTCGAGCGTCGAAGGACTGACCGTCGGTCCCGATGGCAACATCTACGTACCCAGTTTCGGCTTCAATACCGCGGGCGCGCTTTCCGGCAATGCCGCGCTGTTTGTTATCAAGCCGGATGGCAGGTTGGTGCGCAAAGTCACCATCGCCAATTCAAGTCCCCACATGCTGGGACTGCGCTTCAATCCGGTCAACGGATTCCTGCTCGTCCTTGATTTCGGGGCCGGCAAGGTCCTCCACGTCGATCCGGTAACCGGCGCTTCCTCGGTGTTCATGACGCCGACGGTCGCTGGCGCCGGCCTCAACGCGCTCACCTTCGACAGGCTCGGAAACGTTTACGTTTCCGACTCATTCAACGGCATCATCTGGAAGACCGGCCCCAACGGCGGCACGCCGACGATCTGGAGCAACAGCCCCTTGCTTGGGCCGGGAACCGGCCTGACACCGCCGTTTGGGGCGAACGGCGTCGAATTCAACAACGCCGGCACCGTGATGTACGTGGCCAATACCGCGTTCCACCAGATCATCCAGATTCCTGTCAACCCGAACGGAACTGCCGGCGCCGCCTCGATCTTCATCACCGGCATCAACGCGCCGGACGGGATCGCGATCGACAAGCACGATAATCTGTGGGTCTGCGCCAATCAGGAAGACGACATCATCGTCATCGACAGGACTGGCAAGGTGATCGCGAAGCTTGGCGATTTCAACGGTATCAGCGAGCGCGGCGTGGTGCGCGGCCTGCTGTTCCCGGCAAGCCTCGCCTTCAGCCTCGACCGCAAGACCCTCTACGTGTCGAATCTGACCCTGTTCCTGCCCTTCGCGGGGGCGCAGGCTGCGGTCGATTCGCCATGGACGCTTGAGGTCAAGCGCTACACGGTCGCAAAGCTTCGCGCTGTGATCCCGCGGCTTGATGACGACGAGCATTGACGGGACGCGTAGGGCGGGTTCGCTTTAACCCGCCTCTTCGAAGATCCATCGGCGGATTACGCCTTTGGCTAATCCGCCCTATGGATTTGGCGCCATCTCGCGCATGTCTACAGCCGCGCCGCGAAGAGGTGCATGTCGTAGATCAATTTGCCGATCGAAAAAGCAACGCCGCAGCCGATCATGAACAAGATCGCCCACACCGCATAGTCGACCTGCTTCTTGAAATTCGATACCGCCTGCGACCGTCTCCTCGAGCCCATGAACATGGCGCGGAGGAAGAGAATGACCGGCATCGCGGCGACGATGATCCCAACCAGTTTGAGCATGGCGCGATGCTACTTCTTCACATGCCGCTCCAGCATCTGACGCCGCACCACCGCGCCGTAAACGTTGCCTTGCGCGTCCACGCCGAGGCCCTCGGCGCCGGAGTGATCGGGCGTGGTCGATTCCAGGTCCTCGATGAAGGCAAACACCTTGCCGTCGCGGGCGCTGCCGATGCGGATGCCCTTGCGGATGCCCGTCAGCTCGTTGGCGCCGGTATCGGGACCGGATTCGGAATCCGCCACATAGATGGTGTCGTCGCGCGTAATGTAGATGCCGCTCGGGCGGCCGAACTGGCGCCATTCGTCGAGCACCTTGCCGTCCTGGTCGAAAATCTGGATGCGGTTGTTCTCGCGGTCGCCGACGAACAGGCGGCCCTGGCTGTCCATCGCGATGGCGTGCGGCTCAGAGAGTTCGCCGGGGCCGGAACCCTTGTGGCCCCATTCCTTGATGAACTTGCCGGTCTTGTCGAACTTGACCACGCGGTTGTTCTTGCCGCGGCGGTGACTGTCGGTAACGAAGATGTCGCCGTTGGGGGCCACCACGACGTCGTTCGGCTGGTCGAACAGGTCGGGACCCGAGCCCGACACACCGGCCTTGCCGAGCCGCATGAGTGCGACGCCGTCGGGTGAGAACTTGATCACCTGATGGCCGCTGCCGTCGCGGCCGCCCGCGTCCGTCACCCACAGATTGCCCTCAGGATCGAGCCCCGAACCGTGCGGGAAGACGAACATGCCATTGCCGAACGCCTTGAGGAGCTTGCCGTTGGCATCGAATTTGAGGATCGGCGGCTCGGGCCGGCCGGCGCAGGAATTTGCGGCGCAGCGATGGATGACGAAGATAGAGCCGTCGGCCGCCGCCTCGATGGAGGTTACGGCCGCCCATTTCATGCCGGCGGGAAGCTCACCCCAGTCGCGCGTGGTCCGGTAAGGCTGCGGCAGATCATTGCGTGGCGGGCTCGATGTCTGCGCGAGCGCCGAGGTGATGCCGGCTGCGGCCGCGAAGGCCAGGATGAGTGTCGATCGCGTCATGGGGGCTGCTCCCGATATGCTATTGTCGGGGCTGAGTATAGCATGCTGCGCATCCACGGAGAGATGCGCGCAAGCAGCGTCCTCCAACACTGCCCGCTGTAGGGGCGACCCTTGTGGTCGCCGCTTGCGCGCGGCGCGCCCCCGAGCGGATTGGTTGAATTGTCCATTACATCCGCAAGGGACAGGGCGACCACAAGGGTCGCCCCTACATCATCCTCAGGCCGCCTCAGCGAGCCCTAAAATCCAACTCCGAAAAGAGGAGGTGCGTCGCCGGAGCAAGATCCCGAGCAGGTGCTCCTGTTTTCCGGCGCAGCCTGCGCGAAAGCGGTGCGGCTTGTGGCCTGCCGTTTCGCCGCGGTGCGCGCGCGTGCGGGCGTCTTCATTTCGGGTATCTTCGCATTACCCGTGCTTACATTGGCGGCGGCATCGGGCATCTTCACATCCGGTTTATCGTCGGACGTCGCAAAACGAGACGAAAACAATTTGGGAGCGCCGTCGTCTTTCTCCCGGGAGGAAAACCTGATGTCAGCAGTTTGCGCTTTATCCTGATCGAGCGGCCTCATTCCGTATGTTCTGTCAGGACGGCCGGCGGCGCTCTTCGCGTCGGCTTGGCGGATCGTAACGGCCGGAGCGCCGCCATCACTCGCGTCCGATGCGACGGCGCTCAGCACGAACGGCGTCTCGGGCGCCGCCATGAGCTCAAGCCTGTCGTGTGCCGTGTCGGTTCGCGCGCCCGTCTGAGCCGGTCCGCGCGCGGTCACCTCGGCGAGTTTGGCCGTCTCAACGGGTGTTTTTGAAACGTACGCGAAAAGCGTGTAGCCGCCGCCCAACACGATCGCGAGGCCGACAACGGCGACCGCATCGGAGACGACGCTGCGCACCAGGTAGGAGGCGGTGCTTTTTAATCTCCGGCGAAGCCGCTCGCGTTCGAACTTCAGCAGCCGGTCATAAACCGCGCGCTGCTCCGCATCGCGAAGGATGTCGTAGGCTTCCACAATCTGCCTGAACCGTATGGGAGCATCCGGATCGCCAGCATGGAGATCGGGGTGGTTGGCCTTGGCAGCCTTGCGAAATGCGTCTCTGAGCCCCTCGGCGTCCTCATCCGCACGAGCGCCGAGCAGATCGTAAAGAGTTTTCATCGGTTACGCTTCGAGCAAGCCCTCCCCGACAGTTATGAGTTCATCACTACGCCATCGAAGCTATGGCACGCCGCGCCACGAGCCTCCGCCTTGTCGAGCCCAAAGCCACTGCGGACAAAGCCGAACGCTGCCTTCCCCATGACGCCACGAGCGCCACGGCCCAGATCAAGGCTCCGCCAACAGCCTGCTTTGGTTAACATCCCCCGAGATGACGCCCGAAAGCCAAGTCTCCGAAACCAAGTCTCCGAAACCAAGTCTCCGAAAGCAAGTCTCCGAAAGCAAGTCTCCGAAAGCAAGTCTCCGAAAGCAAGTCAAAGTACTGATCTTCCCGCTGCCCTGTCAATCATATGTGCCAATAGGAACTTAAGAGGAATTCACGTAACACGGGCAAAAACTCGTAGCAGTTCCACTTGGTCTTGTCCCGGCCATCCCGATAATCGGGCACGGACTATCCTGAGTTTTGCCCCTGTTATGAATTCATACGCCTCAGACATGTCGGAACTTTGCGCGTGATCCCTCAAAACGCCACCAAGCCGAACAAATCGGCTAATCTGTTGCAAAAGTAACACACGGGGCTGAAATATGATGTGAATTCAGAGGGCCTGCGCGCAATCGCTTACGGTAGAATGGGGCGCAATATGCGTTCGAACGTGGCGCGGAACCTTGTGTGCGTTGTCAACACGGCGTCATTGCGTTATTAAGACGACGCGATTGCATTTAACAGCGTGATATTGTTGCGAGAGTTGGGGGGTGTCGTGATGTTCAGCGCAATGCGGCTGGATTATGTCGCGTGTGTTAAGCCGAAAGTATTGGCCGGTGGCGTAAGGACGAAGGGCTCGATTCTCGGGGCCGGCGCGCTTGCGCTGACGCTGTTTTCGGGCGCGGCTGCACAAGCGCAGTGCACTGTGAACGGATTGACTGATTTGAGTAAGGTGGCGGATGGGAGAGTGGCTGCCGCAGGGGTCATGGCTGTTACGAACGTGTCGGCATCGGTAGGCGCCCTTGTTTCCTCGATCAATACCGTGAACACAGCGTTCCTGACGCAGTCGAGTGCATTCATCGGGAGTCCGGCCAATCCTCAGCCAGACCAGGAGGGTGGCGGCGTATGGGCCCGTGGTGTTGGCGGCCACCTCAACGTCAGCACAACCGCAACGGCAGGAAACATAAGCTTTGGCACAGCTCAACAGGGCAACATCATCTGCAATACGCGCACGCTGGAAGATTTCGCTGGCGTTCAGATCGGCACCGACTTTGCCAGGCTAAACGTGAACGGATGGAATTTGCACCTGGGTTCGACGGTCGGCTACTTGGGATCAAGGACGCACGACGCCACTCCCGGTCTTGATCCGCCCGCGAGTTTTCGCGACAGCCTCCAGATCCCGTTCGTTGGCATGTATGGCGCAGCAAGTTACGGAAATTTTCTCGTAGATGGACAGGTGCGTGGGGATTTTTTCCAGAACGACGTCTCTGACAGCACCCATGGATTGTCGGGCCAGCGTTTCGATGCACGCGGCATCAGCCTCACCGGAAATGTCGCTTACAATCAAAAGCTCGGCAATCAGTGGTTCATCGAGCCGTCGGCGGGGATCGTCTGGTCAAGAACGCAGGTCGATTCATCGCATGTCCCGGGGACTGGTATCACCGGGACACCTATCGGGCCTGGGTTCGTTCCTCCTTGGGTCTTAACAGTCAACGACATTGAAAGCACTCTCGGTCGTCTGAGTGTGCGGGTCGGCACAACTGTTCCGTCCGGCAACGTGGTGTGGCAGCCGTTCGCTTCCGCGAGCGTCTTCCACGAATTCCAAGGCGGGGTCACTTCGAGTCTGGCGAGCGATTTCTCGGCGATGGGTGTATCCGGGTTGCCGACTCTCCGTTCTACTGTCTCGACCAGCAGCCTCGGCAGCTACGGCCAATTTGGCGTCGGCGTCGCAGCGCGATTCGTGAACACGGGCTGGGTCAGTTATCTGCGCGGCGACTATCGGACCGGAGACAACATCGAGGGCTGGAGCGTGAACGGCGGCCTTCGCTACCAATTTGCCCCGGACCCGGCGACCGGGGGAGGCCCCGTGTTCGCCAAGGCGGCGATTTATAAGGCTCCCGCGGCACCCGCAGCGTACAATTGGAGCGGCTTCTACATCGGCGCGTATCTCGGAGCCGACTGGGGACACACGAGCTGGAATTTCGCGGACAGCGGCGCGACCATCGACCCGCACTTCGCCGGCCTGCTCGGCGGTGGCGAAATCGGGTACAATTATCAAGTCGGCAAGTGGGTGCTTGGCGTCGAAGGCGACGTCGGCGCGACCAATGCCCGCGGCGCTCAGCCCTGCCCGACGGGCTTTTTCTACAATTGCGAAAACAGCACCAATTGGCTCTCCACGGCGACCGCTCGCATCGGCTACGCCTATTGGGATCGGCTCCTGACGTACGTGAAGGCCGGCGCGGTGATCGCCCAGGATCGGGCCGACATCGTGTGTGACACCGGTTCGCAGTTGACGGGCGGACGAGTGGATGGATGCCCTTCGCAGAGTGCTTCCAAGACCCGCGCCGGCTGGACGATCGGCTGGGGCACCGAGTTCGGCCTGACGCAGAACCTGTCGGTGAAGACCGAAACCATGTACTTCGACCTGGGCAGCGACCGCTACAACGTAGGCGGCACCCCGATCGACATACAAAAGAACGGCTTCATTTCGACCGTCGGGCTGCACTACCGCTTCGGTGGATAGCCCGCGGCCTGACCGTTCCGATGAGTGGCCCGTAGCCCGTCGGGCGCAATAAGCCACCGGGTCCGGCGTTTGGCCGGCCCGATGATAAACTCCGCGCATTGCGCCGCCTCATGTCGAAACACGTCCGCCGGAGCCGGACTGTCGAAGGTCGTCCGCCTGTCGCATCCGAACGGCGTAATGCGCTGCGCTTATTACGCCCTACGGGCCAAGCTACCTGAGCCCGGACAACTCCTGCAGCGACTCGGCTTACTCGACTCACTTGCCGCGCCACGTGCCATTTCCCTGCCAGGCCGTCGGAGGTGGACGCACGTCGCCTCGCGCGCCAATATCCGGCCGAACTTGCGGCCCAAGAGACAACGGAGACGGTCCCTCATGAACATCACGGTCGGCAGACAGGCGATCGCCGAAGCGTCCGAAAAGCTCAAGAACTGGGGGCGCTGGGGCGAGGACGACCAGATCGGCACCCTCAATCACATTCGGCCGGAAGACATCGTGAAGGCGGCAGCCCTGATCAAGACCGGCAAGGTGTTCGGGCTCGGCATTCCGCTCGATCGCAAAGGGCCGCAGACCGGCCTGTTCGGCGGGCGCTGGAACCCGATCCACACCATGCTGGCCACGGGCACCGACGCGGTGGCGGGACGCCAGGACGTGGTCCCCAACATCCGCTACGCCGATGACGCCATCAACATGCCGGTGCAATGCGCGACCCACTGGGATTCGCTGGGCCATATCTTCTACGAAGAGAAGATGTACAACGGCCACGACGCCCGGCTCGTTGACTGCAACGGCCTCGGCAAGCTCGGCATCGAGCATTCGCGCAGCAAGATGGTCGGGCGCGGCGTGCTGCTCGATGTCGCGCGCTTCAAGAACGTGGACTATCTGCCCGATGGCTACGGCATTTCCAACGCCGAGCTCGACGCCTGCGCGCACGCCCAGAATGTCGCGATTGGCCGCGGCGATTTCGTCATCATCCGCACCGGGCAACTGGAGAAATGCCTCAAGCAGGGCTGGGGCGCCTTCGCGGGCGGCGATGCCCCGGGGGTCAAGTTCGAGAATTGCTACTGGTGCCAGGACAAGGAGATCGGCGCCATCTGCTCCGACACCTGGGGCGTCGAGGTGCGTCCCAATGAGACCACGGAGGCGAACCAGCCGTGGCACTGGGTGGTGATCCCCGCCATGGGATTGACCATGGGGGAGATGTTCTACCTGAAAGAGCTTGCGCAAGATTGCGCCGGCGACGGCGTCTACGAGTTCTTCTTCTGTGGCCCGCCGCTGGTGATCACCGGCGCCACCGGGTCGCCGATCAATCCGCAGGCGATCAAGTGACGAGCCGTCAGCGTCACAGCACTGGTGCCGCGCCGCGAAAACCCGATATGCTGAGCGCGGGTGCAATCTGCTCAACCTGCACCAGCCGATCGAACGTCATTCCAGGGAGGACATCAGATGAAACGGATCACGACCGCCGCATTGGCGGGCGCCGCGCTGCTGTTTGCGGGCGCCGCCACTGCCCAGCAGGGCGTCGATTTTTCCAAGGTCGAGATCAAGACCACCGACCTCGGCAACAAGACCTACATGCTGGAGGGCCAGGGCGGCAACATCACGGTTGCGGTTGGCACGGACGGCATCATCATGGTGGACAGCCAGTTCGCGCCGCTCCACGACAAGATCAAGGCGGCGATCGCGAAGATTTCGCCGCTGCCGATCAAGTATCTGATCGACACGCATTATCACCTTGATCACGTCGGCGGGAATGCGGCTTTCCACCGGGATGGCGCAACCATCGTGGCGCACGACAATATCCGCCTGCGCCTCGCTGCCGGCACCACGAACGCCAACACCGGAAACAAGACGCCGCCCATGGAGGCAGACGCGATCCCGACCGATACCTACATGGTCGGCGGCATGAAGGTCGAAGCCGGCGGCCGCGTCGCGCAGGTCAACCATGTGATCAACGCCCACACCGACGGCGACAGCTGGGTCTATTTCCCCGACGCCAACGTCCTCGCGCTCGGCGACACCTACAGCAGCAGAACCTATCCCAACCTCGACTGGGGCTCAGGCGGCACCATCGACGGGATGGTCCTTGCGCTTGAACGATACCTCAAGGCGGCCAATGACACGACCAAGATCGTGCCCGGCCACGGTCCGCTCGCCACCAAGGCCAACCTTCAGGAATGGCACGACATGATGGCCACGGTGCGCGACCGGGTCAAAAAACTGTTCGACGAAGGAAAGAGCGAACAGGAGGTGCTCGCCGCCAATCCGCTCGCCGATCTCGACGGCAAATGGGCCGGCCCCCCCGGGACCATCACCTCCAACCCCACCTTCCTGCGCAACGTTTACAACAGCTTCCGCAATCGCAATTGAACGATGGCAGTTGGATGCCCCGGTAGGGGCGACCCTTGTGGTCGCCCCTTTGCGGCTGAGGTATCGGCGACGGTATCAACGCGGGCGCGATCACGGCCAAATCTCAAACCGTCCACACGTCCCCCGTGAGCGGGGCGACCACAAGGGTCGCCCCTACATCGTCCTTGGCCGGCGCACCTCGCAACCCAGCAGCAGAATTCCTGGACCTGGCGGCATTTTCTGAGTATCCCTGCATCAGGCAGTGCGCACGTCCCAGCCTTCGCGATTCATAATTGGGGCGGCCGCTAGCACAGGGGTCGGCGATGTTACGTGGCACGTACCGAGGCGGTGCGGCAGGATGCTTTGCCGTGCTCAGAGCGGCGCGGCTGGTGCTCGCGACCGCGGGTGCTGGTCTTGCGGTGGCCGGGTGCACGACCTCCGGGGAGCCTGTGCTGGGAGCGATCGGCGGAACTGGGCTGCGTACGGTCGCCTTCGAGTCGATCGACGGCCCGCCCGAACAGCTATTCCGCAAGCTCGTGAACCAACTCGGCGAGGAGGCGACTGCCCACCGGGTCGCCATGGTGTCGCGGGAGCAGCCGGCGCAATATCGCATTCGCGGCTATGTGGCTGCCCATGTGCAGGGCAAGAGGACCACCATCACGTGGATATGGGACGTCTTCAATTCCGATCGCGAGCGCGCGGTACGGCTCGGCGGCGAGGTGCCGGGCGCGCCATCCGAACGCGCCTGGGCGGCCGCAGATGATGCGGTGGTGGCCCGCATAGCGCGGGACGGCATGAGCAGGCTGGCGGCATTCCTGGCGAGCCCGGGTTCGCCGGGGGAATTCTTGCCGCCGCGGGAGGAGGCGTCGTCTGTCGCATCGACGACTGATACCGAAGCATCGCTGGCCTTCCTGCCGCCATTGCGGCCGTAACACGGCCTTGGCAGCGACGACCCCGAGGTCAAGAGAAGACCTATCGGACACAAGTCTTAACGCGACTGCACGCCGGGCCGGTCGAAAAACCGCCGGGACAGCAGGTCGCTTCGTATTGCCATCACCCTGACGTAATTGTTATGACCGCCCCGCACGGACTGTGAATGGTGGCGTGTTCCGATGGCGAACCTGTGAGTACCTGGCCTGGAAATACCGCTATGGTAACACCCGCGACCACGGCCGCCGGGGAGGGGTGAATGGCGGGCGCGAATGGGGCGATCAAGCTCGTAGCAGGCAATTCCAATCCGCGCCTGGCCGAGGCTATCGCGGCGCGCTTGCGTACGCCGCTCGCCAAGGCGGTGGTGCGGCGCTTCGCCGACATGGAAATCTTCGTCGAAATTTTGGAGAACGTACGCGGCGCCGACGTTTTCGTCGTCCAGTCGACCTCCTATCCGGCCAATGACCACCTCATGGAGTTGCTGATTATCATCGACGCGTTGCGTCGCGCCTCGGCGCGCCGCATCACAGCGGTGGTGCCGTATTTCGGCTATGCCCGTCAAGACCGCAAACCCGGCCCGCGAACGCCGATTTCGGCGAAGCTCGTCGCCAACCTGATCACCAATGCGGGCGCCGACCGGGTGCTGACACTCGACCTCCATGCCGGGCAGATTCAGGGCTTCTTCGACATTCCGACCGATAATCTTTATGCCGCCCCTGTGATGGTGCGCGACATCCGCGAGCGTTTCGACCTGTCCAACGTCATGGTCGTGTCGCCCGACGTCGGCGGCGTCGTGCGCGCCCGCGGCCTCGCCAAGCGCATCAATGCACCGCTCGCCATTATCGACAAGCGGCGCGAACGGGCGGGTGACTCGGAAGTCATGAACGTAATCGGCGAGGTTGACGGGCGCACCTGCATCCTGGTCGACGACATCGTCGATTCTGGCGGCACCTTGGTAAACGCCGCCGATGCCCTCATCGAAAAGGGCGCCAAGGAGGTCTACGCCTACATTACGCACGGGGTGCTATCGGGCGGCGCGGTGGCCCGCATCACAGCCTCCCAGCTCAAGGAGCTGGTCATCACGGATTCGATCCAGGCGAGCGAGGCTGTGCGGGTTGCGGTCAATATCAGAGGACTGTCGATCGCAACCCTGATCGGCGATGCCATCGGCCGCACTGCGGCCGAAGAATCCGTGTCGAGCCTCTTTGATTGAAGGCCGGAGCGTGGGCGTTTCGGACCGGTCCCACCCTACCTTCCCCATTCGCGGGAGTGAGAATCTATTAACCCTCGCCGCGAGCGGGGGAAGGCCTCTATTGACCCTCCCCCGCTTGCAGGGGAGGGTGGAGTGGGAGCAAGCGGACGGGACGCCCGCGCTCCAGCCCGAGTCAACTTGTCACATGCATTATTTCAGGCGCGCTTGTGGAAGATGGTCCAAACGCCATTGCGGCGTTCCGGCGAATCCTAGAACAGTCGGCGAGTCAGATACTTCCAATGGCGGGATCATGAGCGGCCCGAGCGGGCCGCTCATGATTCAGGGCCCGCCCCCTCCCTACCCTCCGACGGAAACGAGAGGGGTAGGGAGGGGCGGCATCGGATGACTCGTGGCACCGCCCGACCGCGACATCATGGCGCGTGCGTCCGGTAACGTTGAGGCTGGTTTCACATGATAGGTGGTTCGGATATGTTGCTGGGAGATATGGAAGAGCAGACCAACAACCCGGTCGACGTCGTCGAACGGCTGGCGTCTGTGCACGAATGGTCATTCGCTCGAGCCAGCGACGACGAAGTGACGCTCGTGGTCGCGGGTCACTGGACAGACTACCAGGTCTCCTTCACGTGGATGCCTGAGATTGAGGCGCTGCACTTGGCTTGTGCATTCGATCTCAAGGTACCGGAGCGCCGCCGCACCGAAGTGACCGAGCTTGCGGCGCTGATCAACGAGCAACTTTGGGTCGGACATTTCGATGTCTGGTTCAAAGATGGCATCATCATGTTCCGCCACGCGCTGGTGCTCACCGGCGGCATCACGGCGGCGGACGCCCAGTGCGAGGCTCTGCTCGGCATGGCGCTTAACTCCTGCGAGCGTCACTACCAGGCCTTCCAATTCGTGCTATGGGCCGGCAAGAGTCCCCGCGAGGCCCTTGAATCGATCATGTTCGAAACCCGCGGAGAGGCGTGATTATCAGGGATCAGGGATCAGTAATCAGGGATCAAGATCAGGAACGATCCGCTGACGCTGATCTTGATCCTTGATTACTGATCCTTGATCCCTGATTACTGATCCCTGCACCCGGCGCGCCAAATAATTGAAATTGACCACGAACTGCTCAGGCTGGGAGATTTCCTGCTTGAGCTTCTCGATGTCGGCGCGCGGGAACTCAGGGTCGGGGTCGCCGGCCGCTTCCGCGATCATCTGCACCTTCGCTGCGGTTTCCAGCATGATCACGTTGATCACCGCCTCCTCGATGCAAGCGCCAATAACCGCGACGCCATGGTTCTTGAGCAGCGCCGCCCGATGCGGGCCGAGCGCCGCCGCGACCCCCTTGCCCATGGCCGGGGTGCGAATGAGTGCGACTGTGTCGCGGTAGACCCCAAGCGATTCGAAAAACAGTGCGCTAGGTTGGCCGTAGCACCTGAGCGGACGACCGCTCGCCGAAAGCGCCACCGAATAGGGCGGATGGGTGTGAATCACACTTTGCACATCCGCTCGCGCCTTGAAGATTTCCGAGTGGATATAGACCTCGCTATGGCGCCGCGACGCGCCCGCCACGACATTGCCGTCGAGGTCGATGGTGAGGATGTTGTCCATCGTCAGCTCGTCAAGCCCGACGCTGTGCGGCTTCATGAAGAACCGCGAGGGATCGTCGGGCAGCCGCACCGAAATGTGGCCGCGGGTAAAATCGTCCTGACCCTCGGCGACGAGCACTTTGCCGGCGAGGATGAGTTTTTGCTTGATGTCGTCGTAGCTCATTGCAAATTGCGTCCTGGGTTAGCGGCCGCAGTTGGGATAGTGACGCCCGGGACGGTTGGCAAGATCGGCGACAGGCTGCTCGTTCGGTCGGCCACGCGATGCACCTCGATTCGTACGACAGCTGCGGTCGCCAGCTGAGACGCCGGATCACTCCCCGCCCGCATGGACGGAGCGGGCGCTCTGCTGCTAAAATCCAGCGTCCCGCCGATCTCACTGGCGCGTTTCGTTGGGGGTGGCGAGACGTGTGACGCGGCCCCCAAGAGCCGCGTCGTGGGAAATGTCCAATGAAGCGCATTCTGCTGGGCGCGCTGCTCATTGTCCTCATCGGCTGCGCATATTTCGGCCGGAG
>Ga0257161_1000265_pt1 | contig 14141 bp, 9 predicted proteins | sample NR01A_FD_185954 | JGI IMG/M metagenome (GOLD analysis project Ga0257161, IMG submission 185954) | Soil microbial communities from H.J. Andrews Experimental Forest, Oregon, United States - NR-01-A | ecosystem: Environmental > Terrestrial > Soil > Temperate forest > Bulk soil | place: USA: Oregon... | reverse complement strand
AGCGAGGCGTGCAGAGGCCGTGACCGCATAGGCCTTGATCCTGCCGCCCTGCAGATAGGGCAGCGAATTCGACGCCACGTCGACCATGAGATCGATTTGACCCGCCATGACATCCTGCAGGGCCGGCGCGGCGCCGCGATAGGGCACCAGCTGAAATCGAACCGCCGCAGATTGCTGGAACAGAAGGCCACCGAGATGAGTGGTGGTGCCGGCACCGGCAGTGCCGGCGGATGCCTTGTCCGGATTGAGCTTCAGCCAGGCGATGAACTCGCGGAGGTTTTTTGCCGGCATGGCAGCGTTGGCGACGATCAGGTGCGGATTGCTGGAGACCAGCGCGATCGGATCGATGTCCTTCACCACATCATAGGGCAGCGAATAGATCGCGCCGTTGAGCACAAGGGTACCCAGGAAACCCATCCCGAATGTGTAGCCGTCCGGCGTCGCCCGGGCGACACGGCCGGTCCCGATCGTCCCGGCCGCGCCGGTGACGTTCTCAACGATGACGGGTTGCCCGAGAGAAATCCGCATCGGTTCGGCCAGGATACGCGCAATTGTATCGAGCGGCCCACCTGCCGCGAGGGGCACCACCATCGTGATGGGACGCGACGGATAGACTTGGGCGGATGCCTGGTTGACGCCGCTGACCGCAAGGACGACCGCAATCAATGAAAACAGCGCGCGAGTTTTCATAATCTGCCTCCGTCGCATGCAGCCGACACTACACCATTTGATACCGCAGACGGAAGCGAAACCCACCCTACATCGTCCTTGCCGTCTGCGCGAAACATGGGCATATCGCTGCACGAGCCGCGTGGAGAACGTTGATGCAAAGCCGCTTCGTGAAGGCCGACGCAGAGGCCATGGTGGCGCGCTACGGCGACGCCGGCGTGTCGCGCGATCTTGCGCTGCGGGTTTACACGACCCGATTGCTCGGCGCCGATCCGCGACTCGTGCTCCACGGCGGGGGCAACACCTCGGTCAAGACGCGCGCGGGCGATCTTATGGGGCGTGAGGTCGATGTGCTTTGCGTCAAAGGCTCGGGCGCCGACATGGCGACCATCGGGCCCGCCGGCCTGCCGGCGGTGCGGCTTGCAGAGTTGCGGGAACTACGGGCGCGCGAGGCGCTGTCCGACGAGGATATGGTTCGCCTGCAGCGCGCCAATCTCATCGATCCGATGGCGCCCAATCCCTCGGTCGAGACCTTGCTGCACGCGTTCCTGCCCCACAAGTTTGTCGATCATACCCATTCCACCGCGGTTCTCAGCCTGATCGACCAGGCGGACGGCGAGGCGCGCGCGGCGGAGGTTTATGGCAGCCGCATGGGCATTGTGCCCTATATCATGCCGGGCTTTTCGCTCGCAAAAAAAGCCGCCGAGATTTACGACGCGAACACGGCCGCGCATGGCCTCATTCTCCACAAGCACGGGATCTTCACCTTCGCCGACAGCGCGCAGGAAGCCTATGAGCGCATGATCGAAATGGTCACGCTGGCCGAAGCGGTGTTGCGGCGCGGGCGCCGGGCCGTGTTTGCAAGCGCCCCCACCCTTCCCTCCCCCGCTTGCGGGGGAGGGTTGGGGAGGGGGCTTTTGCGGCTCGCCGAAGCAGCGCCCATCGTGCGCGGCGCCTGCGCCCTTAAGGACACGGCCGGCGGCGCGCACCGCCGCCTGATCCTGGAATTCCGCAGCGGCGACGCCATCTTGAACTTCGTCAACGGCGCCGATGTGAAACGTTACGCGGCCGCCGGCGTGGTGACGCCCGATCACACCATCCGCACCAAGAACTGGCCGCTCGTGCTCGAGGCGCCGCAACAGCGCGGGGAATTTGCCGCGAGCACCACCGCTGCCGCAGCCGCGTTCATGGAAAACTACCGGCATTACTTCGCCCGCCACAATGCGCGCTGCGGCGGCGTCAAGACGATGCTCGATCCGCTGCCCCGCGTCGCGCTGGTGCCCGGGCTCGGCCTGTTCGGTCTCGGCCGCTCCAAGAAGGACGCCAGGATTGCAGCCGATCTCGCAGAGGCGGCGGTCGAGACCATCACCGACGCCGAAGCCGTGGGCCGTTTCGAATCGATCTCTGAAGCCGACATGTTCGATTGCGAATACTGGTCGCTGGAGCAGGCCAAGCTCGGTGCCGCGAAGGAATTGCCGCTCGCCGGCCAGATCGCCGCGATCACCGGAGCCGCCGGTGCAATCGGCGCTGCCACCGCCAGGGCGTTTGCGGCTGCCGGGGCGGAGGTTGCGCTCATCGACGTGAACGAGGCGGCGGCGCGCTTGGTCGCGCAAGCGATCGGCGGCGCGGCGCTTGCGGTTGCCTGCGACGTCACCGATGCGGCCTCGGTGCAGGCGGGGTTCGACAGAGTCGTCGAAAACTTTGGCGGCGTCGACATTGTGGTGTCGAACGCAGGGGCGGCCTGGCAGGGCCGCATCGGCGAGGTCGACGAGACGATCCTGCACCAGAGTTTCGATCTCAACTTCTACGGCCATCAGCGCGTCGCCCAGGCCGCGGTGCGGATCATGCGGGCGCAGGGCACCGGCGGCTGCTTGCTCTTCAACACCTCCAAGCAGGCGATCAATCCCGGACCGAATTTCGGACCCTACGGCCTGCCCAAGGCCGCGACCCTTTTTCTGGCGCGCCAATATGCCCTCGACCACGGCGCCGACGGCATCCGCGCCAACGCCGTCAACGCCGACCGCATCCGCTCGGGCCTGCTCAGCGACGCCATGATCGCCGAGCGCGCCAAGGCGCGGGGCCTTACCGAGACCGAATACATGAGCGGCAACCTCCTGCGCCGCGAGGTGACGGCTGACGACGTGGCCCAGGCCTTCCTTGCCCAGGCGCTGGCGCTCAAGACCACCGCCGACGTCACCACCGTCGACGGCGGCAACATCGCGGCGGCGCTGCGGTGACGCGCCATCACGCGCGGCCCAAATTTGCCGATTGAAAACCAAACTGAAAGCGCGAAAACTAGCGAGTTGAAGCGCTAGTCAGGGGTAACGTCAATGCCATTTTGTCGCCGCCACATCCTCCGGTTCGGTGGCGCTGCCGCCGCGACCTGCGTTCTGCCGCGTCTTGGCGCGGCGCTTGATTACCCGGCGAGGCCGGTGCGCTTCATCGTACCCTTGGCGCCCGGCGGCGGATTGGATTTCGTCGCACGGCTCACCAGCGAATACATGTCGCGCGCCATCGGCCAGCAGTTCTACATCGAGAACAAGCTCGGCGCCGGCGGTATGATCGGCATCGAGACGGCGGCAAAGAGCGCGCCCGATGGCTACTCGGTTCTCATCACCAACGACAACGTCGCGAGCGCGCCGCACGTTCTCAGCGTAAATACCGATTTCGTGAAGGACCTCGTGCCGGTCATCGAATTGTCGCGCCAGACGCTGGTGCTTGCTGTCCACAACTCGTTTCCCGTCAAGTCGGTGGCCGAATTTATCGCGGCCGCGAAGGCGCGGCCCGGCATGAGCTTTGCCACCTCGGGCGTCGGCTCTAACCAGCACATTCTGGCGGAATGGTTCGCCAAGACGGCGGGCATCAAATTGGAGCACGTGCCCTATCGGGGCGCCGGCCAGGCTGTTAACGATCTCATCGCCGGCCACGTCTTGATCGGTTTCCTGGGGCCGACCGCGCTGTTGCCGCACTACAAGACCGGAACGCTGCGATTCCTCGCGCAGTCGTCCCGAGCGCGCGCCCAAAGCTTGCCGGAAGTACCGACGCTCGAGGAGGCGGGCTTTACGGATCTGGTGCTCGAATCCTGGTATGGCGCCTTCGTGCCGGCCGGCACCCCGATCGCCGTCATCGGGTATCTGAATGCCGAGATGGCCAGGGCCATGGCGGATGTGGCGACCCGCGACAGCCTGCTGCAGACCGCAACTGAGCCGGTGGGCGGCAGCGCCGAGGAGTTCGGCCGCGTGGTGCGCGCAGATTCCGCAAAATACGCACGGCTCGCGAAGGAGCTTGGGATTAAGATCAACTAGAACGGATCCGAAGCTGACATCGCGCGTGTGTGCACTGCGCACTACCTGCCGTTGAAAACGAAGGAGACTCGGCAGAAACTGCGGAGAGGGCCCGCGAGTATCCGTGGTGGGGTGCCCATTCGCGGCGGGCGTCGCCACAGGGCGTCACCGCTCGCTTTTGCGGAGCGGCCGCATGTGAAGGAATTCCGCGATAGGAGGCGGCCTATGCATCCGCGGTCCATCAAAGCCGGCTCCCGCTCATGGATCCACTCATGGACCCATCGCCATCGGTGCGCGGTCCGCATCCTGGCGATGGCACTGGCAATGCTACCCTTGCTACCGCATGCGGGCGCAGCCAAACAGGCCGTCGTGCTCGACATCAACGGCGCGATCGGGCCCGCCATCGCGGACTATATCGTTCGGAATTTGCAGTCGGCCCGACCGGGCGAAGTCGGCATTGTCATCCTGCGCATGAACACCCCGGGCGGGCTCGACAGCTCCACGCGTGAGATCAACGCGGCGATCCTCGCCTCATCCGTGCCAGTCGCAACCTATGTGGCGCCGAACGGCGCGCGGGCCGCAAGCGCCGGAACCTACATCGCCTATGCAAGCTCCATCGCCGCGATGGCGCCCGGGACCAATATCGGTGCTGCCACCCCGATCCAATTGAGGGGGCCGTCCTTCCTTCCGGGCGGCGGCCCGCAACAGCCCCAGAGCAACGACAAGGGCAAGGAGAACCCCGCCGAGCCCCCGGACGCCGAGTCGCGCAAGGCCGTGAACGATGCCGCGGCCTATATTCGCGGCCTGGCGGAACTGCATGGCCGCAACGCCGATTGGGCGGTCGAGGCCGTGCGTACTGCTGCGAGCCTTCCGGCGTCCGAAGCGCTCAGGCTTCACGTCATCGATGTGATCGCTGACGACGTGTCCGATTTGCTCCGCCAGATCGATGGCCGCAGTGCATGGGTCGCCGGAAAAACCGAACGCCTGATGACGGCGGGTCTCGAAGTCGTGACGGTGCCGCCGGACTGGCGAACCGAGTTGCTCGCCGTCATCACCAATCCCAATGTTGCCTTCATACTGATGCTGTTGGGCATCTATGGGCTGCTCTTCGAGTTCCTCAATCCGGGAGCGGTTGCGCCCGGCCTCATCGGCGGCCTCAGTCTGCTGGTGGCGCTCTATGCCCTCAATCTGCTGCCGATCAACTATGCGGGCGCCGCGCTCGTACTCCTCGGCATTGGGCTGATGGTGGCGGAGGCGCATATCGGCAGCCTGGGCCTGATCGGCGTCGCCGGCGTTGTGGCGTTCGTGATCGGCGCCATCATGATGTTTCCCAGCGGAGCGCCGGGATTGACCCTATCGCTGCCGCTCCTGGCCGGCGCTGCGGTCGCAACGGTCGTCTTCTTCCTGCTGATTCTCGCGATGCTGCTGCGCTCGCGGCGCCGGGCCGTGGTGGCCGGCGCGGAGACGCTGATCGGGGCTGAAGGCGAAGCCCTGTTCTGGCAGGGCACCGAGGGGCGAGTTCTGGTCGAGAGCGAGATTTGGCGCGCTCGCGCCGCCGCTCCGCTGCAGGCCGGCACGCGCGTCAAAGTGATCGCTCGCGAGGGGCTCGTCGTGGTTGTCGAACCGGCTTAAAAGCCAGACCGTCCATGTTCGTCCCAGGAGGAAACAATGGAAATGATTCCCGTCGTGGCCATCGTCTTCGTTGCGCTCGCCTTTCTGTATTCCGCCATACGTATTCTGCGCGAATATGAGCGGGGTGTCGTCTTTACGCTCGGACGCTATACCGGCACCAAGGGGCCGGGACTCTTCCTGCTGGTGCCGCTAGTGCAGCAGATGGTGCGTATCGACCTGCGCGTCGTTGTCGACGAAGTGCCGCCGCAGGACGTGATCTCGCGCGACAACGTGTCGGTGAAGGTCAACGCCGTCATCTATTTCCGCGTCGTCGACCCCGAGCGGGCCGTCATCCAGGTCAGCAACTATCTCATGGCCACGAGCCAGCTCGCGCAGACCACGCTGCGCTGGGTGCTGGGCAAGCATGAGCTCGACAACATGCTGACCGAGCGCGACCGGCTCAATGCCGACATCCAGGAGGTTCTCGACAAGCAGACCGAGGCCTGGGGCATCAAGGTCTCCAACGTGGAAATCAAACGCATCGACCTCGACGAGAGCATGGTCCGCGCCATCGCCCGCCAGGCCGAGGCCGAGCGCACGCGCCGCGCCAAGATCATCAATGCGCAAGGCGAGCAGCAGGCCGCGCAAAAGCTGGTGGAGGCCGCCAACATCCTGGCTCCGGTGCCGCAGGCGATGCAACTGCGCTATCTGGCGACGCTCTTCGACATTGCCGGGGAGCGCAGTTCGACCATCGTGTTTCCGTTTCCCATCGACATGATGAAGATCTGGGCGGCGGCGACACCGAAAGAAGGATAACCCGCATCAATATCCGGGGCTGGCCGCGCCGGATTGCGTCGCGCCCGCGACCTATTTCCAAGATTGCCCGCTGTGGGGGCGACCCTACGGCAGGCAACGTTGGAGGACGCCGCGTGTGACTTGTCAGGCGGCCATACCGACGGTATCGTGAGTCTCGTTCGCATATAGAACTTCTGTTCGATTATCGAACATTACGAGAGAACGAACTCGGCATCCGCGCGGCAGCGGGAGACGAAAGGGGAGGACGCAGTGGCGCAAGTGGCAGCGCGGCGCGAAACGCCGGAAGCATTCGCAAGGAGCCCGCAAACCGTCGGCAAGGTTGCGGTGGAAAGGCCGCAGACCGGCAAGGAATATCTCGCCTCGCTCCAGGATGGCCGCGAGGTCTTCATCTATGGCGAACGCGTCGCCGACGTGACCGTTCATCCGGCCTTTCGCAACACGGCCCGCATGGTGGCCCGGCTTTATGATGCGCTGCATGATCCTGGCCGCCGGGACAAACTTCTGCTGCCGACGGACACCGGCAATGGCGGCGTGACCCAGGCGTTCTTCAAGGCGCCGAAGACGCCGGCCGAACTCCTCGCCGGCCGCAACGCCATCGCCGAATGGGCCAAGATCACCTACGGCTGGATGGGCCGCTCGCCCGACTACAAGGCCGCGTTCCTCGCCACCTTGGGCGCCAACGCGGACTTCTACGATCCCTATCAGGACAATGCGCGCCGCTGGTACAAGTTCAGCCAGGAACGCGTCCCCTTCATCAACCACGCCATCATCCATCCGCCAATCGACCGCGACCGTCCGCCCAATGAGGTTGGCGACGTCTGCTGCCACGTGGAGAAGGAAACCGACGCCGGCATCGTGGTATCGGGAGCGAAGGTGGTGGCGACAGGATCGGTGCTGACGAACTACACGTTCGTCGCCCACCACGGCTTGATCCCGGTGCAGGACAAGAAATTCGCCGTGGTGTTCATGGTCCCGACCAACACGCCGGGCGTCAAGTTCATCTGCCGTGCGTCCTACGAGATGGCCGCAACCGCGATGGGCAGCGCGTTCGACTACCCGCTGTCGAGCCGCCTCGACGAGAACGATGCCGTGTTCATCCTCGACAAGGTGCTGGTGCCTTGGGAAAACGTGTTCGTCTACGGCGACGTGGAGAAGGCCAACAATTTCTTCCCGCGCACCGGATTCCTGCCGCGGTTTGTCGTCCACGGCTGCACGCGGCTGGCGGTCAAGCTCGACTTCATCTGCGGCCTGCTCTTGAAGGCGACCGAGGCGGCCGGCACCAAGGATTATCGCGGCGTTCAGGCGAATGTCGGCGAGGTCATTGCCTGGCGCAATCTGTTCTGGGGCTTGTCCGATGCAATGGTGCGCGATCCGCGGCCCTGGATCGGCGACTATCTCCTGCCCAACATGGATCCCGGCAACGCCTATCAGATCATCGCCACAATGGCGTATACGCGGATCAAATACCTGATCGAGCAGACCGTGGCGTCAGGCCTCATCTATCTCAACTCGCACGCCCTCGACTTCAAGAACCCGGAGATCAGGCCCTATCTGGAGCAATATCTTCGCGGCTCGAATGGCTACAAGGCCGAGGAGCGGGTCAAGCTTCTCAAGCTCTTGTGGGACTGCTTGGCGAGCGAATTCGGCGGCCGGCATGAGCTCTACGAGATCAACTATGGCGGCTCCACCGAGGAAATCCGCCGCTACTGCCTGTTCGGCGCCCAGGCCGCGGGCAATGCGGACCGGTTCAAGGGATTTGCCGAGGAGTGCATGGCCGAATACGGCATCGATGGCTGGCGCGTCCCCGATCTCACCGACCCGGGCGAACTCAGCTACCACGTGCTGCGGTCGGGCTCATGACTTCGGAAAAGTGGTTCAACATGATTCGGAACGCACCCTGGCCTTAGTAAGGACACTTGGCATCAGCAACAAGGGGCGATCGTCTTCCGAAGGTCGCGCAGAGTGAGTTCGCCATGAGCGTGTCGGGGGGAGCCGTTTCGTGGTCTGCGCTTGCGCGATTGCCGCGGGATCCGATTGCGCTCGTGATCCGTGCTCTCGTGGCGGTCGCCGTGTTCCTGCTGGCCGTCCCGATTTTTGCGCTGCTGTCGTCGAGTTTGTCGGACGTTCAATCGAACGACAGCGGGTTGACGCTCGCCAACTTCCAAGCGGTGCTTGCGCACCCATTATTCGCGCCGGTCGCCTGGAACACGCTGATGCTGGGCGCCGGCACCGTCGCGGTGATGTTAGTCTTCGCGGTGCCGTTTGCATGGCTGTTTACGCGCTCAGATTTGCCGCGCAAGGACCTGCTTCTCGCCCTGATAACCGTGAACGTCGCCATCCCAAGCTTTTTGGTCGCAATCGGTTATATATTTCTGTTCAATCCTTCAAATGGTCTCGCTAATCAAGTTGCACGCGACGTATTCGGCCTCACGACCTCGCCATTCAATATCTATTCGCTGGGCTGGATGATCGTCCTGCAGGGCGCAGCGCTCGCGGCGCCAGCCTTTTTCATGATCGTTCCCTGCCTCCAGGCGATCGATGTCGCACTGGAGGAAGCTGCCGCTGCGAGCGGAGTCCGTCGACGTATGACAACGCTCCGCATCGTGCTTCCGCTTGCTGCGCCGGCCATTCTTGCTGCCGGCGCATACTATTTCATCATTGCGATCGAGATGTTCGACTACGCCAGCATGCTCGGCATGCCGGCGCGTATTTTCGTGGCGTCGACGTGGCTCTACCAGATGATCAATGCCGGCACCGGTCTGCCGCGCTATGGCGAGGCGGCCGCACTCGGATTGCTGGTGGCTGCAGGATCGCTGTTGGTAAGTCTCGTCTATCTGTGGTCGATCGGCAAAGCGGCGCGCTATGCAGTCGTGACGGGCAAGCGCCAGAGGCAGCAAACGCTGCGGCTCAACGCCGGGGCGAAAATCACCGCGTGGGCCTTCATCTTTGCCTACGCCTTGTTCTCGTTCGTGCTTCCTGTGCTGATGCTGCTGTGGGCCTCCGGCCAACCGTTCATGCAGCTGCCGACGCCGCTCGCCCTTTCGCGGTGGAGCCTTGAAGCCTATCATGAAGCCTTCGCCCAGCTTCCGCCGCTGCTCTACAACAATCTCATCGTCATGCTGGCAGTGCCCACCATCAGCGTCGCGCTTGCAGCCTGCGTCGCCTGGGCCGGCGCCCGCCCCCTCCCGACCCTCCCCCGCAAGCGGGGGAGGGAAAATCGATTTACCCTCCCCCGTTTGCGGGGGAGGGTAGGGAGGGGGCAGCGGCGCGGACTCGATTTATTCGTGATGATGGCGATTGCGGTGCCTTCGATCGTCAGTGCGCTCGGGTTTTTATATTTCGGTCTTGCGATCTATCGTGCGATACCGATTTACACGACCGTCTGGCTGATCGTGCTGGCGATGTCGACACGCTATCTCACTTGGGCGAATCGCACCATTTCGAGCAACCTGCTGCAGGTGCATCCGGAGATCGAGGAAGCCTGCGCGACCTCGGGCGTACGGCCCGGTCCGACCTTCGTTTGCGTGCTTCTGCCGACGATCGGCCGCGCGCTGTTGTATTCCTGGTTTTGGCTTGCGCTGCTGTCGCTGCGCGAGTTGACTATTCCGATCATGCTGGCGCGCCCGGACACCGCCGTTCTGGCGACTGCAATCTGGAGCTTGAATTCGGCGGGCAATCCCGATGTGGCGGCCGCCATGAGCATGATCCTTGTCTGCATCACTGTGGTGATGGTGTTCCTTTTTCACAAGGTCGCCGGCCAACGTGAAATCTAAAGTTGGAGCTTCCGATGATCACAGGTGCGCGGCTCCACAGGACCTATGCGGCAGACGACGGCAGCCGCATCCGTGCGCTCGACGACGTGAGCTTCGCGGTGAGTGAACGGGAGTTCTACGTCCTGCTCGGCCCCTCCGGCTCGGGAAAGACCACGACGCTGCGCGCCATCGCGGGGTTGGACCAGCCCGACAGTGGCCGGATCACGATCAATGGAAAGGTCGTGTTCGCGTCGGAAAATGGCATTCGCATCCCGCCGGAAGAGCGGCCGATCGCGATGGTGTTCCAGTCATATGCCCTGTGGCCGCACATGGATGTGCACGACAACATTGCGTTCCCGTTGCGCCGCGGCATTCGCCGCGTCCCGCAGGAGGAAGCGGCGCGACGCGTCGGCCGCGTGGTTGAGTTGTTGCGGCTGAAGAGGGAGCTGCACAGGCCGGTTTCGACGCTTTCGGGCGGCCAGCAGCAGCGCGTGGCGCTGGCGCGCGCGCTCGCGCTCGAGCCGGCGGTGTTGCTTATGGATGAACCGCTGTCGAATCTTGATGCCCGCCTTCGCGCGCGGCTTCGCGTGGAGCTCAAAGAGATCACCCGATCGATTGGCATCACGACGGTGTACGTCACCCATGATCAGACCGAGGCTATGGTCATGGGCGATCGCATCGCGGTGATGGAGCACGGCCGAATCCTGCAGGAAGGCGCCCCATGGACGCTGTACCACCAGCCGGCTGAATTGTTCGTCGCGAAGTTCTTGGGCGAAATGAATTTCATTTCGGGAAAGATCGAGCCCGGGAATGACCAATATGCGCGCGTCGTGACACCCGTCGGACCGCTGAATTTGGTGAGGTCGCCGACCACTCCCAAAGAGGGATCGGTCGTGCTCGGGTTTCGCCCCGAGGACGCAATGCTGGTGCAGGCCCCGGGCGAGAACGTCATCTGCGCGCGCGTGACTGCGCGGCATTATCTTGGCGACGCGTTCCTTTACCAAGCGTGCAGCGACGAAATCGCGTTCGAGATCCGCCGCCCGAAAGCCGAGCAGCTGGCGCTTGGCAAGGAAATCTTCGTACACCTGCCGCCGCGTGCATGTATGGCGTTCCGCGGCGGTGCCGACAAGTCGGCGGAGGAGCCATTCGATGAAACAGTGAGATCGGGCGGATCGAGTGAAAACCCACGGACCTCATCCTGAGGAGGCCGCGCTCTTGCGCGGCCGTCTCGAAGGATGGCCGCTGGCACGATCTCGCCTCTGGCCGTCCTTCGAGACGCCGACCTTCGGTCGGCTCCTCAGGACGAGGTCGATGGATGACATCGATATGATTCGAACTTCGAAAACGCTCAACTAGATCTGTTGATGCCGGTTCGATCCGGCAAATCCTTGGGAGGGGTTAGAATGAAGTTGCGTGGTCTTGCTTCGCTACGTCGCCGTCTGGTCGCTGTGGCGGCTACGGCGATGACCTTCGTCCTTGCCGGCGGGCCGCAGGCAGACGCCCAGGATGGGCGGGGCGCCCTGGCGCCGCTGCTCGCCAAGGCGAAGCAGGAAGGCGCCGTCACCATCTTCACCGGCACGGCGCGCTACCCGGACAGCGCCGTCAAGCAGATCGAGCAGGATTTCCGGCGCAAGTACGGCTTTGCGCTGAAGGTCACGCTTGCGGCGCCCGGCCCGCATCCGCCCACCGTTCAAAAGCTGATAACCGAGGCGAAGAGCGGCGTGAAACCCGGCATGGATCTTTTCCCGACTGCGCTGGCATTCTACGGCCCGATGCGCGAGGCGGGCGTGCTCGCAAAGGTCAACTTCGCGGCCTTTGGCGTGCCACAGGATTTGATCGCACCACCCGGGGACAATGTGCAGATCTCCACGATCGCGCGCAACGTGATTTACAACACCAATCTCGTCAAGAAGGCCGACGCGCCGCGGCGTCTTCAAGACCTTGCCGATCCGAAATGGAAGGGCAAGATTGTCGCGCCGGCCATACCGGACGTGTTCGCCATGATGGTGCCGGTGCTCGGCGAGCGCGACGCCCTCGACCTCGTACGACAGTTGGTGCAGGACCAGCAAATCGTGCTGATCCAATCGGTGACCGACGTGGGCACCAAGGTTGCAAACGGCGAGTTCGCCCTGGGCTACGGCGTGCCGGCGGACTGGACGGGCTTGCGCAAGCGCGGCGCGCCGATCGACAACGCGCCGCTTGAGAAGGTGAGCGGGCAACCGTTCCATGCCGGCGTGCTGGCGAATGCCGACCATCCCGCAGCGGCGACAGTGTTCGCTTATTTTGCCTGTTGCACGCCGGAAGGCAAAAAATCGCTGTATCAGTCGATCGGCTGGGCCAATTTCGAGACGTCGGGCACCGAGCCGTACGAGATCGGCGGGCAGGGCCGCGGCGTCAATCCGGATCACCAATGGCAAACGCGCGACCAGGGACGCCTCGGTCAGGAGATCGCCAAGATTCTTGGGATGTGAGCCTTCCCTCCCTGGGACCGCGGGCGTCTCGCCCGCTCTTCATCTTAAAGAGCGGGCGGGACGCCCGCGCTTCCAGGAGAGGAATCAGCAATCGACGGAGTTCGAAGCATGAGCGGCGGTTTCCCGGTGCTGTCACTGGCGGAGCGCGACCGGCGGTGGGCGGCACTGCGCGCCGGAATGACCAGCAATGCCTTTGATTGTCTGGTCATCTTCGGCCTCAAGGGGCGCGAGCACTACGAAGGCTATGTGGCGAACGAAAACATCGAGGGGTTCGCGATATTGCCGCGCGACAGCGATCCCGTGCTGGTGTCGTGGCATCCGAAAATGGTCATTCGCCGCAGGAGCCCGAAACTCGACCCCAGCCGGTTCTGGATCAAGGATGCGCGCATCGGCAACTACGGATCGATCCTCGTCGAGGTGTTGAAGGAGCGTGGGCTCGATCGCGCACGCGTCGGAGTCATCGGCCTTGAGATCGGCGAGGCCGGGTCGCCGGAAGGCATCGTCCCATTCACCACCTGGCGCAATGCGCTCGACGGGCTGCCACAGGTGCGGTTCTCTGACGCGACGTGGTGGTTTCGCGAGGTGATGCTGGTGAAGAGCGAGGAGGAGCTATCGGTACTGCGCCATTGCGGCATGCTTGGCGAGCGCGCCTGCCAGGCCATGATCGATGTCGTGAAACCCGGTGCGACAGAGTTCGAGGTGTTCCGGGCGCTTCAAGAACAAATCCACGCCGGCGGCGCCGTCATGCACGATCCCTTCCTGATCATGACCTGGGGTGCGCAAGACATCGGCTGGGCCGAGCCGGCGTGGGCTTATTATGGCGGCCCGCCACGGGTGGTCGAGCCTGGCGATCTCATCATGGCGGAGCTGTTTCCCGCCTATGGGGGGCTGGAAACGCAGCAGCAGATGGCGGTCGCGGTCGCGCCCGTCGCACCGATCATCGCCGAACTGGGTGAAGTGGCGGCGCGCTGCTATGACGCCGGCGTCGCGGCGCTGCGCTCCGGCAGGACATTCAGCGACGTGTGGAGCGCCATGGTGGAGCCGCTCAAAGCGATCGACGGTTGGTCGCTCACGCCGATGATCCATAGCGTGGCGCCGCTTGGCTGGGTCGGCGGGATGGGCTTCAATCTTGACCACATGCCGGCTCAGTTGAAAAGCTTCCGGCAGGCCATGCAGGTCGAATTCGGTACGCGCGACCTGGTGCTGCGCGAGGGCATGTCATTCGCGTTCGAGCCGAACGCCTGTAAAGGCCAGAACCGCGTAAATGTGGGAGGGACCGTGGTCGTTACCAGCGGCGAGCCGGAGGAGCTCAATACGGCGCCGAACCGGCTCCACGTCGTGGGTTGACCTCTCAGCGACCAACTCTCCGCCGCCATTCCAGAAACTCGTTATACAGCTGCGTCTTGTCGGCTTCGCGGAGGCTTTTGGTCTCGACCGCTTGGGTTTGGTTTGCCTGCGCCAACCAATCCTCAGCCGCCTTGAAGCGCTGCAGTCCTGGAATCGTTGCCCCGATAGCGGTCTCCCGCCATTTGGGATGG
>Ga0257161_1000264_pt1 | contig 14187 bp, 15 predicted proteins | sample NR01A_FD_185954 | JGI IMG/M metagenome (GOLD analysis project Ga0257161, IMG submission 185954) | Soil microbial communities from H.J. Andrews Experimental Forest, Oregon, United States - NR-01-A | ecosystem: Environmental > Terrestrial > Soil > Temperate forest > Bulk soil | place: USA: Oregon... | reverse complement strand
CGGCGCCGACGTGACCCGGGACGCCGAACAGCACCGCGCTGATGAAATCCGACGACGTGATGACGGCCGCCATGCCGAGCAGCAACGCCATCGCGGTGTGCTGGTCCATGTTGTAGGTGAACGGGACCAGCATCGCCATGCCGACGATGCCGTTGAGGCCGGGCAGGACGCCGATCGCAAGCCCGATGAGAACCCCGATGAGCAGAATGCCGAGACGTGCTGGCTCCAGCAGCAAGGTCAAGGCATGCCAAGCCATCGATGCCATATCAACCGGCATTCAAGCGTTCCTCGCCCGTGTGGCCTGGGCTGCACCCGCCCGAACCAACGAGGCAAGCACCAGCGACGCAACTTACGCGTCCTTTATATCATGCCGCGGTTCTCGCCGCGTGCCACGAAATTTTACAACGGAAAGCGTGCGTGGCGTCAAGTCGTCGCGATTTCGCTTGCGGCTTCTGACATGGTGCAACAAAGCTGCTAGCTTATCCCGAACCGGGATTGGCTTTTTAGAGCGGATTTCGGTCGCGTTGAATCACAACTGGCGTCGTCGCCGGGGTTGTCCCGGCGACCCCGAACGTCAGGGCACAGAGTAAGAATAATCGGGGTGGCCGGGACAAGCCCGGCCACGACCCGGCCGACGCTACGCCCGCTCTGTCGCGGAGGAGAACGAGATGATGCTTGGCATTTTGCGTGCTACCGCGGCCGCGATCGTTTTGGCCATGGCGGTGGCGGCGGCGCCGGCGCAAAACGTCGCCGACTTCTACAAAGGCAAGAACGTCGAGCTTTACATCGGCTACAGCGTCGGCGGCGGCTATGACCTGTGGGCGCGTGTGCTCGCCCGGCACATGGGCCGTCATATCCCGGGCAATCCCACGATCGTGGTGAAGAACATGGAAGGCGCCGGCAGCCTTCGCCTCGCCAATTGGCTTTATCGCGTCGGCCCCAAGGACGGCTCGGTGTTCGGCATCATCGGGCGCGGCACCGGCTTCGATCCGCTACTCGGCCAGCAGGCGGCGCAATTCGACGCCACCAAATTCACCTGGATCGGCAGCGGCAATCATGAGGTCAGCGTGTGCGTGGCGTTCGAGGGCCGCGCCGGCATCAGCACATTCGACGACCTGCGCACCAAGGAGATGACGGTCGGCGGCACCGGCGCCAGCGCCGATACCGACCAGTTCCCCAAGGTGGTCAACGGCGTGCTCGGCACGAAAATGAAAATCGTGAGCGGCTATCCGGGCGGCAACGACGTGGTGCTCGCCATGGAACGCGGCGAGCTGCAGGGCCGCTGCGGCTGGTCGTGGTCGAGCGTGAAGGCGACCCACGGCTCCTGGATTGCCGAAAAGAAGCTCAACATCCTGGTGCAGCTGTCGTTGCAGAAGCATCCCGACCTGCCCGACGTTCCACTCATCATAGATCTCGCCAAGACCGATGAGGACCGGCAGATCCTGAAACTGATCTTCGCCCGCCAGGTCATGGGCCGCCCGTTCCTTGCCCCGCCCGGCATTCCGGCAGAACGCGTCGAGGCGTTGCGCCATGCGTTCACAGCCACCATGACGGATCCGGCCTTCATGGCCGACGCAGAAAAATCGCAACTGGAGGTCAACCCGGTCGCAGGCGACGATTTGCAGAAGCTGGTGGCGGAAATCTACCGCACGCCGCCGGAGGTGGCCAAAAAGGCAGCGCAGCTTTTGGTCGCGAAGTGAAATTTCCTCTCCAGAACTGTAGCCGGGTTGATCGCCAGCGAAACCCGGGAGCGGCGTTGCCATAGTGATAGGGCGGTCCCGGATTTCGCTGCGCTCAATCCGGGCTACGAGAGCGGGCGAGACGCCCGCGCTCCAAGGTCACTGCGCGATTGACTTCATTCCGGGCCGGGCGTTTGCTTGCACAACGCGGCAAAACAATTCTGGAATGTAGGCAATGAAAATCGCGGTGCTCCCCGGAGACGATATCGGCCCTGAGATAACGGATGCGACCCTGGCGGTGCTGGAGGCGGCGGACCGGCGTTTCGATCTCGATCTCGGTTTTGACGTGGTCGAAGTCGGCATGGCGGCGCACCGCCGTACCGGCACGACACTGCCGCCCGCCGTCATGGCGGCGGTGCGCGCCGCGGACGGCATCATCCTCGGCCCGTGCGGCGTCTCGGCTTATCCGCCGGAGAGCGACGGCGGCGTCAATGTGCCGCGCACCATCCGCAAGACGTTCGATCTCTACGCCAATATCCGGCCGGCGCGGTCGCGGCCGCCGCTGCCGCGCGCGGTTCCCGGCCTTGACTGCCTGATCGTGCGGGAAAATACCGAGGGTTTCTATGCGGATCGCTCCCTGTTCCAGGGGCCGGGCGAGTTCATGCCGACGCCCGACTGCGCGCTGTCGTTTCGCAAGATCACCGTCCAGGCGTCCCGGCGCATCGCCAAGGTGGCGTTTGAGGCCGCCCGGCACCGGCGCGGGCGGATTACGGCGGTCGGCAAGCGCCATATCCTGCCCGTGACGGACGGCGTGTTTTTCAACGAGGTCAGAAACGAGGCGGTGCTGCATCCAAGCGTGACATGGCGCGAGATGGACATCGACGCCATGGCGGCCGACCTCTACACACGGCCGGGAGATCACGACGTGATCCTCACCACGAACATGTTCGGTGACATGCTCTCCAACGAGGCGCTGGCCCTGTCGGGCAGCCTCGGTCTTGCCGGGTCCTTGAACATGGGCGAATGCCACGCGGCCGCGAATGCGGGCCATGGCTCGGCGCCCGATATCGCCGGACGCGGCACCGCGAACCCCACCGGCCTTATGCTGTCGGCCGCAATGCTGCTGCGTTGGCTTGGCGAGCGACATCAGCTTCGCGAGTTCCTCCACGCCGCCGCAAGCGTCGAGGCGGCGGCCGATGCCGCGATGCTGGATCCGGGGAGCCGCACCGCGGATCTCGGCGGCAGCGCCAAGACCCAGGTCTTCACCAAGGCGGTGATCCGGTCGATGCGGGAGTGAATTTTCGTGTCCCTGCTTCAGTCTTCGGTGTGGGCCGAAGTGCGCGATCTGTGGCGTCTCGGCGCGCTGGCGTGACCTTGGATTTCTCCCGGAATGCCGCACTGCGGCAAATGACGTGAAGGGCCAGGAGCGGCCATTTCAGGCTTTGGCGAAAGGGCGACGCGTTTGACCACATTAGCTGGCGGATGTCTACATCGCGGCCAGTGCGCAAGCTTATCGGTGCGAAGATGCCAGGGTTGACAGCCAGCCCGTTTCTGACCGATACCTTCCTACATGGTGAACTATAGTGAGCGGCTCGACCGGACATTTGCGGCGCTCGTCGACCCGACTCGGCGGGCGATTCTCGCTCGGCTCGAACGCGAAGACGGCGCATCCATCAGCGCGCTGGCGCAGCCCTTCGCGATCAAGCTGCCGGCCGTGATGAAGCATCTCGATGTGCTTGGCGATGCCGGCCTCATCACCCGGTCGAAAGTCGGGCGCACCGTGACGGTACGGCTCCGGCCCCAGCCCATGAGGGAAGCCATGGATTGGCTGCGCCGCTACGAACGCTTCTGGTCGAACAGCCTCGATCGCCTCGTGGCCTATGCCGAAAGCAAGGAAGCCGAAGCGAGGAAGAACAGACGATGACCCGTCTAACGCTCGTGCGCCGGATCAAGGCGCGGCCATCGATAGTCTTCGATGCGCTCACCACAGCGGAAGGCATCGCCAGCTGGTGGGGGCCCGACGGCGGTCCCGTGCTTGTGGCGGAGACCGACCCGCAGGTTGGCGGCTGCTTCCGCGTACGCTTCCGCATGCTCGATGGAAGCGAGCATGAGAGCAGCGGCGCATATCTCGAAGTCGTGAAGCCCGAGCGGCTGAGCATGAGTTGGCGCTGGACGGGCGGCGCCGAAGATCCCGGCGAGTCGCTTGTCGAGATCAGGCTTCGCGCCGTTGCCGAGGGGACCGAACTCACATTCACTCATTCGCGACTGCACGACGAGGAGAGCCGCCGCAGCCACGAGGAAGGCTGGAACGGAGCGCTCGACAAGCTGGAACGCCATTTTCTTGCAACCGAACATAGCTTTCCGTGACCAAGTATCTGCCACAGAACCAAGCGTAGCCACAGCCATTGTGGTCGGCTGGAACGAAGCCTTCGACGAGCTTCAGCCCACGCCACGAGAATCGCAAAGGAGCACATCGCATGATCACGATCTCCGCTTTCAAATGGGTTCCAGAGTTTGCCCAGGGCCAAGTGCGCGATCTGCGCGCGCGCTGGGCGCTGGAGGAAGCTGGTCTGCCTTACAAGACGCGCCTCCTCGAACTCGGCGATCAGGACAAATCGGACTATCGCGCGCTGCAGCCCTTCGGGCAGGTGCCGATCCTTGAGGAAGACGGCCTCGTGCTCTTCGAATCCGGGGCCATCGTGCTGCATATCGGCGAACGGAGCGAGATGCTCCTGCCGAAGGACGCGAGCGCACGCGCACGCGCGACGCAATGGCTAATCGCGGCGCTCAATTCCATCGAGCCGTTCGTTATGAACGTCGCCCTGATCGATCTCTTTTACAAGAATGAGGAATGGGCGAAACTGCGCCGCCCAGGGGCGGTGGAGTTTGTGCAGAAGCGCCTGTCCGCGCTCTCCAAGTCGCTCGGCGACAAACCCTACCTCGATGGTGACCGCTTCACTGCGGGTGATTTGATGATGACGACCGTGCTGCGAATTCTGAAGCACACCGACATCGTCGCAAGCGAGAAGCGCCTCGCCGCCTATGTCGGACGCTGCACCGCGCGGCCTGCCTTCAAGCGAGCGTTCGATGCACAGATTGGTGATTTTAGGAAGGCTGCATAGCCCAATCGGACCACCGTCGTGATCGTGAATATTTTCCAAAGCGAAGGCCAAGCAATGTCCAAAAACACAATTTGCCTGTGGTACGACAAGGACGCCGAGGCTGCTGCCCGCTTCTATGCTGCAACCTTTCCCGACAGCGCGGTCGGTGCCGTGCACCAGGCGCCCAGCGACTATCCCGGCGGAAAGGAGGGCGACGTGCTGACGGTGGAATTCACGGCCCTCGGCATACCCTGTCTCGGCCTCAACGGCGGTTCCGTGTTCAAGCATAACGAAGCCTTCTCGTTCCAGATCGCGACCGAAGATCAGGAAGAGACCGACCGCTACTGGAACGCAATCGTCGGTAATGGCGGACAGGAGAGCCAGTGCGGGTGGTGCAAAGACAAGTGGGGAATTTCCTGGCAGATCACGCCGCGCGTGCTGACCGACGCGCTTGCGGCTGGCGGCGATGAAGCAAAGCGCGCTTTCGATGCGATGATGGGAATGAAGAAAATCGACATCGCCGCGATCGAGGCGGCGCGGCGCGGCTGAAGGGCTGGACTCGTGCCGGCCCCGCCTCGCACCACGCCAGGCGCGAATGACAAGGCGGACGTTTTTACGCCCGCCTTAGGTCAGAAGCCGCCGCCCCGCGGGGCTGCCGTCAGCCCGATTGATGCATCGCAGCGAAGCAACTGTGCGCGACGATGATGGATCAAATTTTAGACCGCAGCTTCAACCAGAGACACGAGCTTTTCCAGTCGTCCCATCCCACTATCGCGATGTTGTATTCATCGCGTCCACGACCTCCACGCGGCCGCAAGCGTCGAGGCGGCCGCCCGATGCCGCGATGTTGGATCCGGCGAGCCGCACCGCGGACCTCGGCGGCAGCGCCAAGACCCAGGTCTTCACCAAGGCCGTGATCCGGTCGATGCGGGAGTGAGTTTTCGCGTCTCTGCTTCAGTCTCCGGTGTGGGCCGAAGTGTGTGATCTGTGGCGTCGCGGCGCGCTGGCGAGACCTTGGATTTCTCCCGGAATGCCGCACTGCGGCAAATGACGTGAAGGGCAATTGCGAACATGGTCAAGGCGCGCGGCTTCCGAGCTTACACGAAGGATCCAGCAATCGGCCCGCTAGCACTACGCCGAGCCAACGGACCGATCAGGGGCTTCGCGATGCCTGCTACTCCATCCCAGCTTGTCGGTGCCTCGAACGCTCCATCAATCAAACGGCCACAATCCAGACACTTGCGGGCTGGCATTTCGTCATTCTCGGAGCGGCACCTCTCACTTCATCCGCTTGTTCTCGCCCAGCTTGGATCCCTGTGCAACTCAAAGACGATTCTGGCGATCGAGAAAGGCCACGAGCCGGTCGTCTTCGTGGACGACATAAGCATTGATCCGGCGCGCCGCGATCCGGCAAAATACACATTCGCTGCTCATGTCGCTTCGCCCAGGCCTCGCGTTGTTCCGATGCTCTGCGAACATAAAGCTTTTCCGGTCGTTCCATCCACGGCTGCAACGTAATATTCATCGTCCTCTCCCATGATTGCGCTATCGGCGATTACCGAAAAACGCTACCATCCGCAACTCACATGAGTCATTGCGATAAGACACTGCAGGGAGGCCATCATGCGTGAGAGGTTCTCGGGCTCGACGATTACGGTCGCCATCGCTGGGGCCGCTGTCAGCGTCTTCATTTCGGCGTCCGCCACACCGGCGTCGGCTCAAGCCGCGCCCCCGGTGTTGACGACGCCCTGGGGCGAACCCGATCTGCAGGGCATTTGGACCGACGAAACCGACACGCCCCTGCAGCGCTCGCCCAAGTATGCGACCCAGGAATTTTTCACCGACGCCCAGCGGGCCGAGTTGGATCGACAGCGCTCGTCGATGCTGGGTCGCGAGAGGCGCGCGGAGCGCGGGACGGTGGCCGACGTCGCCGGCGCTTACAATGACGTATTCACGCCTAAGAAACGCACTGGCCTGCGGACGTCGCGGATTGTCGATCCGCCCAATGGCCGGCTGCCGCCGCCGACGCCAGAGGCCCAGAAGAGTACCGCTGCCGAACGCGAATTTCGCGTTGCCCTGTTGCAAGCGACCGAAACCTGCAAAAATAAAGAGTCGCCATGTAGCGGGGGAAAGTACGATCCTGCTCCCTCGCGGCGTTTCGCGGAGCCTCCTCCGCGCTACAACACCGCGACCATCAATCGCTATTACGGTCCGGAGGACGCCTCGTTGGCGGTGCGCTGCCTGATGGGTGGGGTGCCGGAGATCGGCACGCTTGGAGCGATCGCAGATCGCATCAGCTTCCGGCGCATCGTGCAGACACCCGGCGGCATCTCGATGTTCTACGACGTGGGTCAGGGCCAGGGCTGGCAGCGCAATATCGTCATGGACAGCCCCCATTTGCCTGCAAGCATTCGCCAATGGTACGGCGACTCGCGTGGGCATTGGGAGGGCAACACCCTCGTGATCGATGTGGCGAATTTCAGTGCGAAGACCGATTTTCAGGGGTCGCGCGAGAATCTTCACGTGATCGAGCGGTGGACGCGGACCGGCCCTGACACGCTTGAATATGCCGTAACGGTCGAGGATCCGACGGTGTGGGCGCGGCCCTGGACTGCCAGGCAGGATTTCATCCGGCAGAACGACCAGGAAAACAGAATATATACCGAGCCGCGCTGCATCGAAGGAAACTATGGTCTACCCGGATTGCTTCATGGACACCGCATGGAAGATCTCGCCTTTGCTGAGGGACGGGGTGTTGATCCGAGAACCATAAGCACCATCTCGGCCAATGAGGGTGAACCCGACCCGCTGCAATAACCCGTGGACGACTGGACGAAAACCGCGTTGTATTGGCCGGACTTAATTTATGCGCAGTTCCGGCGGGTCGGCATCCGGCAGGTGGGCTACGTGCCGGATGCCGGCACAGCCGCCTGATCGAGTTGTGCGTCAACTGTGCCTTCCACGTGCCTTAGCAGTCAATCGGGCTCCCAGGAGCGACTGACCTCGAACAAGAACCACGTGCGCCGCTCTGCTTCGTCGATCCAAGTTTCTATGTTTGCGCATCGCTCAATATCGGTATAGCGCTCTTACGGCTTCGCTATGGCGGGATGAAATCTGCGCACCGCCAGGAATCCGAGCGCGACAAACGCCGCCAGCACCACAAGCTGTGCAATGACAAACGGGGGCTCCGATTGCGTTGGCGCCAGCGAATGCAAGAACGACAGCTTCCCAAAAGCCTGAATGACCGCCACGAAAACATTAAAATAGAGCGCGATCATGGCGGTGACGACGTAGACCCAGCGCCACGCTGCGGCGAGGTGAAACGCGTAAAAAGCAACAACGGCGACTGCGAGCAATACGAGGGATAAAATCCCGATAGCGCGCGGCGGGTCGAAGCCGAACGGCGGCAACGGAAAGCCGGTGGCGCTGGTCAGGATCGTGGTTGCGAGAAAAACGGCGGTCCAGGCGCCAAGGGCTTGTCCGTTCACGAGGCCGTAGAGCACCACCAAGCCCGATGCGATGCCGATCAGGCTGATGATGACGTGGAACGTGAGAAACGCGTCTGTTGAGATTCCCAGAATCATAAGTGCCTCCGTTGATGAGATTAGGATGCCTTGAGGGATCCGCACCGTCACTGCGCAGCAATACGATCAAGTGCCCGGCACGGTCGGCCACGGCGACCGCGATGCGATAGCCGCGCGCCTGACCGATTGTGAGTGCGGTTCGCGCACATTCAAGCGCAAGATCAATGCCGACCGAGCGTTGGGTGAGAATGCCCCCATCCATCGCGTGACCTCTCTCATTTCTTGTCGAGGAAATCGACAATGACCGCAGTCGTCTGCTTCGTTTGTTCTTCCATCACCCAGTGACCGGAGTTGGTGATGACAGCGCTGGCCACATCGGTTGCAACGAAGCGAAGATCGTCTGCCATCTGTGCCCCGAAGGAGTGATCGGCGCCGAGTGCCAGAATCGGCATGCTCAACTTGCCTTTGGCGGCGAGCGCCTTGTTGTCGGTCGCATCCTGCGTGAAAGCTGCGAATTGGTTGAATGCCGCGTGCATAGCGCCGGGGCGCGCATAGAACCGGGCGTAGTGGCGCCGCGTCGCCTCATCGATCGTCCGGGGATTGAGGGAGAGCTCATTCCAGAACCGGTCAAGGTAGATGCGTTCGCGGCCCTTGACCAGGCGCTCGACATCGGGACCTCGGAAATTGAAGTGCCACAAGGCGGGGCTGCGTATGATCTCGTCCCAGGGACCGATGCCAGGCAAGGGCGCGTCGATGACGACCCAGCGGGTGACGCGCGCCGGAAACTGCGCCGCGAGCGCATAGCCGACCATGTTTCCGATGTCGTGCGTGACCAAGTCGGCCTTCTCGATCTGCAGCTTGTTGAGCACCTGCGCGATGTCCAGCGCCTGTGTTTTCTTCTCGTAACCACCCTCCGGATGAGACGAGAGACCCATTCCCCTCAAATCGGGAACGACGACGGTGTGGTCTTGCACAAGCACCGCTGCCACTGGCGCCCACATGTCGCCGGTGTCACCGAACCCATGCAGCATCACGACGGCCGGACCCTTGCCGCCGATACGGACATGGATTATCGCGCCGTCGGTCGGAATCTCCTGCACCTGGAAGCTCGGCGGAAACGCCCGGACCTCGGCAAGCGCCGGTGTGGCGAACGCCGCGAGTGCCAGCGGCAGTGCGAATTTGGCGGTCTTCGTCTGCATGTTCGTTCAGCTCCCATGGGACGGTAGTAGCCGCGCACTCTCGCGGTGCGACCACAAGTGAATTCCGGCTTGGTTATCGGCGATGCCGGGGCGGCCGTATTTCACGAATGCCGCGCGGTTTGGCTTAATAGGTCATTTCGAGTCACGCAAGGTGAGCGTCGCGTGGTGAAATCATCGAAGCTTTTTCGGACAGCATTGTTGCCAACCTCGCCGTCGTATCGCAAAATTGCTTACGCCCAATCCGCGGGTGTTGCTCGCGCCGCAAATGAGAGCCTCCTCGGTGAGTGAAGCACGGATGAGTGAGACAGGCGCCTATGGCCGAAGGCTTGGCGATCGGGATGGAGATATTTCCGTCATGGTGCTAGCGCGGGTGTGTGGGTTGTCTACCAAGCACTTTTCCTGCGCATTTCGCCAATCGACCGGCCTGCCGCCGCATCAGGGGCTGCTGCAGCGCCGTGTCGAGAAGGCCAAGCAATTGCTGCGCGATTCACGCAGCCCGCTGGCCGATGTAGCGGCCGATTGCGGCTTTGCCGACCAGAGTCACTTCACGCGCGTGTTCACCTGGGCAGTCGGTATCAGCCCCGGTCAGTGGCGGCGTGCCCGTGGTGGCTGACGTGGCCAGCTACTTCGAGGAGCGGAGCTTAAGCCTTGGACGACAGGACGAAAACCGCGTTGCATTGGCCGGACTTAATTTATGCGCAGTTCCGGCGGGTCGGCGTCCGGCAGGTGGGTTACGTGCCGGATGCCGGGCACAGCCGCCTGATCGAGCTGTGCGTCAAGGACCCGAACATTCATGACGTCGTACTGACGACCGAAGAGGAAGGCGTCGGTCTCGTGGCCGGCGCCGCGCTCGGCGGCGAGCGCGCTGCGCTGCTGATGCAGAGCAGCGGCGTCGGAAACTGCATCAATATGTTCTCGCTGATGCGCAACTGCGGCTTTCCTTGCCTCGTCCTCATCACCATGCGGGGCGAGTTTGCGGAGTTCAATCCCTGGCAGGTGCCGATGGGCGCGATCACGGAGGCGACCCTCAAGCTCTGCGGGTTCCTGACCTACCGGGTGGACGAACCGGACAACGTCGATGACATCGTGGGCGGCGGTTGCGACATGGCGTTCGGCGGGGACCTCCAGGTCGCCATCGTGCTGTCGCAACGGCTGATCGGCCGCAAGGAATGGACCAAGTGATGCTGGATCGGCGTGAGTTCGTCCAGAAATTGCTCATCGACCGTGAGAACTTGCTTGTCGTCTCCGGGCTCGGGTCTCCCACCTATGACGTCGCGGCCTGCGGCGACCATCCGCTCAATTTCTACCTCTGGGGCGCCATGGGAAGCGCCGCCATGATTGGCCTCGGCCTGGCGCTGGCGCAGCCGGCGCTTCGCGTGCTCGTGCTTACGGGCGACGGCGAGGCCCTGATGGGATTGGGCAGCCTTGCCACCATCGGGGTCAAGCAGCCAACAAATCTCGCCATCGTCGTGCTCGACAACCAGCATTATGGCGAGACCGGCATGCAGCCGAGCCATACCCGGGCCGGCATCGATCTCGTGGCGGTGGCGAAAGCATGCAAGTTCGTCGACGCCCTCCACGTGTCGGAGATCGGCGCCATGAGCCCCATCCGCGATCTTGTGCACAACGGCCGCGGGCCGATCCTGGTTCAGGCGCAGATCTCAAACGATGTGGCGCCCCGCGTACTACCTTCTCGCGACGGTCATGCGATCAAGCTTCGGTTCATGGAGGCGCTGGGCAGGTTGAGCGGCTAGTGGAGCGATTCGATGAAACCGATCATATGCGCGGGCTGGTCATTCCGGGGCGACACCGAAGGTGGCGAGCCCGGAATCCATAGCCCTCGCCCGGTGGTTATGGATTCCGGGCTCGCCGCTTCGCGGCGCCCCGGAATGACCAGCATATGATTCGAACTTCGAAATCGCTCGACTAGTCGACAGCTTCACGCAACCTCAAGGGGCTGGAGCATCGACCAAAGGCATGACGTTGGAGGGGCGTGCACAAGCGGCGTCCTCCAACATTGCCGTTGTAGGGGCGACCCTTTGCGCGTGAGGGCGCTCCGGCGACCGCATCAACGGGGCGCGGCCAATCTTAAACCGCCCATACGTCCGCCGGGGGGGCAGGGCGACCACAAGGGTGGCCTCTACACCGTCGTTAGGTAGTGCCTCATTTTGAAATTTTGCTAGGCTGAAGCTCCGGCAGAATCTTCTTGAGTGGGCCATACATTGCTGTAGGACGCCCGGCATCATTCGCGGGGGTGAGGCCTTGAGCAATGTACCAGTCCCATAGTTTCTTGTTGGTTTTTCCGCCCTCAGAATCGAGCATCAAACCCCACGCGGCAAAATCGTCGCTGCGATGAACACGGCGCGCGGCATCTACAATTAGAGCTTCTCCAAGCCCGCGAGGAGCGCCATCATGACGACCCATAAAGCCGATTAGCGCCATGGGGATTGGGAGTCCCTTTGGGACACGTTTTTGGTCGCTGCCCGTCGCTGCCCCTCTAGAGAGCAGCGACGGAGAGATCGTATAGAATCCCCAAATCTCGCTAGGATCGTCTGGATTTGGAAGAATAAAAACACGGCAATAGTTGTGGTCGATCAGGTGCAAACAATCGTTGTTAAAGAACGCGCCGACGCGAGCGCTCTTTGCGCAAACAAAGTCTGCGGTACGATGACAAGCAGACAACCGAACGGTCGCTAACGCTTCTTGCTGCCGTACAAGCTCCGCAGCAATGCTGCCCCCCGCCGATTGGCCTCTGTCGGTTCTCCCGGCTCCCTCATGCATGCTTCAAACCGCGCAAAGCCCTTGGCGCTCAACACCAAAAGCCCATTCATTGGTTCTGAGACATCAAGCGATATCTTGTTCCGCTTACGTTCCGCTCGCGCTGATTTCTTAGAACCACCGCTAGCGCCCCCTCCCTCATGCCCCTTTGCTTTGTATTCCATGGCGGGCTGCTCGCTCTCTTGTTGCTCGGGAACCTTAGAGACCGGGTTGTAAATATTCAACGGTCTTACGATCGATTTGATCGGCCTCCCATTGCTCCAAAATGTTCACGATGTCGGCAATCGACCAGAGGCGATCGGTCACGCCAGCGGCCATAGCCGGCGTCACGCGAAGCGACTTGTGGATGCGGCAAAAGTTGTAGTGCATGTAGTGGAGCGCGACCGAAAGCGCGTGGTTTTCGATCTTCTTTGAAAAGGCATTTGTGAGCCTCGTAAAGCGTCGCATCTGCATTCGCATGGTGAGGTTCTGGCGCTCAACATAGGACGTGCTGATGTGCTTAGGGTCTGGGTTGCCTTCGATGCGTTCTTTGTGCGCGCCAATGCATTCTGCCGGGCTGTAGCGGCGGTGGCCCTCGGGTGCAGGGCCATAAACCTTGATCAACATCCCGTAATCCACGTCGCCACCAAACGCGCCTTCGATCGCCTCTAGATACGCTTTGTGTCCGTCCGACGTGACCTGTATGCGAGTCGCGAGGCGCTTCGCTAGATCGTCAACGAAAGCTATCGCCGTCTCTGAGCTACGGTCCCCGATGCGCCATGACGGAACAAGTTTAGTCTCGGCATCGATCGCAACCCAAGTCCACACGTCGCCAGCATCGATCGGAGCGGCCTTAGCGCGAGAGACGTTCTTTTGCTTCGCGTAGACGAACGACCAAATTTCGTCGAGCTGAACGCGACGGCATTTCAGATTTCGGAGCGTGCGATCTTGATAATCGAGACACGCTCGCACGGCATCAACGAACAGCTTGGCGACCGAATTGTAGGCTACGTCCGCAAGACGATTTGTCGCGCGAAGGCTGCTCCCCTCGCAAAGCAGGTGAAGGATTTGCGCACGCTTTTCCGATGGGAGCTTGTTCATGCCTCCATTTATAATGAAAACTATGCTTGACGGTCAAGCATGATTTTCAAGTTATCTCTGACGCTTTTGTTTTTGTGACCTGCGCGCCAGATTTACGCCAATCGATAAAGTCGCCAGGAATCCATTCCTCACGTCTTGGCTTTCCTTTTGGCGTAAGGTCTTGAACATAAGGGCGAATTGCCTCTTCTATCTTTCGCAATCTCTCGCGGGCGGTCGCGAATCTACTCCCTGCACTTTTCTTCATGATTGAATCCCCAATTAATGGGATGGCGGAGCAGTATAGAACGCTTCGTCCGCACTCTCTACGCACTTTGCAGCAAGATTGCCGTTCACGAAATTCTGCGTACGGGAGTACAACTCATATATAGCGACCCATTGTGGACACTGCACGTCCATCACCTCAATATTTAGGCCGCACTGTGTAGCTTCTTGGTAATTAATCGATCGACTATGGGTAATGGTTCCCTGCTTTGGATCAAGAAATATTCCGATCTTCTTCTTGATGGTAACCTTCGATTGTTGCTTCATGATGCCAGATTTGAGAATTTTTATTGCAATGTCCTCTGAAAGAGCAATCATATCTCGATAGGTATTGATGTCGCGAACATCGAATCTTTGAAGCTGTTGCATGAAGGGCTCAAGGTTGCCCTTCGACTTAACCGCTGCGGCAAACAGTTTTTCATACGATGAGACAAGCCCATAGGCGGAAAACTGTCTCCACGTGTAACTCCCAAGCCGTCGGCTAAGCGATCAGGGTGGGCATGACGTGGCTTGGCGGAGCTGCGAGGGTTTGGAGAATATTGCAGCCCTGTTTTCTGGCGGTTGA
>Ga0257161_1000263_pt1 | contig 14196 bp, 14 predicted proteins | sample NR01A_FD_185954 | JGI IMG/M metagenome (GOLD analysis project Ga0257161, IMG submission 185954) | Soil microbial communities from H.J. Andrews Experimental Forest, Oregon, United States - NR-01-A | ecosystem: Environmental > Terrestrial > Soil > Temperate forest > Bulk soil | place: USA: Oregon... | reverse complement strand
GGGTCCGATGCTAAAGGCTCGAAAAATCATCCCGGGCGTCGATCCGAAGCTTCTGATCAAAGACGCCGCAAAACTCATTCCAAATCCGTCGCGCCGACTGTTCCTGCGCGGCGCCACCAGCCTTGGCGCCATCACGTTGCTGACAGGCTGCGACATTGTCGATGAAGACACCGCCGCGAAGGCCTTGTTGACGATTTCCCGCTTCAATGACCGCGTGCAGGCGTTGATATTTAGTCCGAACAAGCTCGCCCCCACCTATCCAGAGAGCGCGATCACGCGGCCGTTCCCGTTCAACGCCTATTATGACGAGGAGGATGCCCCGGAGGTCGATGGCGAAACTTACATGCTCGAGGTCGGCGGCCTGGTGGAGAACAAGAAGCCGTGGACGCTCGAGGAGCTATACGCGCTGCCGCAGGAGAAACAGATCACGCGGCACATTTGCGTCGAAGGCTGGAGCGCCATCGGGTCGTGGACCGGCACGCCTCTGCACGACTTTCTCAAACGTGTCGGCGCCGACCTGACAGCAAAATATGTCTGGTTCCAATGCGCGGAAGGCTATTCCAACACCATCGACATGCCGACCGCGCTGCACCCGCAGACCCAGATGACGTTCCGATTCGACAACGAAATTTTGCCTCGCAAGTATGGCTTCCCGATGAAGATCAGGATACCGACCAAGCTCGGATTCAAGAACCCCAAGTATGTGATCGGCATGCATGTGACCAACCAGGACCTTGGCGGCTACTGGGAAGATCGAGGTTACAACTGGTTCAGTGGCAACTAACTGCGAATCGCACGAGGCTCTTCCGATGACTGCCCACAAGCTTCTTCTCCTTCCCGGCGATGGCATCGGGCCCGAGGTCATGGCCGAGGTCAAGAAGCTGATTGCCTGGATGAACGCGCGCGGTCTCGGGCAGTTCGAAACCGAGGAGGGCTTGGTCGGCGGAGCCGCGTATGATGCCCATAAGGTTGCCGTCACGGAAGCCACCATGGCGCAGGCGCTGGCTGCCGACGCCGTGATCTTCGGCGCGGTAGGCGGCCCCAAATGGGATGCGGTTCCCTACGACGTGCGGCCCGAGGCCGGGTTGTTGCGCCTGCGCAAGGATCTCGGCCTGTTCGCCAATCTGCGGCCAGCGATCTGCTACCCGGCGTTGGCAGAGTCCTCAAGCCTTAAGCGCGAAGTGGTCGACGGTCTCGACATCGTCATCGTGCGTGAACTTACCGGCGGCGTGTATTTCGGCGAGCCAAAGACCATCACGGACCTTGGTAACGGCCAGAAACGCGCCGTCGATACGCAGGTCTACGACACCTACGAGATCGAGCGCATCGCCCGCGTTGGCTTTGAGCTCGCCCGCAAGCGGCGCAACAAGCTTACCTCGATGGAAAAGCGCAACGTGATGAAGACCGGCGTGTTGTGGTACGAGGTCGTCAATCAGCTGCATGCCCGCGAGTTCAAGGACGTGCAGCTTGAACATCAGCTGGCGGATGCCGGGGCCATGCAGCTTGTGCGCCAGCCGAAGCAATTCGACGTCATCGTCACCGATAATCTGTTCGGCGACGTGCTGTCGGACGTCGCCGCGATGCTCACGGGTTCGCTCGGCATGCTGCCGTCCGCCTCGCTCGGCGAAACCGACGCGAAAACCCGGAAACGCCGGGCGCTCTACGAGCCGGTCCACGGCTCGGCTCCCGACATCGCCGGCAAAGGTCTCGCCAATCCGATCGCCATGCTGGCTTCGTTCGGGATGGCGCTGCGTTATTCGTTCGCCATGGGCCACGAGGCCGATCTCATCGATCAGGCGATCGCGGCCGCGCTGGCCAAAGGATTACGCACCCACGACATCAAATCTGAAGGTACGACAGTGGTCGGTACCGCCGAAATGGGGGCTGCGGTCCTGCAGGAATTGGATCGACTCGCTGCCCTACAGCCCCAAAAGTCCCGGAATTACGCCCAGGCCGACCTCTGAGGGGTCGAGTCACCGCTACTGGCAGAAGCCCGCCAAATCGAAACAATTCGGGAACGGCATGCGGTCATGGGTAAATGGCAGGCCGGGTCCCGAGTGGAACAGCGTGGAATTCCTATACGGGCCGGAGCCACCCGGCGGATAGGCATAATCCGCGTAATGCTCGGTGTGTCTTTTTGTTTCGGTCCCGGGATCGAGATAGGAGCGCTTGCGCACCGTGACTCGGGCCGGCGGGCGACCCGCCGTCGCCACACGGATGGGGCCCTGCCGCGCCTGGACGGACGTCGTCTGGGCTTCGGATGGCGCGGTGGCAAACGCCACGATTGCGGCGGCAACGACTCCTGCCATAACGGCCGAAAACTTATGTGCTTGCATGGAACCCCCAAGCGAATGCGTGAACGGTTTGCTACGGCCGATTTTAACCGCAAGTCAAGGCAAAGGATAGCGCTCGAATGCAACTATTTGTTGGCGGCTATGGCGCATTGTTGCGGTTCGGCCCCGGATAAAGACGCTGCCGCCGGTCGTCCCGAACTCGATCCCGCGTCACGTCGTTGAATTACTGGGTGTTCCCGACTAGAAGCGAGGCTGGCCGCGCACTTTTTTGCAGTGCAACGGACCTGATGGGTTGGAGAATGAAGATGGGTTTCAAGGTCGCCGTAGTTGGCGCCACCGGTAATGTGGGCCGCCAAATGCTCGAAATCCTCGCCGAGCGGGCTTTTCCTGCCGACGAGGTCGTTCCTCTGGCTTCGCGCAAAAGTATGGGCGTGGAGGTGTCTTATGGCGACAGAATCCTGAAGGTAAAGGCTCTCGACCATTACGATTTCTCCGATGTGGATATCTGCCTGATGTCGGCTGGCTCCGCGGTGTCGAAGGAATGGTCACCGCGAATTGCCGCGCAAGGCGCGGTGGTGATCGACAATTCATCGTGCTGGCGCATGGACCCCGACGTGCCGTTGATCGTGCCCGAGGTGAACGCCGACGCAATCAGCGGATTTCGGAAGAAGGGCATCATCGCCAATCCGAATTGCTCGACAGCTCAGCTGGTGGTTGCCCTCAAGCCGCTCCACGACCACGCAAAGATCATCCGGGTCGTGGTCGCCACCTACCAGTCGGTATCGGGCGCCGGCAAGGACGCCATGGACGAGCTGTTCAGCCAGACCAAAGCGGTATTCACGGTCGGTGAGATCGAGACCAAAACGTTTCCCAGGCGCATCGCCTTCAACCTCATCCCCCAGATCGACGCGTTCATGGAGGACGGCTTCACCAAGGAAGAATGGAAGATGGTGGTGGAGACGAAGAAAATTCTCGACCCGAAAATCAAGCTGGTCGCCACCTGCGTGCGGGTGCCAGTGTTCATCGGCCATTCGGAGGCGGTCAATATCGAGTTCGAAAGGCCGATCTCGGCCGACGAGGCGCGGGCCATCCTGCGTAAGGCGCCGGGCTGCCTGGTCATCGACAAACACGAACCCGGCGGCTACGTCACCCCGTATGAATGCGTGGGCGAGGACGCGACCTATATCAGCCGTGTGCGCGAAGATCCCACCGTCGACAGCGGGCTGGTGCTGTGGTGCGTATCCGACAACCTGCGTAAGGGCGCGGCCCTCAATGCAATTCAGATTGCCGAGTGCCTGATCAAACGCAAGCTGATCAGCGCGAAGCAGAAGGCGGCGTAATAAAACTACCCACGGCCCCTATCCTGAGGAGCCGGCTGCGGCGGCTCCTCAGGATCAAGGTCGGAATTATTTCACACCTCCTTCGCGGGGCACGACACCGCGCGGTGAGATTGAGCCGTTGGCATTTCAGAACACCAGAACGTCAGCACGTTCGAAACGTCCAGCGAGATCATGGCGAATTCAACAGGAGATTTCGTCGAGCTTCCCGGTCGGATCGGCAAATCGCCCCGGTGCCGGATTGAATTGCCGATTGAGAGAAGGATGTCCCTGACGACATTGAGGCCGGTAGGACTTTTTGTGGTCGCCTCGGTGCTCGCATTTGTGGTTGGCAGCGTGATCACCTATCGCGACGCTGCAACGGACGCTTGGTCGACCTGCACGACGCGCAGGGCTGGCGAATTGCAGCACGGCCCAGCTTGTCATCGTAGATATTTTGGTTTCCTGATTCTTTCATCCCTTAATGCGACCCTGTTCGGCATCTTCCTCTGGAGGGGGTATAAACGGATTTCTCGCGCCATGACACTGACCGGCCCGCATCTCAGGGTTGATCGCGAGAAATTTTGGTGTGAACAATTAGTCACACCTATCCGCTTCGCCGACGTTCTCGATGTTAGGAAGAACGGCAGGGTCCTTACGGTAAGCTTAACGTTTGTATTGAGAGACCCGCCACAACTCGCTTATGGGAAACCGGAGAGCGAGAATACATGGCGTGGGGAAAAACCGACTTTCACCCTCTGGAACCTGGGATACGGATACCTGGGGGCGCTAAGCTGCTCGACACAATTGCACTTCTTACCGAGCAGCATCAAAAAGAAATGAGCAAAGCCCTGTAGCTTTTCGAGATCACGCGCTACGCCCAGATCGCCATCGGCAGCCCGAATTCGTCGCGCAGCGGCGGATCGGGAAACGGACTTGCGATGCCCATGTGGATGCGTCGCGCAATCGCCGCGCAGGCGAGCGCATCGAGAAGATCGTCTGCGGCTGCGCCTCGTGGCGGGTCTCGTTCCACCGCAGCCTGGGCGAAACAATTGCGGGTCAGCAGGGCCCCCCGCAGCGCGAGACCCGGGCCATAAGGTTGCCCTTTGACCTTCTTGGGCTCAGTCAGCGCCCGGTCGCCATTGAGCCGCCAGAACGCGACCTCCGGATGAACCTCGAAGACGCGGTCGGTCAGCGCCGGAGCGTTCCGCAGCGCGTCATCGACCTCGCGGATTTTTGCAGCGATCATGAAAAGCTGCTTGGACACTTTTTTCGGCGGGTCGGATGTTTCCGCTGCCAGGCGGCACGCCTCGCCGTAGTCCTTCGCGTAGACGGCCAGGCGCGACGGCACTGCAAAAACCGAGGGCTGCCGTTCACCCAGGAGCGGCCTCACGGCGCGTTCCGGCCCTCGCCCTTGCGGTCCGATGCGTGCGGGCAACCCAATAGGCACGTCAATTGCAATGATTGTGGGCTGTTCAGGCGCGGCGACCACCTCGCTGAAGGAATCGAATACCCTTATGACTGCGTCGCTGCCGTCTGGTAGGACGAACGCGACCATCCATCCGGCCTTGCAGCCGTCCGCCCCGGCCAGCCAATGCGTCGTCATGGCCCTTTCTGAACTCCTCCAATTCGGGAAAACTGGTACGCAGTTTGCGTTTATATCAGTGAGGGGAGGTCAGAGGCACACGCGTCTTGCCTGATCTCTGAATTCCTGAGGAGCCCCCGCCATGACCATTCGTCCACGTCGCAGCGTACTCTACATGCCGGGCGCCAATGCGAGGGCCCTGGAAAAAGCCAAGACCCTGCCGTGCGATGCCGTCATTCTCGATCTTGAGGACGCGGTGGCGCCCGCTGCCAAGGTAACGGCGCGCCAGCAGGTGATGACGGCCGTGACAGCCGGTGGATTCGGCTCGCGCGAGGTGATCGTGCGCATCAACAGTCTCGATACGGCTTGGTGGCTCGACGACCTTGCGGCTGTCGCCAAAGCTCATCCAGACGGCATCCTGGTGCCAAAGGTATCGAATCCCGCCCATCTCGAGACCATCGCGGAGCGGTTGATCGATATAGCGGCTGATCACAGAATTCGGGTGTGGGCGATGATCGAAACGCCGCTCGCCATTATCAATGCGGCTGAAATCGCGGCCGCGGCGCGCGACGTCGAAACCCGCCTGGCCGGTTTCGTGATGGGCACCAACGATCTCGCCAAGGAGAGCCGCGCTAAACTGCTGCACGGCCGCGCCCCGATGGTGCCATGGCTCGCAACCGCCGTGCTGGCTGCCCACGCATACGGCATCGATATCCTGGACGGGGTCTACAACGACATCGCGGATGAGGAAGGTTTTCGCCGCGAGTGTGGCCAGGGACGCGACATGGGCTTCGACGGCAAGACGCTGATTCATCCCAACCAGATTGCGCCGTGCAATTCGGCCTTTTCGCCGAGCGAGGCCGATATTGCCCAAGCGCGCAAGATCATCGCGGCATTCGAGCTGCCGGAAAATCATGCCAAAGGCGTGGTCCAGCTCGATGGCCGCATGGTCGAGCGCATGCATGCCGACATGGCGAGACGTACGGTCGCGATCGCGGACGCCATCGCGACGCGGCTGTAGGGCCGGAGCGTTCCGCTTTCAGACTGTAAGGTGGGCAAAGGCGCTCTTTCGCGCCGTGCCCACGCGGATACGACAACGGTGAGCACGCTTCGCTTTGCCCACCCGACGCTCGGAGCGGCCGGCTGCAATGTCCGTGCGCGGTGCTTGCTATGCCCACGGCCGCGCTGCCCGGGCCTTTTCCTCGAAGCTCGCGATCTTGTCCTTCTTGACGAGAGTGAGTCCGATGTCATCAAGGCCGTTGAGCAGACAGTGCTTGCGGTGCGTGTCGACCTCGAACTTGATCATGCCGCCGTCGGGGCCGCGTATCTCCTGCTTTTCGAGGTCGATGGTGAGGCGCGCATTGGCGCCGCGCTCGGCATCGTCGAACAGCTTCTCCAAATCCTCCGGGGTGACCGTGATGGGCAGAACGCCGTTCTTGAAACAATTGTTGTAAAAAATGTCGCCGAACGAGGTCGAAATCACGCAGGTGATGCCGAAATCCAGCAGCGCCCATGGGGCGTGCTCGCGCGACGAGCCGCAACCGAAATTATCGCCGGCGACAAGAATCTTGGCATTGCGATAGGCCGGTTTGTTGAGCACGAAATCCGGGTTCTCGCTGCCGTCGTCGCAGTAACGCTTCTCCGAGAACAGCCCTTTGCCGAGACCGGTTCGTTTGATGGTCTTGAGATATTGCTTGGGGATGATGGCGTCGGTATCGACATTGATCGACCGCAGAGGCGCCGCGACCCCCTCCAGAACCGTGAACTTCTCCATAGGTCATCTCCCAATGTCGCCCGACCGTGCACCGCGAACTCCGAACACGTGGTTATCGGTTCGCCGCTGAAACGTGCCGAAAACAGATGGTCTCGGCGGCGTGGTGATGAACGTGGAATCCGGATCGGTCAAGGCCATCCCGCGCGGGAAGGGGCGGGAGCGCCGCCGCGCCGGAAGCCGATCCGCTGCGCCCGCCCAAACATATCCGTCAGGCGGCTTTGCCTTGAAGACTGGCGCCAGCCGCGTGGGCGCTATTGATTGCTTGCACCGAGCGCTCGATTGCGGACCACAGGCGGGCGATCTCGATCTTGCAGGCCGGATCGCCGTGCAACTCGCCGGCGCTCGCGCCCGCCGCCAGCGAACCCAAAAGCGCCGTACGCTGGCTGATTTGGCCCGACCATATCGGGACGGACAACCGGTCGAATTCGGCACGCGCCAACACAACCGCCGGCGCTTCCTTCTGCTCGCGTTTGACGGGGGCGGCGTTGATCACCACCGCGTACGGTTTGTTGCGCTCCCGCGCGATCCTGACGGTATCTTGCACGGCCGCAATATCGAAAAATCCCGGGCGCACCGGAATGACCACCATCGTGGCAACGCGGATCGCCTCTTGCACCACGACCCAGGTTGTCGGTGCGGTGTCGATGAATACCCACTCGATGCCGCCGATCTGCGCGGAGGCCACCAGACGGTCGATCCCTTGCGCAGCGCTCTGCAGCGGCAGCCCGCCGTTAGCGCGCATCGAGTGCCAAAGCGTCAGCGAACCCTGCGGATCGGCATCGATGACAAAGCAGCGGTGACCCGACAAATGTGCGAAGGCGGAGATGTGTGCCGTCAAGGTACTCTTGCCCACTCCGCCCTTGCGTGAAGCAAAAGTGATCACATTCATCCGGCCATCCCCCGCTGGGTGATTTCGGTAAGCTTATGCTTAATGTAGTTAACGAATGGTAACCGGCGGCGCAGGAATCACCTCAGAGCACGCTCATTTTAGGCCGATCCTGCCAGTGTCATTGCCCAGCTTGACCCGAAGTCGGGCCTGTCCGACTTCGGCACTTATTAAGTGATCGAAATCGGAAGCATCCGATTTCGATTGGCAATCCAGTATCCACGGTCGGTGTTTACTCGATCGCCCGGTCAAGGCTTCGACAAACGCTCAGCCGGGCGATGACAGCGTAGTCAGTGTCAACCTATTCAAAAAATGCTCTTCGGCTCATCGGCTCGCGTCAGCGAGCTGATAGACGCCACGCTCGAAGGCGTCATAAAGGGCAAGCGCCTTACGGTCCGCGAACGGCAGGAACTGCATCAGGATCACCCCCGTAATGCCTCGGGCTGGATCGAGCCAGTAGTAGGTGTTGTTGATTCCGCCCCAGCTCAGGCTACCGGCAGACCGCTTGCCGGAGACCGTATCGGCCGTGATCAGAAATCCGAGCCCCCACTTGTCGCGCCCATCGGCAATGAACGAGAAGTCGTCGCTGCGTTCCGGGATCGCGGTCTTTTGCGCTGGAACGCCAAGCGCTCCGATGTGGTTCTGTCCCATCAGGGCGACGGTGCCGGCCGACAGGATACGGCCGCCGTCGAGTTCACCGCCGTTGAGCAACGCCCGGGTGAAGCGGATGTAGTCGTTGGCGGTCGACGACAGGCCGCCACCCCCGATGGGCGTAAAGCCCGATGTCGGCGGCTGGACGGATTCCCTCACGATCGAACCGTCGGCTATGCGACGGTTGACCGTCACCAAACGCGCCTCTTTATCCTTCGGCACAAAGTAGAACGTGTCGGCCATCCCGAGCGGCGTGAAGATGCGTTGGCGGAAGTAGTCCTCAAGCGACAGGCCGGAGATTTTCTCGACCAGCCGACCCAACCAATCCGTGCTGGTGCTGTAAAGCCATCGTTCGCCCGGCTCGAAAACCAACGGGCCCACCGGATAGTCCTCGCCGGCGCGCGGCTTGAAGTCGCGCACGATCGGGTTGGTGAAGCCGTACCCAAGTCCCGACGTATGGGTAAAGAGATGCCGGATGGTTACCGCCTTGGTGGCCGGCCGCAGCCGATAGGCGCCGGTGGCACTGTCGAACGATTCGAAGACGGAGAGCTTGGCGAATTCGGGGAGATATTGTTCGACCGGATCTTCGATCGCCAAACGGCCCTGCTCGACCAGCTGCATGGCGGCGGTCGAAGTGACGGCTTTGGTCATCGATGCGATCCGGAACAACGCATCAAGCCGGAGGGGGCGAGCGTCGCCGAGGTCGGCGACGCCGAATGCACCCTGATAGAAGACGCGATTGCGATCAGCCGCCATGACGACGACACCGGCCACGTCCTTGCGCTCGACCGCGCGGCGCATCGCCTCGTCGATGGCAGAAGAGGACTGTTGTGCATTGGCAACGAACGGCAAAGCTGCCGCGCCGCCGACGAGGGTGATGAACTCGCGCCGCTTCATCGGATCGTCCTCCCGTTTGACACCGCGAGGCACAGGCCTCGCAAACGCGACGGCGAAGATATCACGGCGAGACGCGCGGCTCCACGACACCCTTGTGTGCCGTGGAGAGAGCACCGAATCCGGGTGGTGATCCGCGAATTCTACCGGGCGTGGCATCGCCGTCACCGAGAAAATTGGGTTTGGTCGAATTTCCGGCGCATTGGGGCGGCACAAAACCTGCAGATTGCGTGTTTGTGGTCGAGGCGCGAATATGGGTTGTTGAGGGGGCTCCGAGGCACCGCGGCGTAAGTAATGCTGTGTGACTCGGCGCAAGATCGTGCACATCGGCGGGTGGTGGCAATGAGTTTGTCCGGTGGTTCGCGTTTTACCGCCATGCTGGCAACTATCGCGATCCTGGGGACCGCCGGCAGTTTGTCGTGGATCATCGTGAGTCATGTGCACTTGAAATCCGGGGCGACCGGTCGTTCGGTGGACCGTGCTCCGCTTTCAAGGTCCGCGGGCCACGGTTCGCGTTTGAAGAATGAGCGATCCAATAAATTCGCATCATTCAGGAGGAGCGAACGACCGCAGCCGACTGCATCTGGCTGGAGTGACGACCGGGGTCAATGGCGCGAGCGATCAGTTGCGCCTCAGGTATTCGCGGACTACACGAATATAAGCTTGCAGGACCGGGGAGCCGATATGCCCCTTCCGGTTCCGCCAATTACGCCTTCCCAAGCCAAATTTCCGGTGCCACAAGTATCTGCACCGTCGCCACCTGTGGAAAGTCAAAAGCGCCTGCGAGATCCAAGACCGGAACCGGCGACCGTCGCGACGTCAAATTCGCCTAAGCTGGCCGCCCGATCCTATTACACAGAAAAACTCGTCGAGCAGGGTGACGCCGGCGAAGTAACGTTTCGCTACCGGCGCCAATCCTGCGAGCCTCCGAACATGCCGGACGTCTGCTTCATGCCGCAAGAAAGTCGTCGCAACATCGTAGTGGAGCGACGGTAGCCAAAGCCGCACGCGACGGTCAATCGCAGCTTGGCTGACTTGGTTTCCTCTTATCCGCTCATTCGGTGCGCCATTTGGCGAAGTGGGTTTCGGCGCGCCGCACCATGGCGTTGAGCGCAATCGCCATGGCGGCGAGTACGCCGATGAGTCCCAACAGCTTGGTGGGGTCGAAGTTCTGGGTGAACAGGGTGGTGAAATAGCCGATGCCGGCGATCGACACATAAAGCTCGGCCAACAGCACGCCGAGCAGAACGCCGCTCATGCCAAGGCGCATGCCGGCAAAGAAGCTCGGCACCATGTGGGGAAAGATGACGTGGCGGAAAATCTGCCATCGGCTCGCCCCCATGGAGCGCGCGCCGGTGAGCAGAATCGGCTTGAGGTTCTGCACACCCGCCACCACGGTGACGATGACCGGAAAGACCCCATGGGTAACCCCGAAGGCGATCTTGGATGCCGCCCCGATGCCGAAGAACAGGATGAACAGCGGCAGGATCGTGACCTGCGGCATGCCGTAGAGTAGCAGCACGATGGGAAAAAAGCTGCGGCACACAAGGGGCTGCAGCCCGATCGCAAGGCCCAGCACCAGCCCAATCGCAACCGCAAGCACGAACGCAACGGTCAGCTCGAACAGAGTCAATTGCAGCGCGGCCGGAACGCCGCGGGTGTTGAAAACCTTGTCAAGCGAAGCGATGACCTGCGACGGTGGGCTCAAGAACAGTGGATCGACGAACCAGCGCGCCGCGATTTCCCACAATGCGAACATGCCCGCAATGACGATGAGTCGCGCGAGCCATGGCCGCCGCGTCAGAATACGGACTGCGGAGCGTCGCATTGGAGCCGTGGCCGCCATTCAGTTCCGCTTTCCGCGCGCTTCGAAAGTCGACACGATGGCGTTGAGGGTAACTGCGATAGCGATAACAAATACGATATACGCAAACATGCGCGCCATCTCCATCGCTTCGGCCAGATGCACGATTCGGTGGCCAAGGCCGGCGAGCGAAGCTAGCGTCTCGCTGCCGATAATCGACAACAGCGCGGTGGTGAACCCCATGCGCAGACCGGTGAGAATCACCGGCAGCGCGGCCGGCAGCAGCACGTAGCGGAACAGGTGATAGTCCGACGCCCCCATTGATCGCGCCGTCGTCACGAACAGACGATCCACGTGACCGAACCCCGCAATGGTGTTGATCACGATCGGAAAAAAGCTGATCGAAGCGCCGAGCGCGATCTTGGAAGCCGGGCCGAGGCCGAAGAACAACACGAACAGCGGTAGGAACAGGATGATGGGTATGGAATAGATCGCAGCGAGCAGCGGCTCGAAGACTTCGATCCAATAGGGCGAACGGCTGATCAGATAGCCCAACGTGACGCCGCCAGTAACCGAAATCGCAAACGCAACTGCGAGTTCGCCGAGCGTTGTCTTGAGATCGTCGATGAATTCACCGGATCGCAGAATGTCGAGTAGATTGTCGTAGACGGCGATCGGGTTGGGCAACAGCAGCCGGTTGACGCCCCAGCGGGTCGCGGCCAGGTACCAAATGGCAATGAGGCCGACCAGAAAGCCTGCCTGAACGAGGCGGCTCACCAGGGCGCCACGATTGCGTCTTTCGGCTGTCTTGCCCGCCATTACGCCGGTCCCGTTCCCGCCTTTACGGCGTCGGCGGCAGCCGATTGCTGCACCGCCTTGCGGATTTCGTCGTGCAGTAGGCCGTATAGCTGGTTGCGCAGCGACGTGAACTTCGCCGAGGTCACGAATTCCGGTTTGCGTGGATGCGCCTCGTCGACCACGATGATCTGCTTGATGCTGCCGGGTCGTGCCGAAAACACCGCAACGCGATCAGCAAGAAATACTGCTTCGCCCAGGCTGTGGGTGACGAACACAATGGTCTTGCGGCTGCGCGCCAGCAGCTCCGAAAGGTCCTCGCCCAGGATCATGCGGGTCTGCTCGTCGAGCGCGCCGAACGGCTCGTCCATCAACAGGATTGGCGTCTCCAGGCTGAGGGCACGGGCAAGCGCCGCGCGCTGGCGCATGCCGCCAGAAAGTTGCGCCGGATAGTGCTGGGCAAATTCCTTGAGCCCGACCGCTTCGAGCGCAGCAGCGGCGCGCGCCTCACGTTCCGATTTTGCCACGCCTTGAAAAGTCAGGCCGAGTTCGATGTTCTCGATCACGGTGTTCCAGGGGAACAGAGAGTTCTCCTGGAACACAAAGGCGATGTCGCGGGGCAGCGGGCCTCGGACCGGCTTGCCGAGCACTTCAGTGGTGCCCGAACTCGGCTCCATCAGACCGCCGATGATGTTGAGAAGCGTGCTCTTGCCACAGCCGCTTGGCCCGATGAGACACAACAGCTCGCCGCGCTCAACATCGAGCGAGGTATCCGCAAGCGCCCGCACGAAGCGCCGGTCGTCCTCCTCGCCGAACTGATGGAAAACACCGCGAACCTTGATCGCGGCCTCAGCCGTCGCCATCCCGTCACCAAATATGCAATGCGACAAACCTCAACTAGATACCGCCTTTAGTTCTTCGGCAGAAACGCCTCGGTGTAGAGCTTGCCCATGTCCGGCTTCTCGGCGAGCGATCCCATCTCCACGAAGGAGCGCGCCAGTACGTCGAGCGCCCTGGCGTCGAAGCGGCCAGTCGGGTTGAAGATCGGCATCAGCTCCTCGTAATTGGCGGTAGCGACCGACTTCGAGACCTCCGCAACCCGCATGGCGATGTCGATGGTCTGATCCTTGTGGCTGCGCATGTATTGGACGCTTTCCAGCAGCGCCTCGACGAAATTTCGCAATGCTTCCGGATTGCGATCGATGATCGCATTGCGGGCGAACACCACGTGCACGTGAAATTCCGGTATGCGCTCGCCGAAGCGCACCAGAATGCGGCCGGTCCCCTCCTCGACAAGGCGCAGGACCGTGCTGGTTTCCGTCACCACACCGTCGACCTGTCGGGTCTTCAGCGCCGCCGCCTGGGCCGTTGTGGTGCCGAGGGGGACGATCTTGATGCCGTCCGGTCCCCAGCCATGGGAGCGTGACAGTTCCTGGGCGAGCCAGTAGGTGAGCGATCCCGTCGTCGAGACACTCACGGCGCGACCTTTAAGGTCATCTTCGGTCTTCACCGGCCCGTCCTTCGCCACCACCAGCATGATGGTGCGCGGCTGGTCGGCAAGCGCCGCAATTGCCAGCATTGGGGCGCCTTTGACCTCGAACGCGATTGTGGGTCCGCCGCCGAACGCAACATCGATGGCGTCGGCACTCATCGCCTGCACCAGCCGGGCGTCGCCGCCGAAATTCGCGATCTCGAGATCAATACCGTGCCGCTGGAAAATTCCAGCCGCAAGACCGACGTCGGCAGCCACGAAGGCAAAGTTCTGTGCCTGGGCCTTGCCCAGACGGATTTTGGTTTGTGCTCGCGCGTCAGGGCCGCCCAATGCGGCCACGCCGACCGCGATCGCCAGCCACCACACCATCAGTTTGCAATGCAAACGCATACTGGCCTCCGCTGGTGAAAGTCTTTCCCGGATAACCTGCACCCAGCGATTGCGCGGGCCACTGTTCAACCGATGCTGCCGACATCGGATATGCGGATATCTTGTCTCAGTGTGGGCCGGGGCCCAAGCGAAAATTTGTCCCGAGACGCAAGGTACCAAATGCTAAGGCTGCCCCCGGACGCCCGACACTCAACGAATTATAGGACTGCGATCATAGGTTCAAAAACTCTTAAGCCCGCGCGGGAAGGAAGAATTTTTCTCAACCGCGTCGGTAGCTTTTGCAAACGAGTCTGAAATATGCACACTAGGCCACAA
>Ga0257161_1000262_pt1 | contig 14204 bp, 9 predicted proteins | sample NR01A_FD_185954 | JGI IMG/M metagenome (GOLD analysis project Ga0257161, IMG submission 185954) | Soil microbial communities from H.J. Andrews Experimental Forest, Oregon, United States - NR-01-A | ecosystem: Environmental > Terrestrial > Soil > Temperate forest > Bulk soil | place: USA: Oregon... | reverse complement strand
GTACTTACTGGTACATTTATTACAATAATATTAGCATTAATCTTTACTTATCTACAATATGTAGAATATACAGAATCTGGGTTCACATTTGCCGATTCAGTTTACGGCTCAGTTTTTTACGCTACAACGGGTTCTTAGGCCTTAATTATTAACTATTGATTTCCCCACCTCTAATATAATAATTATAAATTTTACTATATGCGTGAAAATTATTTTGATTTGTTGTTATATTATTAGCTATATTCAGAATTTAAAGTTCTGTCTCTTATCTAAGTGCTCCAACAGTAGGGATAATGATTATATAATCAAATATTTAACCCGCAGGAAATAGATATATTTCCCCAGAGAATTTACGTAAAACAGTCAATTGCTACTCTTCGCTTGCTTCGCACCCGTATAACAAGGAATGCAACTCATGACTAAAAATAAATTCCGATTTTAACTCATTTCTACTTAATCTGGGCCCAACAAATGGGGCAGTTAGAAAAATAAAATGTGATGAATCAAGGTCTCTTAATGGTTGGAAGTAATAGCTTGATTACTTTGTTATCTTGAATTCCCTTAATTTCATTATATAAATGTGACTATAATAATCAAATTTTACTGTTAAAAGGTACAAATAAAAATCCTTTTAAATTAGACATGAATTTTATTCAATGATTAGTAGGATTTACTGATGGTGAAGGTAATTTTAGTATGACTTTAAGATGAAATAAAAATAATACAAGTAATTTAATATCTACTGTACAATTAACCTTTCAGATAATGTTACATATTGATGATTGCCCCTGTTACTATTAATTCAACAAAAGTTAAAGTGTGGTATTATATCCGGTAAAAGATGTAATTTTTTTGTTAACGATATATTTTCAATAATTCATGTAATTATACCTATATTTGATGCGTTGATGCGTTTAAATTAAACAGTTCTAAATTTAATATCTATAACGTTTTCAGAATAGCCGCTTATATGGTTTGAGAAGGTCGACATCTTACAGATTCAGGTAAATTCTATTTAATGGAATTGAGATCCCTTATTAGAGATTTAGTTAAGTATAAACTACCTGGCACAGTTCATTCTATTACATTACCTTGATTAATTGGTTTTATAGAAGCTGATGTAACTTTCTCTATTTCTAATATTTGGTGTGTTAGATTGAAATTTGAAAATACAGGCCCAATTAGTAGAAGCTAATTTATTTTGTTTATTTTGGGGGGCAGCTATTTTATCCTTTTTAGGTTTAACTGGTTATGTAAATTTGCAATATCCTAAGTTAAGAATTAGAGGATACAATTAATTACCCGTAGTTGTATTTGATGTTAGAAATATTATTTATATCTATTTAATACCTTTTTTAAAAAGCGGGCCCAACACAATGATATAGTAAAATTTACTTAGATTTCAAAGATTGGTGTATTTTAGCTAAACTTCATTTTTTTGGTTATCAATTATTACCCAAACACCTAATTAGTTTAATTAAATCTCGTATAAATAATTTCAGATTAACTACTAATTGGGCCCAACAAATTTAATGGTACTTTGGTAATACCTCCAATTTAATTTGGTTTTTTCAATTCCTTCACCTTATTTATATTTTGCTAATTTAAGACTACAAAAAAAGACTTTAGTTCCGAAAGGTTTATTTTCTGCCCCAACAACTGCTATTAAATTGAATACTTCTTCACCAAACTGCGAGAGCATAAAGAAGGAGTCTTTTAAGTCATAGGTTCCCTGTGCTTTAGAGCTTCATTTACAGAAAAAAGACATAGTTGATTGTATAATAAATAATACTACAATAGATGGTTATAGTTTTATTGTTGACAAATTTATATTAGGTTCTGTAAGTTAATTTATGTCTAGGTTGGCAGCTAGAAGATCTCAGTATTTCAAGTAATCCTGATAAATTTAACCCCTTTATGTTGGGTTTTTAAGTAGATATAAGTATAAAATCGTTACACGGCGCGCATGTCCTTGTGGGTACAATTTTCATACTTGTTCAATATATCAGAATTATCAACTATCATGCTACAACTTCTCACCATTTGGGTTTGGAATCTTCAATCCTTTATTGACATTTTGTTGATGTAGTTTGATTACTTCTATTCGGTGTTGTATACTATTGAGGTGGATCAGTTTTAGTTTAATGATGATATTGACTACTCCCCAATGAATCAAATAAATGAATGGCCCCAATTGATTTAATTTAGTGTACATTACTTCGCCCCAAGTGGCCTCAAGCATATATGACTGATTATCTTCACCCCTTCAAAATTTGGACGATAATTTCACTCTTGTATTAATGAGTTGGCCCCATTGATAATAGCTCTCCCGTAGTGGATAGTGGATAGTGGGTATAGTTCCGGCTATCATTCTGGATTCTGGTGTGACAAGTAACGCTTCGGATTATGACGATTCGGAAAATAGTTAATATCCCGATTCAGATGAATCAGAAGATTCTGAAATTGAATTCACCTCGGAATCTTAAATCTTAGGTAATTTAGGTGAAGAATGATATAGCGATATTGAAGGTGTAGATTCAGATGCATTAAGTGAGGGTTGATTCTATTATTGAAGAAGCATTAGATGGTTGGGATACATTATCAGATTTTTTATAGTCATATACCCCACCTAATTATCAGATCTATTATTCACTTAAGGTAGTAGGACTTATATCTCAATACTTTACCGAAACCTGTTATTGCATTACTAAACATCTTGCCTAAATACTAAGGCTCCCATCACGCATTAGGGGAGTATCCAAGAAACTGGATCACCGTTGGGCCCAATCCACAAATATAAAAGGTTCCCAAAGGAATTAAAGCACTGCCTCTGGCATTATACAACTAAAATGAATTTATCTTTACTTCTATTCTTAATTGGTATTTTAGGTTTTATTATTAATAGAAAAAACATAATCCTAATGATTATTTCAATAGAAATTATGCTATTAGCAATAACTTTATTAATCTTAATTAGTTCATTTAGTTTTGATGATAACGTAGGACAAACATTTAGTGTTTATATTATTTCTATCGCAGGTGCTGAATCTGTAGTAGGATTAAGTATTTTAGTAGCTTATTATAGATCACTCTTGGTCCTATGCTTTCTATAATTAGTTTATATATGTCCCTAATTAGATAAGTTTGAACGTTACTATAAGCTGGAACGGTAAAAAATTAGTATACTTAAAATTTTATAAAGTTTATTCCCATTATTGGCTTGAAATTCTAGGAATAGAAATGGATCCAATAAAAAAATAAATCAAATTATAGTTAAAATTTCTAATTGTTGAAACGGCGTAGCTGGCCCCACCTTTAATACCCAAATATGCGTATTTGTTACCAGATCAGCTAATTTATGAAAGTTAATTTATTTCAGAGACTTTATGTAACGCGTATCTATTTTTATACGAAGATAAAGTCCAACCTTCTATATGAAGGAGTAAAAGGAGTACCAAAATTAAATAAGTCAATGATTGTAAAAAAAATAACTTGCTTCCTCTATAAAGGGAGTAATCAACACAAGAAAATTAAATGTATTAACTAAAGGTAGCCCTATTGGAACTAATAAATTATTACCTATAAAACCTAATAATTCTAGTAAATCATTAGTAGTACATGGGTCTAACCTAGGCTCTAATATAGGACATAGATTAAATTATAATAACTTAAACAATTTATATCTCTCATCTATATTAACACAAGTGTGCGTAGCAGTAGGTTTATTGTTAGGTGACGCTAATATAAGACAACCAGGAAAAAAGGGTAAAAATACAATATAATCAAGGATTTGTTCATTTAAGTTATATGTTATATATATTTATATATTTAGCACCCATAGTTACACATTTACCTACTTTAGTTCAAATGAAAGATTTGTCTTTTTATTTGCATTTACATACTAGATGCTTAGCTTGTTTAAGACCTTTATATAACTTATTTATATATGAAGGAAAAAAAATAGTACCTCATAATATTGGAAGTCTTGGCTGGTTATTAGGCCCCACCCGTTTCATTAGCTTTCTGACCTATGGTTGACGGTAGTTTAACACCTCATGGTTTTTATTTGAATACACATTCTTTTTCATATCAAGAACAACTAATTTTACAAGCAGCTTTATTAGATAATTTCGGTATTGTCTGTAATATTCATAAACACAAATCTCAATATAAATGATATATTAGAGCTCAGTCTATGGATACTTTCAGTGCGTAGCAGTTGGTTTATCCTCAATTTGCTCCTTCAATGCTTTACAAACTATATTCTAGAAGTGTAAAGTAGAAGATAAATGTAAGAGGAAATATTTTAATTACTAACTAATGTATTTATCAATTTTAATTTTTCCTTTGTTAGGTTCTATTGCAGCAGGATTCCTGGGTAGAAAAATAGGTGTAACAGGGGCACATATTATTACATGTACCTGTTTACTAATCTCTTCTATCTTAGGTACTTATGCTTTCTATGAAGTAGGTTTATGTGGTAGCCCTGTTTCAATTTATTTGTTTAATTGGGTAGATTCTGAACTATTGTCTATATCTTGAGAATTCTTATTTGATCAATTAACTGTTTCGTTATCATTAGCAGTATTATATTGTTCAACTTTAATTCATTTATATAGTGTAGATTACTTATCTTCAGATCCACATAATCAAAGATTCTTCTCATATTTATCTTTATTCACTTTCTTCATGTTATTTTTAGTTTCAGCTGGAAATTATTTTGTAATGTTTGTTGGTTGAGAAGGTATTGGAATTTGTTCATACCTGTTAATTAATTTTTACTTTACAAGAATTCAAGCTAATAAAGCAGCTATCTTAGCTTTAACTATGAACAGAGTTGGTGATTACGGATTAAGTATAGGTTTCTTTGCTATGTTTGCTATATTTGGTTCATTAAATTACTCTACTGTATTCTCATTAGCACCTTATATAAATGAAACTGCTATAACTATTTTAGCTTTATTACTATTTACTGGTGCAATGTCTAAAAGTGCTCAATTATTCCTTCATTCTTGGTTACCTGGAAGTATGGAAGCTCCTACACCCGTATCCGCTTTACTTCATGCTGCTACACTAGTTACTGCTGGTATTTATTTATTACTTAGATCTTCACCTATTTTAGAATATAGCTCTACTGCATTGTTAGTTATGGCTCTAATCGGAGCTTCTACTGCTTTCTTTGGGGCTACTGTTGGTCTAGTAACAAATGACCTGAAAAGAGTTATTGCCATGAGTACTATATCGCAATTGGGGTACATGGTTATGGCCATTGGTTTAAGCCAATATAATGTAAGTTTATTACATACAGTTGGTCATGCTTTCTTCAAAGCGTTATTATTCTTAGGTGCAGGTGCAGTAATTCACTCTTGAGTAGATCAACAAGATATTAGAAAAATGGGAGGATTAATTAGATTCTTACCATTTACATATGTAGCAATGTTAGTAGGTACTTTATCTTTAGTTGCTACTCCTTGATTAACTGGCTTCTATTCAAAAGAACTAATTTTAAGTTTGGGATACGGTACATATAGTTTCTCAGGTGTGTATTGCTATATACTAGGTAGCGTTGGTGCTTGCTTCAGTGCTTTCTATTCATTTAGACTAATTAGTTTAGTATTCTTGACTGTACCTAATGGATTAAAGTCATCATATAACCAAGTGCATGAAAGTAATTGAAAAGTAGTCATTCCTTTATTTATACTGGCTTTATTTAGTATCTTCTTCGGATATGTATTTTCTGATCTATTTGTAGGTGCTGGTTCAGATTTCTTTGGTAATGCGCTATATGTAAATCCTAATAATATTAGTTTAATAGAAGCAGAATTCTCTCTTCCAATTATAATTAAATTATTACCCGCTATATTATCTTTAATAGGTGCAACATCAGCTGTATATATCTACCATGTTAATCCTGAATTTATAGTAGGTCTAACAAATAGCCCATGTGGAAGAAAAGTGTATACTTTCTTAAATGGAAAATATTTCTTTGATGTTGTATACAACCACTATATAATAGCATTAGGACTTAAATTAGGGTATACAATTTCTAAAGTGTTAGATAGAGGTGTAATAGAATTAGTAGGACCTTATGGCCTATCTTCAGCTTTAAATAAAGCAGCATTAAGTATTTCTATGTCCGATACGAGAGTAATTAGTACATATTCTACATACATTATTTTCAATGCTTTAGTCCTAATTTTTATAGTATTCTCTCCTATATTAGTAGAATCTTCTGCCCCGGGAGTAACTAATTCAGCAGCCCTAACATTTGAATTAAGATTAATTATAATCTATATTGCTGCCTCTTTATTTATCATTTATCCTGGTTTTAGAGGTGTCCCAACAAATGTATAATTATTAAATAGGCTAACCATAGTTTATTTGCCCTTAATAGAAAAGATCTATTGAAAATGCAAGGGACTTGCAAAAATAAAGATAAAAATAAAATCAATTCAATTCAATTCAATTCAATGAAAGGCAATGAAAGGCAATGAAAGTCTTGCCCAGCTCAATTCTGCTAATTAATTTACAGATCTCTTGTGTAAAAATCAGTGCTAACAAGCACCATCCGTCCTGCTGATCTATAAAATGGCTCCCTGCCCCAACTTATTAAGCTCTACTAGCCTAGCTGAGACAGGCCCCAACAAATATTGCGATTGGGCCTAATACAATAAGATTAAATATAGAATTATTTAGGATACTAACAATTTAACCCCTTCTCAAATGATAATAAATTTTAACCTCCCATACACCAATACTTGTATTGCGATTGGCTTCGCAGGGGAGCAGTGGCCCGGCCAGCATCTTAGCCCTCCCGTCTGCTGGTAAGGTTGGCCTAAATCCAATTACACTAGCACACCTTATTCCCTATTCAGCCAAATATACATAGCTTCTTCTACCATTACTGCTTATGTAGAAAATGGAATCCTTTTTATTAAATAACATTATAAGAAGATTATAGAGCAAAGTACTATAAAATGCAAGTACCCTTATTAAAAATAGTTTAACCTTTGATATGCTATTGGGCCCATTAAAAACTTTCATCGCCTTATTTAATTGCTATCAGGCTACCGCTTCATATTTAGAATCGTACACAAGGTTTAGACAGTTGAAGCTGAAACAAGGTGAAAAAAAAATGGGTAGTATTTTAATGTTGCTCCCCAACCCCAAGCCAGCTTGCTTACCCTTCGGAGGTCTGTTCCTTTTCTTAGAAGTATAAGATTATACCATGCGAAGAATGCTTTGTATAAAAAAAAGGATACAAATTGGGCCAACAATTGGGACCATTCATTCATTAATATTCCCTCAATATCTCATTTATAATAGTTTAACTGCCCCAACATTTTAGTGGGCACCAAATGAAGAAGAGATAGTTCTTAAATTAAATATACTCGCCCCCACCTTTAATTCTTGGTCAGCTTTCTTCTCTGCGCTATTATAGTTAGTAAGTAAGATTTGAAGCGCTAGGTAGATATAGATCCTGTGTTTTACGCGTTTTCTAATTACTTAGTAGTCGTCGTGTAAACGAGTATTTAATAAGAGCCTTATAATAATAACTTGAAATAAAAAAAATATGCCTCAATTAATACCTTTTTATTTTTTAAACCAATTGTCTTTTACTTTCTTGACATTATTGGCTTTAATTTACATATTTTCTAAATATGTTTTACCATTATTTACATTTCAACAAGTAATAAGATTGTATATTACTAAATTAAGTAATAAATAATTTAACCCCCTTCTTGACTTGGCCCCCAAAACACTGAGTAATTAACTTTACTTTGCATATAAGCTTAATTCATAAATCATGAAATAATACAGTATTTTACGTTATCTAAACGCCCCAACATTTGTGCCCAATACAAGAACTACTACGGATATTTATAGGGTGAAACATTTGATTAGATTGGATAGGCACCCAGTTTCTCCCTTAAGGGGGGGGGCTAATGGCAGGGATTGTCTATGGTCTAGTCCCTTTTTTGATATAAAATAATAGTTGTAATACATCTGGTCCTTCGCACATATTCTTTATAGAGATTGTACCTACTATCAGTGCCTGTCCCTAGCACTGGCCCTCCCTAATGCTACGCGTCAGTGACTTGGAATGGCCCCTGGGGGTCTAACAATAAGTGCCCCGCCCAATTGTGTAATATACAGAGTTTAGAGATGCATTTGTTAATTGAGTATATTGGTTAAGTTGTTTATGATACAAAGGGTTATAATAAAAGAAGATAAATAAGCGGGTATAGTTAAATTGGTATAACTTCTTCCTTCCAAGTAGACATCATCAGTTCGAATCTGGTTACCCGTATTATAAAAATAATTTATGTTTCAATACCCTTTCTTGGGCCGCCCATAATGGCTTGGCACCCCCCACCCTGCAATGGTCAATGCTGGCAGGCGGAAGGATTGGGTCTGCTGCAACATAAGCAAGTAAATAAATATTTAGTATTATGTATTATTTAGTACAGTGTAACCACAAGCAGTAGTTTAAAATAATCCGTCTATTAACATAGTTTATTTTAGTAATCATAACTTTTACTTATATATTAACAATTTTTATTCTGGGGCCAACACATATAAAAGTATCGATGACAATATTGTTTTAACATCAAATATTATAATTATTTATGTATGCCTTCTGGGTAGATGTATTATAATTGTAAGTATAATAATAAAAACAATCAATGATTTCATTTTGTAATCTATTGGCTTGTAAAATAAAATATATCAGATAGTATTCAAAGGGGTTATTAAGGATTAACAAGTGCAAATTTATTAAAAAGGAGGTACAAAATTGCCAAAGGCCATGCTTTACTACCTCACACAAAGTCTTAGTTACTGAGTGAGTATGAAAATACTAAGTAGTATCCAATGCGTTATAACAATCGTATGGCGATCCTAAGGGAAACCTATATATTATTACTTCCTGAAGTAAAACATTTCATTAGGGAAAGGAAAAGGAAATCAACCGAGACTCCGAAAGTAATGGTGAGTGAAATCGGATTAGCCTAAAATTATTTATTAACTAGAATTACTTCATTCAATATTGTAAAGTCTACTGTTTTACGGCAGATGTGATTTTATTAAATATTAGAAATGAGTACGTCAGCAGTAAACATCTTCTTCCATAATCTTTAGGTTCGGAAGGTGGTGTGAGAAGCAACATAGATATAAGATCTTACAAAGAGGGTTACACTTACCCGTATAGTTAATAAATAAAGTCTACTACAAGATCCAAAAAAAGCAATTAGCTAATTAAAGGCCAAGTAGTAAGCAAAAAAAACTTAAAATAAAAGGAATCTTTATTACACGTTAAGAATACCAAATTAAGTACGTCGAGTGTAAACTTGTCGGAATAAAGGGGAACCATCCTCTAAGGCTAAGTATAATAAATTTAGCGATAGTGAAAAGTACTGTAAAGGAAAGTTTGAAAGAGAGATTTGTTAGTGGAATCTATTGAAATAGAAAAGAATTAGTAACTCTATAAGCAGTTAGAGTCCTTTTTTAGGACAATAACGTACCTTTTGCATAAGTGCGACAAGAAGCTCTTATTAACAATGTGGTGAAATTCCACGTCCTCCGATCGTAGGGGACTTCCTACTAAGGCATGCGTAGCAAGTAATAACTAGGTGTGAAGCCCTTAGGACAATGTAACGAAAGTGCTAGGAAAATATATCAGGCGTGGATAACGAAAGTGAACATATGTAAAAATTAGGCTCCGTAAAAGGTGATATTCCTCTCCCTAGCTGCATCTTAGGGCAGGCAACCCCAGCTTAAATAGGGCACGGTGAAGGAATGGAAATATATGTAACTTGGTTAAGTTTCTTATGCTGGCTTAATCTACGATCAATATAGTTACCGGGGTAAAGTATGATCCTCTGCCAGCCTTTTTCAATAGGCAAAGATATTTAACGGTGTTAATTTGGGAACTTGGTAAGCCCTATATCTACTGGGTAATTTTATCTAATATGTTGGGCCCATAATTTATTAGTTTACACAGAGGCACTCTATAAAGGTAAAACGGAAGGGAGTGTAACAGGTAGAGGGTAGAAGAGGAATCAAAAAGCGAACGATCGTTCCGGAAGAAGGAACTTTATAGACTTAGATCAACTATTTTTTGTCTTTCCCAGCAGAGCTAATCGCAGGGCAGCTAATCTAGATGAGTATGAGTTAATCTGAAAGGATGCAGACTTGATTCTGGTGGTCATCATTACAATTAAACAATTTTTTTAATACTTAATAAAGTTTTGTATTATTGGGCACCAACAAATAATTTAGTGAACAATTACATTCAGCTGTGATAGTAAAATATTATGGGTTATTTTTCAACAAAAGATAGTCGATGAATAAGTTCATGCCCCAAATTTTATTAGGCCCAATCCATAACTTCCAGTCGTGTCAATCCTTAAATGCTCCAACATTTTTATTATCACCTGAGCATATGGTTAAAAGTAACACCGCAGGCCCCAACAAAATATTAATTGACATAACATAAAGTGGCAGAAAATATAATGAAAAAATGGGCCCAACATATTGGCATGACCCCCATTAAAAAAAATGATATTGTAAGGGCAACACAAAATACAGATAAAAAGCGAACATATCAATTATAAAACCAATTAGTAAATTACATAGAAGCAAGAGTACTTGTAGTAAGACATATTGCAACTAGCTCAGGAGCAAAAAAAATATCAGGTATTTATATATGTGTGAAATACACCTGAAAATACACCTTTTGCATCAAACTTGCCATAGTAGTTTTACTCATGCCCCAACAAAATTTGTAATTGAAACATGATGCCTCATAAGTAAATTTTATCTATTTATGCCAGATATATGATTTGTGAGATTTTATATCGAATGACTGCTTGAGCCGTATGCGTTGAAAGGCGCACGTACGGTTCTTAGGGGGGGAAAGTCCTGTGAAGGACCTACCTATCCCAATTGGGTCAGCAAGTTAATAGGAGTAGCAAGGTTTAAAGCCCTAGCGAAAGCGACTGTGTTATAAAGATAATATCGGGTAAGTTACTTCTATTAGACCCGCTTTGTGCTCTGGGACAGCACATTTAATCGGGTTTCAACTGCCAAACTCCGGGGACACCCTAAAGCTTATGGTACCAAGCCACAATCGAAAGGTTGTGAGTGGCCAGAGTAATTACCTGGGTAGGGTAATAAGCCATAAGATAGATGAAAAGAAAATGGGCTATCGCGGATCTAAATCATCTTTTTTAATTCAAGTGAATACATTGGAAACTCAAAGGGTAACAAATAAATTCATTAATCAAGGTGTAAAAGAGCAACGAGTAGACGGTAGTTGAGGTTATTTAAGACAAAAATTTTTACTGGTTTTTAATTCAATACCTTTAAGGTGTACTCTAATGGGCTTCGAAAGAAGTTATCAATTCAAAATCCCTTCTAACCAATTAATCGCACAAAATTCTAATGGACAAAGAACATTTTCTACGAAAGCTGCAAACGATCAAAATCTTTCACCATGATTTGTTACAGGACTTACAGATGCTGAAGGTTGCTTTACTGTTTCTGTAAGAAACACTGCGAACAGTAATAGACCCTTGGCTGTACAAAGTAGATTTCAAATAAATTTGCACATACGGGATATTAACCTGTTAGTACAATTACAACAATTTTTTGGAGGAATAGGTCATATAAATAAATCTGGTGATATGGCTATGTTCGCTGTATCAAGCTTAAAAGAATTAACCACAGTGATTATTCCGCACTTTGAAATTTATTACTTATTGACTCAGAAAGGAGCAGATTTCTTGCTGTTTAAACAAATTGTAAACATTTGCTTGGAAAGAAAGAATCTTACTAATGAAGGGTTACAACAAATAGTTAATATTAAATCTGTAATGAACTTAGGTTTAACAGATGTACTCAAATCAGCGTTTACAAATACTGTTCCGGTAGAGAGACCTGTAATTAATACTAAACATATCCCTCAGCCTCAGTGAGTAGTAGGGTTTGTTAATGGTGAGGGAACCTTTAACATCAAAACATATAAATCCAATAGTTTTATTGGTAAAAGTGCTCAATTGAGATTTAAACTAGTTCAACATTCAAGAGATGCTAAATTAATGGAGCTAATAATGAAATTTTTTAATTCAGGTAAATTAGAACAGGATAAAAGATTTCCAGCTGTTTATTTAATTATAGTAAAGTTCTCTGACATTCTTGAAAAAGTTATACCTCTTTTTGAACAATATCCTTTAATAGGAGTAAAACGTTTTGATTTTAATGAATGATGTAAGGTTTCTCAATTAATGAAGGACAAAAAGCATCTAACGGAAGATGGTTTTAATTTAATAACTTCGATCAAAGCAGGCATGAATAAAAATAGAAAATTATAGGGTTTAGAATTGATTAATTGTATGATAAATTTGATTAGCTATGGAAGCGAGGTGATCTTTCCTAGACCAGATGATAATAGATCGAACGGGTGAATGTTGCATTATTCTCCGAAGAGTTTAGGAAAGGGGTGAAATGCCAATCTAACCTCAAATACGGGGACTTAATAAATTCTTCATTATTAGGCCTAAATATATATTGAATTTAAGTTAATTTGGCTATTTTCTGGAAACCAATACTAAGTGATTATTATTTAGTAAATTTATCTTTACTTTAAACAATTTAAGTGAAAAATAGATAAATAAAAAGGTAATCAGCAAGAAAATTATTACTTCAACGACTAATATGCCAAAATCTTTTTTTATATAAACCCCCACACTAGACAGATAAGCTTATATAATGGTGTGTATTGTACCGGGTGGCTTAATTATCTCTATCACCAGAGTAAGTTAAAAAAAAAAGGGATAAGATAGAGTCTTTGTTTATTTTTAATAAACTATATTTATATCAAATCAAATAATACTTCTACTGAAGCCTAATTTTAAGCACGTAACAAGTATTTAAACAATTCTAAAAAAAAACCGTTATTACAGTGTACTAGTAAGACAATGTGTAATAATTTACTTCAAAACGCTTTTCTTGGGCCCAACAAGCAACCCTATTATTATTACAGATCTTTTTGTAAAATAGCTTGACTGAGATTTACTACCCGTAGGAAGGCTAGTACCCTAACCCTATGAAAAAAAAGAAACAGTGAAATACAATAGGATAATAATAGGACTATATTAATAAAATTAAACTACTGCAACAAATTTCTTGGGCCCAACAAATATAATCTCAACGCCGGATAACAAATGCCCCCCCCTGCCTGTGTAACTGGGTAGTAACAGGTGCCAGCATTGTGATTAGCCTCTGCCTGCCATTAGGCCCCCAAGAAGCTGGGTGAAGCCATTAGCTGGAGGCTGCCTGTTTCTTTTTTTTAGAATATATAAATAATAGTTAATTATAAAGTTAACATCGCGTGCTTGCTGGTTTTCTACCGAAACATATTTAAGTATGACGTCTATTAAAGATTTATGGAGGTACAGCACGGTAATTCCCAACAAGTATTGGTTTGAATATTTATTTATTCTATAAGACCAATAGGCGTTTAGGTTGCGGGGGCCTTGAAAACCTTACCAATGGAAGCGAATCTCGGAATTACATACAATTTAATAATAGACAGTCAGACTGTTCATGCTAAGTTGGGCAGTCAAGACGGAAACAGCCGAGAACACGAATTCAAGGTCCCTAATGATTATTAAGTGAAATTAAGGATGTAACAAAATGAATACAGTTGTAAACTGAGCTTGAGGGCCAACCAAAGCACTTCTGGGCTCAGTATAATAAATTAAGCTATATGCAAGAAGCTCCTAACAATGTTTTTACTAAATATTAGTTAAATAAAACATATAAATGCGCTGGCCCCAATAATAAATGTAGACGCAAAAAATGGATAATTTGCAAGTAAGATAAATATAATATATTTACAAATCTTCAACGACTTTATTGCTTAAGTCCCTTTTTTAAATATAAATATAAATATAAAAATAACCCTAAAAAGGTGATAAGACACAGTCTAATACTTGTTATAGTTATACGAATGCCCCCCCTAGCCAGTTTCTTGGGGCTCATGAGGGCCCAGTATATAATTTCAAATAAAAAAATCTAATCCTCCACTTGCTACCTACCCCATGCAGGATCGAGGGATTGCTACGCGCTAGCAAAGGCACGGGAAGCGAAATAATGACTTTAATAAATAAAATATATTGGGCCCATCAAATAAAAACATA
>Ga0257161_1000261_pt1 | contig 14207 bp, 11 predicted proteins | sample NR01A_FD_185954 | JGI IMG/M metagenome (GOLD analysis project Ga0257161, IMG submission 185954) | Soil microbial communities from H.J. Andrews Experimental Forest, Oregon, United States - NR-01-A | ecosystem: Environmental > Terrestrial > Soil > Temperate forest > Bulk soil | place: USA: Oregon... | reverse complement strand
TGCGAGCATACGTCTTCAGAGTCGAAGAAGAATTACGGGGACGACAAGCGACTTTCTTTACGGCGCTGTCGAGAAGCCGACCGACAAAACGTGCTGGGGCTGGCGACCATCGGAAAACATGATGGAGGTGCCGATGAGTGCCAGGCTGAAACCAACGCAATCCGAGTTCCTCGACGAGGACCTGTCGCTCCTCAATCCGTCAGTCGAGGCACCTGCTATTCGCCTGGCCGATCTGAAAAATGACCCGAGTGGACGACCTTCACTCGGCAACTTGGACCCGCTCGGCAGGCTCGGCAAATTGGACCCGCTCACCTTCGCCCGATACCTGATCACGTTTTCCGTTGGCGCAGCTGTCGCTTTTGCTTGGCAATCCTACGGCAACTCGACCAGAGAGACCGCCTCGCTCAAAGCAGTATCGCTTGATCACGACGCGATGCGGCAGAGTCTCGACCGGATCGCCACCAGTGTCGCGATCAGCCAAGAGCAGATGACGCGTAGAATAGAGCGTAGCATCGAGCGCGGCATAGACCAACTCGCAACCGGCCAAGAGCAAACCACGCGCGAGATCAACGACCTACAGACTTTCGAACAGTACCTTCTTGACAGGCTCACGACACTTCCGCAGCGGTCCGCCCCTTCCGCTGTGTCAAAGCTTGCACTGCGTTCGCCGCAGCCACCTATACAGGCACCAATCCAGCTTACTCCCGCCAGAAATCCTTAAGCCGGTTCGGCGCCAAGGCCGAATAGACCGCTGTCGACGTGATCGGGCGGTGCCCCGGCGGCACCGGGCTTTTCGGGGATAGGGGCTATGCCAATAGATCCCTCAGTAAGTATCCCCCGGCAAAGCCGGGGGCTTTAATGATTGAGCCGCTCAAAGCGGCTTGGAGAGGCCAGTGACACTTCCCCAATTCCAATGATCGAAACGCCGAGCAATCCCCATGATGACATCGGCACCTGGCCAAGATATCCGACTGAAGTGATCGCGAATGAACCCATCTGACTGTGTTCCCGTGCTGCATCCGCGACCTCAGCTGTTTATGCTTCAGCCTTGCTGCCCCCACGCATCACGTCACGTCTTAGACCGTCACAAGTTTCCCGGAGGACGACCGCCGTATAAGTCAAACTTCTACTGCCACCCCGGCAGAGCCGGGGGAACTCCCATGTTATTAGACCGTGGCGTTGTTTTGAGCCTGAAGCAATTGCCGCGATGGGTGAAGCTTTTGATACTGCCTGTGAGGCACGTCGTTGCGCTGGCCAGCCCGAAGTGGTGCGCGAACTCATCGCAAAAAGAATTATTGCGTCTGCAAGCAAGTGTGAACTTGACCCGGTTCGCTTACAGGCGGCGGCGTTAAGCGGATTGCCACTCACCAAAATGTCGCCCGCAGCTTAGAAGCCCCACCACGTCACCACTTCGGAACGCCTTCGGCAATTTCATCTCCCGATGAATAGCCCTAAGGAACCTACGTCACTTTGTCCGGTAACAGCTTGTTGTGGTGACCAGATTGCCCTCTTCGCCCAACCTATACGGCGTCGCCTTATCTTTGGAGAGATGCATCATGTCGGATGCGCTGAATCAAGCAAAACACTACCGCGACCTTGAGCAGCGGTATCTTCAGCTAGCGACAATTGGCTCCTCGACCGAAAGACGAAATCACTATCTGCGGATTGCAGAGCACTACAGCGCACTGGCAGAAGAGTTGAGCACACCAGGGCACGTGAACAGCGAATAGCTGTTTCGGTTTTGGCAATTCTACAGCAGGAAAACTGAAGGCCCCTTGCTGGGCGTGCCGTTGCGCTCATTGGGGGAGAGGGAGCTCGGGGTCAAACGGCGAGGTCAGACGAGTGGCAAAGGCGCATGAGCGGCCGTGCAAGTTGCGCCGCACGGCGATGCGCCTTTGCCACCCTACAGGTCAAAACTCAGCACTCAAAGCTGGGCGTTGGCCGCTGCGTTACAGATCCCCATCGCGATCTGAATGCGGCCGGCGTCACGATTACGCTCGATCAAGTGAGTGCATGTGGCCTCCGCCTCCAGCTGCAGGCTCCCCTGCTGACCACGGGTCGATTGTCTGCTACGTTGCTGGCTGCGCGACTGCTCGTCCTCAAACTCCTCGCCCGCCCTTGCATCCCGACCTTGGCCGGTGGTGAACTCGCGTTCCTGGCCGAAACGCCCACCGGACTCGCCCTGAGGCGGCGTCAGTGTCGCCCTTTCGGAAACGCGTGACTTCACTATCGCGGCGGAGTCGCCGACTGGCTGTATGTTGAGCACTTGTATATCGAGGCGAAAATCCTCCACCGAGTTCAGTCTTTCCGACATGCCACTGAGCACGAAGCGCTGGAGCCGAAGCAGGTCCGGCTTGGTGATTGTTATGGATGCAACCGCCCTGCTTTGCCCTTCGGTTTCGATCGAGTTGGTCCGGTTGAACACCGCGTTGTCGGCGATGTTATTTTGAGTCCATTGGCGCAAGCGTGACAGATTGCCTGTCTGCACCATTTGGTTTATATCCCGCTCGATCCCGCTCATGAACTGGCGCGCCTCTCTGACGGTCAGTTGCTGCGTTGGACCTTGCTGATACTGTTGTTGCTGTTGAGATTGCTGTTGGCCTAGAGCAAATCCGTTCAGCATGAGAACGGACGCCGCGGATCCCATAATAACCGTTGGGAGCGCCTTCATTTGCATTGTTCCTCTAAGATGGTTGATGTTGCGCACGCGCAAGGCCAGCCTTTCACGCCACGCGATGCGCGTAGGAATAACGACCCGCGCACAATCCAGGTTCTCGGATGACGTGAAAATGACGCGAGGTGCGACTCCGTGCCGTGCCGTTGGACTGCTCGGGACCAAGGTCATGTTGAAGCGCGACCCGTTCGGACTTGAAAGCAGTCAAACAGCCGCAGGGTGGCGTCATTGTTTCCCAAGCCGTCCGAATGGACCGGAACTGCTTTGGCCAGCCGATGTTATCCCAGATTAGTGCGAATCAGCCGTCTCAAGCGAGCTGTGCAGCCCCGAGGAGGAAGAAATGCGCGTGTTCACACGTTCACTTGCTGCAGCGATCCTGACTGCGGGATGTTATCTTTCCATCCATCCGGTGAATGTACTCGCCCAATCACCTCCGCCGGGTCCTTCTATCTCCGCACGGGACTTGTCAGACCAAAAACTCAATGCAGTGGCAGCCGCCCTCGAACGCGTCGCAAGTCTTCGAAATGACTATCGGCAACGAATCGCCAAAGCGGAAGCACCCGCCGAAAAAGAGCGTATCGTAGCGGAGGCCAACAAAGAGCTTACAAAGGTCGTGACCGAACAGGGTCTCTCGGTTGAGGAGTACACATCGATTTTGGATGCGGCACGAGACAACCCTGAAATTCGGGATAAACTTTTTCAGCACGTTCGGCCTTCGGACAAATAGCCGCAGGAATGGCCAGCTACGCTTTGACCACCACTATGCGGACGCTCTACAAAGCAAGCGAATGGAGTCCGTTATGAAGCTGAATTCCGCGCAGGTCGAACAAACTCTGACACAGTTCGAAGCCCAGGTGATCCCCGATGACCATCCGTTAGTTCCGAAATTGAACGAATTGTTCGGCGACCACACGTTCTTCCTCGACAGCACCGGATTGAATGTCGTAGAGCCGAACGAGAGTATCGATGCGGGCGCGCCGGCGGGGACGGTGGTAAACCTTGCCAACTGGAGCGATGCGCAGTTGACCAGTCTGGCGCCCCACGAACCCGAGCCGACGGAAGTCGTCGTCATACTTGAGAGTAAGCATTGATCACAGGAGTCTCGATCGCTCATCATCGAGAACGGGCGAGCGACTCGTTGAGGTCACCCCTTTTGTTTGATGCTCATACGCCGTCGCCCGGCACGAAACAGCGAATGAAAATGCCAATCTGATCTTCATCAGTAATGACCTGATTCCACCAGTCAGAATGCCAGTGTCCCAGCCCTGGCGGCAGCGTAACGATTGCCGATTTCGGTCCAATTCGCCACGTTCCACCATGCCTTGAGGTAGTCGGCGCGGCGGTTCTGGTAGTTAAGGTAGTAGGCGTGCTCCCAGACGTCGTTCCCAAACAGAACGCGTTTACCGTCCATCAGTGGGCTGTCCTGGTTGGGCCGCGTTTCGATTGCAAGCTTGCCGTCCGGCGCAACGGTCACGAACACCCAGCCGGAACCGAACACCCGGCCACCCGCCTCGTTGAAGTCGCTCGTTAGCATTTCCATCCCGCCGAGGTCGCGGTCGATCGCAGCCGCTAACTGACCGGACGGTTTGCCGCCGCCCGCTTTCATGACCGTCCAGAACATCGTGTGGTTGGCATGGCCGCCGAGATTGTTCCGCACACCGGTACGGATCGAGTCCGGGAGGGAGGCAAGGTTCTCAAGCAAGTCTAGTGGCGCCATGTCCACGATCTGCGGATGGTCCTTGACGATCGCGTTGAGGTTGCTGACGTAAGCGGCATGGTGCTGGTCGTGATGGAGCTCCATGGTGCGAGCGTCAATGAAAGGCTCAAGCGCATTCGCCGGGTAGGGTAGAGGCTCTAGGCTAAACGGACCAACGGCTGCCGATGTGGTAGCTGTCGCGGCTTCAGCGAACGAGAGGCGCGGCGCAAGTGCGATCGCAATAAAGCCACTGGCGGCGAACATAGCGTTGCGACGAGACAGCATGATTTTCCTCATAGTCACTTGCAGTCGACGTGTCTCGGTCAAAGCCCTGCGGGGTTAATAAGTTCCTGCGGCGCTCTTGGGAAAGTGACCGCAGGGCAAGGCCACGTCTGGCGCCCGCCGAGCACCTCGCTGCGGTACTGGCTAACGGCCATTTGTGGAGCACGACGATCCGTGTGTGGTTGAATGTTGGTGCCGGCGCAAAATCCAGCTCGTCTTAGCGCTCTCGAAGATGGCGGAGAGGCGAAGCCGTCATCAATCGCGTCGGCAATCCGACGGTGTTGTCCGCTCTCAATGTCGGCAAGGCACCGGGATGAACGCGAGGACGCCAAGCGAACTCAGACTCGAATGGGCCGACCTCTGGGACGCGGCTATGGGCGGGACATAGCCTGATTCTCATCGAGGAACGCTACCGGCGTGCCTTTGCGAACTCGCTTGGCAAGGTCCATTGCGTCCCAATTGGTAAGCCGGATGCAACCATGCACTGGGTTTTGCCGATCTCTTCCGGACGTGGTGTCCCATGGATTCCATAGCTCGACTTGGTCAGATCAATCCAGACCAAGCCGACAGGATTGTTGGGACCAGGCGCGATGGTAAGTTTCTCATGAGCCCGCACGCCTTTGAATTTGAACCGCAGGTCGTAGTGATAGGTGGGGTTCTTCACAACCTGTCGAATGCCGTAAGTTGTGAATCAGCACTGAAGTGGGACCCCGGCAGATTTCGCCATACAGCGTTGAAATTTCGTACTAAATCACGCCAAGGGTGGGGTCCCTATCGGCGCCGATCGGGACCCCACCTCCGGGCCCAAATTGCTCGATATTTCAATTCGCTATGGTCGATTTGGAGAGGGGTCCCACTTCAGTGCTGATTCACACCAAATGAGTGCTGTGCACCACTCGCGGCAGATCCGTCAGTAGCAGAGCCAGCGGAGCGGGTGACATGTCTTGCCTTTCATGCGGATCGAACTGGACCGCACGGATTGTTATACGGCTTGCCGGAGGCTGAGAGCCGCGGCATGAGCTCCGCATCCGCGACAGTCCGGCGCTAGGCGCCTGCATCACGTTTCCGTACCCGACAAGGAGTCTTCCAACCCAACCGGGCGATCGATTTCACGGGCGACCAGATCATCAATTGCATCAAGGTATTCTGCGGTTTCCGGATTCCAGTAGACGAGCGACCACTCATCCCCGGTGGCCTCGATTGCATCGGCGGGGACCATTGCCTTGCCGGTACTGCCGAGCCGATATCGATAGTACAGCTTCGGCGGCCCTTCGCCCGAGATGATCTCCGGTTCGAGTATCTCGATATCCTGCAGCACTCCGTGAGCACCACGCCGGCAGACGATACTCCCTGGCTTGTAGACTTGAAGCCAGCCGGGTTTCCCTTGCGCCGCCTCCTTGTGCAGGAACTCCGCGATGTCACCACCATCAGGACCCAGAGCGCGAAACCACTTGGTTAGGGCCTCGACGACTTGCGCGGGAAGAAGGTCGGCTTCCTCGGGCGTCATCGATATGGCTGCTGCCAACCGATTTAGAATGTGGTCCAGGCGCGTGTAGGCAGGTTCTGTCAGACGCAGGCTCCCGTGAGTGGCATCGTATATGACAATCGCATCCACCATCGCACTGCGTTGCCCATCTTTCACCGCGGCTATATTGGTGGCGCAGGAATCAACGTCGGAAGGGGAGATACTGTACTCCCTCATGAGAAGCGTGCGGAGAACGTCTGCAATTTGCTCCTTAACTCCTTTCTCCATGAACCAAGGCTCCGCCACGCGAAGCACGACTCCCGTCGTCCGGAAATCCCTCGTCTTGGCCCTCATGTTCGGATCGTCGGCCTGAAGGTCCCGGTACAGCTTACGCTCGCCGCGATCCTGGAATCCTTCCACTCGCTCTGTAATCTGGAGCTGGCATTCTGCGAGAAAGCCAGTTTCTCCGTGGCGGAAACGCCCGTCGACGATGCCATCCCGCTCAAGGCTTACGTTCACGAATGTCCGAAGAAGAGGCTTCGGAAAAGCGCGGGATGGCGTATCCCCAACACGAATTGCGCGGTCCCAAGCCGTGCTACGCCACTCGTACACTTTCCAGCCTTTCGCCAGATGCAAATAGATGGCGCCCGGAAATGCTTCGCGGATAGCCTGCTGAAGGGTCAAGTTTCCAACGCGACGCTGGGGCCCGCCCCTACCGCCGCCCGTGGTGACAATAAAGCTTTCTTCGGCCACGTTCCTGAGCGGGTAGTTGTAATGGGGTGCATCCTGCCCAATGCGATGAATGGGATCGAACTCGCGCGGCCGGGCGCTTGGGCCGCCAATGTATGCGAACTCAAATACTCCCTTGAATCCCTCTGGCCATTCCACAAAGCCGGGAAGGACCTTCTTGCCAGTGACACCGAGCATTTCCAGCTCATCAGCGAGACACCGGGCATGCGCGTACTGAATGAACCGGTTCTGCAGGTAGAGATATGAGAGTTCGACGGACGCGGCGTAATAGCTGTGCAAGGACATCCCATATCGTTTGAATGCAAATGGTTCCGCAAGCACCGCGAACGCGCCGGGTTTACGCCGGCCAACCCGGCCCAGGCGTTGGCGGAACGACTTTCGTGAAGCCGGAATGCCCAGGTTTAATCCCACGCTGAAATGTGGAATATCGATTCCAAGCTCCAAAGCGGAAGTTGAAACGACTCCGCGAAGCGAGCCGTCGCGCAGCGACGCTTCAATGACACTACGATCTGAGCTTTCGTAGCCGCTGCGATACGGCCGCACAACTGCATCTGCATCAGTCTTGATTGCAAGGCGTTCCGCCCCTTGTCGGGAATCAATAAAGGTAATAAAGCTTCCGGTATCCGAACTGCTAAGCAAGCTCTTCTGCAGGTCTGCCGCAAGCGAGGCCTCATCGCCTGGTGTCGCCGCGAGATGAAAAACACGGCGGGAATGCTGTGGAGAGGCATCAGAGGCTTCGTTGATGCTTTCAAATTGAAGGCCGGTGAGTGCATACAAGTGCTCAGCCGGATTTGAAATTGTTGCCCTTGCCGCAACAACCCGCAATGGCTCCGGCTCTTCTGACCGGTCCGTCATGCGGGCCGCGACTGCAAGTCGCCGAAACAAATAGGCAAAGTTGCTCCCAAATACACTGTCGAAGACGTGCGCTTCGTCAATAACGACAAGTTTCAGCCGGCTAAGAAACCGCTTGTGATGTGGCTTCGCAATATTGCTCATCAACCACGCGTGGATCACATCCGGTGTGGCCACAATTATTTGCGCGTTCCGCACAATTTTTTCGCGCTCATCCGGAAGCACATCTCCATCGACCTTTCCGATGGCCTCTTCAGGATACCCGGCCTGCGTCAGAATCTTGCGCCAGCTTACCAGTTGGTCCGCAACAAGCGCCTTCAGAGGGTACAGGACCAGAACAGCTGCTTCGGGGTGCTCGTCCAGGAGCTTCAGCGCGGCGGCCTGAAAAACGAGGGACTTGCCGGAGCCGGTGCCCGTGGAAATGACGACATTCGCACCTGCGCCAAAGGCCCGGAGCGCTTCAGCCTGATGTGTCCACAGGCCGCGCCCGAATTGACCGCCGCTCAGCAACCGGCCAACCCGACCCGCAAGATATCCGGCGGGCGCCTGTTCCAACTGCTCCGAACGGGGAGGCAGCTCGATGTTGTCGATTACCGACAGACCGAGCGGGTCGACAGACTTAAAGAAAGCATCCAGCATGTCCGGCATGGCACAGCCCCGCAAGTCGCGGACAAATACCGATTCAGATGCGTCTATTCAAGCTGCGCGTCCTACAGAGCACAGCAGGCCTTGTGCCTAGATTGTCGCACCGTAAGTCGGCGGGTATCTGCGGTATACCGGACATGCTCCCAACGTAGTCGCAAAGGCAGCCCGTTGCTGACGAATCGCGGCACGCCCGACCTCGCGACAAGCTAATAGTGGGGTGGCGAACTACCGACGTTTAGAGCGGGCCTTCTGAATGACCTCCTCAGCCGTCGGAGGGTTCGGGGGGTGCCAGCTCAGGCATAACGGCGTGCGAACTTTGAACGGGCGCAGCGAGCCCTCGGTCGAAAAATAGAACTCGCCCTTGGAGAGCTTCCCGATATCGTCGGCGGCGCCACCCTTCGCCGCCATAAGCTCCTGGATGGCGTCGATCGTCGCAGGCGCGTTCATGCGGCCGTAGACGTGAGTGGTGCAGTTCGACACGATCTTGTTGTCGACGCCCTTCGGCGTCTGCGTCGCGAACATCATTCCGAGGCCATATTTGCGTGCCTGCGCGGCCAACGACAGCGCGCTCGCCTTACACGCCGTCCCTGCGCCCGAAGGCGCGAAGTTCTGTGCCTCGTCGATCACATAGAGGCAGCCGGTCTGGCTTGGGTTGCGCTTGATGAATGTGAACAGCGACATTTGCAAGCGATTAACGAACGAGTCGCGCGCCTCATCGCTCGCAAGACCGCCGAGGTTGATCACCGAAATGCGCGTCTTGCCGCTCGGAGCCTCAAACAACATTTTCGGATCGAGCGGCTCGCCGATCGACTTAAGCAGCGGGTTCATCGCAATGGCAGCACGTAGCTGATCCGCGATTTCGCTCGCAAGCTTTTGGGCGTTGCTGTCTTCGCTGACGTCATCCGGCAGTTCAGCGAGCAATGCGATCAGGTCGGTCAGCGCAACGCCACTTCCCGCAGAAAAACGGCGAATGGCATCGGCGAGGACACCTTTCTTTCGATTCGCCTTCTCGCCACCGCCCGGCAGAAATGGGATCAACGTTGTCCACGCCATGCCAATCGCCTGTTCGCGTTCGTCTGCATCGTCGATCGCAGCGAAATCCGGCAGCAGGTTGAGCGATATCGGGTTGCCGCTGGTCACGCCGGGCGTCCAGATCGCGACGTCGGCGCATGCACGATACGTTTCGGCCTTGGCCGCGTCCTCCTCGCTCCAAGACTCCGGTCGCGTCGGCCACGCATCGCCAAGGCGGGACAGATCATTGTTGGGATCGAGCACGATCGACGGAATTCCAAGCAACGCCGCCTCCTCGACGATCCGGCGCATGAGCACGGTCTTGCCCGAACCTGGCCCGGCCAGAACAGCGACGTGGCGCGGGAGCAAATCGGCCGCGAGCGTGACCGGATCGCCGAGCACACCACGCTCGTAGCGCCGGCCGATCGGGATGAGGCGCTCGGATGCTGCCGGCTTGCGTGGCGCATCGAGTGGAGTCTTTGGCTTGTCGGCGCGCGCGCCTGCCGGTGTTTGCGTCGGGCCTGGCTTGGCCCCCGCCGGCGCGGGCTTGTCCGGCGGCGGCCCAAGCTCGTCCGGTGCCGCCGAAGGCGGGGGCGCGAGGAACGGTGGCGGGCACAGGCCAGCCGACTGGAACAACCGCGCCTTGAAGAGAGGCTGCTCCTGGCGTAGCCAGGCGTCAAAGTCGGGGAGCTTACGCGCCTGCATCGCCGCCAATGCGGTGAAGATGCGCAGATCGTTATCCGTAGGCGCAATGAACTTGCCACCGGCTTTCCCGAATTGATCGACCAGCGCCGCTGTCACCTGCCCAGTAGGCGGGTCGCCGCGGCGTAGGATGAACAGGTGGCGGAATTTGAGCGCCGTATCGATGCCAGAGGCGGTCATGGCCGCCTTCAGGCGCGACTGGAACGCTCTCGCTTGCTTATGTCCGAGGATGCGGAAGCAATAGTGCTGCTCGCGGTCTCCCTCGCTGCGGAAGGTGAAGGACAACCGACCATGCAGTGACGGGCGTTTTGGTCAGGGTCGCGTTGCACAACCGAGTCGAGGTCGTCCGGCAAGTCGAAGTGCTTTTCAAGGAGCCGCAGCGTCCCGTCGAGCAGTTCGCGCAGTTCGTCCTCGCCTTCAGCATCCATCAGCCCGGTGGCTGTCGCGGCTTTGAGTTCGTCTTCATAAATTTCTTTGAGGCCGCCAGTCTCGTGCCTGTCTCTCGGTGATGGGCCGTCTGTCTTATCAAATGTCTTTAGCTCTGGAACCTTTCCGGATGCGACGCAGCGTTGGCGATGTTCTTCGCATGCCCTGAGCAGTTGCCGGGGCGAAAAGCCGATCGCCGATTGGAATGCGGTTTCGGCAAAAGGCCAGCTTGGGTAGGGCGGGCGAAAGCCGATCGCCTCATAGGCCGGTCCGGTCCGCGCCTCGATGATTCCGCGCGCCACGTCCCCATTTGGCAAACCGCGCAGATTGAGCGGCGGATAATAACGCGCGGCCACCGCGACCGACGTCTTATCTTGCAGGACCTTCCAGGTCGCTTCGAGACAGGAGACGACGGTCACTGCGCGGCTCTTCTGGTCATGCAGGTCCATCAGGCCTTGGGCGAGCGCATCGACGATCGACTGAGCTTCTTCTCGTTCCTGATTCCCACCGCCGTTGGCCATGCGCGCCAGCGAGTTGCTAGCGGTCACGATGGCGTCGATCTGGTCGATCGCGATGAGTGTCGGTCCAACGAGGCTCATGATCCATGACAGGCCCTGGACAACTTTGAGGGCCGAATTTTCTCCCCTGAACCCGAACGGCCTGACCTCTGCCGGGTCGAAATTCATGCCTTGAAGCCAGCCGTGGGCAACGCTGTGGTAATCGAGGTCGTCGGAAATCAAAAGAATAAGCGCGGTCACCACATCGCGATGCGTGACCGTTTCAGTTGTGAACCGACGCGCCAGCGCGCGCGTGAATGAGCTCGCCATCTCGGCGATCATTTGCTGCGGCTGCCCCGAGCGGCGCTCCGCAATTCCAATCAGGTCTCTGGAGATCCCGAGCAGGTCGGCAAGCTTCAGAACAAGACGGTCATATTGGGTGTGCCTTTCTTTGGTGTGGGGATCCGGCATGCGAACCTGTAGGGAGTTCAGGAACCCAAGCGCGACCGACGACCAGAAGTCCTTGATACCGATAAAGTCGAGCAGGACGAACCAGCCGTCCATTTCCCAGATCCGTCGGCGCAATTCACCGATGAGATGCGTCTTGCCATAGCCGGCCGGCCCGACGATCACCTGGCCCAGCGGCTCCTTCAATGGGTCCGAATCGCGTGTTTTTGTCTTGAAATAATCGACGATTTCGTCGAGCGAGCGCTGATGTAGCGAGGGCACATTATAGGGCGGATCGCGCCAAATGCTCTTAAGCTGACGCGTCCAATCAAAATCGGTTGCGCGGAAGGCATCGAGTTCGCTGGTCATCGTTCGATCCAGAGAATGTGGCGCGGTTCGCCGCCGAAATAGATGGCCGCTGCGCGATCGGCGTCCGTAACTTCGACCTGATTATCGAGTTGGTAGAGCGAAGCCTCTTCCTCGGATTGCATTCGCTTCAAGGCTTCGTCGATGGCCGGGCGCTCGATGTCCTTCAGCCTCTCGCGCAGGTTGCTCAACAGCGCGCGCGTGTTGAGCCGGCCTCCGGTGAGTTCGAGGTAGGCGTGCCGGATGCGGGCGCGCAGCGCGTCGTAGTCGCGGGCGAGCGGCGATGGGCTCGGACGAGACGGGACTGCGGGTTTAGTCGCGAGTTCGGTTCCGCGGTGCGGCCCGAGAAATTCGGTCATCGGTATGTTGCGAGCGTGCAGAAAAATCGACAGGCGCGCCAGCCAAGCTTGTAAGATCGGTGAGGCGATTTGCGACTTGGCCGGCACGGCTGCGAGGTTTTCTTCCGCCCATGCCCGTCCGGCTTTTGTGACTGTCATCCAATAACCACTGATCGACCGCCCCTTCTCGTTGCGGGACTTACGCTTTTCGGCCTTGATCAAGCCTCGCGCCTCAAGCCCGTCGCGCGCCTTTTTATCGTCACTTGGGAGCATTCCCTTATCATTCAGGGCGGCGCGCGAAACGTCGTTCCCTCCGCCTTCGCCGAGAATCGCCCAAAGCAGAAGAACCTCGTTGCCGGCGCGCGGATCCGATCGTTGCAATTTCTCTTTCGCTTTTCGTTTTCCGGACACCTCACCCCTCCTGATTCATTTGCGACCGGCGCAGTCGCACGAGGTCGCGGATTTTTTCGATCGCGCGCCCGAAATCCTGCACGACTTCGTCGTTGGCAAGCCGCAGCACGGTATAGCCGCTGAGCGCAAGTTCATAGTCACGGTGCCGGTCGCCGATGAAGGCCCGTCGCGTCGCGTGGTCGGGATAGCCGTCGAGCTCGACCACGAGCCGCCCGTCTATCCAGACCAGATCGACCTTGGGGCGCGAGCCGCGCACCGTATCGACATACCAGTTGAAGCAGAACAATGCGGCGAGTTCGGTATCATCGCTTAGCATTGCGGCAAGCCGCTGCTCAATCTCGCTCAGCGGGTGCGGCGCGCCGCGCCACGGGGCCAGCCAGGTTTCCGAGCCAACACTTTCGCCGGCATCCGAATCGTAATCGGTGGTTCCCGGGTCGGCGTCGGCGATCACCCGGTGAGCGCCATACAGGACGCGATCGAACGGCGAGTCGAGCGGCGGCAGCTCGGCGAACAGGGCGACCACGGCGGCACGAGAGTGGCGCGCGACCCATTCCAGCGCATGAGCCAGCGCGGACGCGCGCGGTGCATCCGCCGCTACGCTCACATCGGTGATAAAAACAAGGCCGAGGCGGCTGATGGCGAGCGAAAGCTGCGCCAGTTCGATAGTGGGCAGGACGCCAGCTACGCGCGGCGGGCGTCCTGCCAGCGCGAGGCGTGCCGCCGCTTCCACCCAAGGATAGCTGACGCCGGGAGCGCGAGCCGCCGCCTCACGCGCGATCACGCCGGCCGCTTGGCGGCCAAGCGCGTCGTCGCAGCACATCGCAAAGGTCACATCGGTGAACCAGACCGGCCACAAGCGCATCGCCGTCTCGGCCAGAACCGCGATCACCTGTTCGACATAGGCCTCAACGCTCCCAGCCAGCCGCAGCGGCACAAACAGCGCACGGCGATCGTCCGGGATATGCTCCGCCTGATCGACCAGTTCCCGCAACGCTGCGCCGTCTATACCGCCAAGGGCTACGACGGATCCGCCGGGGCGGCGAAAGACGAACTGCGCTGCTTGGCTGGACAGCAAGGTCTGCTCAGATGTCAAAGCAGCCCGCGAGTCAGCAACCCGAGAACTTCTCAAAAATCCCGAAGAGACCGCTCCTTCCTTCCGGGCATCGAACTGCGCCATGTTAGCCGTGCCCCAAGGACTATCTGATACGATCTAACCCAGAGCAGCGTATGTGCTGGTCGGACAGCGAGCAAGCGGTCCAGAAGCATCCATTTGCCCTCTCCGTCCATCGTCGGCATCCGGCTGACAGCCGAGCGCCAAAGGGCGCGTCCAGACTTTCAGGCAGCTTCGCCGCGCGGTGATCCTTGGCAGGCCATCAGTGTTGGCTTGCGTCTATTCCGCTCCTTCGTCCGCCCGACTCCACCACGCGCCTTGAATGATGAGACCGGTGCAGCCGTTCCGGCCGCTAATGCGTGGAACCCCGCGACAGCGCAAGAAAATTGCCGGACGCCATATGTGACTCGACGCCTTCGGCGTCGCCGTCAATTTTCGTGCGACTAAATAATGGCGCGTCTCATGTTCTCGGAGTCAAAGATTGGTTCCGTAGCGGAACCATTCTTTGAAGGGCGCCGGCGATCGAGCTGCGTT
>Ga0257161_1000260_pt1 | contig 14225 bp, 13 predicted proteins | sample NR01A_FD_185954 | JGI IMG/M metagenome (GOLD analysis project Ga0257161, IMG submission 185954) | Soil microbial communities from H.J. Andrews Experimental Forest, Oregon, United States - NR-01-A | ecosystem: Environmental > Terrestrial > Soil > Temperate forest > Bulk soil | place: USA: Oregon... | reverse complement strand
TCCGCGTCATGGGCAATCCGATGTTCGTCGACATGATGAATGCGCTCGGCGGCAACGGCGTCGCCATGGGCTATGATCAGGTGTTCAGCGCGCTGCAGACCGGTGTCGTCGACGGCGCCGAGAACAACCCGCCGAGCTTCGTGTTCGACAACCATTACCAGGTCGCCAAATTCTACACCCTCACCGAGCACCTGATTGTGCCGGAGATCATCGTGTTTTCGCGACGAACCTGGGAGACGCTTTCGAAAGACGACCAGGATCTCATCCGCAAGGTTTCGCGCGAGGCGCAGAGCGAAGAGCGCGTTTTGTGGGATGTGTACGAGAAGGAGGCGATGGGCAAGGCCACCGCTGCCGGCATTCAGGTGTTCGATGTTGCCGACAAGAAACCGTTCCAGGATGCCGTGAAGCCGGTCTGGGACAAATACGGCCCGCGCTTTGCCGACATCGTCAAGCGCATCCAGGCGGAGTGACTGTTCCGGGACCGCGGGCGTCCCGCCCGCTCTTTTTTCTTTTTTTAAGAGCGGGCGGGACGCCCGCGGTCCCAGGGCGGGACGCCCGCGCTCCGATCCCATCATGATCCCCACCTACCGCAAGGCAATGGACGCCCTCTACCTCGCCTGCGTGCTGGTCGCTGGCAGTGCATTGGTGCTGATTTCAGCAGTTATCCCGTGGGCGGTATATACGCGTTATGTGCTCAATCAGGCGGCATCGTGGCCGGAGCCGATGGCGGTGCTGCTGACCATCGTGCTCACCTTCTTCGGCGCCGCCGCGTGCTATCGCCGCCGGCTGCACATGAACGTGTCGTTCTTCGTCGCCATGCTGCCGGATCGGCTGCGGCGGATCGTCGACCTCATTGCCGAGCTGCTGGTGGCGCTGTTCGCGCTATTCATGGTGATCTGGGGTGTCAAGCTGGTCGAAGCCACGTGGCACAACACGATTGCGGATTTTCCTGCGCTCTCTGTCGGCGTCACCTATCTGCCGATTCCGCTCGGCGGCGCCATTCTGCTGCTGTTCGTCATCGAGCACGTTATGGGCGCGCGCAAGTCGGGCTTGCCCGACTTGCGCAGTGAAGATCCCGCGCCGACGCCGCCCGGCGAACGTGCCCACGTGACAGCGGATTGATGTCCATGGCGCAACGCCTTCCTCCGTCATGGCCGGGCTTGTCCCGGCCACCCACGCCTTACTTGCTGAAACGCCGCAAGCAAAACGTGGGTGGCCGGGACGAGCCCGGCCATGACGATGTGGAAGGGCCGGATGCCGTCGACATGGATTGGCGCTGAGATCCCCCATGGACATCTTCGTGCTGTTGGCGACGATGTTCACGTGCTTCCTGATCGGCGTGCCGATCGCCTATGCGCTGGCGCTCGCCGCCATCGCGGGAGCCATATGGATCGGCATTCCGCTCGAAGCCGTGATGCTGAAAATTTCCGACGGGGTGAGCAAGGTCGCCATGCTCACGATCCCGTTCTTCGTTCTTGCGGGCGCCATCATGGCGGAGGGCGGCATGGCGCGGCGACTGGTCGCCTTCGCGGATGTGCTGGTCGGCTTCACGAGGGTGCGCGGCGGGCTCTCGGTGGTGAACGTGCTGGCGACCACGTTCCTGTCCGGCATCTCGGGTTCCTCGGTCGCCGACACCTCGGCGATCGGCTCCGTAATGATCCCTCAGATGGAGAAGGCCGGTTATCCGCGCGTGTTCGCCACCAACGTGACCATAACGGCGTCGGTGCAGGCGCTCCTGGTGCCGCCGAGCCATAACGCGGTGATCTATTCACTCGCAACCGGCGGCTCGATCTCGATCATCAGCCTGTTCATGGCGGGCGTGGTGCCGGGTCTGCTGCTTGGTTTCTCGATCATGATGCTGTGTCTCGTGATCGCCTATCGCGACGGCCATCCGCGCGGCCAGTCGGTACCGCTGCGCGACGCCATCAAGATCACGTTCGATGCACTGTGGGGCCTGGTCACGCTCGCCATCATCCTGGGCGGCATCCTGCTCGGCGTATTCACGGCGGTCGAGGCCGGCGCGGTCGCCTGTGTGTGGGCGTTCTTCGTCACCATGTTCATCTATCGCGACTACAAGTGGCGCGATCTGCCGGCGCTCGTCCACCGCACCCTCAATACGGTCGCCATGGTGATGACGCTGATCGCCTGTGCGTCGGCGGTCGGCTATATCATGGCGCTCACCCAGATGCCGGGCAAGATCACCGCATTCTTCCTGTCGATCTCGAGCGACAAGAACGTGATCCTGTTCCTCATCAACATTCTGCTCCTGGTGCTCGGCTGCCTCGTCGACATGGCGCCGTCGATCCTGATCTGCACCCCGATCCTGCTCCCCGTCATGGTCAATTTCGGCGTCGATCCGGTCCACTTCGGCATGATCATGATGCTCAATCTCGGAATTGGCCTGTGCCATCCGCCGGTCGGCTCGATCCTGTTCGTCGGCTGCGCGGTTGGCAAGGTGACGATCGAGCAGGTGATGCGACGGATCTGGCCGTTCTACGGCGTGATGTTCGCCGTGCTGATGCTGGTGACGTATGTCCCGGAAATTTCGCTGTGGTTTCCGAGGTGGGTATTGAGGGGACCGTAGCCCGGATAGAGCGACCGCATTTTTGCGGTCGCGTCATCCGGGACCAGCGCTGCAGCAGGCGGAGAGGTCGATCCCGGATTGCGCTTCGCTCCATCCAGGCTACGGTTACTACGATCACCTGCGAACGCGGCGGGCTTCGCTCGCTTCGTCCACCCGGCCCGCAACCTTCGTCTTGCCGGCGGCCGGCTCCGTTTCTATCCCGCTCAACGTGTTGGCAAGCTTGATGCGGGCCTCGCGCAATTGATGGGCGAGATCGTGGAATGCGTTTCGTGGCTGGATGTGCGCCGGATCGGCGCCGGGCATCGGGCGGCGCAGTCCGAATTTTCCCCCATGGGCATCGATCCAATGCCAGACCGCAACGGAATCGCCCTCGGCGCTGGTGATATCGATGGCGCGGCCGTGGCCATAGCCGCCGGTCGCGTTGCTGCCGCCGTGCTGGGAGTTGCCGCCGTGCGCCTTGAAGCCCGCGGCGAGGCCTTGGCGATAGTCGTCGCGAAACGCGCTCAGCATCGACCATCGGAGTCCGTTGGCATCCATGGCGTGGCCGGCGTGGTAGAGCTGCTCGCGGAAGTCGGGGTCCATGCCCCCGATCACGTAGGTCTTAAGTGGCATGCCCAGCCGTTTGGCAGCTGCCGGGTCCTTCCACGTGAAGTCACCGGTCGAATCCGACTTGACGGGCTTGCGCTGGTAAACCTCCCACAAGTACCGGTCGACGGGATTCGAGATGCTGACACTTGTGCGTTTGGGCGGGGTTGCTTCGACGGCCTTGTCGGACGGCGCCAACCGCGTCGCCTCCGCGGGCACCTCGATGGCGGGCGCCTCATTGGGAACCGGGACGGTAATCGGATTGGCCTCCGGAACCGTGAGGCTCCACCTGTCTGCGAATGTCATCGGTTCGGGTTGGGCCTCGGGATGGCCGAGCGCCGCTGTCGCCATCGGCGGTTCCAGCCGCAACGGCTCCATTGGAGGCGGCACCATCGGCGATACGAGGAATGATGACGCTGGGTCGAACGCGGAATTCTGGAGGACCCACTCGCCCCGCTTGGGTGTCGGGAACGGGCTCGACAGCGCCAACGGCAGCGCCACCACGAAGACCAAAACGCCGCCCACCACCCCGGCCGTAATAATGGCGCAGCTGGAAATCCGATCGGCCGAATGGGCGGGGCGAAGTACTCTCATTTCCAACCGTGTGTAGTCGTCAGATGACGACGATTGTCCGGGCCCTGGGGCCAAGTCGCATCACAGCGGCCAGAACGCTACAAACGTCGCTATTAGTGTCATAATCGCTTAGGGTTAGAAGGAGGTTAACCGGCGCGTTCCCGTCGCGGGGCTATCCATGTTCCAAGCGGCCGCCGGCCGTCGCGATCCGCCTTGCCGGAGCCACAAGAAAAGAGCATTCTCGCGCCCGGAAGGCGGGTCGAATTTTAAATTGCGACTGACAGGCCAGCGCCAGTTGGCCCATCTGTCGGGCTTGAGCGGCTCGTCACCACAGGAGGAGATCCAAAATGTCTAGGAACATACTGGCCGCGCTGGCGGCCACGACGGCGCTATTTGTTGGCACCGCACTCGCGCAACAGAACATCGATTTCTCCAAGGTCGAGGTGAAAGCCACCGACCTCGGCAACAAGACCTACATGCTGGAAGGCGCCGGCGGCAATGTCACGGTCGCGGTTGGCTCCGACGGCATCATCATGGTGGACAGCCAGTTCGCCCCGATGCACGACAAGCTCAAGGCCGCCATCGAGAAAATCTCGCCGCTGCCCATCAAGTATCTCATCAACACCCACTATCATGGCGATCACACCGGCGGTAACGCTGCCTTTCACAAGGACGGTGCCACGGTGGTGGCACAGGATAATATCCGGACCCGTCTCATCGCCGGCACCACCAACGGCCTCACCGGCAATAAGACGCCGCCGGCACCAGCCGACGCGGTGCCGACCGACACTTACTTCGGCGGCAGCAAGACGGTGGAAGTGGGCGGCCGCAAGGCGCAACTCACCCACGTCTACAATTCACACACCGACGGCGACACCTGGGTGTTTTTCGACGACGCTAACGTGCTCGACACCGGCGATACCTTCGGCAACACCGGCCGCTACAACACTATCGATTTCGCCAATGGGGGCGACATCAGGGGCCTGATCCGGGCGGCCGACGCCTACATCAAGGCATCGAACGACCAGACCAAGGTGGTGCCCGGCCACGGCGCACTCGCCAACAAGGCGACCCTGGTTGCGTGGCGCGAGATGCTGGTCACTTCGCGTGACCGCATCCAGAAATTGTTCAACGAGGGCAAGACCGAGCAGGAAGTGCTTGCCGCGAAGCCGCTGGCCGATCTCGATGCAAAATGGGCCGCGACCCCGGAGCAGGCCACGAACTGGACCCGCATGGTCTACAATTCGTTCAAGCGGTCGTGACGTCGCTGCTTTGAACGTGAAAATTCGGACCGCCGGCTGTTTTTCGGCCGGCGGTCTCGTATTGTAATCGCAGCCCCAATGTCGCTGCGCGTCTTCGGGCTGCTTGGTGCAACACAAATCTGGTGTAACAAATCGGGCCACTTCCGGACCCACAGGAGGAAAGCATGTACAAGATCACGCTCGCCGCGCTGGCGACCACAACGATGATGTTTGCCGGCGCCGCAATGGCTCAGCAGCCGGTCGATTGGGACAAGATCCAGATCAAGACAACCGACCTCGGCAACAAAACCTATATGCTGGAGGGGCAGGGCGGAAATATCACCATAGCGGTCGGCACCGATGGCATCATCATGGTGGACACCCAGTTCGCGCCGCTGTCCGACAAGATCAAGGCAGCCGTCAAGGCGATCTCGCCGCTGCCGATCAAATATATCGTCAACACCCATTTCCACGGCGACCACACCGGCGGAAATGCGAACTTCCAGAAGGACGGCGCCACCGTCGTCGCGCAGGACAACATCCGGGTTCGCCTCGTCGCCGGCACCACCAACGGCACCACCGGCAACAAGACGGCCCCTGTGTCGGGCGACGCGATCCCGAAGGAAACCTACACTGGCGGTGTCAAGACCATCGAAGTCGGTGGTCGTAAGGCCGAGTTGCACCACGTTTACAACGCTCACACCGATGGCGACACCTGGGTTTATTTCCCGGACGCCAATGTGATATGCACCGGCGACGTCATGAACAACCGCCACCGGTATCAGCAGGTCGACTTCGCCAATGGCGGGGACATCCGCGGCATGATCCGGGCGAGCAACGACTGGCTGAAATTGGCCAACGACAACACCAAAGTCGTGGTCGGCCACGGCAATCTCGCCACAAAGGCGAACGTCGCCGAGTACAATGCAATGGTGAAGGAGGCGCGCGAGAAGATCGAGAAACTGGTCAACGAGGGCAAGACCGAGGCCGAGGTGGTGGCAGCGAAGCCGCTGGCCGACCTTGACAAGACCTGGGCCGACAACGATCAGGCCGCTGCCAACTTCACGAAGCAGGTCTACAACTCGTTCAAGCGGTCGTAACCGCGGCCCGTTGGGCACGACACATTGAGCATTTCGGATCGCCGGGATATCCCATTCCGGCGATCTTTTCTTGAGCGAGTGTCGTCGTTAATCGCGAAAGACGGTCCGTGGCTAGAGCTGTAGCCCGCATTGAGCGAAGCGAAATGCGGGACCGCTGCCCCGGATTTCGCTTCGCTCAATGCGGGCTACGATGCTGTGTTCCAGTCCTAACGCGAATCAATTGGCACTTTGATCGGCGCGCAATTTGTTCGCCCCGTCAGCACGCAATCCTGATCGGCGCGCAACTGCGCCATGGTTGTGGCTAGCCAAATGCCGCAATAAACGATGAGGCTCAGCACCGCGAAGGCGAGCAAGTTGTTTACCATGCGGCGGCGATAATTGTCGTCCTCGCGGGATTGCTCGTATTTGCTCAGGTCGTCGACCGGCGAACGCCGCGGTTCCGGCCGGCGCAAATTGTCATTGCGGGCGCGTGGAATGCGCGGCCGGAACGGAACGATTCGGCCTTTCTCGTCGTCCCGTTGTGGTTCTTGCGAATTCATTTACGTTTCGCGGCGGCACAATAGCGGCCGACCCAAACTTGTAACGACACAAACGTTATCATGTTTCCGACTCCGTGGGCGATGTAATTGCCACGTAGACCGAATTTTTGTGGGATCGTTAAAGCAGCCATCCGAAGTCCGCAACCGGCCGAGGCCGTCGCCGGCCTGCGTGGCGTCGGAGGGTGTTGATGGTATGATATTCCCGTCATCAGACCATGTTCGCTCTTTCATTAAGGCCGAACGGACGCTATGTCCGGCGTGGCGAGGCTACTACCGTCGCGAGCGCCCACCGGTAACTTTCGTTGCCGTTTCTCAAACCATCGACCGCTCTTCGGTCTCATTCGGATTATCGAGGCAGTCCCATGAAGAAATTCGGCATGCTCGTTGCTGGCGTTATCGCGTTGTCGTCAAGTGCTCATGCCAATGACTACAAAGTGGGCGCGCTTGAAATCGATCACCCCTGGTCCCGCGCGGTCCCCAAGGGCGCAACCGTTGCGGCCGGCTACCTCACGATCAAGAACAGCGGCACCGAACCGGATCGGCTGGTGAGCGGTTCGACGCCAGTCGCCGGAAAATTCGAAATCCATGAAATGACGATGGACAAGGGCGTCATGAGGATGCGCCCGGTTCCGGCCGGTATCGTGATCAAGCCTGGCGAGACGGTCGAGCTCAAGCCTCAATCGATTCACATCATGATGACGGGCCTCAAGCAGCCGATAGAGAAGGGCAAGCCGTTCAAGGGCTCGCTGGTGTTCGAGAAAGCCGGTACGGTGGAGGTCGATTTCGCCGTCGAAGGCGTCGGCGCGACGCCCGCAGCGGCTCACGACATGCACAACATGCATCACTGAGGGGCCGCATTTTTTTCTCCCTCTCCCCGCTTGCCATCAGGGCGTTTACGCAGCAGCCCGTCGAAGACGGGCGTGAACGCCCTTTCGTCTGCGACGGGCTATGGAGAGGGTCGGGGTGAGGAGGGGGCCACAAAGGCTCAGACTCGCAGAGAGGCCCCCTCACCCGCCCCCACCCTTCCCTTCCCCGCAAGCGGGGGAGGGAAGGGTGGGGCGACCTCTCCCCGCAAGCGGGGCGAGGTGAAGGCCTCGCCTATTTCGGCTCGGCGAAATGTGGCGTCGTGCCGTCCGGTAGCGGCACGTTGAAGACGTTGAGGATCATCGAAACCGCCGTGTAATAACCAAGAATGCCGACCAGCTCGACCGTGCCCCTGTCGCCCAGCAAGCTCTGCACGCGTTTGTAATTGCGCTCGCCGACCCGGCGCTTCTTGTAGAGCTCCTGGACGAAATCGAAAATCGCGCGCTCGTCCTTGGCGGCCTTCTTCGGCATGCGCCCGGCCTTGATGTCAAGAATCGCCTCGGGCTTCACGCCGGCCTGCTCGGCGATTGGCGCATGGGCGTGCCATTCATACTGGGCACGCCACATTCGGGCGGTGCATAGGATCGCGAATTCGGACAGCCGCGGCTCGAGCGAGGTCTTGAAGCGTACGAAGGCGCCGAGCTGCTGGGTCATTTCCCCGTATTGGGGCGCATGCATATAGACGCCGAATGGGCCGCCGAGTTTGACTCGCGCGCCACGCGGTCCGGCACGCATCGATTCGAGAAGCGTGCGCTGGGCATGATCTAGCTTGTCCTCGGTCAGCACCGGCAGGCGATAATTCAGCTTCTTGGCGGCCATGGGGTCCTCAGATCGTTTCCATAAACCAATCAGCAGGGTGGGCAAAGCGAAGCGTGCCCACCTTGGGTCTTTCCAGGTGGGCACGGCGCACCGAAGTCGGGCTTGCCCGACTTCGGCACTCAAAACGTGTCGAAATCGGCAACAGCCGATTTCGATGAGCGCGCCTTTGCCCACCCTACAGTCAGCGGGATTCAGTGTGTCGTGGGGATCCATCGTCGCCGCATTATGCTACTTTTTCGTCCATAAAGGGCGGCGGGACAAAGGAGAAACCCATGGGCTTTCGCTCGGCTGTCGTGCTTGCCGTCCTCGTCTGCGCCGGCTTCGGTGCGCCGGCCTACGGCCAGGAAAAGGTTCGCGTCTCGGTGCCGCAGCGCGGCCTGTGGGATACCGGCGTGGCCGAACTCGGCCAGCGCGCCGGCATTTTCAAGAGATACGGACTCCAACTTGAAATACTCTTCACCTCCGGCGGTGCCGAGTCCCAGCAGGCGGTGATCGGCGGCAGCATGGACATCGCAACCGGCGTCGGCGTGTCGGGCGCGATCGGCGCTTATTCCAAGGGTGCACCGCTTCGCTTGATCGGCAGCGAGATGATCGGTGCGCCCGATCTGTTCTGGTACGTGCCGGCCAATTCGCCGCTCAAGACCATCGCCGACATCAATGGCAAGACGGTCGGCTTCTCGGTCACCGGCTCATCGAGCCATGCCGGGCTGCTGGAATTGGTCCGCCAGAACAATCTCGACGTCAAGGCGATTTCCACCGGCGGGATGCCGGCGACCTTCACCCAGACCATGACGGGCCAGATCGATGTCGGCTGGGCGTCGGCGCCGTTCGGCATCGACGCGCTCGAAGACGGCAAAATCAGATTGATGGCACGCGGCTTCGACGTGACGGCGCTCCAGGGGCGCACCACCCGCGTGAATGTCACCAATCTCGACATGCTGGCAAAGCGCGGGGGAACGCTGCAACGGTTTATGCAGGCCTATCGCGACACCGTCGATTGGATGTATTCGGACGACCCTGCGGTGCTCAAACACTATGCGGACTATTCCGGTTTTCCGGAAAAGGTGGTGAAACGGGTGCGCGATTTTATCCCCAAGGTCTCGATGGCGCCGGATCGAATCGTGGGCATCGACCAGATCATCGCCGATGCCACCAGACAGAAGTTCATCCTGGCGCCGCTTAGCAAAGAGCAGGTGGAGGAGTTCGTGAAAATCCAGGCGCGGCCGTAATCGTGATGTCGGCGTCACTGCTCATCAGATTATTTTTCGATTAGGTTGACCCTATCAGTGTCATTGCCCGGCTTGACCGGGCAAACCAGTATCCACCATCGGTGTTTTACTGGATCGCCCGGTCAAGCCGGGCGATGACATCGCGGGTGTCAATCTAAGCGAAAAATACATTAAGCTCCTGTCCTGACCACGGATCATCGCAATCATGCCCCAGACCCAGCTCTTCGCCGTCAAGGCATTATTCTTCGATGTCTTCGGTACGCTTGTCGATTGGCGCACCAGCATTGCGCGTGAGGCCAAGGGAGTGCTGGAACCGCTCGGATATAAGACCGACTGGCTGGGCTTCGCGGATGCCTGGCGCGATGAATACCAGCCCGGCATGGAGGAGGTGCGGGCGGGGCGCATTCCATTTTCCAAGCTCGACGTTCTGCATCGGCGCAATCTCGATCGCATTTTGACGCGGTTCGGGTTCACCGGTCTCTCCGAGGAGGTGGCGGCCCATCTTAACCGCGCCTGGCATCGCTTGGACGCTTGGGCGGATGTTGCCCCCGGACTACACCAGCTCAAGCGCAAATTTCTGCTGGCGCCGGTTTCCAACGGCAACATCTCGCTGATGGTGGATCTTGCCCGCCGCAACGGCTTTCCGTGGGACGCAATTCTTGGCGCCGAGATCGCCGGCGACTACAAGCCGAAGCCACGGGTCTATCTTGCCGCGGCCGAAGCCCTCGATCTCGCTCCGGGCGCCTGCATGATGGTGGCGGCGCACACCAACGATCTCAGTCACGCGGCAGCTTGTGGTCTTCGCACCGCGCATATCGCCCGACCGAACGAGAAGGGCCCCGGCAGGGGCGAGGCCGCGCCTTCGGCGCCGGTCGATGTCGCGGCCGGAAGCTTGATGGAGCTTGCGGATCGGCTTGCACAATAGGCGACTTTCGGCGGGCACTGATGGTCGACCGCATGCAATGCGGGCGCTCAGGCTTTCCGGGAGAAGCTCGCCAGCAGCACCGCCATGACTCCGGTAAGGAAGATGCCGTCGAATGTTCCGGCGCCGCCGATGGAGGCGACCGGCGCGCCGAGCCCCTGCACGGCGTCGAGGTTGAGCAGATCGGCGCCGATCAGCGTGCCGAGGCTGCCGCCCACATAGGCGAGCGCGGCGGCATGCTGGCGCGCGATCAACACCGCCACGATGGCGGTTGCCACCGGTGGCACGAAAATCGGTACCGCGATGCCGACCCCCGGCACCGGATAGGCCAGCATGTGGACGATCGCCGCCACGATGGCGGTTGTCACGATCCCGCGGATCCACAGATCGTTCTTGACGAGCAAGTAGAGCGACAGCAGCGTCGGAATCACAGCGCCGCCGACATTTACCGCGATGACGGTGCCAGGCCATTCGACCACCACCGGGACTAGGTAGTGCATGCCGAAAAAGGAGAGGTCCTGTGCGGTCTGGACCTCCCGCTCCGGGAACCGCGCCACCGGAATATTGATATAGCTGCCGATCAGCGAGCCGAACAGCAGCAGCAGGGCGGTGCCCGAACTGACGCCGAGGCGCGTATAGACGTAGCGCAAGACATTGATCTGTATGAGGACGACGACAACGAGGAATACGCCGACCAGGATGGCAAAGAACGGCCACGCGAGGGGGAAGTAGTTCATCGGACCCATGGGTGGCCTATGTGTGCGTTCGCCGCCAGGCGTAGCAAGGGTGGGCAAAGGCGCCTCGCACGGCCTTATTTGATACGTTGCCCTCTCGCGCCGTGCCCACCATGGCGCTGATGGTGCGCACTGCGCGAAAGCGCGTCGTGCGGATTAGCACAGCGTAATCCGTCATCTTGCCGCAGCGTCGTGGGTTACGCCGGAGCCTGCCAACGGGCCGCGCTTCGTGCGGACCCGTTGGGCTAACCCACCCTACGGGGAACTACCGCAGCCCCGCGTTGATCTTGTCCAGCACCATCGAGCCTGGGCACAGGTCCTTTTCCGCGAGCGCGTTGAGCGGCGTCTCGGTGGTATTGAGATGATTGTGCAGATCTTCGGGTTCCTGGTCGAGGTAGAGGACGCCGGTCACCACCTGGCCCTTGGCGGCGTGGTGCTGCAGGAAGTTCATCGCTGCCAGTCGGTCATGCACGTCGTAGTCGGCGTCGATCTTGCGCAGCACCAGCGTCGTGCCGTCATGCTGCTCAACCGTCTGCACGGTGCCGGGCGCGTAGTCCACGTAGATCGGGTCGCGGCCGGTGATGAAATCAAGCCGGTTCACGGACTCGTTGTGATCGCGCACGTAATCGTAGCTCTTGGTCGATCCGGCGTGATTGTTGAACGCGACACACGGGCTGATCACGTCAATGAAGGCCGCGCCCTGGTGCTCGATGGCCGCCTTGATGATCGGCACCAGTTGGCTCTTGTCGCCCGAGAACGAGCGCGCCACGAAGGAAGCACCAAGTTGTAGTGCCATCGCCACCATGTCGATCGCGCTGTCGGCGTTGACGACGCCTTTCTTCGACTTGGAGCCACGGTCAGCGGTTGCCGAGAACTGACCCTTGGTGAGGCCGTAGACACCGTTGTTCTCCACGAGATAGACCATGTTGACGCCGCGCCGGATAGCGTGAACGAATTGGCCGACGCCGATCGATGCGGAATCGCCGTCGCCCGAGACGCCGAGATAGATAAGATCCCGATTGGCCAAGTTCGCACCGGTGAGCACCGACGGCATGCGGCCATGCACCGAATTGAAGCCGTGGGAATTGCCCAGGAAATAATCCGGCGTCTTCGACGAGCAGCCGATGCCGGAAATTTTCGCCACCCGATGCGGCGCGACGGATAATTCGAAGCAGGCCTCGATGATTGATGCCGTGATCGAGTCGTGCCCGCAACCCGCGCACAGCGTCGAGATCTTGCCCTCGTAATCGCGGTGCGTGTAGCCGAGCCGATTTTTCGGCAGGGCAGGGTGGTGGAATTTCGGCTTTGCCAGATACGTCATGGTTACATTCTGTCTGCAAGAAGTTGAATTTTATTGTGTTTTCGTCCTGCCCTGCCGCCCCGACGGATACCGGGAGGGCCTGCCGGGGCAGACCGATACCACATCGCGTCGCAATGCTCCAGGCATTGCGACGGCATCTTATTTTGACGATGTCCGTGATTGCCGCTCGGCCACGGTCGCCCGGATGGCCATCTGTTCTCCTTCCCGCAATATCGTGAGCTCGGCTATCTCGCCGATCCTGAGGAGCGCAATCCTGGTGCGCAGAAACGGTGCATTTCGCACGGCCTCGGCGCCGAGCTTGGTTACGACATCGCCGGATTTCAAGCCGGCGCGCTCTCCCGCCGATCCACGATCGACCTGCGTGATCACGGCCTTGGGCGACCCGGTCAGCTTCATGTCGCGGATCACGGCAGCGGTCGGATCTTCGATCGTAATACCAAGCGAGCCTCGACGGATATCGCCGAATTTCAGAATCTGGTTGGCAATTATTCGCGACATATTGACGGGAATCGCAAATCCCACGCCGGGGTTGGTGTTGGTGGAACTGATGAAGGCAGTGTTGATACCAACCAGATCGCCTTTAATGTTGACAAGCGCACCGCCCGAATTCCCAGGGTACACTGCCGCATCGGTCTGTATAAAGTTTTCGTGCTGCTCGAGCCCAATATTGGTTCTGTGCAATCCACCGACGATACCCGAGGTCACCGACTGCGCCATGTTCATCGGATAGCCAATGGCGAGCACGATGTCGCCGACCTCGAGTTGGCTGGAATCTCCAAACGGAATGGACGGCAGATTGTCCGCCTGCACCTTGATCATGGCCAAATCAAAGTCAGGGTCGGAGCCAAGCCGCTTTGCTTTCAGAATGCGGCCATCCGTGAGAGTTACGGTTATTTCGTCCGCATGGTCGATGACGTGATGGTTGGTGATGATCAAACCCTGGCTTGCGTCATAAACCACGCCGGACCCGACCTCATGGATTTCGCGCGTTTCGCGCCTTCTGGCGTTTGTTCCCCCCGCCGTAACGTGGCCCTTGTTCTCAACCTTGACGATGGCGGGCGTGATCTTCTTGAGAATTGGGGCGAGGGTAGGCATCGGAGCCGGTGCACCCGCTCGGGTCGCGGCCTCAGTTGCCACGCCTTGGCCAGTTACCATAAAGCTCAGTGCGATCGCCCCGAATATCCGGTTCATGACCCCCATGGCTTTCTTGGTTCGGACGAATTGGCCGCGCAAATCTATCCCGGGCAACCAAAGAGTTTACTGTCATGTGGCCGCGACCGAGGAAAACCGCAAGGCCCCTTCATTCGATCACCTCGGCAGCGCGGGCGATCAGATCGCGGGGAATTTCAAGCCCAATCGCCCTCGCGGCCGTGAGATTCACGACCAGATCGAATCTGGTAGGAAACTGAACGGGCAGTTCGCTCGGCTTTGCACCGCGCAGGATGCGGTCGACATAAGTTGCCGCATTGCGGAACAGGTCGGCGCTGTTTGGTCCGTAAGCCATCAGGCCACCCTCGGCCGCAAAGCCTCTCGTTGGATAGATTGCGGGCATTCGATACCGCGTCACCAACCGGAAGATCAGTTGGATGTTGGTGTAGTTGGGACTGGGCGGCACGACCAGCAAGCCTCCATTCGGCTCGGCCGCGAATGTGCCGATTGCGTGCTCGATCTCGTCAGCGTTATGAGCCGGCGTCCTGACAGCCTTTACGTCATA